>JAESFK010000024.1_pt1 | contig 351837 bp, 285 predicted proteins | sample 9269391 | NCBI WGS metagenome assembly JAESFK01 (sample SAMN14506231, study PRJNA617097) | algae metagenome | isolation source: Drouetiella hepatica UHER 2000/2452 and co-occurring heterotrophs from... | place: Slovakia: Slovak Paradise National Park, Hrabusice, Kosice Region | collected... | reverse complement strand
ACGGCGTCTTCTTCGCCTCCCACCGCATCGCCACCATCGACTTGACCAACGACAAAACCGTCAGTCATCTCCCCGAACACGTGTCCGCTATCTCCCCGGGCTGAACATCAAGCCGGGCGATGACGGCGTTGAGAATTGCGGTTAGTGTTACCGAATGACGTTGGAGCCGTGCAACGCTTGTCCTTCGCTCACGCGTGCTTGGCCCACACGGGAGAACCTGCCGTGCGTGTCGACGCGAAGGGACGAGTGAGGATCCCCGTCGCTCTGCGAGAAGCCGCCGGCCTTCTGCCGGGGACGCCGGTGCATGTTCAGTTCGACGGGAGCGCCGTGACCGTCATGCGTGCCGACACTCCCGCTCCCGGACGGGGCGCTTGGATCGTCGCCCATTTGCGCGGGCGGGGAGACATCGGCATGACGACCGACGAGATCATGGAACTGACTCGGGGTTGATGGCTTCCGGGATCAGCAATTTTTGTGTTCTGAATTTCCTTGGTTACTAAAGAATACAAATATAAATGCGCGAATTACTTCAGTATTTCCTAATGCACGAGGAAATCCGTGTGACCTGCATTTTTGACGCCTGGGATGCGCTGAAACTCTGCGTGAACCCGAAAAACCAGGTCTGACTGAAACGCAGCGATACGATCGGCCCGCATAGCCGTGGCAAGGCGATGGTATGCCGGGTCTTCGTTCGCCATCTTGATCCACGTGTCGATGGTGATCAGTCCTCCCTCAATCTGCGACTGCCAGGTTCGCCGTATTTCCATGAGAGCAGAGGCTAGCTGCAGACTGCCGTCGGGTGCCCTTCCCAGAATGAAATAGTCGCAATAATCATCAGCTTCCTCATCGAACGGGCATGCGAAGAAATAAGGAACTCCATTGCAGTCAGCAAGGCCGTCCCTCGGACCATCGTAGTAGCGATCGACATAGTGCAGTCGCTCGAAAAGCAAGTCGGGACCGAAGAGTGATGGCATCGTGCCGCCCCTCACCGCCCGAGCATGTTCGCTTCGACGCTCTTCAGGTGCGTCAGCATCGCGGCCCGCGCGCCGTCGGCGTCGCGGCGCTTCAGGGCGGCGACGAGGGCGCCGTGCTCGGCGCAGTAGGCGAGGCGGCGGGCCTTGCTGAAGGACCGGCGCTTCATCTCCTGCCAGGGCGTCTGGTGGCGCAGGACGGTCAGGAGGTTGTGCAGTTCCTTCAGGAGCTCGTTGCGGCAGCAGGCGAAGACGCGGTGGTGGAGCTCGGCGTCGCAGGCCTCGAAGCTCGGCATGTCGGTGGCCGCCTCGGCCGCCCGGTGCGCCTCCTCGACGGCGGAAAGGTCGGCAAGGGTGGCGGAGAGCGCCGCGACGGCGGCCGCCGCGGGCTCGATGAGGAGGCGGATCTCCATCATGTCGGCGGGGCTCGTGCCCTCGATCCGCTCGACGATGGCCGTGACGGACGGCGCGACGCCGCCGTTGACGAAGGTGCCGCGGCCGACGTGGCGGGTGATGGCGCCGGTGTCGGCGAGCATCTCGACGGCGCGGCGGACCGTGTTGCGGGCGACGCCGTAGTGGGCGGCGAGTTCGCGCTCGGGCGGCATGCGGCGGCCGGACCATTCCCCGGCGTCGATGCGCTGGCGCAGCGATCGGGCGAGGTCCTCGGCGACGGCGCGGGGCATGGAAGGGTCCGTTGTTGTTCTGAACCGTTGTTGAGCCAATTAGCATTGGCGGGGAGGGGCGTCTAGGGGGAGGTGGGCAGTGGGCAGTGGGGAGTGGGATTGAGGGGTGGAGCGTGGAGCGCGGCTAGAATCTGCTTCCACCCCTCAGTCGTCATTCCCGGCCTTGTGCCGGGAACCCATCCGGCGCAGCAGGCGCGGCGCTACCGTCAGGCGCAGAGTGCCTGTGGCAGCGTTGCATGGGTTCCCGGGACAAGCCCGGGAATGACTACGGGTAGGGGGGGAGGTTGCGGCGTGGATGCAGGGCGTGGGTGCCCGCTCTCGCGCATTCTCCACGCCCACTGCCCACGCCCACGCCCCACTGCCCACTGCCCACGCCCCACGCCCACGCCCCACTACCCACGCCCCACTGCCCACCGCCTGCCCCGATCGATAATCCCCGCGCCGGCCCCTTGCGCGTGAACCAGATTGGTTCTAGCGTGGCTCAACTAAAGGGGCCGCGTGAGACGGCCGTCTCGGGAGGATGAGGATGAAGGTAGCGACCTTCCGGTTCGCTGGCGAGAGGCATGTCGGCGTCGTCGACGATGCCCACGAGACCATCGCCCCCTTCGACCTGACGATGGACGAGGCCGAGCAGGGCGTCGCGGCGCTGATCGGCCGGACCGTTCCGGGCACGCGCTCGCCGATCCCGCTGTCGCGGGTGACGCTCGAGGCGCCGATCCCGCGGCCGCGCCGCAACATCTTCTGCGTCGGCAAGAACTACTTTGACCACGCGCACGAGTTCGCGAAGTCGGGCTTCGATTCCTCCGCCGCCAACGGCGCGGTGCCGAAGGAGCCGATCATCTTCTCCAAGGTGCCGGAGACGGTGATCGCCGACGCGATGCCGATCCACATCGACCCCGCCGTGTCGGCGGCGATCGACTACGAGGCCGAGCTCGCCGTCATCATCGGCACGCCCGGCCGCGGCATCAGCAAGGAGAATGCCCTCGACCACGTCTGGGGCTACACCATCGTCAACGACGTGACGGCGCGCGACCTGCAGGGCCGCTACAGCCAGTGGCTGATCGGCAAGTCGCAGGACACCTTCTGCCCGATGGGCCCGTTCGCCGTGACGCGCGACGAACTCGACCTCGCCACCACCGGCATCCGCTGCTTCGTCAACGGCGAGCTCCGGCAGAACTCCAACACCGGCCTCCTGATCTTCGACGTGCCGACGATCATCGCGACGATCTCGGCCGGGGTGACGCTGCAGCCCGGCGACGTCATCGCCACCGGCACGCCGGCCGGCGTCGGCATCGGCTTTCAGCCGCCGAAGTACCTGAAGGACGGCGACGTGGTGCGCGTCGAGGTCGACGGCATCGGGGCGCTGCAGAACGCCGTTCACGAGGTGCGCGCGTGACGACCGTCCGCCTCGGCCCGCTCGTGGCGGAGACCGCCGGCGAGGGGCCGGCGGTGATCCTCGTGCACGGGCTCGGCGGAACCTCGAACACCTTCCAGCCGCTGATGGAGGCCCTCGCCGGCCACCGGGTCATCCGGCCGGACCTGCCGGGCTCCGGCCGCTCGCCGGTGCCGCATGGGGCGCTCTCCATCGAGGGTTTCGTCGAGGCGCTGGTCGGCCTGGCGAAGGCGCTCGGTGTGACGAGCGCCCACTTCGTCGGCCACTCTCTCGGCACCATCGTCTGCCAGCATCTCGCCGCTGGCCATCCGGCGATGGTCCGCTCGCTGACCCTGTTCGGGGCGCTCATCGAGCCGGCCCAGGCGGCGCGGGACGGGCTCGCGGCGCGGGCCCGCACGGCGCGGACGGACGGGATGGACGGCATCGCCGACACGATCGTCGCCAACACGCTGTCCTCGGTGACGCGCGCCGGCAACCCGGCGGCCGCCGCCTTCGTGCGGGAGTCGCTGATACGCCAGGACGCGGAAGGCTACGCGCGGACCTGCGAGGCCCTCGCCAAGGCGACGGCGGCGGAGCACCGGTTGATCTCGGCGCCGACGCTCGTCGTCGCCGGCTCGGAGGACCCCGTCGCCCCGGCGAGCGTCGGCCAGACCATCGCCGACCGCGTGCGCGGGGCCCGCTGCGTCGTGCTCGACGGCTGCGGGCACTGGCTGCCGATCGAGAAGCCGGCCGAGTGCGCGCGGCGCCTCGGCGAGTTCGTGAGGATGAACGACCGCGGGTGACCGGCCGCGCCGTCTCAGCAGAGGCGGACAACAACAACGGCGGCCGGCGCCGACAGGAGGAGACGAGGATGGCCGACAACGGCATGTACGGCGCCCGTTGGGGCGCGAACGGGCGCGAGCCCGACAGCGTGCTCTTCACCAACGTCCGCATCCTCGATGCGACGGGCGAGTATCCCTACACCGGCGAGGTGCTGGTGCAGGGCAACCGCATCAAGCAGGTAACGCGCAGCGGCAGCGCCCGCTTCGGCTCGGGCATGAGCGGCTCGGGCATGAGCGGGTCCGGGATGAGCGGGTCGGGGATGGGCGGCATCGCCGCGGGCGGCGCCACCGTCATCGACGGCGCCGGCGCGACGCTGATGCCGGGCATGATCGACGCCCACCTGCACCTGTCCTGGAACAACGCGCCGGGCATCGACCCCATCCAGATGATGGAGGTCGAGGAGCACATGCTCGTCACCATGGAGATGGCGAAGCTGGTGCTCGACGCCGGCTTCACCGCCGGCCGCGGCGCGGCGGCGGCCAAGCCCCGCCTCGACGTGGTGGCGAAGAAGTTCATCAACCAGGGCCGCTTCCCCGGCCCGCGCTACCTCGCGGCCGGCCCGGAGATCACCACCGTCGGCGGCCTCGGCGACGCGGCCCCCTCGCACATCCCGCACGAGGGGCTGAACCTCGGCCTCGTCGTGTCGGGGCCGGAGGAGATCCGGCGGGTGGTGCGGACGCTGATCAAGTACGGCGTCGACTCGATCAAGCTCAACCTCTCCGGTGAGGAGATCACCGGCATGGGCGCCGAGGAGACGCCGATGTCGGAGGAGGAGGTGGCGATGGCCGCCTCGGAGGCGCGCTGCCGCAACAAGGTGTTGTCCGCCCACGCCCGCTCGTCGGGCTCGGTGAAGCAGTGCGTGCGGCACGGCATCCAGAACATCTACCACGCCTCCTTCGCCGACGAGGAGGCCCTCGACATGCTCGAGGCCGTCAAGCACAAGCACTTCGTCGCGCCGGGCCTCGCCTGGCTGATCAACACGGCGCGCAATGCCGGCGACTACGGCATCAAGCCGGGCTCGCCCGTCACGCTCCTCTACGAGCGCGAGCTCGAGATGGCGGTCGAGACGATGCGCAAGATGCACAAGCGCGGCATCAAGGTGCTGATCGGCGGCGACTACGGCTTCGCCTGGACCCCGCAGGGCACCAACGCCAAGGACATCGAGTATTTCGTCGACCTGCTCGGCTTCTCGCCGATGGAGGCGATTATCGCCGCCACCCGCTATGGCGGCGAGATCATGAACATGGGCAACGAGCTCGGCATGATCAAAGAGGGCTACCTCGCCGACCTCCTGCTCGTCGACGGCGACCCGATCGCCAACGTCCGGATCCTGCAGGAGAAGGACCGGCTGCTCGCCATCATGAAGGACGGCAAGTTCCACAAGCGGCCGCAGGTGCAGGGCGAGCGGCGGCGGCTGATCGCATGAGCATCGCCGGCGAGACGGGATCGGCACCGCGCGTCATCACGCGCGGCCAGGCGTGGGGCATCGTCGCGTTCTTCGCGGCGGCGGTCTTCGCCTGGCTGCTGTTCGCCGTCTGGCCGGACTGGCTGAACGCCATCCTCATTTCGAAGAAGGCGTTCTTCTCCTCGATCTTCAACGGCATCACGCTCGCCGGTCTCTATTTCCTGGTGGCGAGCGGCTTCACGCTCGTGTTCGGGCTAATGCGCAACGTCAACCTGGCGCACGGCTCGCTCTATCTGCTCGGCGCCTACCTCGGCTACGAGGTGACGCGGCTGACGGGCTACTGGCTGATCGGCGTCGCGGCGGGCTTCGCCGTGCTCGCGGTGCTCGGGCTCCTGATGCAGGTGTTCGTTTTCCGGCGGCTCGAGGGCGACGACCTCCGCCAGACGCTCGTCACCATCGGCATCTCGATCGTCGCCGCCGACCTGATGCTGTGGATGTGGACGGGGGCGACCTACCAGATCGCCACGCCCGAATGGCTCGACGGGGCGGTGAAGCTGCCGATCGTCACGGCCTACCGCTCGAGCGGCGACGCGGTGTTTCTCACCTATCCGTTCTACCGGCTCGTCGTGCTCGCCGCGGCGATCGTCATCGGCGTCGGGCTCTGGCTGCTGCTCAATCGAACCCGCGTCGGCATGATGATCCGCGCCGGCGTCGACGACCGCTCGATGCTCGCCGCCTCCGGCGTCAACGTCCACGCCGTGTTCGCGGTGGTGTTCGCAATCGGCGCGGGGCTCGCGGGCTTCGCCGGCGTCGTCGGCGGCTCGGCCTTGTCGGTGGCGCCGGGTGAGGACGTCCGCTACCTGCTCGCCTCGCTCGTCGTCGTCATCGTCGGGGGCATGGGCTCGATCACCGGGGCGGCCATCGGCGCGCTCCTCATCGGCCTCGCCGAGCAGGTCGGCCTCGTCTACTTCCCGACCTACGGCATCGTGCTCACCTTCGTCATCATGGTGGTGACGCTCGCCATCCGGCCGCAGGGCATCATGGGGCGCAGCACCGTGGGGAGGGGCCGTTGAGCCTCGCCCTGCCCACCAGCGACCCGACCGCCCGGCCGGCGTCCACGTTCGGCGGGGCCGGCATGGCGCACCTCGTGCTCGCCGCCGCGCTGGTGCTTTATCCGGCGGTCGCCTCCGACTTCTTCCTGACGCAGATCGGCGGCTACTCGCTGATCCTCGGGATGATCGCCCTGTCGCTGATGCTGCTCGCCGGCTATGGCGGCATGGTCAGCCTCGCCCAGCTCTCCGTCGCCGGCATGGCGGGCTACGTGGTGGCGATCTTCGGGCTCAACAATTCGGCGGTGCACGGCTTCGGCTGGCCGTGGTGGATCGTCGTGCCCTTCGCGGTGCTCGTCGCCGGCCTCGTCTCGGCCCTGATCGGGGCGATCTCCTCGCGCACCGAGGGCATCTACACGATCATGATCACCCTCGCGATCGCCACCGCGACCTTCTACTTCACCCAGCAGAACTACGCGCTCTTCAACGGCTTCCCCGGCTTTACCGGCATCCGGGCGCCGGAATTCTGGGGCGTGTCGTGGCGCGACCCGCTGCCGTTCTACTATCTCTGCCTCGGCACCGCGGCCGTTTCCTACGCGGCGGTGCTCTACGCCGCCCGCTCGACCTTCGGCCTCGCCTTGCAGGCGATCCGCGACAACCCGCGGCGCATGCGGGCGATCGGCTTCGACGTGACCGCCCACAAGATCGCCGCCTATTTCTATGCCGGGGTGATCGCCGGCCTCGCGGGCGTGCTGCTCGTCTGGTTCAACGGCCGCATCTCGCCCGGCACCATCAACGTCGCCGGGGCGATCAACATCCTCATCATCGCCGTCATCGGCGGCATGCGGCACCCGATCGGTCCGTTCATCGGCGCCCTCGTCGTCGTGCTGATGCAGACCTTCGCCATCGACCTCGTCGGAGCCGAGCGCTTCAACACGCTGATCGGCCTCTTCTTTCTCGTCATCGTTTTCGCTTCGCCGGACGGGCTGCTGGGGCTCTGGGGACGCCTGAAGCCCCGCCTCGCGCCGTCCTCGATCGGCTCGCCGCACTAGCGCGGCGGGTGCCTCGTCAAGAAAACCGGACAAACAGGGAGGACAAGAATGCACATCAATCGTCGCCTGCTCATCGCCCTCGCGGTCGCGAGCGGCCTCACCGCGCCCTCGCTCGCCCTCGCCCAGGACGACACCATCCGCGTCGGCGTGCTCGCCACCTTCGAGGGGCCGTTCACGGTGCTCGGCGAGGACGCCTGGCGCGGCGCCGAGACGGCGCTCGCCGAGGCGGGCGGCATGGCCGCCGGCAAGAAGGTCGAGTTCGTCCGCGGCTCCTCCGACGCCTCGCCGGACAGCGCCGTGCGCGCCGTCCGCAAGCTCGTCGAGCAGGACGGCGTGAAGGTCGTCATCGGCCCGCTGTCGGGTGACGAGGGCATCGCCGTCAAGGACTACGCCAAGACCCAGCCGACGGTGACCTTCATCAACGGCTCCTCGGCGGCGCAGGACACCACGCTGCGCGATCCGGCGGACAACTTCTTCCGCTTCTCCACCGATGGCGCCCAGTGGATGGCGGGTCTCGGCACCTACGCCTTCAACGACAAGGGCTACAAGACGGTGGCGACCGTCGCCGAGGACTATTCCTTCCCCTACACGCAGGTGTTCGGCTTCATGGCCGAGTTCTGCAAGGCGGGCGGCAAGGTGCCGTCGAAGTCGTGGGTGCCGATCGGCACCAAGGACTACTCCTCCGTCATCGCCGCGATCCCCGACGACGTCGATGCGATCTACGTGGCGCTCGGCGGCGCCGACGGCGTCAACTTCCTGACGCAGTACCAGCAGGCCGGCGGCCAGGCGCCGCTGATCGGCGGCTCGATCACCGTCGACCAGACGGTGCTCTCCTCGCAGGGCAAGATGCGCGAGGTCGTCATCGGCACCCCGTCGGCCGGCCCGATCGCCGACACCAACGACACGGCCGAGTGGAAGAAGTTCGTCGAGGACTACAAGAAGCAGCCGGGCGCCTTCCCGTCGCCCTCGCTGTTCGCCCACGCCTACTACATCGCCACCGTGGCGACGCTGAAGGCGCTCGACGAGGTCGGCGGCGATCTCTCCGACGACGGCGCGAAGTTCCGCGCGGCGCTGGCGAAGCTCTCCTTCGACACGCCCACCGGCAAGGTCTCGCTCGACGAGAACCGCCAGGCGATCGCCGACATCTACCTGACCGAGGTGAGCGAGGGGCCGGACGGCAACCTCTACAACAAGCTCGTGAAGGTGGTGCCGCAGGTGAACCAGACGCTGGGCATCCCGGTGGACGAGTTCATGGCGCTCGGCGCGGTCTCCCGCGAGAACCCCAGCTGCGAGTGATCGCGGCTTCTGACGAAGGCATGATGCAATGAGCGATGCGATGGCCGCGACGTTGAGCGACACGGGGGCGAACGCCCTCGAGCTCACCGGCGTCGGCCGTCGTTTCGGCGCCCTCGTGGCGCTCGCCGACATCACCCTCAAGGTGCGTGCCGGCGAGCGTCGCGCGGTGCTCGGCTCGAACGGCGCCGGCAAGACCACGCTGTTCAACACCATCACCGGCGACTTCCCGCCGACCGAGGGGCAGATCCGCTTCTTCGGCGAGGATGTCACGGCTTTCCCGGCCCACGAGCGCATCCGCCGGGGCCTGCGGCGCACCTACCAGATCTCGCAGCTGTTCGGCGGGCTGTCGGTGCTCGACAACATCTTCCTCGCCTGCCGGGGAGTGTCGCGGCGGCGCTACTCGCTGCTCAGGCCCCGGCGCGACGACGCGACGATGCAGCAGGCGGAGCGCATCATGCACGCGGTGAAGCTGGAGGCCGAGCGCGACCGGCCGGTCGGCGAACTGAGCCACGGCCAGCAGCGCCAGCTCGAGATCGCCATGGCGCTCGCCGGCGCACCGCGCTTCATCCTGTTCGACGAGCCTGCCGCCGGCCTGTCGCCGACCGAGCGGCGCGACCTCGTGGCCATCCTCACCTCGCTGCCGTCGCACATCGGCTACATCATCATCGAGCACGACCTCGACGTGGCGCTGCGCGTCTCCGAGCGCGTGACGATGATGCACAACGGGCGCATCTTCAAGGAAGGCACGCCGGACGAGATCGAGCGCGATCCGGAGGTGCAGGCGATCTATCTCGGGGGCGGGCATGGCTGAGGACGGCCGGACCCACCGTGACAACGGCGGCCGCGAGAAGGGCAGCAAGGGCGCGATCCTGAGGATCCGCGACCTGCACGTCTATTACGGTGAGAGCCACGCCATCCAGGGCATCGACCTCACCTTGCTGACCGGCGTCCTGTCGATCGTCGGCCGCAACGGCATGGGCAAGACGACGCTCTGCAACACCATCACGGGCCTGAAGCGCGCGCGCTCCGGCTCGATCGCCGTGGCGGGGCGGGAGATCTCCGGCCTCGAGCCACACGAGATCAGCCGCGTCGGCGTCGGCTACGTGCCGCAGGGCCGTCGCGTCTGGCCGAGCCTCACCGTCGACGAGCACCTGAAGCTTGCCGCCCGCGGCGGCCGCGACGCCGCCTGGACGGTCGACCGCGTCTACCAGACCTTCCCGCGCCTCGCCGAGCGCAAGACCAACGGCGGCTCGCAGCTCTCCGGCGGCGAGCAGCAGATGCTGGCGATCGGGCGGGCGCTCCTCGGCAACCCGCGCCTCCTCGTCATGGACGAGCCGACGGAGGGCCTCGCGCCGATCATCGTCGAGCAGGTCGAGCGGATGCTCGTCGAACTCGGCGAGGAGGGCGAGATCTCGATCCTCGTCATCGAGCAGAACATCGGCGTCGCAACGCGGGTGGCCGCCGAAGTCGGCGTCATGGTCAACGGCCGCATCGCCCGGGTCATGCCGGCGGCGGCGCTCGCGGCCGACCGCGACCTGCAGCAGCGGCTCCTTGGCGTCGGGCGCCACGCGGACGATCCGGAGGCGACCCTCGCCCCGGCCGCCGTCGAGGCGACGGAGGAGCGGCTCGCGGAGGTCTACCGCATCGTCCGGCCGGGCGCCGAGGAGGGGGCGAGTGGCTCCGACTGGCGCACGGCGCCCTCGGTGCCGAACCGATGGGAGCTCAGCGACGCCGAACTCGGCCGCAGCGTCCGCGCCGCCCCGCGCCTCGTCGCGGCCGCCGAGCCGGAGACGGCGAAGCTCTTCGAGGTGCCGCTCGCCGAGCGCTACGGCCGCACGGCCCTCGTCGCCGGCACCTTCGACACCAAGGGCAAGGAACTCACCTTCCTGCGCGACCAGCTGCGCGCCGTCGGCATCCGCACCCGCACGGTCGACCTCTCCACCTCGGGCAAGCCGTCCTCCGCCGACGTGCCGCCGCAGCAGGTGGCCGGCGCCCATCCGCGCGGAGCGAGCGCCGTCTTCACCGGCGACCGCGGCCGCGCGGTGGCGGAGATGGCGGTCGCCTTCGAGCACTGGATCGTCCGCCAGCGCGACATCGGCGGCATCATCTCGGCCGGCGGCTCGGGCGGCACCTCGCTCGCGACGCCCGGCATGCGGCGCCTGCCGGTCGGCGTGCCGAAGGTGATGATCTCGACCGTCGCCTCGGGCGACGTCGGCCGCTATGTCGGCCCGTCCGACATCCTGATGCTGCACTCGGTCGCCGACGTGCAGGGCCTCAACTCGATCACAGAGCGGGTGCTGGCGAACGGCGCCTTCGCGCTCGCCGGCATGATCGCCCGCCAGCCGACCGCGGCGGAGCGGGCGAAGGCGGCCCGCACCGCGAAGCCCGCCCTCGGCATCACCATGTTCGGCGTGACGACGCCGTGCGTGCAGCAGCTGACGGCGCGGCTGTCGGCCGACTACGACTGCCTCGTCTTCCACGCGACCGGAACCGGTGGCCGCTCGATGGAGAACCTGGCGGACTCGGGCCTCCTCGCCGGCGCCATAGACACCACCACCACCGAGGTGGCGGACATGATCGTCGGCGGGGTCTTCCCGGCGACGGAGGACCGCTTCGGCGCCTTCATCCGGCGCTCGCTGCCCTATGTCGGCTCCGTCGGCGCGCTCGACATGGTGAACTTCGGCCCGCGCGACACCGTCCCCGAGGCCTTCCGGCGGCGCAATCTCGTCGTCCACAATCCGCAGGTCACCTTGATGCGGACGACGCGCGACGAGAACGTCGCCTTCGGCCGCTTCATCGGCGAGCGCCTCAACGCCATGCAGGGGCCGGTGCGCTTCCTCCTGCCGGAGGGCGGCGTGTCGCTGCTCGATGCGCCGGGCAAGCCCTTCCACGACCCGGATGCCGACGCGGCGCTGTTCGAGACGATCGAGAAGGTGGTCACCCAGACCGGCAACCGGCGCGTCGTGCGCGTCGCCGGCAACATCAACGACCCGTCCGTCTCCGAGGCGCTGGCGCGCGCCTTCGAGGAGATCGCGGCGCCGATCAAGATGAGGGCGTGACGTGGCGCGCATCGAGCGTACGAAGATCCTCGAGGGCCTCAAGGCGAAGCGGGCGCGCGGCGAGCCGATCATCGGCGGCGGCGCCGGCACGGGCCTCTCGGCGAAGTGCGAGGAGGCCGGCGGGATCGACCTCATCGTCATCTACAATTCCGGCCGCTACCGCATGGCCGGGCGCGGATCGCTCGCCGGCCTCCTCGCCTACGGCAACGCCAACGAGATCGTCATGGAGATGGCGCGGGAGGTGCTGCCGGTGGTGCGCCACACGCCGGTGCTCGCCGGCGTCAACGGCACCGACCCGTTCTGCAACTTCGACCACTTCCTCGACCAGCTGAAGGCCATCGGCTTCTCCGGTATCCAGAACTTCCCGACGGTCGGCCTGATCGACGGGACGTTCCGGGCGAACCTCGAGGAGACCGGCATGTCCTATGGCCTCGAGATCGACCTCGTGGCGAAGGCCCGCGCCAAGGACCTCCTGACGACGCCCTACGTCTTCAATGCCGACGAGGCGGCGGCGATGGCGAAGGCGGGGGCGGACATCGTCGTCTGCCACCTCGGCCTCACCACCGGCGGGGCAATCGGTGCGGAGACGGCGCTGAAGCTCGCCGACTGCCCGGCCCTCGTCGACGAATGGTCGGCGGCGGCGCTGAAGGTGAACCCGGACGTGCTCGTCCTCGTCCACGGCGGGCCGGTGGCCGAGCCGGAGGACGCGGACTTCGTCCTCAGCAACACGGAAAACTGCCACGGCTTCTACGGCGCCTCCTCGATGGAGCGCCTGCCGACCGAGCGTGCGCTCACCGAGCAGGTGCGGCGGTTCACGGCGGTCGGCCGCACGTAACGGGAACGACACGCCCGGCCGTCGCGGCGGCACGGGCGACAGGGAGGAAGACCATGTCGGCGGACGTCTTCGGGGCGCTGATCCTCTGGCTGATCGTCGCGGCGATCGTCGTGGTGATCGCCGTCTATCTGCTGCGCTGGCTCTATCGTCGCTCGACGAAGGAGACGGCGTTCGTCCGCACGGGCTTCCTCGGCGAGCGGGTGGTGATCAACGGCGGCGCCCTCGTCATCCCCGTCCTGCACGAGGTGACCCCGGTCAACATGAACGTCATGCGGATCGAGGTGAGGCGCGGCCAGCAGACGGCGCTGATCACCCGCAACCGCATGCGCGTCGACCTCATCGCCGAGTTCTTCGTGCGGGTCAGGCCCACCAAGGAGGCCGTCGGCCTCGCCGCCCAGACGCTCGGACGGCGGGCGATGCAGCCGGACGGCATCCGCGACCTCTTCGAGGGCAAGTTCGCCGCGGCGCTCCGCACCGTCGCCGCCGAGATGAGCCTCGAGGAGATGCACGAGCAGCGCGGCATCTTCGCCGAGAAGGCGAAGGCGAGCGCCGCCGACGCCCTCGCCAGCAACGGCCTCGAGCTCGAGAGTGTCGCCCTCGTCGACCTCGACCAGACGAGCCTCGAGTTCTTTGATCCCTCCAACGCCTTCGACGCCGAGGGCCTCACCCAGCTGACCGAGACGATCGAGGCGCGCCGCAAGATGCGCAACCTCATCGAGCAGCAGACGATGGTGGAGATCCGCACGCAGAACCTCGAAAGCGAGCGGCGCGTGCTGGAGATCGACCGGGAGGGCGAGTACGCCCGCCTGGAACAGGAGCGCGAGGTCGAGGTGCGGCGGGCGATCCAGCGCGCCGAACTCGCCCGCGAGCGGGCGGTGCGCGAGCAGGAATCGCAGCAGGCGCAGATCTCCGCCGCCGAGCACGTCGAGAAGGCGCGGATCGCCCAGGAGCGGGCGCTCGCCGAAAGCCGCATCGCCAACGAGCAGGAGATCCAGACCCGCGAGATCGCCCGGCGCCGCGCCCTCCAGGAGGCCGAGCTGAAGAGCCGCGAGCTCACCGAGCGCGAGGAGATCGCCACGGGCCTCGCGGTCGAGCGCGAGCGGATCAACCGCCAGCGCGAGCAGGAGCAGCTCGAGGTCGAGCGCCGCAAGCAGGTCGAGCTCGCCGAGCGCGAGCGCGAGATCGTCCTCGCCGCCAAGGCGAAGGCCGTCTCGCAGGCCGAGGGCGAGCGCCGCCAGGCCGAGATCGCCGTCGAACTCGACCTCGAGCGGGCCCGCCTCGAGCGCGACCGCACCCTCGACGCCGCCCGCCTCGGCCGCGAGCGCGAGCTCGAGGCGCTGGAGATCGAGAAGCGGCAGGCGACCGAGGAGGCGGAGATCGCCGCCCGCGACCGCATCGAGCGGGCCCGCATCGCTGCCGAGCGCGACGTCGAGCGTGAGCAGATCGCCGCCGCCCTCGCTCTCGAGGCCGACCGGATCGCCCAGCGCCGCGAGCAGGAAGGGCTCGAGGTGGAGCGCCGCAAGGTGGTGGAGATCGCCGAGCGGGAGCGCGAGATCGCGCTTGCCCGCAAGGCGCTCGAGGTGGTCGAGGCCGACACGGAGGCGCGCCGCGCCGAGGTCGTCTCGCGCATCGAGCTCGACCGCGCCCGCATCACCCAGGAGCGCAAGCTCGACGAGACGCGGGTCGAGCGCGAGCGGGCGCTGCAGGCCCTCGAGATCTCGAAGCGCCAGGCCTTCGAGGAGGCGGAGATCGTCGCCGGCGAGGAGGTCGAGCGGGCCCGCATCGCCACCGAGCGCGGCCTGGAAGAGGCGCGGCTCGTCCGCGACCGCGACCTCCGCAAGCTCGCCGTCGAGCGCGACAAGACGGTCGAGGCGGCCGAGATGGACAAGGTGATCGAGCTCGCCGAGAAGTCGCAGGCCCGGTCGGCCGCCATCGCTGCGGCCGAAGCGGCGCGGGCGAAGGCGGTGCTCGCCGAGGAACAGGCCTTCACCATCCGCGAGCGCGAAATCGCCGAGCGGCGGAAGACCATCGACCTCATCGGCACCATGCGCGACGCAGAGCGCGAGCGGCTGCGGCTCGTCGCCAAGGCCGAGGCGGAGATGGAGTCGGCCAAGGCCTTCGCCGAGGCCCAGACCATCGCCGCCAAGGCGGAGGCCGATGCCGAGCTCATCCGCACCGGCGCCTCGGCCGAGCGCTACAAGGTCGACGCCGAGGGAGCGCGGCAGCTCAACGAGGCCGACAACACGCTGTCGGAAGCGGCGCGCGCCGCCCGCCTCAAGCAGGCGCTGCTGGAGCGGATCGAGGGGATCGTCCGCGAGAGCGTCAAGCCGATGGAGAAGATCGACGCCATCAAGATCCTGCACGTCGACGGCCTCACCGGCGGCGGCAGCGGCTCGGGCAAGAACGTCACCGACGAGGTGATCGATTCCGCGCTTCGCTACCGCGTGCAGGCGCCGATGATCGACAACCTGATGAAGGAGGTCGGCATCGAGGGCGGTTCGGTCGGCCGGATGACCGACGTGCTGCGCGATGCCAAGGACATCGACAGCCTGAGCCGCGCCCGCAAGGGCAACGGCAAGGCCGCCCGCAAGGACGACGACGATCGCGACCGCGATCGCGAGCAGAACTGAGCCTCGGATCAACGAGGGCCGGGAGGGAACGATGGCGAAGGTGTTCGTTTCGACGGTGATCGGCGCCCCGGTCGGCAGGGTCTGGCCGGTGGTGCGCGACTTCAACGGCCTGCCGGCCTGGACGCCGTTCGCGGCGGAGAGCCGGATCGAGATGGGGGCGCCGGCCGACCAGATCGGCTGCGTGCGGAACTTCACCCTGAAGGACGGCGCGCGCCTGCGGGAAAAGCTGCTCGCCCTATCCGACTTCGACTTCTCGATGACCTACTCGATCCTCGAGAGCCCGATGGGCGTCGAGGACTATGTCGCGACGCTGGCGCTGCGGCCGATCACCGACGGCGACCGGACCTTCGCCGAGTGGTCGGCGGACTTCCGCGCGCCGCCCGGCCGCGAGGCCGAACTCGTCGAGTTCATCGGCCAGGGCGTCTTCCTCGCCGCCCTGCAGGCGCTGAATCAGCGTTTCGGAGGCTGAGGAGCGCGTGGCCACGGTCCGTGTGCGGCGGAGTGCCGTGGTCGATGCCCCCGTCGCGGCCGTCTGGGCGCTCCTTCGCGACTTCAACGCCCACGACCGCTGGCATCCGGCGGTCGCCGCGAGCCGCATGGAGGGCAGCCAGCCGGTGGACCGGGTCAGCGGCGTCCGCGCCTTCCGCCTCCGCGACGGGGCGGCGCTGCGCGAGCGACTGATCGCCCTCGACGACCGCGCCCGCCGCCTCACCTACACGATCCTCGACGCGCCGATGCCGCTCGACGGCTACGTCGCGACGCTGTCGGCGACGCCGGTGACCGACGGCGACCGGACCTTCCTCGAGTGGGAATCGCGCTTCGATCCGCTGGCGGCCGACGCCGCGCGCCTCGCGAGGCTCGTCGCCGAGGACATCTACGAGGCGGGCCTTGCGGCATTGCAGCGCCACTTCTCGGCAGCCGGCAGCCGGCCCGCGCGACCGGCCGCGCCGCCACCTGCGGGACGACGGGAGAGCGCCGCCCTCGGCCAGCCCGGACCCCGCTTCACCGACGCCTCGCCGGAAGGGGCGGCACGACCAGCCGGCGCGGAGGCACCCGTCGTCCCCGCGGCGCCGACGGCCGCGGCCGCCGTGGCGGCCGAAGAGCCGGAAGCGGCTTCGCTCCGTCGGTGGGCGGCGCCGGGAGCGGAGCGCGAGGAGAGCGACATGGAGATCTTCACCGTCGTCCGCCGGGCGGAGATCGAGGCGACGCCGGTGCGCGGCGGCCGCGGGTCCGACGACGGGCCTCGGGCGCTGGCCGTGACACGGGCGCCGGAGCCTGCTCCGGGCCGCAAGGCGGTCACCGCCGGCCGGGCGCCGCCCGGCGCCATCGAGGCGGAGGCCGTCGTCGTCGAGCGCCACGGCGGGCCGGAGGTGCTGGTGGCCGGCCGGGTGATGGTGCCGCCGCCGGGACCCGGCGAGGTGCGGCTCCGCCAGACCGTCGTCGGCGTCAACTACATCGACGTCTACTGCCGCACCGGATACTTCGATCTCCTGAAGCCGCCGGGGGTGCCGGGCATGGAGGCGGCGGGCGTCGTCCTCGACGTCGGCCCCGGCGTCACGCACCTTTCACCTGGCGACCGGGTCGCCTATGCCTGCCCGCCCGTCGGCGCCTATGCGGTGGCGCGGACGATGGACGCCGGCCTCGTGCTGCGGCTGCCCGACGACATCGACGACGAGACCGCCGCGGCGGTGCTGCTGAAGGGGCTGACGGCGGAGTTCCTGCTGCACCAGGTCCACGCGGTGCGGCCGGGAGAGGTCGTGGTGGTGCACGCCGCGGCCGGCGGCGTTGGCCTCCTCCTCTGCCAGTGGGCGAAGGCGCTCGGCGCGGCCGTCATCGGCACGGTCTCGACGGAGGAGAAGGCGGACCTTGCCCGCCGCGCCGGCGCCGATCTCGTCGCCGTCCACGCCCGCGAGGACTTCGTCGATGTGGTCCGCGAGGCGACCGGCGGCCGCGGCGCCGACGTGATCTACGACGCGATCGGCCGCGACAGCTTCGCCCGCTCGCTGTCGGCGCTCGCCCTTCGCGGCCACCTCGTCAGCTACGGCCAGGCCTCGGGCCCCGTCGGCAGCCACGACGTCGCCGGCTGGGCGAGCCGCTCGGCGACGGTGTCGCGGCCGAACTACGGCCACTACACCTCCGATCCGGCCGGCCTCCGCGTCATGGCCGACCGGCTGTTCGCCGCGCTGCGGGCCGGGATCGTCTCGCCGCTGATCGGCGGCCGGCTGCCGCTTGCCGCCGCCGCCGAGGCGCACGCGCGCCTCGAGGCGCGCGCCACCGTCGGCTCGACGGTGCTCACCGTCTGAGCGGGCCGGCTCAGGCCTTCCACTGCGCCGCGTGATCGCGGGCGTAGGTGGCGAGGGCGATCGGCGGCCGGCCGGTCAGCGTCTCGACCGCGGGGCTGACGCCGGCGGCCCAGCCCTGGCGAACCGGGTAGAAGATCGAGGCGAGGAAGGTCGCGTACGCCGCGGGCACGCCGAAGCTCGTCAGCATGGCGATGAAGGCCGCGTCGTCGATCGCCTCGTAGGCGACCGGCCGGCCGATCGCCTCGGACAGGACCGCCGCCGCTTCGGCATAGGTCAGAGCCTCCGGGCCGGTGAGCGCGAAGGCCTGGCCGTCGAAGCGGTCGGTCGTCAGAGCCGTGGCGATGCTGGCGACGATGTCGCGCAGGTCGACGAAGCTCGTGGCGCCGTCGCCGGCCGGCAGGCCGAAGTGGCCGGCCGCGACGCCGGCCTTCCAGAAGGTGTGGAAGTTGTCCATGAACCAGTTCGGCCGCACGATGACATAGGGCGCGCCGGACTTGATCAGCTTCAGCTCGACCTGGCGGTAGGGAATGGCATCGTCGGCGTCGACGCCGAGCGCCGTCATCATCACCACCTTCGCGCCCTTCGCGGTGGCCGCCTCGACGATCGGCGTGAGCATCGCGACGGGATCGGTGTAGCCGGCGGCGAGCATCACGAAGACCCGGTCGACGCCGTCGAGAGCGGCGGGGATGGTCGACGGATCGGCGTAGTCGAAGCGGACACCCTCGGCGCCACCGACTGCCCCGCCGGACCGTGACGCCGCCTTCACCGCCTCGCCTTTCGCCACGAGCGCATCCACCAGTGGCCTGCCGATATTGCCGGTGGCGCCGAGCACGAGAATCTTGCCAGACATCGATCGTCTCCTTAGTATCCAGCAGATACCTGCTGTTGGAGAGAGACATACTGCGAGCTGGAAACGACCGAAAGAGAGCACCTTCCGGTGCGCTGGTTTCCGAGGGGAAACCGGGGGCTCGGAGGATCAGCATGCCGCGGCAGCGCGTGACCGGCACAAAGGCTCACTTCCGTGAGGATGTGGGTCCGCCGTCCTCTCCTTCGTCATGGCCCGGCTTGACCGGGCCATCCATCCGGATCGCGACGGCGTGCTGTGGGATGGATCGCCCGGTCGAGCCGGGCGATGACGGAGGTGGAGGGGTGATGGGCAGCGAGTGCTGCGAGTTCCTGCGGAAGTGCTCTCCGCATGTGGCACCCACCCGCGCCACGAGGGGGCGGGTCGTTGCGCCGGAGGCACGGCAGGACGGGGTGACCTCGGGCGGGAGCCCGCGCGTGACGAAGCTGGCCTCGGCGACAACGGCCGGTTTTCCGCCGCCTCCCGGCGGCGCCACACCACCCCGGCGGCTTCGCCGCCGACCCTCCCCCTCGAGGGGAGGGTGAACACCGGATGTGGCCTCACCGTCTCAGTGAGCCGCTCCAGGAGAGCGCGATGCAGTGTCCCGACGTCTACGAAGACCGCTGCCCGACGCGGCTGGTGCTCGACCGCATCGCCGACAAGTGGGCGGTGCTGATCCTCAACCACCTGCGCGGCGGACCGGTGCGGTTCAACCAGATCCGCCGCACCATCAAGGGCATCTCGCAGAAGGTGCTGTCGCAGACCCTCAAAAAACTCGAACGCGACGGGCTGATCTCGCGCTCGGTCTTCGCCACCGTGCCGGTGACGGTCGAATACGCCCTGACGCCGCTCGGCCGCACGTTGACCGACACCATTGCAGCGCTCGCCCACTGGGCGGAGGACAACATCCAGGCGGTGCTGGCGGCGCAGCAGGCCTACGACGCAGGCAGCGGCCCGGCCGGCCCCGCACAGGGTGACGATCTCGCCAACGCCGCCTGACAATTTGCCCGGTAGTACCGGGCGGTTCGGATTCCGACGGTCTCGACGCTCAGAAACGCTCCAGCCGATAGGGCGCGAGGTCGACCGAAGGCGTCTGGCCCTTTGCGATCTCGGCGACGAGGCGGCCAGTGACGGCGCCGGCGATGAGGCCGGTGTGGCCGTGGCCGAAGGCGAAGATGAGGTTCTTGTGGCGCGCGGCACGGCCTAGGACGGGCAGCGAATCCGGCATGCCCGGCCGGTTGCCCATCCAGCGGGTGACCTCGCCGACCTCGAGGTTGCGCACCATCTCCCGGCCCATGGCGAGCAGGATGTCGGCGCGCCGGTAGTTCGGCGGATGGCCGAGGCCGGCGAGCTCGATGGTGCCGGCGAAGCGGAGGCCGCCTTCCATCGGCGAGGCGACGAACTTGCGCTCCGACCAGATCGTCTGGGTGCGGAGGCCGACGTCCGCGCCGGTCACCTGGACGTGGTAGCCGCGCTCCGTCTCCATCGGCACGCGGTAACCGATGGACTTTGCGAGCGCCTTCGACCACGCGCCGGCCGACAGCACGACCGTGCCGGCGTCGCGACGCTCGCTCTCGGTGCGGACGGCGGCGATGCCGTCCGGCCCCGTCTCGAAGCCGGTGACGCGCTCGCGCAGGAGCGTGCCGCCGTTGCGGACGAAGGCCGCAGCTAAGCTCGCCACCAACCGGCCGGGGTTCTTGCACTGGCCCTGCTCGGGCAGGAAGACGGCACTCTTGAAGCGATGGGCGAGCGCCGGCTCGAGCTGGCGGATCTCGTCCTCGTTCAGGAATTCGATCGCCACCCCGCGCTCGCGCCTGAGCGTCAGGCCGAAGTCCGACGGCGAGACGGCGTTGGCGCTCTCGTGGACGAAGAGCTGGCCGCGGCGGGCGAGGAGGTCCTCGCAGCCGGCCTCCTTCAGGAGCGGCGCGTAGGCCTCGTAGGTGCCCCGGTGAAGCGCCCGCATGGCGTCCGCGATGGCCGGCACCCGCGAGCGCCGGCCGGCCGAGAGGAGCCGCAGGATCCACGGCATCGCCTGGGGCAAGTAGCCGAGGCGGACGAACAGCGGCCCCTCGGGGTCGAGGAGCCACTCGGGCACCTTCTTCAGCATGCCGGGCATGCCGATCGGCACGCACGAGCCCGGACAGATGCCGCCGGCGTTGCCGTAGCTGCACTGGTCCTCGCTGCCGGGCACCGCCGGGTCGATCAGCGCGACGTCGTAGCCGGCGCGCTGCAGGTAGGACGCCGAGCAGACGCCGACGATGCCGGCGCCGACGACAGTCGCGCGGGGACGCGAAGCCACGGCTCCGGCCATCGGATGCTCCCGGTTTCGCCGGTCAGGGCGTGTTGGCGGCGGGCGTGCCGGCGCGGAGCGCCTTGAGGCCGTTGCCGGCCACCCACTGCAGCATGCGGAAGTCGGAGAGGTAGGAGATCAGCCGGTAGCCGGCGTCGATCATCTCCTGGCCGTAGGCGACGGAGCCGACGTGGATGCCGGGAACGACGCCGTGCCGGTTGGCCGCCTCGGCGATCTTCACGATCGTCTCGTAGACCTTCGGGAAGCGCGGATCGAAGCCCGGCGCGTGGCCCATCGACACCGAGAGGTCGGAGGGGCCGATGTAGACGGAATCGAGGCCGGGGGTGGAGAGGATCTCCTCGAGATTGTCGACGGCCTGCTGGGTCTCGATCATCGCCATCGTCAGGATGGTCTCGTTCGCCTTGGCGAAATAGTCCGGGCCGCCATAGAGCGAGGCGCGCAGCGGGCCGACGCTCCGGTGGCCGACGGGGGCGTAGCGGCAGGCGGCGACGAAGGCTTCGGCCTGGGCGCGGGTGTTCACCATCGGGCAAATGATGCCGTAGGCGCCGGCGTCGAGCACCTTGCCGATCATGCCGGGCTCGTTCCACGGCACGCGGACGAGCGGCGTCGCGTTCGTCGTCGAGATCGCCTGCAGCATGGTGACCATCACCTGGTAGTCGATGGCGCCGTGCTGCATGTCGACGCACAGGCCGTCGAAGCCCTGCTGGGCCATCGCCTCGGCGGAGATGGACGAGGGGATCGCCAGCCAGCCGTTCATCACGGTGCCGCCGGCCGCCCAGATGGTCTGGATCTTGTTCTCGCGCATGGAAGTCCTCTTTGGCGTGGGCCGTCAGGGGTTGAGGATGAGGTCGGACGCCTTCTCGGCGATCGCGATCGTGGTGATGTTGGTGTTGGCCGAGCAGATCGACGGCATGGCCGAGGCGTCGACGACGCGCAGGCCCTCGACGCCGCGCACCCGGAGACGCCCGTCGAGGACGGCGGTGGGGTCGCCGTCGCCGCCCATCCGGCAGGTGCCGGAGACGTGCCAGCCGGACCAGACGGTGGACTTCACCCAGTCGGCGATCGCCTCGTCGTCGCGCGCCATGGCGTGCAGGCGCTCGGCCGGCCCGAAGCGGCTCTTGTAGAGCCAGTTGCGGGTGAGGGGGCTCGCGTCGAAGAGGAAGGCGGCGGCGGCGGTCTTCAGCCAGTTCGACGGCTTGCGGACGGATATCGCCCGCACCTCGTCGGTGTAGCCGGCGAGGAACCACATGGTGGTGGCGGCCTTCACCTCGGGCGACTCGATCGTCCGGTAGATCAGCTTGAACGCCTCGACGAGGCGCTTCAGGTCGCGTCCGTCGGCGGCGAGGTTGAGGTCGACGACGGGCTCGGCCCGGAAGTCGGGGCTCGCAAGGCGGAGCGTGCCTTGCGAGTAGGACTTGTTCACGCAGACGCCGAGCGAGCCCATCCGCTTGCCGAGCGGGTGCCAGCCGGTGCGGTTCGCCGGCATCAAGAGCATGTCGCCGGGCGTGCAGCCCTCGACGCCGGAGGAATAGCGCAGCCCCATGAAGATGTGGCGGCGCTGGCCGGCCGGCAGGCGCGCGGCGGGCCTGAGGTGCGTGCCGATCGAGATGTGCGGATGGTCGGTGAGGTTCTCGCCGACGCCCGGCACGTCCGCCACCACCTCGATGCCGTGATACTTCAGGTGGCCGGCCGGGCCGATCCCGGCGCGCATCAGGATCGCCGGCGAATGGAGCGCGCCGGAGGAGACGACGACTTCCCCGGCCGCGACCGTGTGCGTCGCTCCGCCGACGTCGACCTCGATGCCGGTGACGCGGCGGCCCTCGGTGAGGAGCCGGCGGACGTGGGCGTTCGGCACGATCAGGAGGTTCGCCCGCCGCCGCACCTCGCGGGTGAGGTAGCCGAGGGCGGTCGAGACGCGGCGGTCGTTCTCGTTCGTCAGCGGCAGCGGGAAGCAGCCGTCCGGCATCGAGCCGTCGTTGATGTCGGGCCGGTAGGGGAAGCCCTGTGCCTCCAGCGAAGCGAGGGCCGCCCGGGTGAACGGCGCCCACTCCTGCGGGAACAGCCGGCGGATCGGCAGCGGGCCTTCGCGGCCGTGCACGGGACCGTCGAAGTCGAGGTCGCGCTCGAGGCGGCGGAAGTAGGGGAGGAGGCCGTCGAAGTCCCACCCCGGCAGGCCCATCTTCGCCCAGTCGTCATAGTCCCCGGGCATGCCGCGAATGGCGAACTGGCCGTTGATGCTGGAGCCGCCGCCCATCACCTTCGCCTGCTCGAGCTTCGAGGGCCTGGCGGTGGACGAGTTGAGGCGCGGCGAGCGCGTGTAGACGCGCAGGTCCTGCCAGTGGAAGCGCGGGTCGAAATAGGAGAGGCCCGGATAGCTGTCGGCGATGACGTCCGGCACGTCGTCCGGCGGGGTGTCAGGCCCGGCCTCGAACAGGCCGACGGTGTGGCGGCCGCTCGCCGAGAGGCGGTTCGCCAGCACGCAGCCGGCGGAGCCGCCGCCGACGATGATGAAGTCGAAGCGCGCGGGGAGGGCGTCAGGCGGCATAGTCGATCCACACGGCTTTCTGGCGCTGGAAGCCCTCGATGCCGGCGCGGCCCATGTCCTTGCCGAAACCGGAACCGTTGAAGCCGCCGGCGGGGAAGGTGAACTCGGGGGCGCGGCCGTGGTGGTTGACCCACACCATGCCGGCGGCGATGCGGTCGCTCGCGCGCAGCGCCTTGCCGATGTCGGCGGTGTAGACGCTGGCGGCGAGGCCGTAGACCGGGTGGCCGGCCATGGCGATGCCCTCGTCGACGTCGTCGAAGCGGTGGACCGAGAGCACGGGGCCGAAGAACTCCTCGCGGAAGCCGGTCATCGCCTCGGTGACGCCCTCGAGGATCGTCGGCGCATACCAGGCGCCGGCATTGCGGGTCTCGAGCGGCCGGCCGCCGATGCGGGCACTGGCGCCCTCGGAAAGGGAGGCGCGCACCAGCTGGTCGATGCGCTCGGCCTGGCGGGCGCTGACGATCGGCGAGAAGGTCGTCGCGCCCTCCCAGGTCGGTCCGGCACGCACCGCGGCGCAGGCGGCCTCGATCTTCTCGATCAGCGGTTCGGCGACGGAACGCTGCACGACGAGGCGCGAGCCGGCGGTGCAGACCTGGCCGGCGTTGCCGAGGAAGCCGCGGGCGACGTGGCCGGCGACGGCGTCGAGGTCGGCGGCGTCCGAGAACACGAGCTGCGGGCTCTTGCCGCCGAGTTCGAGGGTCACGGGCTTGAGGCCGTGAAGGGCGGCTTCCGCCATCAGCTTCGCGCCGGTGGCGGTGGAGCCGGTGAAGGAGATCTTGCGGATGTCGGGGTGGCGGACGATGGCGCTGCCAGTCGTGTGCCCGAGCCCGTTGACGACGTTGAGGAGGCCGGCGGGCAGGCCGGCTTCGGCGGACAGCACCGCGAGGGCGATCAGCGAGAACGGCGTCAGTTCCGACGTCTTCATCACCACGGCGTTGCCGGCGGCGAGCGCCGGGGCGAACTTCCACGCCGCGGTGATCATCGGGAAGTTCCACGGCACCACGGCGCCGACGATTCCGTAGGGCTCGCCCTTCACGAGCGACAGCACGCTGCCCTCGGTGGCGGTGATGTCGCCCTCGAGCTTGTCGCAGAACTCCGCGTAGTAGCGGATGACGCCGGCCGTCCGGACCGCATCGCGGACGCTCGTCTCGGCGATCGGCCGGGTGGAGTTCGCCGCCTCGAGGCGGGCGAGGGCGGGCGCGTTCGCCTCCACGATATCGGCGAAGCGGTGGAGCACGCGGGCCCGCTCGCGCGGCGACACCTGGGCCCACCGGCTCGCGGCGAGACCGGCCCTGGCGGCGGCGACGGCCTCGTCGACGACGGCCTCGCCGCCATCGGAGAGCGTGCCGATCGGCTGGTGGTCGGAGGGGCGCAGGACGAGGATCGCCTCGCCGGGCCGCTCGACGAGGCGGCCGCCGACGAAGTGGCCGGCGGGGACGTCGAGGGTGTTCGGGTCGAAGTCGAGGCTTGCGGCAGAAGTCATCGCGTCAGGCCACCTTCATGTAGACGGAGCGCCACTCGGTGTAGAACTCGAGCACCGGCCGGCCCTGCTCCTTGATGCCGGTTCCGGAGGCCTTGGCGCCGCCGAACGGGGCGTGCAGCTCGACGCCGGCGGTCGGCAGGTTGACGGAGGCGACGCCGGTCTCCGCCCGCGCGACGAAGGCGTGGGCGCGGCCGAGGTCGCGGGTGCAGATCGAGGCGGAGAGGCCGTACTCGGTGTCGTTTGCGAGGCGCACGGCGGCATCGAAGTCCGCCGCCTCGAAGAGCGCCACCACCGGGCCGAAGATCTCCTCGCGGGCGATCGTCATGTCGGGCGAGACGCCGTCGAAGATGGTCGGGGCGACGAAGTAGCCGGCGGGATTGACGCCGTCCGGGCCGCCGGAGAGGAGCCGCGCCCCTTCCGCGACGCCCTTGCGGACATAGTCCCGCACCTTGTCGTACTGGCGGGCATCAACGACCGGGCCGACGAAGGTGTCGGGATCGCGGGCGTCGCCGACCTTCAGCGCCTTCGCCTTGGCGACGAAGGCCTCGGTGAAGGCCTTGGCGACCGGCGCCTCGACGATGACGCGGCTCGTCGCCGTGCACTTCTGGCCGGCGTTGCGGAAGGCGCCCTCGATCGCCGTGGTGGCGGCGAGCTCGAGGTCGGCGTCGGCCAGCACCACCAGCGGGTTCTTGCCGCCGAGCTCGCACTGGACGCGGGCGAGGCGGTTCGAGACGGCGCGGTGGACGCGCTCTCCGACGGCCCGCGAGCCGGTGAAGGAGACGGCGGCGACGCCCGGATGATCGACGATCGCCTGGCCGACGTCGAAGCCGTCGCCGTGCAGGAGGTTGAAGACACCGTCCGGCACGCCCGCCTCGACGAGGAGCTCGGCGAGCATCTGCGAGGTCATCGGCGAATGCAGGCAGGGCTTCCAGACGATGGCGTTGCCGGAGACGAGCGCCGGACCGAACTTCCAGGCGGCGATCGAGGCCGGGAAGTTCCACGGCGTGATCTGGCCGACGACGCCGACCGGCTTGCGCTGGGTGAAGGCGACGACACCCGGGCGCCCCGACGGCAGCGCCTCGCCGGCGAGCCGCGGCCCCTCGGCGGCGTAGAACTCCAGCACCTTCGCCGAATAGAGCGCCTCGCCCCGCGCCTCGCCGATCGGCTTGCCAACCTCGCGCGCCATCGCCTGGGCGAGGTCCTCGACCTTCGAACGCAGGAGTGCGCCGGCCTTCACGAGTATCTCGCCGCGGGCGAGCGGCGAGGTGGCGGCCCAGCCGGGCTGCGCGGTGCGGGCGGCGGTGACGGCGTCCTCGACATCGGCGACGGACGACAGGGCGTAGTCGGCGATGACCTCTGAGACGTCGGACGGATTGACCGCCCGGAAGGTGGCGCTGCCGCGCGGGGCGCGCCAGGCGCCGCCGACGAGGTTGCGGGGAGTGGTCATGGGGAGGGTTCCGGTCTCGTGGGGAAGGGTCAGCGCTCGGCCGCCTCGAGGAAGGGGCGCAGCATGTCGGCGGTCTCGTGGAAGCGCCCAACGAAGGCTTTGAGGCGCGGGTGCTCCGGCTTCAGGAGCACCTCCTTCGGCGCGCCGTCGGCGACGACGCGGCCGCCGTCGAGGAAGACGACGCGGTCGGCGATCTCGAAGGCGAAGCCGAGCTCGTGGGTGACGACGACCATCGTCATGCCGGAGCGGGCGAGCGCCAGCATCGCCTTCAGCACCTCGCCGACGAGTTCCGGGTCGAGCGCCGAAGTGGGTTCGTCGAAGAGCATCACGGCCGGGTTCATGGCGAGCGCCCGGGCGATGGCGACGCGCTGCTGCTGACCGCCGGAGAGCTGGGCGGGGTGCTTCTGGCGGTGCTCGGCGAGGCCCATCTGGTCGAGGAGCTCGCAGCCCCGCCGCTCGGCGTCCTCTCGCGGCACCTTCTGGACGATCACCGGCCCTTCCATGACGTTGCCGAGGGCCGTCATGTGCGGGAAGAGGTTGAACTGCTGGAACACCATGCCGGTCTTGGCGCGGATGCGGTTCACCTCGCGCGGGGCGAGCTTCAGCCGGTCGGTGCCGCCTTCGTCGACGTCGAAGATCGGCTCCCCGGCGATCGTGATGCGGCCGCGGTCGGGGATGTTGAGGAGGTTGATGCAGCGCAGGAGCGAGGTCTTGCCGGAGCCGCTCGCACCGATCAGCACCACCACCTCGCCGGCGCGGACGGTGAGGTCGATGCCGTTCAGCACCGAGCGCTCGCCGAAGCGCTTGTGGATGCCCTCGAGGGTGAGGACGATTTCCGCGTCCGCGCGCCTCATGCCGGCATCCCCCCGCGCTTCTCGAGGCGCCGCGCCAGCAGCGTCAGCGGCGTCAGCACGACGACGTAGATGATGCCGATCGCCGTGTAGATCTCCATCGGGCGGTAGGTGAAGCTCGAGATGTAGCTCGCCTGGTAGAGCAGGTCGGGCACGGTGATGATCGACAGGAGCGTGGTGTTCTTCATCTGTATGATCGATTGACCGGCGAGCGGCGGCACCATGCGGCGGAACGCCTGCGGAAGGATGATGCGGCGCATGCGCTGGCCGTAGGACATGCCGATGGCGGTGGCGGCGTCGGTCTGCCCCGGGTCGATCGACTGCACGCCGGCGCGCAGGATCTCCGCATAGAAGGCGCCGACATAGCAGGAGAGCGCGACGAAGCCCGCCCACCCCTTCGTGATGTTCACGCCCATGAAGATCGGCAGGGCGTAGTAGGTCCACAGCAGGATCACGAGCAGCGGAATGTTCCGGAAGAACTCGACATAGATCCGGCCGACGAGGACCAGGAGGCGGTAGGGCGTCAGCTGGATGAGACCGACGACGAGGCCGATGATCATGCCGGCGACGATGGTGATGACGGTGTAGTAGAGCGTGATCAGGAAGCCCTGCCAGAGCAGCGGGGCGTTCTGGGTGATCACCGAGAAGTCGAAGGTCATGGGTCACGGCCTTCCGTCGGGGCGTGCGGCCGCCGCCGTGGGCGGGACGCTCCGTTGGGCGGAGGGGCTTGGGGGTCGGCCGGAGGCCGCGCGGCGGGGGGAGGGGCCGCGCGGCCTCCGGCCGGGACGGCTCAGAAGCTGAAGCCGTCCGGCAGGATCGACAGGTCGATGCCGCGATCCTCCCACGCCTTGGCGAGGCGGGCCTGGGCGAGGCCGAGCGAGCGCTGCTGCTGCACCCAGTTCGTCAGGAAGTTGATGTAGCCGGCGTTGCCCGGCTGGCGGGCGACGGCGAGGGTGGCCGGATTGCGGAGCACCGGCTCCGGCAGCGACACGTCGCCGATGCCCTTGAGGTCGATCTGGATGGCGTCGAAGATCGCGAACACGACGGCGTCGGCGCGGCCGGCCTGCAGCTCGAGCAGGGCAAGGTTGCGGTCCTCGACCGGCACGATGTTCGCCTTCGGCAGCAGCGCCTCGGCGACGACCTGCATGGTCGAGCCCTTCTGGGCGACGACGGTCTTCGACGGGTCGTTGAGCTCGGACCACGTCTTCACCGGCTTGCCGGGAGGCGTCAGCACCGCCCAGGCGTCGGTGAACAGCGGCTCCCACAGATAGTCGACCACGAGGCCGCGCTTCGGGTTCGGATTGACGCCGATGGCGACGTCGATCTTGTTCGACTGGAAGTCGGCGGCGAGGTTGCCCCAGGTGGTCTCGACCGGCTCGACCTTGACGCCGAGGAGGTTCGCCACGTCCGTCAGGTAGTCGACGTAGAAGCCGGTCCACTCGCCGGTCTGCGGGTTCTTGATGTAGCCGGGCTCTTCGCCGACCATCACCGGGATCTTGAGGACGCCGGAGGCCTTGATCCGGTTCAGCACCGTGGACGGATCGTTGTCGTCGGCGCGCGCGGGCTGGGCGATGGCCGCGACGACGAGGGCGAGGAAGGCGAGGATCGAGGTGAGTGTCCTCGTGTTCAGGCTGAAGGATCGCATGCTGTTTCCCTCTCGTTAGGCGGACGCTCGGCCCGCCGCCAACTCCCCGCCGCCGACGCCCCCCGGGCTCAGCGGCAGAGGAAGCCCGTGGGCAACGGATCGCCGCGCTCGCGGACGATCGTCGAAAAGGCGGTGATGTGGGCCGACCCGGCGATCTCGGCGATCACGGCGGGACGGCCGGCGGCCGTCGCGGCCTCGGCGGCGGTCGCCTCGAAGGGGACGCCGAGGACATTCTCGGCCCGGTAGCGGCCGCCGATCGCGAGCCGGCCGCGGTGGACGAGCTGCGCCACGCGCGCGGCGGTGCCGGTGCCGCAGGGCGAGCGGTCGAACTTGTTGGATTCGAGCACCAGCAGGTGCCGCGCGGCGACCTCGCCGGTGCCGGCGGGCGCGTCCCGGTGGAAGAGGACGCTCGCCTTGTCGGCCGGGTCGATCAGGCCGCGGGCGTGCAGAACCTCGTTGAAGGCCGCCTTCAGACGGCTGCCGAGGGAGAGCGCCGCGGCCACTCCCTCCGGAGCGACCGCGATCTTGAGCGGTGCCGCATCGACGAGCAGGTACCACATGCCGCCATAGGCGAGGTCTGCCCGCACCTCGCCCACATCGCCCAGCGTGACGGTAACGTCCTCGGCGGCGACGAAGGAGGGAACGTTGCGCAGCCGCACCCGGTCGAGAGACCCGTCCGCCGCCCACACGAGGCCGACCGTGACGACGCCGGCCGGCGTCTCGAGCTTGAAGCCCTCCGGGGCGCTCTCGCGGGTGAGGGCGCCGGTGGCGGCGAGGGTGCGGGCGTAGCCGATCGTGCCGTGGCCGCACATGTCGAGATAGACGTAGGAGGAGATGAAGAACGCGCCGTAGTCGGCGACCGCCGACGGCACCGGCACGAGGCCGACCATCGCCGCATGGCCGCGCGGCTCGTGCAGGAGCAGCGGGCGAAGGTCGTCGTGATGGTCCCGGAAGAAGTCGCGCCGCGCGCGCACGCTGTCGCCGGGAAGCGGCGGGACGCCCGACAGCACGACCCGCGTCGGGTGCCCGGCGGTGTGGGAATCGACGACCGAGAAGGACGCGTCGAGCGCGAGCATCGTCCTACTCCGCAGGGATTTCGGCGGCCATGGCGGGCCGGATTTCGCGCCAGATAGCCCCGATCAGGACTTCCGTCTCCGCCTTGGCGCGCGGTGCGTCGCCGGCGAGGATGGCGGCGTAGATCGTCGCGGTGCCTTCGACGGAGAGCCGCACGGCGCCGGGGGCGCGGGCGTAGATGAAGTACCGGTATCTCAGGGCCTGCTTCTCGAGGCCGGCGAGCAGGCGGCGCAGGGTGACGTTGCCGCACAGCCGATAGATGACCACCGAGCCGCGCACGTCGGCATCGAAGAAGCGCTGCACGTCGCCGTCGGCGTGGGCGGCGCGCATCGCCGCGAGGATCGCCGGCAGCTCGTCCTTCAGCGCCACGTCGGTGGAGGCGGCCGCCTCGGCGGCGGCAAGCGCCTCGAGCGGGATGCGGCAGGAATAGACCTCGTCGAAGTCCTTCAGCGTCATCGGGGCGACCCAGATGCCGCGCCGCGGCGCCTTCACCACGAGGCCGTCGCGCTCGAGCAGACGGAGCGCCTCGCGCACCGGCGAGCGGCTGACGCCGTAGGTCTGCGCCACGTCCTCCTCGGTGAGGCGCGTCGCCGGCGCGAGGCGGCCGGCGATGATCTCCTCCTGGAGGAGCCGGGCGAGCTCCTCGGGGATGACGAGGGAAAGTCGGGTGCGGGCGACGTCCATGGGTCTACTCCATACTGTATACAATATTCAGGGTCAACGCGGGGCAGAGCGGCTGGCCCGCTTGTCCACAGACCGCGCGCCAGCGCGCCGCGCCTTGCGGCGCGGCGTGAGGGTCGGAAACGGTTCGCGTCTGGTGGGTGAGCGGAGCGCGCCGTCTCAGCGGCGCTCGGCCGGCGGCGGCGGGACCCCTGACGCGGCCTGCGGCGCCGGTGCGTCCTCGCGGCCAAACTGCGAGTGCTCGAAGACGACCACGACGACGAGCGACAGGGCGAGCGGCAGGAGCAGGTAGAACAGCCGGAAGACGATCAGCGCGGCGAGGACGTCCGCCGGGTTGGCGTTCGGCAGCACCGTCAGGAAGACGAGCTCGAGGACGCCGAGCCCGCCTGGCGCATGGGAGAGCAGCGCCGCCGAGAAGGAGGCGAGGAAGGCGCCGAGGACGATGAGGAAGCCCGGGTTCTCGCCCGCGGGGAGCGTGAAGTAGATGATCGCCGCCGCCCCGATGAGCTCGATCGGCGCGGCCACCAGCTGGCGGGCGACGACGGCGCCCGACGGGCGCGGCACGATCAGGCTGCCGATCCGCACCGGCGGCAGCGGCAGGCGGGTGAACACCACATAGAGGGCGACGCCCGCGAGGATCACGATGCCGACGATGCGCACCATCTCGTGCGGCAGCTCGGTGATGTGGTCGGCGACGTGCGGCTCGAGCACGAGCACGAGCCCGGCGAGCATGACGGTGCCGAGGGCGAAGGTGAACGAGCAGAAGGTGACGAGCACCGCCACCTCGCCGGCCGTCAGCCCCTGGCGGGAATAGGCGCGGTAGCGGATCACGGCGCCGGACAGCACCGAGGCTCCGATGTTGTGGGAGAGGGCGTAGGTGGTGAAGGAGGTGACGGCGATGTAGAGCCACGGCACCGTCTTGCCGAGGAACTGCAGGCCGATGCGGTCGTACCAGGCGAGCGCCGCATAGGCGACGAGGGTCGACGCCGCCGCGAGCAGCCACTGGTGCCAGCCGATCGCGGCGAGGCTGTCGACGAGGTCGTCGAGCGACAGGCTGCGGAGTTCGGAATAGAGCAACCAGCCGGACAGGACGACCGCGGCGAGGCCGATCACCGGCCATCCGTACTTCTTGAGGACCGTCCTCAGCATTCCCTCTCCCGGTCGTGCCGACAGGGGCGCCAGCGGCCTCTGACCGGCCGTCGGCAACCGCCGTCGCCTGTGGGCAGCGCGCCGAACCGTCGCCCCGGGCGACCGCGCCGAACCCTTCCCTTCGATGTAACCCACAGACGACGGCGGTGCGAGCCCGACGTGTCGCGCGCCTTGGCCGACGGGCGTCCGCCGCTGACCCGAGGGCCCTTCGTCAGCACTTGCTTAACCCTGCCCGTCACGCTGCAACCGGTGCCGTTGACGAGAACAAAATGAGTCTCTAAAAAGAACAAACAAGGTACATGACAGAGGAGGCCAGCATGACCCGTCCCGCCCACGACCTCGCCGCCCTCATCGCCCTGACGCTCTTTGTCGCCACCCTGGTGGTCTGGCTCGACGCCTTCGGCCGGCTTGCCTGAGCTGTTGAAGACGGCGCCGCGGCGGTCGACAGCGCCGCGGTGTCCCTGCCACAGTCGCGCCCGCCGAACGCTTCGGTGCGTCGGCGGACGAGACGGCCCGGGAGACATGGACATGGCGGCGGATCCAGGCTTCGTGCACCTGCGCGTCCACTCGTCCTACTCGCTGCTCGAGGGCGCCATCCACATCAAGGGCCTGATCGGCCTCGCCAAGGCCGACAAGCAGCCGGCGCTCGCCGTCACCGACACGCACAACCTGTTCGGGGCCCTCGAATTCTCCGAGAAGGCCATCGAATCGGGGATCCAGCCGATCATCGGCTGCGAGCTTCTCGTCGACTTCCTCGACGATCTTGGTGCCCGGCGCACCCCCGGCGGGCGCGAGGGGACGAGCCCGCTCGCGCCGCTCGTTCTCCTCGCCGCGACCCCCTCCGGATACGACGCGCTCACTCGCCTCGTCAGCCGCGCCTATCTCGGCGGCGAGCCGGGAGAACGGCCCCACCTGCCGGTCGGCGCGTTCCTCGACGACGCCGAGGGCCTCATCGTCCTCACCGGCGGCGCCCGCGGCCCGATCGGGACGGCCCTGTCGGCCGGCGGCGAGGCGGCCGCGCTCGCCCGGCTCGAGCGGCTCGCCGTGGCCCTGCCGGACCGGCTCTATGTCGAACTGCAGCGCCACGGTCTCGCCGAGGAGGCGGCGACCGAGGACGGGCTCCTCGATCTTGCCTACCGGCTCGGCCTGCCGCTCGTCGCCACCAACGGGGTGTTCTTCGCCAGGCCCGAGGACCACGAGGCGCACGACGCCCTTGTCGCCATCGCCGACGGCCGCACGCTCATCGAGGACGACCGCCGCCGGCTGACGCCCGAGCACCACTTCAAGAGCCGTGCCGCCATGCGGGCCCTCTTCGAGGACCTGCCGGAGGCGGTCGACAACACCGTCGAGATCGCCCGCCGCTGCGCTGCCCGTGCCCCGAAGCGCAAGCCGATCCTGCCGCGCTTTGCGGCCGCCGACGCGGCGACGGCCGACGACGCCGAGGCGGCCGAAGCGCGGCTCCTCCGGCAGACCGCCGAGGACGGGCTCGCCGACCGCATCCGCCGCCACGGCCTCGCCCCCGGCTTCGATGAGGCCGCCTATCGCGAGCGGCTCGACTTCGAGCTCGGCGTCATCGAGCGCATGCGCTATCCCGGCTACTTCCTCATCGTCTCGGACTTCATCCGCTGGGGGAAGGCGCAGGGCATCCCGGTCGGCCCCGGCCGCGGTTCGGGCGCCGGCTCGCTCGTCGCCTACGCGCTCATGATCACCGACCTCGACCCGATCCGCTTCGGCCTGCTGTTCGAGCGCTTCCTCAATCCGGAGCGCGTCTCGATGCCGGACTTCGACGTCGACTTCTGCCAGGACCGGCGCGACGAGGTGATCCGCTACGTCCAGGAGAAGTACGGGCGCGACCGCGTCGCCCAGATCATCACCTTCGGCACCCTGCAGGCCCGCGCCGCGCTGCGCGACGTCGGCCGCGTGCTGCAGATGCCCTACGGACAGGTCGACCGGCTCTGCAAGCTCGTGCCGCAGAACCCGGCGAACCCGGTGACCCTCGCCCAGGCGATCGAGGGCGAGCAGAAGCTCCAGGAGGCGCGCGCCTCGGAGCCGATCGTCGACCGCCTGCTGTCGATCTCGCTGAAGCTCGAGGGCCTCTTCCGCCACGCCTCGACCCACGCTGCGGGCATCGTCATCGGCGACCGGCCGCTCGACCACCTCGTGCCGCTCTACCGCGACCCGCGCTCCGACATGCCGGTGACGCAGTACAACATGAAGTGGGTCGAGCAGGCCGGCCTCGTGAAGTTCGACTTCCTCGGCCTGAAGACCCTGACGGTGATCGACGTGGCGGTGAAGCTCATCGCCCGCCGCGGCGTCGCCGTCGACGTCGGGGCGCTGCCGATCGACGACCCCGCCACCTTCGCCCTTCTCGCCCGCGGCGAGACGGTCGGCGTGTTCCAGCTGGAAAGCCAGGGCATGCGCAAGGCCCTCGCCGGCATGCGGCCCGACCGCTTCGAGGACATCATCGCCCTCGTCGCCCTCTACCGCCCGGGCCCGATGGACAACATCCCGACCTACAACCGGCGCAAGCACGGCCAGGAGGAGCCCGACTACCTCCACCCGCTGCTCGAGCCGATCCTCAAGGAGACCTTCGGCGTCATCATCTACCAGGAACAGGTGATGCAGATCGCCCAGGTGCTGTCGGGCTACTCGCTCGGCGAAGCCGACCTCCTGCGCCGCGCCATGGGCAAGAAGATCCGCGAGGAGATGGCGGTGCAGCGGGCCCGCTTCGTCGATGGCGCGGCGAAGCAGGGCGTGCCGCGCAGCCAGGCGGAGACGATCTTCGACCTCGTCGCGAAGTTCGCCGACTACGGCTTCAACAAGTCGCACGCTGCCGCCTACGCCCTCGTCGCCTACCAGACGGCGTGGCTGAAGGCGAACCATCCGGTCGAGTTCCTCGCCGCCTCGATGGCCCTCGACATCGGCAACACCGACAAGCTGAACGATTTCCGCCGCGAGGCGCAGCGCATGGGGATCGAGGTTGCGCCGCCCTGCGTGCAGCGCTCGGGGGCGAGCTTCGACGTTGACGCCGGCCGCATCCTCTATGCGCTCGGGGCGGTGAAGGGCATCGGCCGGCCGGTCGCCGAGCATCTCGTCGCCGCCCGCGGCGAGCGCCGCTTCTCCGATCTCGGTGACTTCGCCCGCCGCATCAATCCGCGCCAGGCGCCGAAGCGGGCACTCGAGAGCCTCGTCTCGGCCGGCGCCTTCGATGCGCTCGAGCCGAACCGGGCGAAGCTCGAGGCCGGCCTCGACACCATCGTCGCCGAGGGCAACCGCGTCGTCGACGCGGCGAGCGGTGGCCAGGACGAGCTCTTCGGCGGCGGCGCCGTGCCGATCCGCCTCGCCGACCGGCCGCCCTGGCCGGCGGCGGAGCGCCTGCAGCGCGAGCACGCCGCCGTCGGCTTCTACCTCTCGGCCCATCCGCTCGACGAATACCTCCCGGTGCTCGCGAGCCTGCGGGTGCAGATGTGGGCGGAGTTCGCGGAAGGCGTGAAGCGCGGCGCGGCGGCCGGCCGTCTAGCCGGCACCGTGACGGCGCGCCAGGAGCGGCGCACACGCTCCGGCAGCCGCATGGGCATCGTCCGGATGTCGGATCCGACCGGCCAGTACGAGGCGATCGCCTTCGCCGACACCCTCGCCGAATACCGGGATCTCCTCGAGACCGGCAACTCGGTGGTCCTCGTCGTCTCGGCGGAGGAGCGCGAGGAAGGGGTGAGCGTCCGCATCCAGTCGGTCGAGAGCCTCGATGCGGCGGCGCTCCGCGTGAAGCGCTCGCTCCGGGTGTTCGTCCGCGACACCGCCCCGCTCGAGCCGATCGCCCGCCAGCTGCAGCCGGGCGGCGACGGCGAAGTCTCGATGGTGCTGATGCTCGACGGCGGCGAGCGCGAGGTGGAAGTGGCGCTGCCCGGCCGCTACCGCCTGTCACCGCCGGTGGCGGGCGCGCTCCGGACGGTGCCGGGCATCGTGCAGGTGGAGTTCGCGTGATTGGGCCGCCGTCCGCCGCGGCGGCGTTTGCGCTGGCGAGAAGCCAGAGGCAGGCAAGAGCCTGCCAGGGGCAGGGGGGAGGGGGGCGAACCACCGGCCGTAGCGTGGGGCGTGCCTGGCGGGCTTTCGGCGATAAGGTCCTACTCCGCCGCCGCGCGCGGCGCGTAGCCGAGCTGGCGGGAGAGGGCGGCGACGAGGTCCACCGCCGCCTCGGCGATGACGGTGCCGGGCGGGTAGACGGCCGTCGCGCCGGCGGCGATGAGCGCCGGCACGTCCTGGGGCGGCACCACGCCGCCGACGACGATCATGATGTCCGGCCGTCCCTCGGCGGCGAGGGCCGCCTTCAGCGCCGGCACGAGCGTCAGGTGGCCGGCGGCGAGCGAGGAGACGCCGACGACGTGTACGTCGTTCTCCACCGCCTGGCGGGCGCATTCCTCCGGGGTGGCGAACAGCGGCCCGATGTCGACGTCGAAGCCGAGGTCGGCAAAGGCCGAGGCGATCACCTTCTGGCCCCGGTCGTGGCCGTCCTGGCCGAGCTTGGCGACGAGGACGCGCGGCCGCCGGCCGTCGTCCCGCTCGAAGGCCTCGACCGCCCGCCGCACCTTCTCCACCGTGTCGGACATGGCGCCGACCTCCCGCTTGTAGACGCCTGAGATCGCCCGGATCTCGGCGCGGTGCCGGCCGAAGGCCGCCTCCACCGCCGCGGTGATCTCGCCGACCGTCGCCTTGGCGCGGGCCGCGTCGACCGAGAGGGCGAGCAGGTTGCCGTCGCCGCTCCGCGCGGCGGCGGTGAGGGCGGAAAGGGCTGCCTCCACGGCGGCGCCGTCGCGCTCGGCCTTGAGGCGCTTCAGCTTCTCGATCTGGCTCGCCCGCACGGCGGCGTTGTCCACCTTCAGGACGTCGATCGGCCGCTCGCTCGTCGGCTTGTGGCGGTTGACGCCGATCACCGCCTGGGTGCCGGTGTCGATGCGGGCCTGGGTCCGCGCCGCCGCCTCCTCGATGCGCAGCTTCGGCAGCCCCGCCTCGATTGCCTTCGCCATGCCGCCGAGGGCATCGACCTCGGCGATGTGGGTGAGGGCGCGGGCCGCGAGGTCGTGCGTCAGCCGCTCCACATAGGCGCTGCCGCCCCACGGGTCGATCATCCGCGTCGTGCCGCTCTCCATCTGCAGCAGGAGCTGGGTGTTGCGGGCGATACGGGCGGAGAAGTCGGTCGGCAGGGCGAGGGCCTCGTCGAGCGAATTGGTGTGCAGCGACTGGGTATGGCCCTGGGTCGCCGCCATCGCCTCGATGCAGGTGCGGGTGACGTTGTTGAAGACGTCCTGGGCGGTGAGCGACCAGCCGGAGGTCTGCGAATGAGCCCGCAGCGACAGCGAGCGCGCGTCCTTCGGCTGGAAGCGCTCGGCCATCAGCTTCGCCCAAAGAAGACGCGCCGCCCGCAGCTTCGCCACTTCCATGAAGAAGTTCATGCCGATCGCCCAGAAGAACGACAGGCGCGGAGCGAAGCGGTCCACCGGCTGGCCGGCGGCGATCCCCGCCGCGACGTATTCGAGGCCGTCCGCCAGCGTGTAGGCGAGCTCGAGGTCGGCCGTCGCCCCGGCTTCCTGCATGTGGTAGCCGGAGATCGAGATCGAATTGAACTTCGGCATGTTGGCCGAGGTGTAGGCGAAGATGTCTGAGACGATCCGCATCGAGGGTCCGGGCGGATAGATGTAAGTGTTCCGGACCATGAACTCCTTGAGGATGTCGTTCTGGATGGTGCCCGACAGGGCCGCCGCCGGCACGCCCTGTTCCTCGGCGGCGACGATGTAGAGGGCGAGCACCGGCAGCACGGCGCCGTTCATCGTCATCGACACGCTCATCTTGTCGAGCGGGATGCCGGAGAACAGCGTGCGCATGTCGTAGATGGAATCGATCGCGACGCCCGCCATGCCGACGTCGCCGGCGACCCGCGGATGATCGGAATCGTAGCCGCGGTGGGTGGCGAGGTCGAAGGCGACCGACAGGCCCTTCTGCCCGGCCGCGAGGTTGCGGCGGTAGAAGGCGTTGGAATCCTCGGCGGTGGAGAAGCCGGCATACTGGCGGATCGTCCACGGCTGCTGGACGTACATCGTCGGGTAGGGGCCGCGCAGGAACGGCGGCAGGCCCGGCAGGCCGTCCACGAAGTCGAGCCCGTCGCGGTCGGCCGCGCCATAGGCGGGGTGGACCGCGATGCCCTCCGGCGTCTCCCAGGAGGCGCCGTCCGCCGGCGGAACAGCCGTCGGCGGGGTCCACGGCCGGTCCGCGAAGTCGGGCACCCGCGCCATCACCATTTCTCCCTGTCGTCCCGGCGTTGCGGCGCCAAGTATCCCGCGCAGGCCCGGAAGCGGCAAGCCGCTCGCGGGTCGCGGCTTCAGGCCGCTTCCGGGGACCCGATCTCGGGTCCGAGAATCGTGCCGAGCGCGGCGACGAGATCCGCCCCGGCATAGAGAAAGCCGCCGACGCCGGCGGCCGTCCAGGCCTCTGCGAGGCCGCCCGGCCGGCCGGCGACCGTGACCGTGACGCCGGCGTCCCGGAGCGCGGCTGCGACCGCGGGGCCGTCGCGCTCGTAGGCGGCATCGGTTCCCGAAAGACAGGCGGCGCGAACCCCCTCGGCGCGCGCGGCGGCGACGGCGGCGGTGGCCGGATCGGCCTCGCCGCCGAGGTCCGCTTCGACCGCCGTGAGGCCGCCGGCGGCGAGGACGCCGGTCGTCCAGGCGGAGCGGGCGGCGCGCTCCGCCGGGGCGCCGAGACCGGCGAGCAGGATCCGGCGTCCCTCGGCCGGCACGGCTTCGGCGCGATCGCGCAGGCGCTCGAACGGGGCCGCCAGGCGGCGCGGCGCGAGGGCGGGTGCAGCAGCGGTTCCAGTGGAGGCGTGGCGATCCGGCTCGGCCGGCGCGGGCATCAGCACGGCTACCGGCTGCTCCGTCAGAAGGGCGAATTCGGAGGTGCCGACGATCGGCCGCCGGCGCGTCGCGACCTCCGCCTGCCGCGCCCGCGCCGCCGCGGCGACGGCGGCCTGCGGGGCGCCGGTCGCGAGGGCCGACGCGAGGCCGCCGGCCTTCTCGATGTCGCGGAAGCGGTCCCAGGCGGCGCCGCACAGGGCCTCGGTAAGGGCTTCGAGGCCGCCAGCGCCCGCGCCGGGATCGGCCACCCGGGCAAGGTGCGCCTCCTCCATCAGCACCTCCTGCGTGTTGCGGGCGAGGCGGCGGGCGAAGGCGTCGGGCAGGCCAATCGGCAGGGTGAACGGCAGCACGGTGACGGCGTCCGCCCCGCCGACCGCGGCCGCGAAGCCGGCGACGGTGGCCCGCAGGAGATTGGTGTAGGGGTCGCGGCGCGTCATCGAGCGCCAGGCGGTCTCGGCGTGGACGCGCGCATGGGCGGCGGGGAGCCCGCAATCCTCGCAGATCCGCGCCCACAGCAGCCGCAGCGCCCGCAGCTTGGTGACGGTGGCGAACTGGTCGACGTCGGCGGCGAGGGAGAAGCCGATGCGGCCGGTGGCGTCCTCGACGGGCATCGCCTCGGCGAGGGCACGCAGATAGGCGAGGGCGGCGGCAAGGGTGGCGGCGAGCTCCTGCGCCTCGGTGGCCCCGGCGGCGTGCCACAGGCGGCCGTCGGCGAGGGCGACGGTGCCGCGCGCACCCTGCGCCGCGGCGTCGCTGGCCACGGCGGCGAGCGTCGCGGCCCAGTCCGTGGGAACCGTGGATCCGGTGACGGCGGCGGTGCCGAGTGGGTCGAGGCCGAGCGACAGGTCGAGGGTGGCGGGATCGGTGCCGAGCGCCTCGGCGAGGGCGAGGAGGGCGCGCGCCGCCGCCGGCGCGGCTACACCTGCTTCCAGCCACAGCGCCACGCCCTCGAGGAAGACACCATCGAGGGCGCGGGCGAGGGTGCCCGGTTCGGCATCCGCGAGGCCGAAGCCGTGGGCGGAGGGCGCGCCGGCGACGACGAGGGCGAGGCCGGTGGCGCCGCCCGTCAGGTCCTCGAGGGCGAGGGCGTTCGCCTCGGCCGGATCGGGATGGTCGAGCCGCTGCACGATCGCCCACGGCGCGGGGGCGAGGCCGAGGCCTGCCGGCGGGCGGGCGGCCTCGAGCGGCCGGAGGACGAGGCCGTCGTCGGTGCGGGACAGGAGGCTGTCGAGCGGCTTGCCCTTGAGGGCCGCGAGCGCGAGCTTCTCCCACTCCGCATCTGTCGCCGGCGGAAAGTCCCCGGCCAGCGCGATCGTCTCGCCCATCCCCGCCGTCCTCCAACCGCCCGTGTCGCCCGGGGAGCCCGCCGCATTAGGCCCACGAAGGCTGATAGCGGCGCTGCACTGCGGCGGCAACCCCGGGGAAAGACGGAGGGTCGATCGCCGGGTCAAGCGCGCCGGCGCAGTGCGGAAAGGTGTTGCGCCAGGGGAGCCCCGCCGACCTCGGCCCTTGCCCCGTCGCACCGCGGCTAGCACCTTCCGGGGGCGAGCCCGCAGGTCCGCAGTCGCGGATGGCGGTGGAGGAGACGTGCGCTGACAGTGAACCTGGCGATTCCGGCCGGTCCGGCCCCGCTTGCCGCGATAGTCGCCGACCGCGGCATCCGCTCCGTCCTCATCCTGCTCAGCCGGTTCTCGCGCTTTGCCGGTCCTTCTCTGATCGCCGCCGACATCGCGGAGACGCTGGCGCCGCTCGGCGCCGTCGTCACGGTTGCCGCCCTCGGTACGACGGGCGCGATGGCGAGCCGCTTTTCGAGTGTCTCGGAGGTCATCGACCTCGGCCGCGACCCCGCCCCGCTCATCGGGCGTTCGTTCGATCTCGTGATCACGCAGGGCTGGTCACCGGCCTGCTTCGGCCTCCTCGAGTGCGCCGTGCACTACCGGTACCTGGTAGTCGGCTCCTTTTCGGGCCTGACACCCGGGGAGGCGATCTTCGGCCTCCACGACGAGGCGGACGTGCTCCTCTTCCATTCGGCCCGCAACCGCGACCTGCAGGCGCCGAGCCTCGAGGGCTGCAAGACGCCGCGTCTCGTCTACGGCAATCCCCTGCCGTCCGGGTGGTTCGCCGACGTGCCGCCACCGCCGGCGGCGCTTCGCCGTGTCGTCGCCGTCAGCAACCACCTGCCGCCGGAATTGCACGATGCGCTCGCGCTCGCGCGCGCCGGCGGTCTCGAGGTCGACACCTTCGGCACCGGGCATGAGCAACGTCGGGTGGCGCCCGATCTCGTCGACCGCTACGACGTCGTGGTCTCGATCGGCCATACCGCCCAGAAGGCGATGGCCCGGCGGCGCCCCTTCTACTGCTACGACCACTTCGGCGGCCCGGGCTACATCACGCCGGAGACCGTCGAGGCGGAACGCTACATCTGCTTCTCGGGGCGCAGCGATCGTCGGCGGAAGAGCCCGGAGGACATCGCTGTTGATCTCGTCGGCGGCTTCGCCAAGGCGGCACTGGCGAGCGACCATCTCTGGCGGGAGGCGCTGGAGCACCACCGTCTCGAACGGGTGCTCGCCGAGATCCTCGCCGCCGGCAGGCCGTCCGCGCCGAGGACGTGCCGGACGCCGCGCCACCGCAATCTGCGCAAGATTTTCCAGCTCGGTTTCCACCACGGGGACTGGACGCCCTTCGTGCGCAACATCGGCTTCGACTACGAGGCCACCCCGGTGCTGTTGCGTGTTGAGCAGACCCGTCTCGACCGTGACCACGCCGAGCGCATCACGGTCGCCAAGCTGCCGCCCTACATCTTCGCCTCGCGCGAACCGTCACCTGTCTCGGTCGACGTGCAGGTGACGTTCCGAAGGGAGGTCGTGGCGGACGAGATGCTGGTCGACCTCGGGGATGGGAATGCCGAGGCCCTCGGCGATGCCCGGATTGCCGAGGCCCAGTGGCGTGTCTCCCGGCACCGGCAGAGATGGACCATCCGCCTCACGTTCTACATCGGAGTCGATCCGCTGCGCGCGACCCTGTCCGCCCGGATCGGAGGTGGGATCGTCCCGATGATCGCGGTGAAGTTCGTTCGGCCGCCACACGACGGGGGCGACGCGGAAGCGCACCCTGTGCCGCCGGGTCCGCCGGCGGCGGCGACGTGATGCCCTTGCCCCCGGTTGCGGCGTCGCCTCAATACGTCAGCCAGGGCGCCAGGGTCTTCGCGCCGTCGATCCAGCGGGCGACGAGCTTCTGGCTCGGCACGGCGCGCACGAGCTTCCGCGTCGCGTTCACCTCGGCGATCTTGGCCGCCAAAGTCTCCGCCTTGCGGGTCTTCAGTTCCTTCACGGTGTCGACGCCGGCCGCCTCGAGAAGTTCCGAGAACTCCTCGCCGATCCCTTTCACCCGCATCAGGTCGGCCATGTTGGCCCACTTGAGGATCCGGGCGGCCTCGATGCCGCTCTCCTCGGCGAGCGCGGCCCGCGCCTTCGGATCTCGCGCGCGGTCTAAGAGGCCGCGGGTGGTGGTGATGCCGACGGCGGCGAGCTTCTCCTTGAAGACCGGGCCGATGCCCTCGATCTTCGCGATCGGATAGGACGACATGCGTGGTTTCCCCCTCGACCGGCCGTCGGGCGGAGCACCACTTCCGCCGGGCCGAGCTTCGTTGCAGGGGAAACTATAGGGTCGCGCGGGCCGGCAGACGAGAGCGTCTCCAGCCGATGCGCCTGACGTCCGCGGGACGGCGGCGCCGTTCAGACGAACTGGGCGAGGCCGGGGATCTGGCCGATCACCTGGTCGACGACCTCTTCACCGGCATGCTCCTTGGCGAAGTCGACGACGAGCCGGGTCACCTGCTGCACCTGGTCGAGCTCGAGACCGGCGTCGGTCAGCTCGTTGAGGGCCGCCATCGCGCCCATGCCGCCGCCGAACAGGCTGCCGAGCTTGCCGCCGAGGAAGCCTTTGGCGCCCCCCTCGCCGTGTTCGCGCAGCAGTGCGTCGGCTCCGGGAAACTTGCCGATCAGCTCGCCGACGAGCGGCTGCGGGCCGTCGCGGTGCAGGAAGTTGATGATGATCTCGACCGCCTTGCGGGCGAGGGCCGGATCGATGCCGACCTGCGTGGCGATGCGCTGGATGAGCTCTTCCATCGGCCTCGTTCCCGGCGCCGGACTTTCGGCGCCTTCGTGTGCACTCCGCGGGCTGCCGCGCCGCGGCCTCCTTGTAGGCGACCCAGCGGCGGCTGCAAGCGGCGCGTCGCCGCCGCGCCACCGCCCTCGGCGGGCGACGCCACCCCATTTCCGACCGTCCGGCGCCCGCTTATAACCGGGCGGGGAGCGCGCATTCGCGGGGGACGCCATGCTTGTCGACGGCAGCATCTTCATCGGCGCGAGCGTCAGGCCGGAATATCTCGAGCTGAAGCTCGCCAACCGCCACGGGCTCTGCACCGGGGCCACCGGCACCGGCAAGACCGTGACGCTGCAGGTGCTCGCCGAGGGCTTCGCCGATGCGGGCGTCCCGGTGTTCTGCGCCGACGTGAAGGGCGACCTCTCCGGCATCGCCGGGAAGGGCGAGCCGAAGGAGTGGATGCTGAAGCGGGCCGAGGAGATCGGCTTCACCGACTACCGCCCCGCCACCTATCCGGTGATGTTCTGGGACCTCTTCGGCGAGCAGGGCGCGCCAATCCGCGCCACCGTCTCGGAGATGGGGCCGCTGCTGCTGTCGCGGCTGATGAGCCTCAACGAGGTGCAGGAGGGCGTCCTCAACATCGTCTTCAAGCTCGCCGACGACGAGGGGCTGCTGCTCATCGATCTGAAGGACCTCAGGGCTCTGCTCGGCCTCGTTGCCGACCGGGCCGACGTGCTGGCGAAGACCTACGGAAACGTGTCGAAGGCCTCGATCGGCGCGATCCTGCGCCAGCTCCTCGTGCTCGAGAACCAGGGCGGCGACGCCTTCTTCGGCGAGCCGGCCCTCGAGATCGCCGACCTGATGCGCACGGCCTACGACGGCCGCGGTTTCATCAACGTGCTCGCCGCCGACAAGCTGATGTCGAGCCCGCGGCTCTACGCGACCTTCCTGCTCTGGCTCCTGTCGGAGCTGTTCGAGCAGCTGCCGGAGGTGGGCGATCCCGACAAGCCGAAACTCGTCTTCTTCTTCGACGAGGCGCACCTTTTGTTCGACGAGGCGCCGAAGGCCCTCGTCGACAAGGTCGAGCAGGTGGTGCGGCTGATCCGCTCGAAGGGCGTCGGGGTCTATTTCGTCACCCAGAACCCGCTCGACGTGCCGGACGCGGTGCTCGGCCAGCTCGGCAACCGGGTGCAGCACGCGCTCCGGGCCTTCACGCCGCGCGATCAGAAGGCGGTGAAGGCGGCGGCCGAGACCTTCCGCCCGAACCCGGAACTGAACACCGCCCAGGTGATCACCGAACTCGCCGTGGGCGAGGCGCTCGTCTCGACGCTCGAGGGCAAGGGTATTCCCTCGGTGGTGCAGCGGACGCTGATCCGGCCACCCTCGGCGCGCGTCGGGCCGCTGACGCCGGAGGAGCGCACGGCAGTGATCGCCGCGAGCCCGCTCAGGGGCAAGTACGAGACGACGGTCGACCGCGAATCCGCCTTCGAGATCCTCGCCGCCCGGGCGGAACAGGCGACGGTCCCGACGGGCGGTGCGGCCGGCGACCCTGTGGCGACCCAGCCCGGCGGCCCGCCGATGGAGGCTCCCGCCGAGGGCGGCCTCCTCGGCGGCCTCGGCTCCGTCCTTGGCTCGCTGTTCGGCACGACGAACGCCCGGGGGCAGCGTCTGTCACCGACGCAGGCGGTGGCGCGCGACGTCGCCCGCTCGGTGTCGGGCCAGGTGGCGGGCCGGATCGGCAAGCAGGTGGCCGGCCAGCTCGGCTCCACCGCCGCCCGCGCCATCGTCCGCGGCGTGCTCGGCGGGATGCTGAGACGGTAGGGGAGTGCGGCAGCCCCTTCCTTCTCCCAGCAACGCTGGGAGAAGGTGCCCGAAGGGCGGATGAGGGCGCGCGGCGAAGCCGCGCGGCGTTGCGACGAGCCGCGGCACCGGCGCACTTCGTGCGCCGCCCTCATCCGGCGCTTTGGGCCACCTTCTCCCCGCCTTCGGCCGGGAGAAGGGACGAGTGCCGCTTGCTCATCCGCCATCGCCAACGTCGCGCAGCACGAACGCCACGCGCTCCGCGACGCTCGCCTTCGGCAGTTCGACGACCTCGTAGCCATGCTCGCCGTAGACGGTCCGCATGGCCTCGAAGGTGCGGACCGCCTCGGCGAAGTCCTGCTTCCGCTCGGCGTCGGCGTGGAAGATCTCCGGCCACGGCGGCGCGAGGAAGACGCGGCGGTGGTAGCGGAGGCGTCGGGCGGCCTCCGCGACCGGCGCCGGCACCGGAAGGCCGACGAGGCGCCGGTAGCCGATCACGTCCGGGATGCCGCGGTCGAAGAAGACCAGTCCGCCCCAGCTTTCCGCCACCCGGCGGACGGTCCTGTAGGTGCGGACGTCCCGGTCGAGCATGCGGCCGGCGAAGGCCTCCCGGTCCGCCCAGGGCAGGGCGCTGCCGCCGGTCGCCACTTCCTCCTGGATGATCGCCCGCCCGGCCTCGATGGTGCGGGCGTGGCCGGCGGCCTCGAGCGCGTCGATCAGCGTCGTCTTGCCCGAGCCCGGGCCGCCGCTGAGGACGACGAAGCGGTCGGCAATCGGGTCGCTCATGGCCATGCCCCGTGCGAGGGTGCGGTCGGTGCGGGCGGAACCGCCTTGCCTCGACCACTGTGGACGGAGGACAAGGGCTCGCCTCGCTCGCCCGACTGTCCCCGCCGCGACGCCTGACGCCAGACCCGCCACCATCGCCGCGCCTCCGCGGCCGAGGACATTTCGATGCCGTCGCCCGAGACCCTCGCCGCCCTCGCGCTGTTCGCCTTCGTCGCCTCTGTGACGCCGGGGCCGAACAACCTGATGCTGCTCGCCTCGGGCGTGAACTTCGGGCTGGTGCGGACGGTGCCGCACATGCTCGGCATCGCCATCGGCTTCTCGCTCATGATCGTCCTCGTCGGTCTCGGCTTCGTGCAGCTGTTCACGCTGCTGCCGTGGCTGCACCCGGCGATGCGGATCGCCGGCGTCCTCTACATGCTCTGGCTCGCCTGGCGGATCGCCAACGCGGGTTCCGTGGGGTCGGGCAGCGCGGCGGGCAGGCCCTTCACCTTCCTGCAGGCGGCGGCCTTCCAGTGGGTGAACCCGAAGGGCTGGATGATGGCGCTGACGGCGATCGCCACCTATTCCGACCCGCAGCAGATGGTGGCAGGCGTCTTCCTCGTGGCGGCCGTCTTCGGCATCGTCGGCACCCCGAGCATCGCCGTCTGGGCCGCCTTCGGGGTCGTGCTCCGCCGGGTGCTGTCGAGCCCCCGCGCGGTGCGCGTCTTCAACGTGGTGATGGCGCTCCTCCTCGTCGCCAGTCTGTGGCCAGTGGTCGCCGACCTCCTCCCCGCCTGACGCTCGCCGCGCCCGGCGTGGGTGACGGCGGCCGGCGCCGGGCCTATTGTCCGGCCCGCCGGCGCCGCCCACGCCCGACTCGGACGGCGCGCTTGCGGAGTTCGCCATCATGCTCGACGCCGTCCTCGCCCGTGCCGACGCCAACCTCGAGGCGAGCCTCGACCGCTTGTCGGCGCTCATCCGTATCCCCTCGATCTCGACCGACGCGGCCTATGCGGACGATTGCACCAAGGCGGCCGAGTGGTGCCGGATGGAGCTTGCGGCGCTCGGCTTCGAGGCCTCGGTGCGCCCGACCGCCGGCCGGCCGATGGTGGTCGGCCACCGCACCGACGCGGGCGCCCAGGGGCCGCGGGTGCTCTTCTACGGCCATTACGACGTGCAGCCCGTCGACCCGCTGTCGCTGTGGAAGACCGATCCCTTCGAGCCGACGCTGCTGACGCGGCCGGACGGATCGCGCGAGATCGTCGCCCGCGGGTCGTCCGACGACAAGGGCCAGCTCCTCACGTTCGTCGAAGCCTGCCGGGCGTGGATCGAGGCGACCGGCTCCCTGCCGGTGCCGGTGAGCGTGCTGTTCGAGGGGGAGGAGGAATCCGGCAGCCCGTCGCTCGGCGCCTTCCTCGACGCGAACGCCGAGGAGCTGAAGAAGGACGTCGCGCTTGTCTGCGACACCAACATGTTCGACGCCGACACGCCAGCGATCGCGATCTCGCTGCGCGGCCTCGTCGGCGAGGAGATCGAGATCCGCGCCGCCGACAAGGACCTCCACTCCGGCTACTTCGGTGGGGCGGCGCGCAACCCTATCCACGTGCTCGCCGACATCCTCGCGGCGCTGCACGACGCCGACAACCGCGTCACCGTGCCGGGCTTCTATGCCGGCGCCGACGAGCCGCCGCCGGAAGTCGCCGAACAGTGGGCGTCGCTGCCGTTCTCGGCGGAGAAGTTCCTCGGCGGCGTCGGCCTCCGCATCCCGGCGACGGAGCGCGGCCGCAGCGTGCTGGAGGCGATCTGGTCGCGGCCGACCTGCGAGGTGAACGGCATCTTCGGTGGCTACACCGGTGCCGGCTTCAAGACGGTGCTGCCGGCCGTCGCCTCCGCCAAGGTGTCGTTCCGGCTCGTCGGCACCCAGGATCCAGCGGCGATCCGGGAGAATTTCCGCGCCTTCGTGCGGGCGCGCGTGCCGGAGGACTGCACCGTCACCTTCCATCCGCACGGTGGCAGCCCGGCCCTGACCATCCCGATCGACAGCCCGGCGCTCTCGAGCGGCCGGCGGGCGCTGGAAGCCGAGTGGGGCAAGCCGGCGGTGATGATGGGCATGGGCGGCTCGATCCCGATCGTCGGCGACTTCAAGCGCCGGCTCGGCATGGACACGTTGCTCGTCGGCTTCGCCCTCGAGGACGACCGCATCCACTCGCCGAACGAGAAATACGACCTGAAGAGCTTCCACAAGGGCATCCGTTCGTGGGCCCGTATCCTCGGCGAGCTTGCCGCCTGATGCGCGCCGTCTGCATCTATTGCGGCTCGAACGCCGGCGTCCGCGCCGACTACGGCGTCCTCGCCCGCGCCCTCGGCACCGAGATCGCCCGCCGCGGCATGGACCTCGTCTATGGCGGCGCGCGGGTCGGGTTGATGGGGCAGGTGGCGGATGCCGCGCTCGCCGCCGGCGGCCGCGTCGTCGGCATCATCCCGCAGTCGCTGGTCGACAAGGAGATCGCCCACGCCGGCCTGACCGAGAGCCACATCGTCGGCTCAATGCACGAGCGCAAGCGGATGATGGCGGACCGCTCGGACGGGTTCGTGGCGCTGCCCGGCGGCGTCGGCACGCTCGAGGAGATCTTCGAGATGTGGACGTGGGCGCAACTCGGCTACCACCAGAAGCCTTGCGCCCTCATCGACACCGCCGGCTACTGGATGCGCCTCGCCGCCTTCCTCGATCACCAGGTCGAGGAGGGCTTCGTGCGCGCACCGCACCGCGAGATGCTGCTCCTCGACGACGACCCGGCGCGGCTCCTCGACCGCATGGAGGCCTACGAGCCGCCGGTCGTGACGAAGTGGATCAAGGCGGGGGAGCGGTGAGGCGCGGGGGCGTCTACTTCTTCTTCGCGCTGTCCGCCGCCATCGCGTCCCTCAGGATCGCATTCAGCCGTGTCTGCCAGCCTTTGCCGGACCTGCGCAACCAGACGAGCACGTCGGCATCGAGGCGTACCGTCGTCTGTTTCTTGACGGGGCGGTAGAGGCCGCTGTCGCCGATCTCCTGCCAGAAGAACGGGTTGCGCTTAGCCTCTTTCCAGACCTCCTCGTTCAGCGGAGGAATGTCCGAGCAGTCGATCGTTTCGTCCGGCAGTTCGGCGAGGCGTTGAAGTTCGGCTTTGTGCTCGGGAGGGAGCGGTGGCGGATTGTAGACGTCAAGGTCGAACCGGACCGTCCGGCTCTTCGCCGTAGCGGCGTCGTTCGCGGGGCTCGGCGCGGCGCGCCGAGATGATGCGGATGACTTCGTCGCCATTGTCGTTCCGTTGTGCGTGCGCGACCACCAGAACCTGCACGCCGTCGACCGTTCCGATCGTTCGCCAGCGGGCCTCGGATTGGTCGAAGCCGTCGAACTCGGTTATCGCCAGCGGGTCGGCGAACACGCGTGCTGCTGTCTCGAACCGGATGCCATGCTTCAGCCGGTTCGAAGCGGCCTTTGCCGGATCCCACTCGAACCGCGCAGACACCAATATAACTCCAATTTCGTAGCTACACTACCCCCGCCTCACCCGAGCCCCACCAGCCCCTCGAGATTTGGCAGCACCGCCGCCGGCGGCAGGTCGGTGTATTCGTCCGGCTGGCCGGTGCGGTTGAGCCAGACCGTGCGGAAGCCGGCGACCGTGGCGCCGGCGACGTCCCAGCGGTTGGAGGACTGGAAGGAGACGGCCTGCGGGAAGACGCGGAAGCGCGTCGCCACCAGTTCGTAGACGGCCGGAGCCGTCTTGAAGGTCCGCACCTCGTCGACCGAGATGATCTCGTCGAGGATGTCGTCGATCTTCGCCGATGCTGCGGCCCTCGCCAGCATCTTCGGCGAGCCGTTTGAAAGGATGGCAAGGCGGACGCCGGTCGCCTTCAGGGCCGCGAGCACCTTCGGCACCTCCGGATAGACGTCGAGGGTCCGGTAGGCGTCGAGCAGCGTCGCCCGCATGCCCGGGTCGGCGGACGGGACGGCGGCGAGGGCGAAGTCGAGCGCCTCCTCGGTGAGCGCCCAGAAGTCGCGGTAACGCCCCATCAGGCTGCGCACCCAGGAATATTCGAGCTGCTTCTGTCGCCAGAGGTCGGAGAGGCGGGCGGCGTCGGGGCCGACGGCGGCTGCGTGCCGGCGCACCGCCGCGTGCACGTTGAACAGGGTCCCGTAGGCGTCGAACACATAGACCGAGCAGTTCATCGTGCCACTCCCGTCGCCGAGGCCCCCGGCCTCGGCGCCCTCGCGAAGCGGGGAGCTTCCCGCACCGGACGTCGGCTGCCTAGTCCCGCTGGTGCCGCCGCCGCAAGTCCGATGGTTGACGTGTCGTCCGATCGGCGCGAGTGATCGCCTCCCCGCGGCGGGTGCCGGGGGCAGCGGCGCCGGGTCGGGCCGCTGGCGATCGAAGGAGTGCCGACATGGCCGATGGGACGACGCTGCGCCTGCCGGAAGGCTTCGGCCAGCAGCGGCCGGAGACCGACACCTGGACGTGGATCGACGGCGGCTGGCACGCCGGCAACGTCGCCATCATGGGCGTGCGCAGCCACGGCGCCTGGCTCGGCAGCACCGTGTTCGATGGCGCCCGCGCCTTCGAAGGGGTGATGCCCGACCTCGACCGCCACTGCGAGCGGGTGAACCACTCGGCGCTCGCCCTCGGCCTCGCCCCGACGATGAAGCCCGGCGAGATCGCCGAGCTCGCCGCAGAGGGCCTCGACCGCTTCCCGGCCGGCACGGCCCTCTACATCCGGCCGATGTACTGGGCGGAGAATGACGGCCTCGGCGTCGTCATGCCCGACCACGAATCGACCCGCTTCGCCCTGACCCTGTACGTCGCCGCGATGCCCCAGCCGACCGGCAGCGCGCTGACGCTGTCGCGCTATCGCCGCCCGACGATCGAGTGCATGCCGACCAACGCCAAGGCGGGCTGCCTCTATCCCAACAATGCCCGGGCGCTGCGCGAGGCGAAGGAGAAGGGCTTCGACAACGCCATCGTGCTCGACATGCTCGGCAACGTCGCCGAGACGGCGGCCTCCAACATCTTCCTCGTCAAGGACGGCGTCGTGGCCACCCCGGTGGCGAACGGCACCTTCCTCGCCGGCATCACCCGGTCGCGGGTGATGGAGCTCCTGCGCGGCGCCGGCAAGCGCGTCGAGGAGCGGGCGCTCACCTACGCCGATTTCCTGGCCGCCGACGAGGTTTTCACGACCGGGAACTACTCGAAGGTCGCGCCCGTTACCCGCATCGATGCCCGGGAATTTCAGCCCGGTCCGGTCGCTCAGCTCGCGCGCGGGCTCTACTGGGAGTTCGCCCACGCCTGAGACGGGCGGCGCCGCTCGGGCGGGAGCGGGAGCTTGCTTCGGGCGTCTCTCCGTTGCCGCCGTGCCACTCTCCCCCTATGTTGCCGCCCGAGCCGACCCGGCGTTGGCGCCGCATGAAATCCGAACGAGAAGGAGTTCCTCCATGGCCTTCGAACTGCCGCCGCTGCCCTATGCCTATGACTCCCTGCAGCCCTACATGTCGGCGGAGACGCTCGAGTACCACCACGACAAGCATCATCAGGCTTACGTCACCAACGGCAACAATCTGCTGAAGGGGACGGAGTGGGAAGGCAAGAGCCTCGAAGAGATCGTCAAGGGCTCCTACGGCAAGAACGCCGGCCTGTTCAACAATGCCGGCCAGCACTACAACCACATCCACTTCTGGAAGTGGATGAAGAAGGGCGGCGGCGGCAACAAGCTGCCGGGCAAGCTGCAGGCGGCGGTCGATTCCGACCTCGGCGGCTATGACAAGTTCCGCGCCGACTTCATCGCCGCCGGCACCACCCAGTTCGGCTCCGGCTGGGCCTGGCTCGCGGTGAAGGACGGCAAGCTCGCCATCACCAAGACGCCGAACGGCGAGAACCCGCTGGTCCACGGCGGCTCGCCGATCCTCGGCGTCGACGTCTGGGAGCACTCCTATTACATCGACTACCGCAACGCCCGGCCGAAGTACCTCGAGGCCTTCGTCGACAGCCTGATCGACTGGGACTACGTGCTCGAGATGTACGAGAAGGCGGCCTGATCGCCGCTTCCCGGCACGGTCACCAGACACGAAAGGGCGCCGCGAGGCGCCCTTTCCGGTTTCTGGGCCAGCAGGCGAACCGGCGGCAGGCGCCGGTCTCCCTTACTGCCGCCGCTCGCAGCTGTTCTGGACGATGCGGTCGTCGATGAGGCCGCTGCCGCGCTCCCGCCAGGCGTTGCACTCCTCCTCGGTGGCGAAGCAGCCGACGAACGAGACCGGCTCGACATTCTCGGTCGGGTCCTCGTCGCTCTCGCCCGAGACACGGCCGATCCAGGGCAGCGTGGGGTTGGCGTCGCAGGACGGGGTAGCCTCGCGGAAGGCGTTGACGTCGCCCTCCTGGGCGAAGGCGACGCCGGGCACGGCGAGGGCGGCGGCAAGGATGGCGGCGGCGATCCGACGCGAGAGGGTCATGGCTCGGGCTCCCTTGTGAGCGGGTGCGGCACCGTTGGCGGCGCCTGACGCCACCTTATCGCGGTGGCGCGCGGGCGGCACCCGGTCCCGCGCGCCCGCGTCCCCCCGTTGGCGTTTCAGCGCGGGCGGCAGGAGTTCTCGACGATCCGGCCGTCGATGAGGCCGATCGCCCGGCCAAGCCATTTGCGGCACTCGGCTTCGGTGCGGAAGCAGCCGACGAAGGACACCGGAACCTGCAGGTCGCTCATCAGCGACGTCGTCTGGCCGGACGCCCGGCCAACCCAGCCAAGGCCCGGATTGGCCTCGCATTTCGGCGTGGCGGCGCGGAAGGCGATGACCTGGTTGTAGTCGGCGGCGGCCGGCGCCGCCGCAAACAGGACGGCGAGGGCGGAAGCGAAGAGGGTGGCGGCGGACCGCAGGCGAAGAGAGGCGGCGGGCATGGTCGGGCTCCTTCGAGGCGCCGGCCTCGACCCGTTCGCCCTCGGCACAACGGGACGGACGGCGCCCGGTGAGGCGCACAGGCCGGCACCACCGAGATAGGGTGCACTCTGCAAGCCGCAACTGCCAGCAGCCTCACGGCTTCGTCAGGCGGCGCGGCACTCGTTGTAGATGATGCGGCCGCTGACGGCGATGAGGGCGAAGCGGCGCCAGGCGTTGCACTGTTCCTGCGTGGGGAAGCAGCCGACAAGCGACACGACCTTCGTGCCCGGCATCAGGAGCATCTGGCCGGAGACGCGCCCGACCCAGAGGCCCGGATTGGCGGCGTCGCAAGCCGGTGTCTCGGCCTGGATGCGGGCGAGCGTGAAGGGGCTCGCGTCGAGCACCGGAGCGCAGGACGCCGTGAGCAGCGCGGCGGCGGCGGCGGCTGCCGCGAGGCCTGGAACGCGCCGAGATCCCGAGACGCCCTTCACCATCGACACGACCTTTCGCGAATCACGCCCGCCGCCGGAACTCCCCGGCACGCCCAAGCTAGGGGCAAACGACCCGGCGGAAAAGGCTGGGCAAAGGCGGCGGGGCGACTGCGGGACAAGCGGGCGGCGGCGGGCCCAGAAAAAAAGGGCGGCCCGAAGACCGCCCTTGATCCTTGCGCCGCGAAGGCCGCGAGCACCGGTTGACGTGCTCCGCGCGCTCATTTGCCGGGCGAACTCACTTGCCGCGGCGGCGCTGCTGGCCGAGGCCCATCTTCTTGGCGAGTTCCGAGCGAGCCGCCGCGTAGTTCGGGGCGACCATCGGATAGTCGGCCGGCAGACCCCACTTCTCCCGATACTCCTCGGGGGTCAGGTCATAGTGGGTGCGCAGGTGCCGCTTCAGCGACTTGAACTTCTTGCCGTCCTCGAGGCAGACGATGTAGTCGGGCGTCACCGACTTCTTCACCGGAACGGCCGGCTTCAGCGGCTCCGGCGCGGCCTCGACCTCGCCGCCGCTCGTCTTCTGCAGGGCCGCGTAGACGTCCGCGATCAGCGCCGGCAGATCGGCCGCGGGAACCGTGTTGTTGCTCACATAGGCCGAGACGATATCGGCCGCGAGATCGATCAGATCGCCGTTGTCATTCAGTTCGGTCATCGCAGGTTCGCTACGTTCGTTGTTTCTGGTGGATCGGATGGATTCGCGCCGCAGTCGAGAATGCGTCCAGGATGAAGCATCGTTCGGCCGCGACTGGCCCGAAAGGTGGCCACCGAGGTTCGGCAGTCGCGGGAAACGTATAATTGCATTCGGCGAGAAAACAAGTCTTCTCACGACCGGGATGCAAAGGGAAATCACAAGCTGTGATGCCAACCCATTGCGGCGTGGTCGAGGTGGCAGTTCCCGGCAGACCTTTTCAATCGCCCGTCAATGCGTTGGGCTGGCGGGCGGAATGGTGCCGGGCGCAGACCCGTAGCCGCCGGTGTCGTCGCTCGGACCGCCATCGGCGCCGAGGGCGTCCACATGCGTGGCCGCGCAGGGGCGATAGCCGACGATGTAGGCGGCCCGTGCGAGGAGGTGGGCGGAGATCGGGGCCGTCAGCATGAAGAAGATGACGCCCGCGATGGCGCGGGTGACGACATCGAGCTCAAGAGAATGGAAGGCGACGGCGATCAGCGCCATGCCCGAGCCGAGGGTGCCCGCCTTGCTGGCGGCGTGCATCCGCATGTAGACGTCGTCGAGCCTGAGGATGCCGATGGCGGCCACCAGGGAGAACAGCGCGCCGCCGAGGAGCAGCACCCCGACGACGATGTTGAGGACGTCGGTCACGGCGCTCCTCCCTCACCGAGGCGGGACCGCGCCTCCGTCGCGCCGCCCGCGCCTTCGCCGGCCTCCTCGCCGGCCCGGCCGCGCGACAGCACGAAGCGGGCGAAGGCGACCGTCGACAGGAAGCCGACGAGGCCGAGGGCGATGGCGATGTCGACATAGAGCGTGAAGCCGGTCTTCACGCCCATCGTGGCGATGAAGCCGATCACCGCGGCGATCAGCATGTCGAGGGCGAGGATGCGGTCGGGGAGGGTCGGGCCGCGGACGATCCGCACGACGATCAGCACCAGCGCCACCGACAGGATGAGCAGCGAGGCGCTGACGGCGAAGGAGAGGAAGCTCTCGCTCCAGCTCATCGGAACACCTCCCGGATGCGCCGTTCGAAACCATCACGGATGTCGGCGATCGCTGCGTCGACGTCCGGCACGTCGATGCAGTGGACGTAGAGCGTCTTGCGGTCGGCCGAGACGTCGATGGAGAGCGTCCCCGGCGTAAGGGTGATCAGGTTGGCAAGCAGCGTGATCTCGATGTCGCGCTCGACCGTCAGCGGGTAGGCGATGATGCCGGGCTTGAGGTCGAGACGCGGCGTCAGGACGGTGATCGCCACCTTCACCGCGGACTTCACGAGTTCCTTGAGGAACAGCAAGACGAGGCCGACCACCCGGTAGCCGCGGCCGAAGTAGCCGTCGGTGCCGATCTGCTCGCGGATCAGGGCGAGACAGAACGCGCCGAGCACGAACCCGAAGGTGAGGTTGAGGACGTCGAAGGACCCGGTGATCGCGCCCCAGGCGAAGGCGAGCAGGATGTTGGAGAGGAACAGCGTCACGGCTGCACCTCCTGCGCGCTGGGCTGGGACGCATCGGGCGCCGGGAAGACCGACTGCAGGTATGCCGATGGATCGAGCAGTCCGCGCGCACCGTCCGAGGCCAGGGCGACGAGGGGCTGCGGCAGGACGCCCAGGATGGCCACAACTGCGGCAAGGCCGATCCCGGCGAGCGGGCCGGCGACCCCGGTCGGGCCGGGGGCGGGTCTTCCTTCCGGCGCGTCGCGCCAGATCGCGAAGAGGAAGACGCGGCCGAGCGCGAGCGTCACCAGGAAACCGGAGACGAGGATTGCCGCGGCCAGCCAGCCGGCATCGGCGGAGAGGGCGGCCCGAACCAGCATCGCCTTCGGCCAGAAGCCGGAGAACGGGGGCAGGCCCGAGGCGGCGAGCACCATCACGAGGAAGAGCGTCGCGACGAGCGGGCTCGCCCGCCAGATGCCACCCGCCTCGTGCAGCGACGAGGTGCCGGCGATGCGCTCGACGAGGCCGAGCGTCAGGTAGATCGCCGTCATCGCCAGCATGGAATGGACCGCGTAGGCGATGGCGCCGGCGTAGCCTGCCTCGGTGCCGAGGGCGAGACCCACCAGCATGTTGCCGATGCCGGCGATCACCACCCAGCCAAGGGTGCGGCGGATCTCGTTCTCGCCGAGCGCGGCGAGGGCCGGGACCAGAAGCGTCAGGGCGGCGACCCAGCCGAGCACGTCGGCGAACAGCAGTCGCTCGCCCGGCATCAGCATCGCGAGGACGCGGATGAGCGCGTAGACACCGACCTTGGTCAGCAGCCCGGCGAAGATGGCCCCGACGATGATCTTCGGCGTGTGGTAGGAGGCCGGCAGCCAGAAGCCGAGGGGGAATGCCGCCGCCTTCATCGCGAAGGCGAGCAGGTAGAGCATGGCGATCGTGGTGATCGCTCCGCCCTCGGGCAGTGCCGCCACCTTGAGGGTGATGTCGGCCATGTTGAGCGTGCCGACGAGGCCGTAGAGATAGCCGGTCGTGACGAGGAACAGCGTCGTCGCGATGAGGTTGAGGATGCCGTACTTCACGGCACCGTCGAGCTGGCGCGGCTCGCCGCCGAGGACGATCAGCCCGAAGGACGAGATCAGCAGGACCTCGAACCAGACGTAGAGATTGAAGATGTCGCCCGTGCAGAACGCACCGCAGACACCGGCCACGAGCAGCAGGAGCAGCGGATAGAAGCCGAACCGCCGGTCGCCGGCGGTGAGGTCGCCCGCCGCGAAGACGGCGACGGCGAGGCCGGCGACGCCGGCGGTGAGCGCGAGCGTGGCGCCGAGGGCGTCGACCGTGAAGGCGATGCCGAAGGGCGGCAGCCAGCGCCCCATCATCATTGTCAGCGGGCCTTCCGCCAACACGCGGGAAAGGAGAGCCGCCTCGCACACGACGAGGAGGGCAAGCACGACGATGGCGATGGCCGGCTGCAGCCGCGGCTGGTTGCGCAGGAACAGCGCCAGGGTGCCGCCGATCAGCGGCACGGCCACCGGCGCGACGATGAGGTAGTCGGCGGCCGCGGTCGGCGTCATGACGAGCGCGCGGGCGAAATCGACGGTGGCGGGATCGACGGCCATCAGTAGCCCCCCGGCGGCGGCGGCTCGCGCGCCGGCTCGGCAAGTCGCATCTCGTCCACCTCGTCGGTCCCGAGCTCCTGGTAGGCGCGATAGGCGAGCACCAGGAGGAAGGTGAAGAACGAGAACGAGATGACGATGGCCGTGAGGATCAGCGCCTGCGGGAGGGGGTTCGCCGTCTCGACGAGCGGCACCATCGCCTCCTCCGGCACTACCGGTGGCACCTCGCGGACGAGCCGGCCGGCGGTGAAGATGAGGAGGTTCACGGCGTTCCCGAGGATCGCGATGCCGAGCAGGATGCGGATGATCCGCCGCGACAGCATCAGGTAGATGGCCGCGGTGAAGAAGAGGCCGATCAGGATGGCGAGGACGTCTTCCATCAGCCGTCCTCCCCCCGGTCGAGCTCGCGTTCCTCGAGGCCGAGCAGGATCGAGGTGATCGCGCCGAGCACGACGAGATAGACGCCGATGTCGAAGACGAGCACGGTCGAGACCGGCAGTTCCGTCCCGAACACGGTGGGATAGGCCCACAGGGCGGTCAGGTAGGGCGACCCCGCCGCCAACGCCGGCAGGCCCGAGAGGGCCGAGAGCAAAAGCCCGAGCGCCGAGATCGCCACCGGGTGCAGCACCAGCGCCCGCCGCACCGGCGAGACGCCGCAGGCGATGCCGTAGATCGCGAGCGCCGAGGCCCCGATCAGCCCGCCGATGAAGCCGCCGCCCGGCTCGTTGTGGCCGCGCAGGAGCACGAACACCGAGAATACCATCATCAGCGCCGTCAGGAACGGCGCGACGGTGCGAAAGATCACCGTGTTCATGGCCGTGCCTCCGTGGTCGATGCGGCGGGGGCCGGCGTTGCCACGGGCGGTGTGCGCCGCGCCCGCAGGCCGATCAGGGCGAGCACCGCAAGGCCGGTCACCATCACCACGGTGATCTCGCCGAGCGTGTCGAGGCCGCGGAAGTCGACGATGATGACGTTCACGATGTTGCGGCCGTGGGCGATCACCCGGCTGTTCTCGGCGAAGAAGTCCGACAGCGCGCTGTCGAAGGGCTGGCCGACGACGGCGAGCAGCAGGATCGTGAAGCCGAGGCCGGCGGCGGCGGCGATCAGCAGGTCACGGAGCGCCACCAGCAGCGGGCGGTGGTCGCTCGGGGTGAGGTCGAGCCGCACCATGACGAGCGCCAGGATGACGACCGACAGCGTCTCCACCATGAACTGGGTGAAGGAGAGGTCCGGCGCGCCGAACAGCATGAAGATCACCGCCACCGCGAAGCCCTGGATGCCGAGCGCGACGATGGCGACGAGGCGGCTCGCCGCCGTCGTCACGACGACCAGCCCGAGCACCGCGATGCCAAGGATCGCCCACTCGTAGACGGCGATGCGCGGCCACACCGGCGCCCGGATGGCGACGCCGAAGAAGAGAGGGGGCACGAGCAGAGCCGCGACGACGAAGAGGATCGTCGCCGTGATGTAGACCTCGAGGCCGCCCGGCTGGACGAGGCGGCGGGCGAGCATCGCGAGACGCACGAGCCCCGCGACTGCCTGGTCGAAGCCACGGTCGGGCCCCCACCCGACGGCGCGGGTCACGGCACCGACGGCACCGCGCAGGCGGGCGAGGCCGAGATAGGCGACGATGCCGAGGGCGATCGTCACGAGCGAGAGAATGACGGCTGCGCCGACATAGGGCGGGATCAGGTGCAGGTCCGCGGTGAACGGTCGGCCGAGGATGCTCGTGGCGATCGGGCCGGCGATGGTCTCGCCGGTCCAGTGCGTCGCGAGCGCGAGGCCGAGGGCGGTGAGGGCGAGCACCATCGGGCCGAGCCACAGGGACGGCGGCGCCTCGTGGGCGTGCTTCGGCGTGTGCACCTCGGGTCCCGCGAACGGCTTCAGCGCCACGGCGAAGGCGATGGCGAACATCAGCACGTTGCCGATCACCGCGGCGGCGACGAGGATCGTCGCACCGTCGAGGTGGGCGAGGCCGTCATAGAGCACTTCCTTGGCGAGGAAGCCGACGAACGGCGGCAGGCCACCCATCGAGAGCGCCGCCAGCATCGCCGCCACGAAGGTGATCGGCATCGCCTTGCGGAGGCCGCCGAGCTTCGTCACGTCACGGGTGCCGGCCTCGTGGTCGATGCCGCCGGCGACCATGAAGAGCGCGCCCTTGAAGAGCGAATGGGCGACGAGATAGAGCGCCGCGCCCTCGATGACGCGCGGGTCGCTGGTGCCGATCAGCATGACGAGGAGGCCGAGCGAGGCGACCGTCGTCTGGGCCAGCATCAGCTTGAGGTCGGTCTGGCGGACGGCGAGGAGCGCGCCGGTGAGGAGCGTCAGCCCGCCGAAGAGCGGCAGCACCGTCGTCCACAGCGCCGTGTCGCCGAGAGATGGCTGCAGCCGCATCAGCAGGTAGACGCCGGCCTTCACCATCGTCGCCGAGTGGAGATAGGCCGACACAGGCGTCGGCGCCTCCATGGCGTTCGGCAGCCAGAAGTGGAACGGCACCTGCGCCGACTTCGTGAACGCGCCGGCGAGCACCAGAACGAAGATCGCCGTGTAGTAGGGGCTGTCCTTCAGCCCGCCGCCGAGCGCGAGCAGCCCGGAGAGCGAGGAGACGCCGCCGACCCAGCCGGCCAGCAGGAGGCCGGCGAGGAGCGCGAGGCCGCCGCCGCCGGTCACCACGAGCGCCTGCAGGGCGGCCCGCCGCGCCGCCGGCCGCGCATGGTCGAAGCCGATCAGCAGGAACGACGTGATCGACGTCAATTCCCAGAACACGAACAGCGACAGGAGGTCGTCGGCGAGCACCAGCCCCAGCATGGCGCCCATGAACATCAGCATGAACGAGAAGAACCGCCCCTGCTGCGGGTGCCCTTTGAGGTACCCGCCCGCGTAGACGATGATGAACGTGCCGATGCCGGTGATGAGGAGGGCGAAGACGAGCGACAGCCCGTCGATCAGCATCTGGTAGCGGACGCCGAAGGCCGGCACCCAGTCGATGCCGAAGACGAACCGCTGGCCTTCCGAGACGGGGCCGAGATAGCCGAGGAAGTGGACGAACATCGCGGCCGGTACGGCCGCGAGCACCCAGCCGGCGTTGTGGCGGAGGCCCGCCGTCAGGAGCGGCGCCAGCAGGGCGGCGACGAACGGCAGGAGAGCGACCGCGAGCGTTGGGGCGTTCGCGGCGTCGTTCATGTCCGGTCGGCTCCGTCGCTGGGGCGGGTGGGCGGGCAGTCCGTCGCCGACGGACAGCCTCGGGTCATAGCGACGAGTTTCCACCCTCGCAAGCGCACACCCGGTCGCGGGGCGGGCTTATCGACAGGAGTGCGCCGGTTGCCCCAAGTCGATCTGAAGCCTATCTCTGGGCTCCAAGGCTTTGTTCCCGTCACCAGTGGAGATCGTGAGATGACCACGCCCGTCTCGTCCGCGCCGAAGGTCGTGAAATCCGATGACGAGTGGCGCGCCCAGCTGACGCCCGAGCAGTTCTACGTGACGCGCCAGCACGGGACCGAGCGCGCGTTCACGGGGCCGCATCTCGACGAGAAGCGCTCCGGCACCTACGGCTGCATCGCCTGCGGCACGCCGCTGTTCTCCTCCGACACGAAGTACGATTCCGGCTCCGGCTGGCCGAGCTTCTTCTCGCCGATCTCGAAGGATTCGGTGCGCGAGATCGAGGACCGCTCGCACGGCATGCGGCGCATCGAGATCCGCTGCGCCAGCTGCGATGCCCACCTCGGCCACGTCTTCCCGGACGGTCCGGGGCCGACCGGGCTGCGCTACTGCATGAACGGCACCGCCCTCGATTTCGAACCCGAGAAGGCCTGACGCCGCAATCATGCTCGTCCGGAACGCCCCCGCCCGCCCGCCCTTCGCCGCTGCGCCCGCGTCTCCCCGTCCGCCTCAGGCGGAGGCGCGGCCGGTGGACATCACCACCCACGGCGATACCCGCCAGGATCCGTTCCACTGGCTGCGGGCCGAGGACTGGCGCGCGGTGATGCGCGACCCGTCGGTGCTCGCCGGCGACATCCGGACCTATCTCGAGGCCGAAAATGCCTATGCCGACGCGATCCTTGCCGATCGCGCCGACCTTCGGGCGCGGCTCGTCGCCGAGCTCCGCGGCCGCATCAAGGAGGACGATTCGTCGGTTCCTGCACCGGACGGGCCGTTCGCCTATGCCTCCAAGCACCGCGAGGGCGGCGAGCACCCGCTGCTCGTGCGCACCCCGCGCGACGGTGGCGCAGAGGAGATCCTCCTCGACGGCGACGCCCTCGCCGCCGGGAAGGCCTACTTCCGCCTCGCTGCCGCCGAGCATGCGCCGAACCACGGTCTCGTCGCCTATGCGGTGGACGAAACCGGCGGCGAGGCCTTCACCCTCCGCATCCGCGACCTCACCACCGGCGCGGATCTCGAGGACCGGGTCGAGGACACGTCCGGGCGGGTGGTCTGGTCGGGTGATTCCCGCTTCGTGTTCTACGTCCGGCTCGACGAGGAGCACCGCCCGGCGCGGGTCTACCGCCACGCCGTCGGCACGCCCGCGGCGGACGACGTGCTCGTCTACAGCGAGGCCGATCCCGGCTTCTTCGTCTCCGTGTCGCACACCCAGTCGGGGCGCTTCATCCTCGTCGACGTCCACGATCACGAGACGTCAGAGGCCCATCTCATTCCCGCCGCAGAGCCGGAGACGCCGCCGCGCCTCGTCGCCCCGCGCCGGACGGCCGAGCAGTACTCCGTCGACCACGGCGGCGGCGTCGCCGACGACCGCCTGTTCATCCTGACGAACGCCGATGGTGCCGAGGACTTCAAGGTCGTCACCGCGCCCGTCGAGGCGCCCGGCCGCGAGCAATGGACGGACCTCGTGCCTCACGAGCCGGGCCGGCTGATCCTGTCGATCACCGCGCTCGCGGGCCATCTTGTCCGGCTCGAGCGGCGGGACGGGCTGCCGCACATCGTCGTCCGCCGCCTCTCCGACGGGGCGGAGCACGAGATCCGCTTCGACGAGGAGGCCTATTCGCTCGGCGTCGTCGACGGCTACGAGGCGACCACCACCACCTTACGCTTCACCTACTCGTCGATGACGACGCCGGCGCGGGTCTACGACTACGACATGGAGAGCCGCGAGCGCGTCCTGCGCAAGGAGCAGGAGGTGCCGTCCGGTCACGACCCGTCGCTCTACGTGACGCGCCGCCTGCACGCCCGCGCCGCCGACGGCGAGGAGGTGCCGGTGTCGCTGCTGCACCGCCGCGACACGCCCCTCGACGGCAGCGCTCCGATGCTGCTCTACGGCTACGGGTCCTACGGCATCTCGGTGCCGGCGGCTTTCCTGACCAACGCGCTGTCGTTGGTCGACCGCGGCTTCGTCTATGCCATCGCCCATGTGCGCGGTGGCAAGGACAAGGGCTGGCGGTGGTACCGGGAGGGACGGCGAGAGGCGAAGGAGAACACCTTCACCGACTTCGTCGCCGTCGCCGAGCACCTGGTCGAGGCCGGCTATACCGCGCCGGGCCGGATCGTCGCCCAGGGCGGGTCCGCCGGCGGAATGCTGATGGGCGTGGTCGCGACGATGCGGCCGGACCTCTTCGCCGGCGTCGTCGCAGAGGTGCCGTTCGTCGACGTCCTCAACACCATGCTCGACCCGACGCTGCCGCTGACGCCGCCGGAGTGGCCCGAGTGGGGCAATCCGATCGAGGACGTCGAGGCCTACCGGCGCATCAAGGGCTACGCGCCCTACGAGACCGTCCGGCCGCAGCCCTATCCGCCGCTCCTCGTGCTCGCCGGCCTCACCGATCCGCGCGTCACCTACTGGGAGCCCGCGAAGTGGGTCGCACGCATCCGCGCCGAACGCACGGACGACGCGGTGCTGCTCCTGCGCACCAACATGGAGGCGGGGCACGGCGGCGCCGCCGGACGGTTCGGGCGGCTCGAGGAAATCGCACTCATCCAGTCCTTCGCCCTTGGCGTAACCGGAGTGGCCTGAGCGCGGACCCGCCCATCCCACGGCGGGCGCATCGCCGGCCGGCTTCGACGACCCTGCCGAGGAGGACCCCGATGCGCCAGCCCCGTCTCGCCGCCGCCGTCTTCGGCCTCGCCGCCCTCCTCCTCGCCCTGCCGGCCGCGGCCGAGGAGGTCGACGTCGAGCTGGTGCTGGCCGCCGACGGCTCCGGGTCGATCGACGACGACGAGCTCGCTTTCCAGCGCCGCGGCTATGCCGAGGCGGTGATGAGCTCCGAGGTGCTGAACGCCATCCGCGATGGCATCCACCAGAAGATCGCCATCGCCTACATCGAGTGGGGCGGCCCGGCGTCCCAGCACACCATCGTCGACTGGATGGTCGTGAGCGACCAGGCCTCGGCAGCAGCCTTCGCCGAGGCCTTGGTCACACGGCCGCGGGCGGCGTGGGGCTACAACTCCATTTCCGCGGCGATCGACTACTCGGTCCACAAGCTCGAGACGAACGAGCACCAGGGGATCCGCCGCGTCATCGACGTTTCCGGCGACGGGCCGAACATCGGTGGCCGCTCCATCCATGCCGCCCGCGACGAGGCGGTGGTGAAGGGCATCGTCATCAACGGCCTCGTCATCCAGCGGCCGGGTGGCCAGCCGCGCATCGTCGGGGGTCGGCCGCTGTCGCTCGTCTATGAGGAAGACGTCATCGGCGGGCCGGCGTCCTTCGTCATGGTGGCGGACGAGAACGTCTCCTTCGCCGATGCGGTCCGGCGTAAGATGGTGCTGGAGATCGCCGGGCTCGGACCAGCCGCGCCGACACGGGCTGCGGACGCGCAACAACCCGGCGATCCGACGATTAGGTAGCGTGCCGGCTGGCCGTCGCCCGCCCGGCTTCGCCGAGGGAGTCGCGTTGCATGTTCCGCAGTCTCGACCGGGGCCGGGCGGGCCTCGCTTGCATGATGGCCTTCGCGCTGGCGCTCGCCGGCGCCCTGCCGGCCGCGCCGCAGGGCGCGCTCGCCGCCAATGCGCCGCCGCCGATCAAGCCGCGGCCAACGCCGCTCGAGTGCAAGAGTGCCGCCGCCGAGTTCGGCGCCGCGAATGTCTGGTGGGGCCGCTTCGCCGGCCGCCGCGAGACCCTGTTCGAGATGTTCAACACCACGTCGCAGTGGGCATGCTTCCGCACCGAGACGGACTGCCGCAACTGGCTCTACTGGATGAACTCCGAGTGGCAGGACTGGCAGTGGGTCAGCCGCTGCGACAAGGGCTACACGCCCTGAGGCGTAGCCGACCGCCGGCGGCAATGCCGCCGGCAGGCTGCCGAGAGGTCAGCGCTCGGCGCCGATGACCCGCTGGTAGTCGACCTCGAACAGCTTCGGGTCGGCTTTCACCCCGGTCTTCACGTTGTAGATCGCCACGGTGGTGTCGAGCCCCTGGGCGTCGGTGACGATCCACTGGCGCAGTTCGCTCGTCGTGCTGTCGAAGAACAGCGTCAGCTTGCCGTCGCCGAAGACGGTCGATTCCTGGATCACGACGACGGTGGTGTCGCCCTCGGTGCGGACGTCGGTGACGGTCGCATCCTTCAGGAGGTCGATCTTGTCGGCGAGCAGGAAGCGCAGCGGCGTCTTGGAAAGCGGCCAGACGTCCTGGGTGGCTCGCTTGCGGTCGCGCACCACCACCGACTTGCCGTCGGCGACGATGTCGATGCGCGCCGGCGGGGCGTAGTCGAAGCGCACCTTGCCCGGCCGGGCGATGACGAACGAACCTTCGGCGCGTCCGCCGGTCGGCCCGAACTGGATGAAGTCGCCCGACATCGTGCGGATGCCGTTGAAGTAGTCGTTGATGCGGGCGAGGGCCTCGCCGCTCGTCTCGGCGGAGGCAGGCTGCGGAACGAAGGCCGTCAGGCCGCCGGCGGCGAGCGCCACCGCGGCAAAGGCCGCGAAGGCGGTGCGGCGGAGGGGATGGGCCATCTCGGGTCTCCTTCTGGCGGGCGCACAGGGCGGGTGGCGCGCCTCGTCTCGTCGTGTCGTTGCCCTCGGCGATAGCGACCGCCTGTGGCCGGGTGAAGGCGCTGGCGGGACGGCACCGGGGCCGTCAGGCCGCCTCGCTGTCGCCGCCGACGAGGATCTCGCGCTTGCCGGCGTGGTTGGCCGGCCCGACGATGCCCTCGCGCTCCATCCGCTCGACGATCGAGGCGGCGCGGTTGTAGCCGATCTGCAGGCGGCGCTGGACGTAGGACGTGGAGGCCTTGCGGTCGCGCAGCACGACGGCGACGGCGCGGTCATAGAGATCCGCGGAATCCTCGAGCCCGTCGAGCCCGCCGGCGGCGCCGCCGCCCTCGCCGTCCTCGTCGTCCTCGCCGATGGTGATCTGGTCGAGATAGTCGGGCGAGCCCTGCGTCTTCAGGTGCGCGACGATCGCCTCGACCTCCTGGTCGCTGACGAACGGCCCGTGGACGCGCTGGATGCGGCCGCCGCCGGCCATGTAGAGCATGTCGCCCTGGCCGAGCAGCTGCTCGGCGCCCATCTCGCCGAGGATGGTGCGGCTGTCGATCTTCGAGGTGACCTGGAAGGAGATGCGGGTCGGGAAGTTCGCCTTGATGGTGCCGGTGATGACGTCGACCGAGGGGCGCTGGGTGGCGGTGATGATGTGGATGCCGGCGGCGCGGGCCATCTGGGCGAGGCGCTGCACGGCGCCCTCGATGTCCTTGCCGGCGACCATCATCAGGTCGGCCATCTCGTCGATGATGACGACGATGAACGGCATCGCCTCCGAGGCGATCTCCTCCTCCTCGAAGATCGGCTCGCCGCTGTCGCGGTCGAAGCCGGTCTGGACGATGCGCGACAGCACCTCGCCCTTCTCCGCCGCCTCGGCGACGCGGGCGTTGAAGCCGTCGATGTTGCGCACGCCGAGCTTCGACATCTTGCGGTAGCGCTCCTCCATTTCCCGCACCGTCCACTTGAGGGCGACGACCGCCTTCTTCGGATCGGTGACGACGGGGGCGAGGAGGTGCGGGATGCCGTCGTAGACGGAGAGCTCCAGCATCTTCGGGTCGACCATGATCAGCCGGCACTGGTCCGGCGTCATGCGGTAGAGGAGCGAGACGAGGAAGGTGTTGATCGCCACCGACTTGCCCGAGCCCGTGGTGCCGGCGACAAGGAGGTGCGGCATGCGGGCAAGGTCGGCGATGACCGGCTCGCCGCCGATGGTCTTGCCGAGGCAGAGGGCGAGCTTCTGCTTGGTCTTCTCGAACTCGGCCGAGGCGACGAGCTCGCGCAGGAACACCGTCTCGCGCTTGAGGTTCGGCAGCTCGATGCCGATGGCGTTCTTGCCGGGGATGACGGCGACGCGGGCCGAGACGGCGCTCATCGAGCGGGCGATGTCGTCGGCGAGGCCGATGACCCGCGAGGACTTGATGCCGGGTGCCGGCTCGAGCTCGTAGAGGGTAACGACCGGTCCGGGGCGCACGTTGACGATCTGGCCGCGGACGCCGAAGTCCTCGAGCACGCCCTCCAGCATGCGGGCATTGTTCTCGAGCGCCGCCGTGTCGATCTGCGGGTTCTTCGCCATCGGCTTCGGTTCGGCCAACAGCCGCACCGGCGGCAACTCGAACGGGCCTTCCTTAAGGAGCGAGGGCTGTGCCTCGCGGGCGGCGCGGCGGCCCTGCTTCGGCGGCGGCGCCGGAGCGGCGACGCGGCCACCGACGGTCGGGGTCGGCGCGGGCGCGGCGGCGGCCGGCGCGGTGCGGCGGACGATCGCCGGCTCCGGCGCCGGCTCGAAGTCGCCGGGGTCCATCTCGTCGATCAGCGCCTCGTCGAAGGGCGGCTCCTCGTCCTCGTCGTCGAAGCCGTCATCGGCAGCGGCCCGGCCGCCCGGCGTGTAGGCCGGCTCGATACGCAGCGGCGGCCGGTCCTCGCCGCCGAAGCGGGGCTCGGTGCGGGCGCGCGGCATCGCCGGCTCCCGGCGCACGCCCGCCGGCACCTCGATGCCCATGTCGTCGAAGCCGTCGTCCTCCTCCTCGCGGCGGCGGCGGGCGAGGAGCCGCGACACCCAGGCGGTGATGGTGAGGCGCCAGTGGGCCGCGGCGCCGCGCAGCATCGCGAGGAGGCCGGGGCGGTCGTCGTCGTCCTCGTCGGCGACCGGAACCGGCCCGGCTTCGCGGCGCAGGGTGCGGCGGACCGCCAGCGGATCCGGCACCGCCTCCGGCGCCGGCTCGGCAGGGGCCGGCCAGCCGGAGGCGAAGACGAGGAGGGCGAGGCCGAGGACGCCGAGCATCACCTCCGCGACGATCGAGCCGGCGCCGAACAGCGAGCCGGCGATGGCGTGCGGGACAAGCGCCACCCGGTCGCCGGCGACGCCGCCGAGGCCGGTCGGCAGCGGCCAGGTCGCAGGCGGGGCAAGGGCGGTCGCGGCCCCGCAGAGGAGGGCGGCGGCGATGAGCCAGGCGGCGAGCCGCCGGCGCGTCAGCTTGGCGGGATGGCCGGCGGCGAGCCGGAGGGCCCACAGCGCCGGCGGCGCGAGCAGGGCGACGACGGCGACGCCGAACATCTGGATGAGGAAGTCGGCGAGCGAGGCGCCGGCATAGCCGAGGAGGTTGTGCACGTCCCCGAAGGACGCGTGCCCGAGGCTCGGATCCTCGACGGACCACGTGGCGAGGGCGACGACGGTCGCCGTCAGCGCGGCAAGCAGCGCGAGGCCGATCGCCCGGCGAAGGTTGCGGCGGAGGAAGCCGGCTTCCGCGGACGGCGGAGCGGATGTCGGGGCGGTCGCGAGGGTGCGCATGGCGCCGCTCTCTCCTTCAGCCGAGCACGCGGGCGAGACGGTCGAGGGCCGTCCCGGTGATGGCAAGGTCGTCGACGAGGGCGAGGCGGAGATACGCCTCGCCAGGGTTGCGGCCGTCGGGGCCGGCCACGGCGAGATAGCCGCCCGGCACAGTGCGGAGGCCCGCCTCGCGCCAGAGGTGCAGGGCGGCCGCCTCGCCGCCACCCCAGGCGGCGACATCGAGCCAGAGGAAGAAGCCGGCGGGCGGCACGACGTCGCCGAAGCGGCCGGCGAGCCGCTCGCGGGCGAGGCCGTACTTGGCGTCATAGAGGCGGCGGTTCTCCGCCACATGCCGCTCGTCGCCGTAGGCGGCGACCGCGACGGCCTGGAGCGGCGTCGGCACCTGCGGCGCCGCGGTGTTGCGGAGGCGCGTCCAGCGGGCGAGGAAGTCCGGGTCGCCGGCGGCGAAGCCGCAGCGCAGGCCCGGCAGGTTCGAGCGCTTCGACAAGGAGTTGAAGGCGATGATGCCCTCGAGGCCGAGACCGTCGCGCGCCGCCTCGAGCACCCCCGGCGGCGGCGCCGCGCTCGCCCGGTAGAGTTCGGAATAGCACTCGTCGGCGAACACCAGGAAGCGGTGCCGGCGGGCGAGGGCGATCAGCGCCCGCCAGTCCTCGAGCGACATCACGGTGCCCTGGGGATTGGCGGGGGAGGCGAGGTAGATGGCGATGGTGCGATCGAGAAGCGCCGGATCGAGGGACGAGAGGTCCGGCAGGACGCCGCCCGCGCTCGCCGGCGACAGCGCCACCGCCTCCGCGCCGGCCGCCTCGGCGCCGGCCGCATAGGCCTGGTAGAGCGGGTTCGGCATCAGGATCGCCGGGCGCCCCGTTTTGCCGGCCGCAGCGTCGCGGGCCTCCAGAGCGGCGAAGAACAGCCCCTCGCGGCTGCCGTTCAGCGGCAGCACGCCGGTCTCCGGGTCGATGAGACCGGCGAGGCCATAGCGTGCGTCGAGCCAGTCGGCGACGGCGCGGCGGAACGCATCGGTGCCGCGGATCGCCGGATAGCGGCCGAAGCCGTCGAGGTTCGCGGCCAGCGTCGGCCCGACGAACGGCGGGATCGGGTGGCGCGGCTCGCCGACCGCGAGGTCGATCGGGCTCGCCCCCGGCGTGATGCCGGAGATCAGCCGGGCGAGCCGCTGGAAGGGAGACTGGAACCGGGCCGGCGACAGGGCGGCGGACATGCGAACGCGACGGCCTCGCAGCAGAGGGAAATCCGCCGCGAGGCTAGCGCGGCTATGGTTAAGCCGCACTTAATCGGCGCGATGCCGCCTCCCGCGAGCCGGGGCCGGCCGTCACGCCTCGCCGGCGCCGACACCGGCGGCGATCAGCCGGTCGAGCCGGCGGGCGAAATCGGCCGGGTCCTCCGGCAGTTCGCCCTCGAGGATGCGCGCCTGGGCGTAGAGGAGGTGCGCCGCGTCGGTCACGGCATCGCCGCCGCCTGCCGCCGCCCGCTTCGCCAGCGTCTTCACGAGGCCGTTGCGCGGGTTGACCTCGAGCACCGGCTTCGTCGTGCAGGCCTGCGACCGGCCGCGGGCAAGCAGGCGCTCGAGCTGCCGGTCCGGCCCGAACTCGGGGGCAACGAGGCAGACCGGGCTCTCGGCGAGGCGGGCCGAGGTGCGCACGTCGCTGACGCGCTCCGCGAGCCGCTCCTTGAGGAGCGCCACCAGCACGGCGACGTCGGCCGGGCGGGCAGGGTCCTCGTCCGCCGCCGCCTCGCCGGTGAGGGGAATGAGCTCGAGGTCGGCGGCGCCCTGCGTCACAGAGCGGAACGGCTTGCCCTCGTAGCCGAGTGCCGTCTGGACCCAGAAGGCGTCGACCGGATCGGTGAGGAGCAGCACCTCGATGCCGCGGGCGCGGTAGCCCTCGAGGTGCGGGCTCGCCTTGACGCCCTCGGCACTGTCGCCGAGCAGGTAGTAGATCGCCGTCTGGTTCTCGCGGGCGCCGGCGAGCACCTCGGCGAGGCTGCGCCAGCCGTCGGGGGTCGTGCTAGTGCGGAAGCGGGCGATCTTGAACAGCGCGTCGCGGCGGTCGGGCTCCTCGTAGAGGCCTTCCTTGATGACGGGCCCGAAGGCTTCCCAGATGCCGGCGAAGCGCTCCGGCTCCTTCTCGGCGAGCTTGTCCAGGTCGCCGAGGATGCGTCCGGTGAGCCCGCGCCGGATCGCCTCCAGCACCGGGTTCGTCTGCAGCATCTCGCGGGACAGGTTGAGCGGCAGGTCCTCCGAATCGACGACGCCGCGCACGAAGCGCAGCCACGCCGGCAGCAGCGGCGCCTCGTCGGTGATGAAGACGCGCCGCACATAGAGCTTGATGCGCCCGCGGCGGTCCGGGTCGAACAGGTCGAACGGCTTCTGCGACGGCACGAACGCGAGCACCGAGTACTCGGTCCGCCCCTCGGCGCGGAAGTGCACCGTCAGCGCCGGCTCGGCCGGGTCGCCGGAAACGTAGGTGTAGAAGTCGCGGTATTCGGCCTCGGTGACGGAAGCCTTCGGCTTGGTCCAAAGGGCGGAGCCGTCGACCAGGGTGCGACGGGCGTCGGCACCCGCCTTCAGCACGGCGATCGGCACCGGGATGTGGGCGCAGTGGGCGCGGACGATGCGCTCCACCTCGTCCTCGTCGGCGAAGGAGCGGGCATCGTCGGCGAGCGTCAGCACGACGCGCGTGCCGCGGGCCGGTGCGTCCTCGCCGGCCGGGGCGACGGTGAAGGAGCCGGAGCCGTCCGACGACCACGTCCACGCCTCGGCGGCGCCGGCGCGGCGGCTCGTCACCGTCACGGTCTTTGCGACCATGAAGGCGGAGTAGAAGCCGACACCGAACTGGCCGATCAGCGCGCTGCTCTCGCTCTTCTCGGCCGCCTTGTCGGCGATCGCCTCGACGAAGGCGCGCGTGCCCGACCGGGCGATCGTGCCGAGGTTGTCGACGAGCTCGTCGCGGCTCATGCCGATGCCATTGTCGGCGACGGTGAGGGAGCCAGCGTCCGGATCGACGGTGACGACGATCTCGAAGGCGGCGTCGTCACCGAGGAGGGCGGCATCGGTGAGCGCCGCGTAGCGCAGCTTCTCGCAGGCGTCGGCGGCATTCGAGACGAGCTCGCGGAGGAACACGTCACGGTTCGAATAGACCGAATGCACCATCAGCCTGAGGAGCTGGGCGACGTCGGCGGAGAAGGGGCGGGTCTCGGGAGAGGCGGCCGCGGCGGCCGGTTCGGCTTCGACGGTCATGGCGAGCTTCCGGGCGTCGATTGAAAGGGATGTCCGGCGGGCTCGGGCCGCGCCGGCTGGCCGCTATATCGTCGCCGCGAAAGGCCGGATCAAGCCTTGCGCGTCAAGCGCGGACCGGAAATGAGGAAGACCCACCCCGGAAGGTCGGCAGGCGCGGACCGGAACAGCAACGGGCCGCGCCCGGAGGGCCGGCAAGCTGGGGCCCGAAAAGAAACGGGCCGACCCCGGAGGGTCGGCCCGAATGTCGCCTCGGATGGGACTTGCGTCCGTGCGCAGTGACCAGACCTCGGGGGGCTGGGGGGCTGACTGAAACCAAAGGCCCGATCAGCGCTCCGTCATCAGCGACACTAACAATCATAAGGTCCAAAGTGACGACGACAGGGCCGCATTAGGGCAACTTCGTGATGTCTCGCGGCTGGCTCGGCGCGCCCGGGAAAAGCCGGAGAAGTGCCTGTTCCTCAGGCGCTTCGGCTGCATTCAATCAATAATTTCGCCTTCACCGCGGCTTGCCCGAGCGGGCGAAGGCCGGCAGGTCGCCGTAGTCGCAGGCGCCCCAGCCGGCCTTCGCCGCATCGGCGAGGAGGGCCTGCGTCGCGGCGGCGACGGGGAGGGCGGTCCGGTGCTGGGCGGCGAGGATGAGCGCCGCGCTCGCGTCCTTCAGGAAGAGGTCGATGTCGGAGGCGGGCACGGCGTTCGGGTCGCCCTCGCCCTTCAGGATCGCCATCTTGCCCTTCAGGATCGGCGTCGCCATCGGGCCCTCGGCGATCACGTCGTAGACGGCCTCCGGAGCGATGCCCTCGAGGGCACAGAGCCTCGTCGCCTCGCCGAGAAAGGCGGCATAGGTCGCGATGCCCGTGTTGACGGCGAGCTTCAGGGCCGCCGAGGAGCCGACCGGACCGAGATGGAAGAGCTTGCGGGTGAAAGCCTCGATCACCGGCCGCGCCCGGTCGAGCGCCTCCGGGTCGCCGCCGATCATGGCGAGGAGCTGGCCCTTGCGGGCGGCGTCGGCCGAGCCCTGCACCGGACAGTCGAGGAGCACGGCCCCGGCCGCCGCGGCCGCCGCGGCGAGGGAACGCGCAGTCGCCGGGCTCGTCGTCGTGGTCTCGACGAAGAGGGTCTTCGAGGAGGCGCCGGCGAGGAGGCCGTCGGCGCGGTGGAAGCAGTCGGTGGCGGCCTTGTCGTCGGTCAGCGAGGTGATGACGATGTCCGAGGCCTCGACGAGCGCCTTCGGCGTCGCCGCGACGCGCGCACCGGCGGCCTTCAGCGGCTCGGCCTTCGCCGCCGAGCGGTTCCAGACGACGAGGCTGTGGCCCTGTTCGATGAGATGCAGCCCGATCGCGCCGCCCATGCGGCCGAGCCCGGCGATGCCCACAGTGGTCATGGTGACTCCTCCCGAGGATGGGGTTCGTTCGTTCAGTCGCGGCGCGCCGGACGCAGCACCTCGAAGACGGCAGCGGTGTCGTTCTCCGGCCCCACCTCGCGGATGGCGGCCTCGTAGACGGGCAGGCTCGCGGCGAACAGCGGCGCCTCGACGCCACCCTCGGCGAGCAACTCGCCGATCACCTTCATGTCTTTCATCCAGACGTCGAGCTTCATCGTCGCCGGCGTGTAGCGCGTGTCGGCCATCAGCGGCGCGCGCAGCGAGAAGATGCGCGAGCCGCCGGCGCCATCGGAGACGACGTCGATGACGTCCTTCAGCGACAGCCCGCAGCTCTCGGCGAGGGCCATCGCCTCGGCGGTGGCGACGTTGTGGATGGCGACGAGGAGGTTGGCGACGAGCTTCATGCGCGTGCCGTTGCCGAAGGCGCCGACGTGGACGACGCGGCGGGCGAAGTCGCGGAGCGCGGGCTCAGCCACCTCGAAGCCGGAGCGGTCGCCGCTCGCATAGACGACGAGATCGCGCGTCACCGCCTGGGCGCCGGTGCCGGAGAGCGGGCAGTCGAGCACCACCGCGCCGGCGGCCTCGAGCCGCCCGCGAGCGGCCTCCTTCGCGGCGATCGGCATGGTCGAGACTTCGCAGACCACCGTCCGGGTGCCGCTTTGGCCGATCGCCTCCGCAAGTTCGGCCGAGACCGCGGCGAGCGCGGCCTCGGACGGCAGGCTCGTCAGCACCACCGCGCAGTCGCCGACGAGGCTCGCCGGCCTCTCGACGAGCCGTCCGCCGGCCGAGGCGAACGCCTCGCGGCGCGCCGGGTCGAGATCGACCCCGGCGACCGCGTGGCCGCGCTCGAGGAGGTTCCTGGCGATCGAGCCGCCCATGATGCCGAGACCGACGATGCCGACGTCCATTGCGTTCCTCTCCCCGGCGCGCGCCTGCGGGCGCCGCCGTCCGTCTTTCGCGTCTTCTTGTTCAGGCCTTCGCGGGGGCCGGCTCGTGACCCGGAAGCCGGAAGCAGCGGATCGCCACGGCGAGCATCGAGTAGTAGCCGACGACCGCCGAGAGCTCGACCAGCGTCTGGCGGCCGAAACGTTCCAGTGCCTTGGCGAAGAGATCGTCCGGCACGTCGTGGTCATGCAGCAAGGCATGGGCGACGTCGTGGACGAGGCCGATGTCGGCGTCGCCGGTCTCGGGGCGGCGGCCGGCGCCGATCGCCTCGATGACGTCGGCCGGCACGCCGGCCTTCGCCGCTTCCGGCGCGTGGATCGCCCACTCGTAGGTGGCGCCCCAGTGATGCGCCGTCACCAGGATCGCGAGCTCGGAGAGCTTCGGGCCGAGGCTCGTGCGATAGCGCAGCTCCGCGCCGAGCGCCTGCGCCTTGCCGGCGACGGCGGGCGCCTCCAGCAACAGGTGGAAGATCGCCGGCACCGATCCGCGCGGGCCCGAGGCGATGGCGTCGTAGATCGCCCGCCGCTCGTCATCGAGGGTGGCGGGGTCGTGGATCCGGTAGCGTTCGGTCATGAAGGGAGCCGTTGCTGGCGGCCTTCGGCGGCGATCTCGGTGAGGAAGTCCTCGACGGCGGCGCGGAAGGCGGCGGGCTGTTCGAGATTGGCGAGGTGAGCGGCACCCTCGAGGGTGACGAGCCGGCAGTCTGGCACGAGCGCCGCCATCGCCGCCATCTCCGGCGGATGCACGCCGTCCTCGGCGCCGACGATCATCCGGCAGGGCACGGTGATCTCGGCGAGACGGCGCTTGTAGTCGAGGCCCTCGATGAGCTCGGTGATTGCCCGGTAGCCGGCCGGGGGCGTCGAGATGATCATGGCCGTGGCGGCCTCGACGAGGTCGGGGCGGCCGGAGCGCGAGGCCCCCGTCAGCCAGCTCGGCAGCGTCCCCTCGGCGACCTTCGCCATGCCGCCTTCGGCGAGCATCGCGCGCCGCGCCGCCCACATCTGGCGGAACGGCTCCGGCGCATCGGCGCGGCAGTCGGCCGCGATGATGCCGGTGACGCGGTCCGGATGGGCGAGGGCGAGGCCGAACGCCGTCATGCCGCCGAGCGACAGGCCGACGACGGCGGACGTGCCGATGCCGAGTGCATCCCAGACGGCGACGACGTCGGCGACGAGGTCGTCGAAGGTGCCGGCCGGCTCGAGGACGTCGCTCGCGCCGTGGCCGCGCGTGTCGATGGACACCACGCGGAAGCGGTCCGCCAGCGCCACGGCGTCGCCGCGCCAGAGGTCGGCGTTCGAGCCGAGGGCGTGCAGGAACGTGACGACGGGCGCCCCGCGCGGCCCCTCGTCGATCACGCCGATGCGCCGGCCGCCCGCCTCGACGAGCCGCCGTTCGACCGCCAGCCCGCTCACGCGACCGCGGCCCGCGGCGCGGCCGCGCCGCGGTTGATCTGCGGCACCACCTTCTCGGCGAGGAGCTCCATCGAGCGGATGGCGAGGCCGCGGTCGGCCCAGTCGTGGCCGGCATAGAGGAGGGTGCCGAACTCGCCGACGGTCTCGCGGAACGCCATCAGCTCGTCGGCGACCTTGTCGGGTGTTCCCCACACGACGAGCTGTTCGACGACGCTCTCCGGCGTGACGGAGGAGTCCGGCGCCGACTGGTCGGCCTTAAAGAGGTTCGCGCGGCCGTTCTTGACGAGCTTGTGGGCGAGCGACTTGTAGTAGGAGAAGTAGGGGCCGGACGGGTCGGTCGCGTAGCGCTTCGCGGTCGCGAGGTCGTCGGCGACGAAGATGCTCTTGGCGACGCGCCAGTTGGCCGGATCAGCCGGGCGGTTGCCGGCCGCGCAGCCGTCCACATACTTCGGCCAGTGCGTCTTCACCCACTGCGGCAACAGGAAGTTCGCCGAGATCGGCTCCCAGCCGCGCGCCGCCGCTTCCGTCACGCCCTTCGAGAACGGCGCGACCGCCGTGACGACGATCGGCGGATGGGGGGTCTGGTAGGGCTTGTGGATCGAGCCCTGGCCGAGCTCGGGGATGGTGGTGCGCTCGGTCGAGACGGACCAGTACTTGCCCTTGAGGTTGTACGGCGCCTCGCCCGCCCAGATGTCGAGCACCATGTTGATGCCCTCGAGGAACATCGCGGTGCGGTCGTTGTCGAGGTTGCCGTAGAGCTCGGCGTCCGACAGGAGGCCGCCCGGGCTGATGCCGAAGATGAACCGGCCCTTCGCCATCTGATCGACCATCGCCACCTCGGCGGCGACCGTCGCCGGATGGCGGTTCGGAATGTTCACCGTGCCGGTGCCGAGCTTGATCGACTTCGTCTCTTCCAGAAGCCAGGCGATGAAGATCAGGCTCGAGGTGATCGTCTCGGCGGCATCGGTGACGTGCTCGCCGAAATAGCCCTCGGCGAAGCCGAGCCGGTCCGCGACCAGCGTCAGTTCCCGGTCCTCCCGCAGCGTCTCGTGCAGCGGGCGGTGCAGCGGGTGGATCGGCATCGTGAAGAAGCCGAGCTTGAGGGGAACGGGCACGGACGGTTCCTCGAAGTTTTCGACGGCTCGCGCCGGATCGGTGGGCAGAGGTCAGGCGGCCGCGGCGAGGGCGTCCGCGATACACAGGCGGCCATGCGAGAAGAGCAGCGGCGGGCCGTCGCGATGCGCCGCCCACTCGACGAGCCCGACCAGGATGACGTGGTCGCCGCCGTCGACGGCCTGCGTCACGTGGCCCTCGAAGCGGGCGAGGCAGCCCTCGAACAGCGGGCAGCCGCCGCGGCCGATCTCGTAGGGCACGCCGGCGAATTTGTCCGCCGCCGGGCGCGCGAAGCGGAGCGCGAGCTCGCTCTGGTCGGCGGCGAGGATGTTGACGGCGTACTTCGCGCCGACGCGGAACGCCTTCAGCGAGGGCAGGTGCCGCTGCATGCTCCAGAGGACCAGCGGCGGCGCGAGCGAGAGGGCGGAGAAGGAGTTGGCGGTGAAGCCGGCCGGGCGCCCGGCCTCGTCGATGGTCGTGATGACCGTCACGCCGGTCGTGAAGCGGCCGAGGGCGGTCCGGAACTCGCGCATCCCTCCCTCCGATCCGAGGTCGACATGCCGTTCCGTCATCGCGCTCTCCCGCCTCCTGATCCGCTCGCCCCGATAACTAGGCGAACTCTACGGGCTGGGTAGCCTATCAAGGAAATGATGAGTATTTATGGTTCCAAGACGATTTCCTAATGAGGGCCGACGCCGTGTCCGTTCGCGCCGCTGCCAGCCTGCAGGACATCCGCCTCTTCGTCGCGGTCTACGAGGAGCGCTCGTTCACGCGGGCGGCGGAGCGGGAGAACGCCACGCAGTCCGGCGTCTCCCAGCACGTGCGCAAGCTCGAGAGCCGCTACGGGGTCCGCCTGTTCGAGCGCGGGGCGAACGCCGTCGTGCCGACGCCGGCGGGCGACCGCTTCTACCGCTCGTCGATCGACGTGCTGCGCCGCTACATCGCCGCCGACCGTGAACTGCGCCAGCACGGACGCGGCCTCGAGGGGACCGTCAGTGTCGGCCTGATGCCGTCGATGACGCGCTGCATCTTGGCGCCGGCCCTCGTCCGCTTCATGGAGGCCCACCCGAATGTCTCCGTCCACACCTTCGAGGCCTACAGCCGCGTTCTGGCCGAGCGCGTCATGGCCGGTGAGCTCGATTTCGCGGTGGTGCCGGCGCTCGAAAGCACCGTCGGCCTGCGCGGCCGCCTCCTGCTGCGCACGCCGGAGACGATTGCCCTCAGGTCCGGGTCGGGCCGTCTCCAACATCTCGCGCCCGCCCGCCTCGCCGACATGGGGCCGCTGAAGGTGGTGGTCCCCGGCCTCGCCAATGCCCGCCGGCGCTCGCTCGACGCCTATTTCGCGGCCTGCGGTGCCGAGGTGGTGCAGATGCTGGAGCTCGACGCCATGCTGGCGACGCTCGACTTCATCGAGCGGACCGACTGGGTCGCCGTCCTGCCGGGCGTCCTCACCGCTCCCGACATCGACGGCCAGCGCCTGTCGATCGCGCCCCTCGCCGATCCGCCGCTCTGGCTCGACCTCGTGCTGATCGAGCCGCTGCGCAGCCCGATGTCCGCCGCGGCGGAGGCGTTCCTCGACGTGCTCGCCGAGGAGTCGGCCCGGGTGAACAGCGTCTGGCTCGACGTCGTCGCCGAACCGGTGCGGTAGCGTCGGCCGCGGACCTTCGCGAAGACGAAGCGGCGGCCCGGGCAGAGCCGGGCCGCCGCTATGGCTTGCGTCGCGTGCGATCAGCGGATCTGGGCGACCGCCTCCTTGAGGATCGGCGTCAGCGCCGTCGCACCTTCGCCGATCTGCTTCGCCTTCTCCTGATCGCTCTCGCCCGAGACCCAGTGGATGGGTCGCTGCTGCTGCTTGGCGATCTCCAGCAGTTCCGGATCCTCGAGCGCCGCCTTGATGCCGGCCCGCATCGCCTCCACGGCGACGGGGTCCATGCCCGGAGGGCCGATGAAGGCGCGGCCCGAGAGCTGGACGTTCATGATCGTGCGGAGCGCCGTCGTATCCGTTCCCTCCGGCACAAGGCTGAGCACGCTCGGGGAGTTCGGCACCTGCGGGATCGGCTCCGGCGCCATCGCCAGCAGCATGTTGATCTCGCCGTTCTCCATCGCCGCGCGCTGGTTGGTGTAGGACGACATGTAGCCGTCGCTGTCACCCTTGATCGTCGCGAGGAAGATGTCGGCCTCTCCCTCGTAGCCCGTGATGAACTTGATCGGGAAGTTCAGCGTCCGGGCGATGACGTTCATGGCGTAGAAGTCGTCGTCGGTGCCTTGCGAGGCGGAGCTGAACTCGTCCTTCGAGTTCACCAGTGCCTTGGCATCCTGGAACTTCGAGTCCTTTCCGACCCAGATGGCCTTCGGCTCCTGGATGGCGTTGCCGAGGAAGACGAACTCCGGATAGTTGTACTGGACGCCGGGGCTCTCGGCGAGTTGCGCCATCGCCGGCGCCGCCGCGACGACGAAGCCGATCGTCGAGCCGTCGGGACGGGCCTTCCAGATGAGGTTCGTGCCGAGCAGGCTGCCGGCGCCGGGGTGGAACTCGAGGCGGACCTCCTTCGCCTTCAGGTGCTTCTGCAAGAACGGCTGGATCATCCGGGAATAGTGGCCGTGGCCGCCCGCCGGCGTGTGCGGCAGGATCACCGTCACCGTCTTGCCCTCGTAGAACTCCTCCGCCATCGCGGCCGGCACCAGTGCCGACATCGAAAGCGCTGCGCCGAGCGCCAGTGCGCCGTAGAGAGCCTTCATGGTCGCTTCCTCCTGTTGATCCCTGTCGTTTCTGTTTTTGGCGGCAGTTATTGCAGGTCGAGCATGTACATCAGGCCGTAGCCGAACATCGTCCGGTCGAGCTGTACGCCGAGGAGTTCGCCGAAGAGCACCCAAACGCTGCCCATCAGGGCGACTGTCATGAGGATGGTGTTGCGCCAGCTGTAGTGCGCGAAGGCGCGGAAGTAGATCAGGCTGAAGACGATGCCGCTCGGGATCGGTCCGACCAGCAGGCAGGCCATGATCAGAACCACCACCATCGCGAGGCCCGTCCACTCCCGGCGACGCATCGTCGCCGGATCGGTCCGCGACCGGGTCTTCCCGGAGGCCACGAGATCCTCGACGGTGTCCTCCTTGCGGCCGGTGAGGAACTCGAAGACGTCGATGTTGAGGTCGTCCGCCGGCCGGCTGTTCTGCCAGTAGAGCTGGAAGAGCAGCAGCAGGATGCCGATGGTGGCGATCGGCACCGGCACCAGTCGGGCGCGGGGCCCGAAGTTGAAACTCTCCCAGATCACCGCGACGAGCACGCCGATGAGCAGGACGACGAGGATGTTCTCTTGCAGACGACGGGTCATGGCCGTTGCTCCTTCGCCGGATCAGCGTGTCGCGGGGGTGGCGGCGGTGCGCCCGTTCCGCCACTTCTTGTAGAAGGGCCACGCCGTCGTCGCGACGATCAGGATGAACATGATCGTGGTGATCGGCCGCGTGAACAGGAACCATTCGCCATAGAGCGTCAGCGACAGGTGCAGGTTTCGCTCGATCATCGTCGCCAGCACCATGCCGATGACGAAGGTTGCGCGCGAATACTTATACTTCTCCATGAAGTAGCCGAGGATGCCGAAGAAGCCGGCGATCGCGACGTCGTCCATGCGGCTGTCGGTGGCGTAGGCGGCGACGAAGCAGATGATCAGAACCGACGGGATGACGAGGTTCGGATCGAGCTTCGTGAGCTTCGACAGGTAGGGCGCGACGAGCAGGCCGAAGATGGTGACGATCACGTTCGCGAGGATGATGATCCACACCAGGCTGAAGACGAGGTCGAGCTGGGTCGTCAGCATCTGCGGGCCCGGCACGATGCCGATCGAGACGAAGGCGACGAGCAGGATGGCCATCGCCTCGCCACCGGGGATTCCGAAGGCGAGCGTGGGGAGGAGGCCGCCGCCCTCGTTGGCCCCGAGGGTCGCGTCGGGAGCAATGACGCCCTCGATCGACCCCTTGCCGAACTCCTCGGGGTGCTTCGAGGTCTGGACCGCCTGGGCGTAGGCGGCGATGCCGCCGACATTCGCCCCGATCCCCGGCAGCACCCCGATCCACACGCCGAGAGCACTCGCGCGGATGAGCAGGCCCCAGTGGATGAAGACGTCCTTCACCCCCTGCCAGACCATGCCGCGCTTCTCGACGGCGCCGCTGGAGGAGATCGGCGTCTGCTGCACGAAGAGCTTCAGCATCTCCGGGATGGCGAACATGCCGATCATCGCCACCGGGAAGTGGAAGCCGTCGAGCAGGGCGTCGAGGCCGAACGTGTAGCGGGGCGTCGCCGTCACCGGGTCCATGCCGACGAAGGCGAACAGGATGCCGAAGCAGGCGGCGATCAGGCCCTTCACCACGGAGCCGTCGCTGAACGAGGCGATGATGGTGAGGCCCCAGAGCGCCATCATCAGGTATTCGCTCGGACCGAGCGCGAAGATGATCGGCCGGACGAAGGGGATTGAGATGGCGAGGAAGATCGCGCCGATGATGCCGCCCATCAGCGAGGCGACCGCGGATGCGGACAGCGCGCGCGTCGCCTCTCCCTTCTGCGCCATCGGATAGCCGTCGAACACCGAGGCGAGGTTCTTGCCGGACCCGGGCACCTTGAACAGGATCGCGGTGACCGTGCCGCCCCAGATCGTGCCGATGTGGGCGCCGAGCAGCAGCGACAGGATCGCGGCCGGCTCGTAGCCGAAGGCGAACGGCAGGAGGAGCGCCATCGCGACGATGCCGCCGAGGCCCGGCAGGAAGCCGATCAGCAGCCCGTAGAGGGTTCCGATCGTCATGAAGAGAAGGGACTGGAACGTCAGGACGGAGACGAGTCCGTCGGAAATGGCCTCAAGCATCGGCGTTCACCCTTGGGCGGAAGTCCGCATCGCTGGGCGCGCGCGGGCGCGCCCTCGAAACCGCACCGCGTCGTCGCCGGACGGCTCCGGCGTCGCTCGGCAGCGGTCGCTGTCGGGCCGCGGCCACGGGGGCCGCGCGGGTGTCAGGGTCGCCAGGGCACCTTTACGCGGGGCGGCATCGGCGTTTCCTCCATTCGGCTTCTTGGTCGCCGCGCTCAGTTCGGATGGCGCGGTCGTATTTGCGGCTAGAAGTCCATTTCGAGCACGTAGAGGCCGCCGACATGACGGTCGACGGTGTAGACGATGCCGCGCTCGTCGATGAAGACGTCGTTGAGCTGGCAGGCGCCGGTCGGAGCGTTCGCCTCGCCGGGCGGGGCAAAGTGGGCGATCTCCACCGGCGCATAGGGGTTGCGGATGTCGTAGGCGCGCAGCCCCCCGCCGAAGAACGAGCCGACGACGACGTCTTCGGAGTTCCAGGCGGTCGATACCGGCACGTTCTCATGCAGGTTGTGGGCGCCATAGCGGCCGCGCACAGGGCCGTACTGGTCGCGCGTCGGCGTCGGGCAGGTGGCGATCGGCACGGGACGGCGCTCGTCGCGATAGTCGACGATCCAGATCAGCTTCGGCCAGTCCGCCGCCTCGTCGTGGATGGATTCGTCCGTAACGACGAGGAGCTCCCGGTCGAACAGCGGCAGGACCGTGTGGGTGAAGCCCTTGTAGGGCGGGGAGTTGTCCCACTGGCAGAGCGGCTTCGGGTTCGCCCGGTCGGAGATGTCGAGGACGAACATGCCGGCGTCGAGGTAGCCGAGATAGCAGCGGTCCGGACGGCGGGAATAGACGTTGGTGTTGTGGGCGCGGAAGCCGCCGTCCCAGCGCGGCTCGTGTCGCACCGGCGGCGGGGCGTCGTCGCCCTCGTGGGTGCCCGGCAGCCACCAGCGGCCGACCTCCTCGGGCTTCGACGGGTTGCGCACATCGATGATCCGGTAGAACTGGTCGTCGAGTGGATGGGTCGGCACGAAGTCGCCGGAGCCCGCGGCCATGTGGACCGTCTCGCCATCGCAGAACCACAGCTGGTGGACGCCGCGCGAGTGCGGACCCGAGGCGTCGAAGAAGCCGATCGACTTCGGCGTCTCCGGCACCGAGACATCGAACAACTCGAAGCCGGCCGGCGTCATGCCGACCTTGGTGCACTGGTAGGCGACAGCGAGGATGTCGCCGGAGCACTCGAGCGAATTGGAGCGCATGGCGCCGTGCGGCAGCTCCGTCTGCACCACCACCTTCGGCTTGCGCGGATCGGTGACGTCGACGCCCGTGAAGTTCTTCGGGGCGCTCTCGTGGGCGCACCACAGGATGCGGCGACCGTCGCGCGCGATGGAGATCGACAGGCCTTCGCCCATGCCGCCGTGACCGGCCAGGAGATCGTGCGACAGAAGCTTGAAGTTCTTGATCTTCATGAGGCGTCGCCAGTCCTGATGGGCGGGCGGGGCGGCCCGGTAAGCAGCGCCGGGCACGGCACACGCATCGACCAGTTCCTTGAGCGTACTGCCCGGGGTCAGCGCTTCAAATTATAAGAGCCAATCCGATCAAGTACGCAGGCTGATGACGGGCGGCATCGAGCCGCCCGCGAAGGTCATCGGTGCGGGATCACCGGCAGCAGCAGCGCTGCCGGATGGTCGCTGCCGAAATGCAACGTCGTCTTGCCGCCGAAGATCTCGGCAGGCCGGTCGGCGGGATCGTCGTGCAGGAACGGCCCGCAGCCGAGGAGCTCGTTCTTGAAGTTCGACAGCCGGCCGCCGCTCTTGCCGTTGTACTCGTAGTCCTTGCCGCGCACGGTGAGGCCGATGCGGTAGCCGGCGGGGATGACGAGACAGGTCGGCCAGATCTCGACGTCGCAGGCGACCGGCACCCCCGGCGTCAGCGGCTGCTTCTCATCGTGGGTGTGGTAGGGGCGGTAGGGCGTCGACAGGTCAGGGTCGAGCTTGCGGTGCGAGGCGCGCAGCCACCCCTGGCCGACCGGCGTGTGCGGGTCGATGGCGCCCTGGAAAACGACCTCGTCGAGGTCGGGCGAGAACACCCGCAGCACCAGGAAGAGGTCGGCGTCGGTCGTCGAGGACGAGACGGAGAGTTTCACGGACGAAGGTCCGGTGATCTCGGTCTCTTCGCTCAGCGGCGCCGTCAGGAAGGTCACGCCTTCCCCGAGGGCGTCGAAGGTGATCGTGCCGGTGCCGCCGCCGGTGGGCGAGAGGCCGCCCTCGGCAGTGAGGTGCAGCGTCGTCCAGCGGGTGCGGGCGATCGGCCACTCGCTCTCGCCGCGCTCGACGAACGAGCCGTCGACGTGTCGGATCTGCAGGCGGACACGGGGCTCGCGGTCCCAGCCGTTGTCTTCGCCCTTCAGGAAATGGTCGAAGAAGCGCAGCTGCAGCGTCCGGCCATAGTCCGTGTAGAAGTGCGTCCAGTGCTCGATGCCGTGGATCTCGAGCCACTTCTGGTCCGTCGCGGCGCGCACGAAGCCCTCGACGTTGCCGCGAAGGTGCAGGCCCTGGCCACCCCAGTTGCCGCAGGAGAGGAACGGCACGTCCGTCTTCTCGAAGTCGATGCTGCGCTCGCGGTAGTAGGGGCCGTCGAGCGGATGGCCGATGATCTCGGCGCCGAAGTCGACACGGTTGGCGGCGAGCTCCTCGTCGGAGAGGAGCTCCGGCCCGCAGACGAGCTGCCCGTGCACCGGGCTGCGCTTGCCGCGCTCGCCGGCGCCGAACTGCACCGTCTTCACCTGCATGTCGTACCAGTTCTTCCAGAACGTCGACAGGATGCCGCCGTGATGCGTCATGTCCCGGTAGAAGTCGGCGGCCCCCTCCCACGTGCACATGGCCGCGAGGTGTTTCGGCTTGTGCTTGACCACGTGCCACTGGTTGGTGGCGAAATAGGAGATGCCGTTGAGGCCGACCTTGCCGTTGCTCCACGGCTGCTCGCCTGCCCATTCGATGGCGGTGACGAAGTCGCTCTGCTCGTCCGGCGAATAGGGGTCGACGACGCCCGGCGTCGTGCCGCAGCCGCGCCCGTCGACGCGTACGCAGACGTAGCCCTCCGGCACCCACTTCTCCGGATCGACGACCTCCCACGCCTGGTACTTGTTGGACGACCCGGCGGCGACGTCCGGGTGCAGCCGGACCATCCGCTCCCAGGCGCTCGGGTAGCCTTCCTGGAACGACAGGCCCTTGGCGTAGGGCCCGTAGGTGAGGATGACGGGATAGCGCCCCTCAGCCTCCGGCCGGAACACGTCGGCCCGCATCACCAGGCCGTCCTTCGCCTTGATCGGCACGTCCCAGTCGATGCGCATGCCGTCGCGCACCTCGCTGCGGCTCCTGAGGCTCGAGTCGAGTTGCCGCCGCGGTGCGCTCCCAGCCGTCATGTCGTCCCGTCCCTGTTCGCACCAACCCCGCCACCCTGCGGTGGCCGCAAGGGCAAGCCGACCGGGCCCACCAACCGGCGAGGCTGCTTGTCTGACAGGAGGGTAGTCGGCGCTGCGACGTGACGGAAATTATTCGCGTCGATGAAGTGCAGTAGCGAACGTTATGCCTGCACCGTCGCCGTCCTCAGGCTGCCGTCGCGTCCGGCTCGGCGGCAGCGAGCTGCCGGCGCACGTCCGCCGTGATCTCGTAGGAGCGCAGCCGCGCCGCGTGGTCGTAGATGTGTCCCGCGACGATGATCTCGTCGGCGCGGGTGCGGGCGATGAAGGCGGCGAGGCCGCGCCGCACCGTCTCCGGCGACCCGACCACGGCGCAGGCGAGGGCCTGGTCGATGCCGGCCCGCTCCATCGGGGTCGCGTAGTCGTCGATGTCGTCGATCGGCGGCGGCAACTGGCCCGGCGTGCCGCGGCGGAGGTTGACGAACTGCTGCTGCGCCGAGGTGAACAGCCGCCGTGCCTCGGCGTCGGTCTCGGCGGCGACGACGTTGATGCCGAGCATCACGTGCGGCCGGTCGAGCTGGTCGGAGGGCTGGAAGCGCGACCGGTAGATCTCCGCGGCCTGCATCATCATGTCGGGCGCGAAGTGCGAGGCGAAGGCGAACGGCAGGCCGAGCATCGCCGCGAGCTGTGCGCTGAAGAGGCTGGAGCCGAGCAGCCATAGCGGCACGTTCGACCCCGCTCCGGGAACGGCCCGCACCACCTGGCCCGGCTGCACCGGTCCGAGCAGCGCCTGCAGCTCGAGCACGTCCTGCGGGAAGCTGTCGCCGCTCGAGGCAAGGTTGCGCCGGAGCGCATGGGCGGTGCGCTGGTCGGTGCCGGGGGCGCGGCCGAGGCCGAGGTCTATACGGCCGGGATAGAGCGCCTCGAGCGTGCCGAACTGCTCGGCGATGACGAGCGGCGCGTGGTTCGGCAGCATGATGCCGCCCGATCCGACGCGGATGGTCTTCGTGCCGCCCGCGACGTGGCCGATGACGACGGCGGTCGCGGCGCTCGCGATGCCCGGCATGTTGTGGTGCTCGGCGAGCCAGTAGCGGTTGTAGCCCCAGGCTTCCGCGTGGCGGGCGAGGTCGAGGGTGTTGCGGAAGGAATCGGCGGCCGTCGAGCCCTGCGGGATCGGCGAAAGGTCGAGAACGGAGAACGGGATCATCGGGCTTTCCTCGTCGGCTCGCGGCCCCGCCACCCACGAACCCGCTGGGCGGATGTGGGGGATCGCGGCGCCGGGGGCAAGATGCAAGGGGCGGGGACCGTCGCCGCCGACAGCGGAACCGGCGTATGAAAGGCGGCAAAGCCGCCCGAGACGGATGCCCGCCATGACCGCCGTTCCCGCCGCCGCCTCGCCCTTCCCCGACTTCGGCCTCACCGCCGCCGAGCGGCACGAGGCGGTGTTCGGCCACTGGTACGAGCGGCCGGGCATGGACGGCGAGCGCGGGGAGATCTGGTGCTACACCGACCGTCTCTCCTACCGCCCCGGCGACACCGTCACGCTGTTCGTCTCCTCCACCGCGCCGCGCTGGCGGATGGACGTGGTGCGCGACGGCGGCAGCGAGACGCCGATGCTGTCGCTGACGGGGCAGGGGGCCTGCTGGCAGGAGACGCCAGACCAGTGCTCGGTTACCGGCTGCGGCTGGGAGGCGAGCGCCGCCTTCGCCATCCCCGCCGACTGGCCCTCCGGCGCCTACCGCCTGACGCTCACTGCCAAGGGGCGCGATGGCACGCCGATCCGCTGCCACCACCTGATTATCGTCCGCCCGCCAGCGGGCCGCCGGCCGGGGCGCATCCTGCAGGTCGCCGCCACCGGCTCGTGGACCGCCTACAACACCTGGGGCGGCTCCAATCACTATCAGGGAATCACGGGGCCGAACCGGGATCAGTATTCTCCCGTCGTCAGCCTCGAGCGGCCGTGGGCCCGCGGCTTCGTCACCCTCCCGCCCGAGGCACCGCGGGTGGCGCTCACCGTGCCGATGCCGCCGGCCACTATCCCGCGCTACCCGCACATGGAGTGGGCCTACGCCACCGGCCACAGCAAGAAGTACGCGTCCGCCGGCTGGGCCTCCTACGACAGCCACTTCTTCCGCTGGGCGGAGCGGGCCGGCTTCGCCGTCGACCTCGCCACTCAGCACGAGCTGCACTTTGAGCCGGACCTCCTCGCCGGCTACGACTGCGTCGCCATGGTCGGCCACGACGAGTACTGGACGTGGGAGATGCGCGACGCCGTCGACGCCTATGTCGAGGCGGGCGGCCGCATCGCGCGCTTCGCCGGCAACTTCATGTGGCAGACGCGGCTCGAGGACGAGGGCCGCCGACAGGTCTGCTACAAGTACCGCGCCCGTGCCGAGGATCCCGTCTACCGCTCCGCCGACCCGTCCCGCACCACCACCTCGTGGGAGGCGGCCGAGGTCGGCCGGCCCGGCGCCGCCACCTTCGGCCTCAACGCCACCCGCGGCCTCTATGCCGGCTGGGGCGGCTGCGCCCCGCGCGGCGTCCGCGGCTTCCCCGTCTACCGGCCGGACCACTGGGCCTTCGCCGGCACCGGCCTCTTCTACGGCGACGTGCTCGGGGAAGCCGGCCACGTCTTCGGCTACGAGGTCGACGGCCTCGACTACGTCATCCGCGGCGGCCTGCCGGAGCCGACGGGCATCGAGGGCACGCCGGACGGGCTGAAGATCCTCGCCCTCGGCCTGTCGTCGCTGGTGGAGGAGAGCGCCGACCTGCCGGCCGAGGGCCGATTCCTGTCGGACGAGGACGGCCGCTTCTGCGCCGAGGTGCTGATCGGCCGCGACGACGCTGCGGCGCTCGAGAAGGTGAAGCGCGGCGCCGGCATGATCGTGACGTTCCCGCGCGGCCGCGGCGAGGTGTTCCACGCCGGCAGCTGCGAGTGGGTCGCCGGCCTCCTCCGTCGCGACCCGATGGCGGAGCAGGTGACGGCGAACGTGCTCCGGCGCTACCTGACGCGCTGAGGCGCGGGCCGCGGTTCAGGCGTCGCGCGGGCCGTAGGCGGCGAAGAAGACGTCGACGGCACTCTGTGCGACGGCAGCGAACTCCGCCTCCGTGGGCTGCTCGCCGGCGGCGAAGATCAGCGCCTTGGCACAGCTGCCGTGGGCGAGGTTGAGGAACTGTGCGGCCGCACGGTCGACGTCCTCGATGACGAGCCGGCCGGCCGCGACCTGGGCGGTGAGATAGGCGGCAAGACGCCGGTTGCCATGTTCCGGTCCGGCAGCAAAGAAGCGGCGGCCGACCGACGGAAACTTCTCCACGGCACCCACCACCATCCGCGTCATCGAGATGTGTTCCGGGCGGGTCATCGTCTGCTGGAAGGAGACGGCCAGGCGGTAGAGGACGCTGCGCACGTCCGGATCGGATTCATCGAGGGTGAACAGGCGCTCGGCCGTCTCGTGGCGATCGGTCTCGACCAGCGTCTCGAACAGCGAAACCTTGCTGTCAAAATAGACGTAGAGCGTCGCCTTCGAGACCCCGGCCGCCTTGGCGATCTCGCCCATGCTGGCGCCGTCGAAGCCGCTCGCGCGGAACACCCGGCGGGCGCCGTCGAGAATCTCCCGGCGCTTGGCGTTTTCCTCGCCCCGTTCGCCGGCCTTGCCGGCGGGCGCCTCGGTGATCGTCACTCTCGGCGATCCTCCTTCTGGCTCCGCGTTCGTCTTTCGCCCGAACGCAAATCCGATTCGTCCGCCCCGAGCGAGCGCAAGCGCGCGCCGGGTCGGAAGCGGGGCGCATTCTCGCAGCATTCGCTGCGACCCGGAACCTTCACAGCGAACGTGCATTGACTGAACGGTTTAGTCAATCCACCATAGCGCCTGACTGAACCGTTCAGTTTGATTGTGGCCGGCCGAGCCTCCCAGGGCGGCCGGCGCATCCGAGTGCCGGAGATCTGCATGAGCGAGCGCAGCGAATCCGCGCCGACGGGCGAGCGCACCGAACCCGCGCCGGCCGCGGCGGTCACGGAGCCACGTCCGTCGCTTCCCGCCACCGGCCAGCCCCCGGCGTCCCTCGACCGCAGCTCGGGCCGGAGCGACCTTGCGACCGGACGCGCGTCCGTTCCCGCGAGCAGCCCGGCCATGCCGCCGCTTCGGCCGGTGCGGAAGCGGCGCATCCGCAAGCTCGTCCTCACGCTCGTCGCGCTCGCTGCGGTCGCCGGTGGCGGCTACGAGGGCTGGCACTGGTGGACCGTCGGCCGCTTCCTCGTCTCCACAGACGACGCCTATGTCGCCGCCGACACCACCGTCCTCGCCGCCAAGGTGTCCGGCTACGTCACCGACGTCGCCGTCGACGACAACCAGCACGTCAGGGCCGGCGACCTCATCGCCCGCATCGACGATGGCGACTACCGTCTCGCCGTGCAGGCGGACGAGAACCGCGTCGCCACCCAGCAGTCGACGATCGACCGCATCGGCCGTCAGGTCGAGGCCGCCGGCGCGGCGGTCGACCAGGCGCGCGCGGAGGTCGATTCGGCCGAAGCGGAGCTCACCCGCAGCACCCAGGTGCTGGAGCGCCAGCAGAAGCTTGCGACCTCGCATTTCGCCAGCCAGCAGGCCGTGGACACCGCCATCGCCGAGCACGAGCGGGCGATCGCCGGCATCGCTGCCGCGAAGGCGGCGCTCGCGGCGGCGGAGGCGAACGTCGAGGTGCTCGAGGCGGAGCGGACCGAGGCCGAGCGCGCGCTCGCCGAATTGCGCACGACCCTCGCCCGGGCCGAGCGCGACCTGTCGTTCACCGAGGTCAGGGCGCCGGTCGACGGCGTCGTCGGCAACCGCGCCGTCCAGGTCGGCACCTACGTGCAGACCGGAACGCGCCTCGCCGCCATCGTTCCGCTCGACGGCGTCTATGTCGACGCGAACTTCAAGGAGACGCAGCTCGGCGAGCTGCACGCCGGCCAGAGGGTCGAGGTGGAGGTCGACGCCTATCCCGGCCACGCCTTCGAGGGCGTCGTCGACAGCATCGCCCCGGCCTCGGGCTCCGTCTTCAGCTTGCTGCCGCCGGAGAACGCGACGGGCAACTTCACCAAGATCGTCCAGCGTGTTCCGGTGCGCATCCGCCTGCCGGCGGACGAGGAGGCCGTGCTGCGGCCGGGCATGTCCGTCGTCGCCACCGTCGACACCCGCACGGCGGTCGAGCCGGCGAAGCCCGCCGGCCTCGCCGCGGCGCGCTGAGGCCCGGCCGAGGTTCCCCTCGATGTCCACCGCCCTCGCAGACCGGGCGCCCGCGGCGGCTCCGCCCGCCATGGCGGTCACGCGGGAGGCGCCGCTCGACACCCGGCGCTTCGTCGCCTTCCTCTGCATGGTCTTCGGGATGTTCATGGCGATCCTGGACATCCAGATCGTCTCTGCCTCGCTGACCGAGATCCAGGCCGGCCTCGGCACCTCGGCGGACGAGATCTCATGGGTGCAGACGAGCTACCTCATCGCCGAGGTGGTGATGATCCCGCTGTCCGGGTTCCTGTCGCGCGCCCTGTCGACGCGCTGGCTGTTCACCATCGCCGCCGGCGGCTTCACCGCGGCGAGCCTCCTCTGCGCCACGGCCACCTCGATCGAGCAGATGATCGTCTACCGGGCGATGCAGGGCTTCATCGGCGGCGGCATGATCCCGACCGTCTTCGCCGCGGCGTTCACCGTCTTCCCGCGCTCCAAGCAGCCGCTCGTCATCCCGATGATCGGCCTCGTCGCGACGATGGCCCCGACGATCGGGCCGACCATCGGCGGCTACCTGACCGAGCTCTTCTCCTGGCACTGGCTGTTCCTGGTGAACGTCGTGCCCGGCATCCTCGTCACCATTGCGGTGGCGATCCTCGTCGACTTCGACGAGCCGGACCTCGCGCTCCTGAAGCGCTTTGACGTCCTCGGGCTCGTCATGATGGCGGCCTTCCTCGGCAGCCTCGAATACGTCCTCGAGGACGGCGCCAAGAACGACTGGTTCGACGACGGCCTCATCGTCGCCTTCACCGTCCTCGCGGTGGTGTCGGCGGCCGGCTTCTTCTGGCGCGTCGCCACCGCAGCCGAGCCGGTCGTCCGGCTCGACGCCTTCCGCAACCGCAACTTCGCGGCCGGCTCGGCCTTCTCCTTCGTCATGGGCATCGGCCTCTACGGCCTCACCTACCTCTATCCCCTCTACCTCGCGCAGATCCGCGGCTACTCGGCCCTGATGATCGGCGAGACGATGTTCGTCACCGGCATCGCGATGTTCCTCACCGCGCCAATCGCCGGCCGGCTGATGACGAAGCTCGACCCGCGCGTGATGATGGGCCTCGGCTTCGCCGGCTTCGGCCTCGGCACCTTCATCGTCTCCGGCCTCACCAAGGATTGGGACTTCTGGGAGCTGCTGCTGCCGCAGATCCTGCGCGGCTGCTCGCTGATGATCGCCATGGTGCCGATCTCCAACGTCTCGCTCGGCACGCTGCCGGCGTCGATGATGAAGAACGCCTCCGGCCTGTTCAATCTCACCCGCAACCTCGGCGGCGCCGTCGGCCTCGCCATCATCAACACGGTCATCGACAACCGTACCGACCTCCACGTCGCCCGCCTCAGCGAACAGGTGACGTGGGCGAGCGCCGCCGCCGTCGAGCGCCTCGAGACGATGACCCGCGGCTTCGCGGCGCTCGGGTCCGACGCCGACCGGGCGGCCCTCGCGCAGCTCTCCCTGATGGTCCACCGGGAGGCGACGGTGATGGCCTTCGCCGACGTCTTCTACCTTCTCACCTTCCTGTTCGCGGCAATGCTACTCGCCTTGCCGCTGATGACCCGCCCCTCGCAGATGGGCGGTGGCGGGGGAGGGCACTGAGGCCCGCTAGCCCGCCTGCAGCGACGGGTGCTACAGCGCCGCGACGGGCGTGACGTTCCGGTCGCGGGCGACGGTGGCGAGGGTCGAGAAGAGGCTCGCCGCGACCGGCACGCCCTCGGCGAGATGCCGCTCGCGGAGCGCGAGGCTCCGCTCGCCGGGAATGCGCACCGCGTCGAAGCCGGGGCGGGGCGGCGAGCTCTTCATCTGCCCGAGCACCTCGTCCACCTCGGCGCGGATCACCTCGGGGTCGCCGAAGGCGGCGAGATCGAGGGCGCAGATGAACTGGCCGGTGTTCGAGGCGGCCGAGGGATCGCTGGGGCTGCTCGACTTCGGCCCGTTGAAGGCCGCACCGTTCAGCGTCCCGGCGAGGAGCCCGATGGCGAGGGCGAGCCCGTAGCCCTTGGCGCCGCCGATCGGCAGCAGCGAGGCGCCGGCCATCTTCGTCGGGTCGGTGAGCGGCAGGCCGTCCGGCCCGATCGCCCAGCCCTCGGGGATCGCCTCGCCGCGGTCGGCCGCCACCTTGATCTTGCCGAAGGCCGCCGTGCTCGTCGCCATGTCGAGCAGCATCGGCGGCTGCGCGCCGGCCGGCACGCCGATCGCCAGCGGGTTGGTACCGATCATCGGCAGGATGCCGCCCCACGGCGCCATGTGGCGGACCGGGCCGACCGCGCCGTAGAGGCCGACCATCCCCTCCCGTACCGGCATCATCGCGTAGATGCCGGCGGCGCCGGCGTGGTTGCCGTGGTGGCAGCCGACCCAGCCGATGCCGAACTCGCGGGCGATCGCGATCGCCTCCTCGGCGCAGCGTTTCATCACCAGGTGGCCCATGGCGTTGTCGCCGTCGACGAGCGCCACGGCGCCCTTCCGCCGCTCGATGCGGATGTCGGGGGTCTTGTTGATCGCCCCGGCCGACAGCCAGCCGAGATATTGCGCGAGGCGGAAGACACCGTGGGTGTCGACGCCGAGGAGGTCCGCCTCGACGATGAGACCGGCGGTGGTGCGGGCATCGTCCGCCGGCAGACCCGCGGCGGCGAGCACCTCGGCGGTGAAGCGGACGAGGTCTTCGGCGGAAACGCGGACGAAGGAACCGGGCGTTGTCATCAGGGCAGGATCCTTCGGCGTGGGCGATCTGTCGGCGGCGGCACCTCCGGCGCGGGAAGGCGCGTGAGAGTGTCGTCCGCATGGCCCGAGATCAAGTCCGATACGACCGTATGATCTGCTGTCGCCGCGAAAGCCGGCGTGCCGGAGAACGCATCTCCTCCGCGATGCATTCAGCGGTGGAGGAAGCCCGGCTCGGGCGCGGCGGCCGTTGCGCACCCGCGAGACCGGCGGCGATGGTGCTCCCGGGCCCGGGTGGCGAGGAGGGACGGCAATGGCGAAGCGCGCGGCGGCAGGTGCGATCCGGGTCGGGATCGGCGGCTGGACCTTCGAGCCCTGGCGCGAGACCTTCTATCCGAAGGGCCTCAAGCACGCCCGTGAGCTCGAATATGCGAGCCGGCAGGTGACGGCGATCGAGATCAACGGCACCTACTACGGCGCCCAGAAGCCCGAGAGCTTCGCCCGCTGGCGCGAAGAGACGCCGGACGACTTCGTCTTCGCCGTGAAGGGTCCGCGCTTCGCCACCAACCGGCGCGACCTCTCGCAGTCGGCCGCTTCGGTCGAGCGCTTCCTCACCGGAGGTGTGCTCGAGCTGAAGGAAAAGCTCGGCCCGATCAACTGGCAGTTCCTGCCGACCAAGGCCTTCGCCGCCGAAGACTTCGAGGCCTTCCTGAAGTTGCTTCCTGCCGAGCTCGACGGCCACGCCCTCCGTCACGCGGTCGAAGTCCGACACGCGAGCTTCGCCACCGCCGACTTCGTCGACCTCGCCCGCCAGCACGGCGTCGCGATCGTCCTCGCCGATTCCGATGAGCACCCTCAGATCGCCGACCTGACGGCGCCCTTCGTCTACGCCCGGCTGCAGCGGGCGCGCGAGACGGAGGAGCATGGATATCCCGTGGCCGAGCTCGACACCTGGGCCGAGCACGCGCGTGCCTGGGCCGCCGGCGGCGCGCCGACTGGCCTCACGACCGTTGCCGGTGGAGCCGGAAAGCCACCGAAAGCGAGCCCCCGCGACGTCTTCGTCTTCATGATCAACGGCCACAAGCCGAAGGCTCCCGCCGCGGCGAAGGCCCTCATCGACCGCCTCGGCCACGGAGCGTCCTGACGCCATCCGACTTGGAATAAACCTTCTTGGAAGGTGCCGCAGCGTCCATTCGGTGACGCACGACACAGTTGGCGCCCGCTGTCTGTGATGTCCTTCACCTCGCCGCCGGGCTTCTTCAGTCGCACCGACGGCTTCTGGAGGAGGAAATTCGTCATGAAGACTTTCATCGTCGTTGCTGCGGCCGTTGCCGCGGCTCTTTCCGCGGGGACTGCGCGCGCGGACATCCTCGCCACCGCCACCAACATCAATTCCCAGAACTTCGCAGGGAACGTCGCCTTTCCCGTGATCCTCGACGGCGAGGGTGGGAAGACCACGATCAAGTTCACCACCGAGAAGGCCGGCCCCGTGGTCATCGCCTTCTATGCCGAGTGCGCCGTCGACGGCGGCGTCTTCACCTGGGCGGACATCGACATCCAGGTCGACCCGGCCGGCGCGGGCGGGTTCAAACCCATTCCGCCGACGAACGACGACAATGCGATCTGCACCGGCTTCGAGGAGGCACCCAACGGCGGCGACGACCGCTGGCTGAGCGCGGTGGTCGCAGGCGTCGTCCAGCTTCCGAAGGGCGCCCACAAGGTGAAGGTGCGCGGCTTCCTGAACGGCGACGGCTTCGTCCGCCTCGACGACATCCTGCTCACCGTCCAGAACTGACGCGCCGTCCGGGGGAGTGGCGGGCGGACCCGCGAACGCGGGACGCCCGCTGCTGTGCCGACGGCCCCCTTGCGACCGGCGGAACGCATCCCGCCCGCCGCGGTTACGCCTCTCTAGGCTCAGGCGCGAGAGGCGGACATGGCGGAACGAGTGACCCAGCGACCCCGAGCGACCTATCAACCTTACGAGCAGCCGACGGGGGGATGGGGGTCCGTCAAGTCGCTGATCAAGCACTCCACCCGCCAGCGCGCCGCCGGCGCGGTTCCCACTCTCGTCCGCCACCACAACAAGGCCGGCGGTTACATGTGCACCAGCTGCGCCTGGGCGAAGCCCGCGCGGCCGCACGCCGCCGAGTTCTGTGAGAACGGCGCGAAGGCGACCTTCTGGGATGTGACGTCGAAACGGGCGACGCCGGACTTCTTCGCCGGCCACACCCTCACCAGCCTGAGGGCCTGGTCCGACTACGACCTCGAGAGCACCGGCCGGCTCACCCATCCGATGCGCTACGACCCCGCCGCGGACGTCTACCGTCCGGTCGCCTGGGAGGAGGCGTTCGCCGCCATCGGGGCGCGGCTGAAGACCTACGAGCCGAAGAGCGTGGTCTTCTACGCCTCGGGCCGCGCCTCGCTCGAGACGTCCTACATGTACCAGCTGCTGGCCCGCCTCTACGGCAACAACAACCTGCCGGACAGCTCCAACATGTGCCACGAGACCACCTCGGTGGCGCTGCCGCAGAGCATCGGCACCCCGGTCGGCACCGTTCTCCTCGACGACTTCGCGCACACCGACTGCATCCTCTCCTTCGGCCAGAACGTCGGCACGAACGCGCCGCGCCTCCTTCACAGCCTGCAGGGGGTGAGCGAGCGGGGGGCGCCGATCGTCGTCTTCAATCCCCTGCGCGAGCGCGGGTGGGAGGCGTTCCTCAACCCCCAGAGCCCCGGCGAGATGCTGACGAACCGCCCGACGCGGATCGCCTCCGCCTATCACCAGGTGCGCGCCGGCGGCGACATCGCCGCGATGACCGGCATCGCCAAGGCTCTCTTCGCCCTCGACGACGAGGCGCTCGCGGCCGGCGCGGAGCCCGTCCTCGACCACGGCTTCCTCGCGGCCCATACCCACGGCTTCGAGGCCTTCCGTGCCTTCGTCGAGGGCACCGGGTGGGACGAGATCGTTGCCGCCTCCGGCCTGCCGAGCGCGACCCTGGAGGCCACTGCCGTCACCTACGCCGGGGCGAAGGCGGTCATCGCCATCTACGGAATGGGCCTGACCCAGCACAAGCTCGGCGTCGACAACGTCCAGATGCTGATCAACCTCCTCCTGCTCAGGGGCCAGATCGGCAAGAAGGGCGCCGGCATCTGCCCCGTCCGCGGCCATTCGAACGTCCAGGGCCAGCGGACCGTCGGCATCGCCGAGAAGACCGAACTCGTGCCGCTCGACCGCCTCGCCGAGCAGTACGGCTTCGAGCCGCCGCGCGAGGACGGCCTCAACACGGTCGAGGCCTGCGAGGCCATCCTCGCCGGCGAGATCCGCGCCTTCGTCGGCCTCGGTGGCAACTTCCTCCGGGCGGTGCCCGAGCAGGACCTGATGGAGGAGCGCTGGGGCGGCCTCGACCTCTCCGTGGAGATCGCGACCCACCTCAACCGCACCCACCTCTTCCCCGCTGCCGGCGACACCTTCCTGCTGCCGACGCTGGTCCGCTCGGAGATCGACCGACAGGAGGGCGGGCCGCAGATCGTCACGATGGAGGACTCCACCACCTGCATCCACGCCTCGCGGGGACAGTTCGAGCCCGCGAGCGAGCACCTCCGCGCCGAGCCCGCCATCGTCGCGGGGATCGCCCGGGCGACGCTGCCGCCGAACCCGCTTGTGCCGTGGGAGGGGTGGACCGCGGACTACACGCGCGTCCGGGATGCCATTGAGGTGAGCTTTCCGGAGGACTTCCGAGACTTCAACCGCCGGCTCGACACACCGGGCGGCTTCCCCCGCCCGATCCCGGCGCGCGACCGCGTCTGGGAGACCGATACCGGCCGCGCCAACTTCAAGCTGCCGCACGCGCTGTCGGCGAGCTTCGACGACGACGCGAACGCCGACGTGCTGCGCCTCGTGACGCTGCGCTCGAACGACCAGTTCAACACAACCGTCTACGGCTTCGACGACCGCCTGCGCGGCATCCACGGGTCCCGCATGATCCTGATGATCAACCGGGAAGACCGCGTCCGCCTCGGCATCGGAGAGGGCGGTGACGCCCGTCTCACCACGGTCGCCGGCGACGGCATCGTCCGCACCCTCGGGGGACTGCAGACGATCGACTACGACCTGCCCGCCGGAACCTGCGCCGGCTACTATCCGGAGCTGAACGGCCTGATCCCGCTCTTCCACCACGACCAGGAGAGCAAGACACCGGCCGCGAAGTCCGTGCCGGTTCGCGTCACCGCCGATGGCGCCGGTCCCCCCTGACGCCGCCGCGCCACCCCTGCCGTCCGGCTAAGGCGCCGCTTCGGGAACCGCGATCCGCCCCTCGATGACGCAGACGACACCGGCGGGGCGGAAGTCGAGCGTCGCCGTCCCGCGGATCGCGCTTGCGAGGGCACGCTCGACGAGCCGGGTGCCGAGGCCGCGCCGCTGCGGCGCGCGCACCGGCGGGCCGCCGTGCTCGGTCCAGACGATGCGGGTGCGGCCCTCCGCGGCCGGCGAGCAGACGATCCCGATATGGCCCGTCGCCGAGGCGAGGGCGCCGTACTTGATCGAGTTGGTGCAGAGCTCGTGCAGCGCGAGCGAGATCATCAGGCCGGCGTCCCGCGAGACGAGCTGGTCCACGCCGGTGCACGACAGCCGCCGTGGGTCGATGCCGCAGGCCTCGAAGACCCCGCCGACGATCGAGAACAGCGCCGCCTGCCGGTCGAGCCCCTCCACCAAGAGGATGTGGGCGGCCGCCAGCGATTCGAGGCGGCCGTAGAAGGTCTCGAAGGGGTACTTCCCGTCCCCGGCGGTCTGCAGGCTGAGCCGGGCGAGGCTCTGCACCAGCGTCAGGATGTTCTTGATCCGGTGGTTGGCTTCGTCGAGCAGCACCTGCCGGAGGATCTGCGCCTGCTTGATCTCGTCGATGTCGGTGGCGGTGCCGAACCAGTGTTCGACCTCACCGCCGTCGCCGATCAGCGGGACGGCACGGCTGAGATGCCAGCGGTAGCTGCCGTCCGCCATCCTCAGCCGGTGGGCATAGGAGTAGGGGGCGCGGTGCTCGGCGCTGGCACTCCACGCCTCGGCGGTGCCCACGAGGTCGTCCGGGTGGATGATCACGGACCAGTCCCAGGCGCCGGTCTGCGGGTTCCGGGCGCTGCCGTAGTCGGAAATCCGCGAGTTGTAGTAGTCGATCGAGCCTTTCGCGTCGGCCGACCAGACGAGCTGCGGCACGGATTCCGCGAGCATGCTGAGGTGCGCCTCGCTGCGACGCTGGTCGGAGATGTCGGTGTTCGTGCCGAACCAGTAGAGGATGCTGCCCCGCGCATCCCGCACCGGCAGGGCGCGCGACAGGAACCAGCGATAGTCCCCGTCCTTGCCACGCAGGGGAAAGACGTCCTGCCAGGGCTCGCCAGTCTCGAAGCAGCGGGCGATCTCCGTCACCACCCGGTCGACGTGGTCGGGATGGTGGACCTTCCGCCAGCCCCAGCCCGCCATCTCCTCGAAGGTCGTGCCAGTGAAGTCGAACCAGCGCCGATTGTACCAGGTGATCGAACCGCTGGCGTCGGCGATCCAGGAGCACTGGTCGATGTTGTCGGCGAGGAGCCGGAAGGCGTCCCCGTCGCTGTGCCCGGGCGCCGGCGGCACCGTTCCCTGATCCTCGCCGGTGACGTCGATGTTCATCCCGTGCAGCGCCACGGCGGGTCCGCCGGGATCGCGCTCGATCACCCCACGGTCGATGATCGTCCGCACCTCGCCGTCCGGCCGGATGATGCGAAAGCGATGGTCGTACTGGCGCCCGGACGCCAGGAAGAAGGCCGTCTCCGCCTCCACCCGCACGCGGTCCTCGGGGTGGAGCAGGCCATAGAAGCCCACCTCGCCGGTCGGCGGGTCGGACAGCCCATAGACGTCGAGAAGCCTTTTCGACCAGTACAGGATATCCGAGCGCACGTCCCAGACGTAGCGGCCCACACCCGGGATCTCGGCAGCCGAAACGTCGAGCAGCTCGGCAAGTTGCGGCATCGACACCGCTCCCCACTAAAATGTCAGGTTATCAATAAGGGCAACGGCTTACAACCGGGGGGCAACAGCCGTCATGTGAGCGTCATATTCAGGGAGAGAGCACAACCTGCTGATGTTTTGGCGGCTCGACGGAAGCTTCGCCGAGGGGGTGGCGGCCGTGCCCGGGCAGGCTCCGAGCCCCCGTGCGTCGCCGGCACGGCTTGATCGCCGCGCCCCGGGTGGTCTGCAATGACGATCTCGCCGGCCCCCGTGGCCCGCGCCAGATTCGGGGGCACTCATGGACGGCGACCTCGCCGCGACGCGCATCGCCATCGTCGGCACCGGTCTCGTCGGCGCGGGATGGGCGGCCCTCTTCGTCCACCACGGCGCCACCGTGTCCGCCTTCGATCCCGCGCCGGAGATGCTCGCGACGCTCGACGCCCGGATGGCCGCCCCGCTCGCCGCACTTGCCCGGCTGTCGCCGCCGGCCGCACCGCCGGGCCGCCTCGTGTGCGCCGTCTCCCTGGCCGACGCGGTGGCGACGGCCGATCTCGTCCAGGAGAACGCGCCGGAGCGCATCCCGCTGAAGCGCGGCCTCTATGCGGAGATCGAGGCGTCGGCCCCGCAGGAGGCGATCATCGCCTCCTCGACGTCGTCGTTCACCTGGTCGGAACTCGCCCCGGAAATGGTGCGGCCGGAGCGCTTCCTGACGGCGCACCCGTTCAACCCGCCGCACCTCGTGCCGCTCGTCGAGCTCTACGGCACGAGCGAGGAGACGCTCGCCCGGGCCGAGGCGATCTACCGGGCGGCGGGCCGGCATCCCGTGCGGCTGAAGAAGGACGCCACCGGCCACATCGCCAACCGCCTCGCCTCGGCGCTGTGGCGGGAGGCGGTCAGCATGGTGGCCGAGGGCATCGCCGACGTCGAGGCGATCGACGAGGCGCTGGTGCACGGGCCGGGGCTGCGCTGGTCGGTGGTCGGCGCCCACATGGCCTACCACCTCGGCGGCGGCCCCGGCGGCATCGAGGCCTACCTCGAGCACCTCGGCCCGAGCCAGGAGCGCCGCTGGCAGAGCCTTGGCCACCCGCGCCTGACCCCCGAGGTGCGCGCGGCGATCGTCGAGGGCGTCCGGCGCGAGGCCGGCGGCCGCGACATCGCCACCCTCGAGGCCGAGCGCGACGAGGCCCTCATCGCCGCCCTGCAGGCGCGGAGGACACGCGAGGGCGCTTGATGGGCGCTCGGCTCGCGTTACCGAGCCAGATCGCAAAGATGGGGATAGGCCGACGGGTCTGATGGTAGCGGAGGAGGGACTCGAACCCCCGACACGCGGATTATGATTCCGCTGCTCTAACCAGCTGAGCTACTCCGCCCCGGTCGGCAGGCGGCATATACGGAGGCGCCGTTGGCGGTGTCAAGGCGCCGCGTCGGTCGGGCGGCGCTTCCAAGCGGCGCCTCCGTGCGAAGGTCGTCAACCGGTGGCGCCCTCAGGCGGCGTTGTCGTCGAGGGTGAAGCCGACCTTCAGCTTCACCTGGTAGTGATGGACGCGTCCGTCCTCGATATGGCCGCGCACCTCGCAGACCTCGAACCACCGCAGGTTCCTCAGGGTCTTCCCCGCCCGCTCGACGGCGTTCTCGATCGCCTCCTCGACGCCCTCCGTCGAGGACCCCACCAGTTCGACGACCTTGTAGACGTGCTCGCTCATGCCGCGTTCCCTCGTTGCGGGGCCATCAGCGCCCCGTCTCGACAACGCGGCCGACCGCGGGTCGTTCGTCAAGCTTTGCCGCCCACGGGCCGGGCAATGGGGCGATTCAGGGTTTGCGCGGGAGGGCGAATGCGCCCACCCTCGCAATTCCCCTGAACTTCCGGGGGCGGCGGACGTTCGCAACAAGAACCGCCGAAGACGGGGAGGGCCGAAGGCCCCTTGGCGCGTGCCCAAAGCGTCCGGCCGCCGGCCGGAGGCCACTCCTCCCCGTACCCCCGGAGGCATGATGCGCATTCTTGTCGGCTGCGAGATGACCTACGAATTCGCCCAGCCCACGCCCCTGATCGCCGTCCTCAACGTCCACGCCTCGCGCGTCTCGGACCTCGAGCGGCCGGACTATCTCCTCACCGAGCCCGCAGTGTCCGTCCAGGGCTACCGCGACGCCTTCGGCAACTGGTGCAACCGCCTCACGGCGCCGGCCGGCAGATTCGTGCTGCGCACCCGCACCGTCGTCCGCGATGCCGGCGCGTGGGACCCGGTGACGCCGACCGCGCAGCAGACGCCGGTCGAGCAGCTGCCGGCGGACGCGCTCGAGTTCCTGCTTGGCAGCCGCTACTGCGAGACCGACAAGCTCTCCGACATCGCCTGGAACCTCTTCCAGCACACCCCGCCCGGCTGGGGGCGCGTGCAGGCGATCTGCGACTTCGTGCACGGCCACATCACCTTCGGCTACGAGTTCTCGCGCCCCACGCGCACCGCCGCGGAAGCCTTCGAGGAGCGCCGCGGCGTCTGCCGCGACTTCGCCCACCTCGCCCTGACCTTCTGCCGCTGCATGAACATCCCGGCGCGCTACTGCACCGGCTACGTCAGCGACATCGGCCTGCCGCCACCCTACGCGCCACAGGACTTCGCCGCCTGGATCGAGGTCTTCCTCGACGGGGCCTGGCACATGTTCGACCCGCGCAACCACTCGCCGCGCAAGGGCCGCATCCTCATCGCCCGCGGCCGCGACGCCACCGACGTGCCGCTCACCCTCACCTTCGGCCCGGCGACGCTCCTCGGCATGACCGTGACGACGGAGGAGGCGACGGACTGACGGCGGCCGCCGCGCCGTCACGGCTTGCCCTCCGGCCGTCTGGACACGCCGCGTCGGACCCGCTCTACTGCTGCCGTGCAAACGATTGCGCGTCACAGGAGCGCCGCCTCGAAGCGGCGCCGGAGGGAGGGGCCGCCGTGGCCGTGGAAGCCGATGTCGTCGTCGCGGGAGCCGGGCACAACAGCCTGATCACCGCCGCCTACCTCGCCATGGCGGGCCGCCGCGTCGTCGTCGTCGACGCGCGGCCGGTCGCCGGCGGCGGGGCCGTGAGTGAGGAGCTGCTGCTGCCGGGCTACCGGATCGACACCTGCTCGACCGGCCACACCCTGATGATGGGCAACCCGGTCATCGCCGAGGATGAACTCGGCCTCGTCTCCGAGTTCGGCCTCGACTACATCGACCCCGATCCGGTGGGCCACGTGCGCTTCCCAGACGGCGAAGGCTTCACGATGTGGCTCGACGTCGAGCGGACCGTCGCCGAGTTCGCTCGTCTCTCGGCGCGCGACGCCGAGGCCTACCGGCGGCTCCTCGCCGAGTGGGACGAGGTGAAGGGCGCCTTCGCCGCCGCCACCTTCAACCCGGTCGGCGGCGAGAGCCTCGACCAGCGCCTCCTCGCCACGCCGCGCGGCCGCATCTGGCTGCGGCGCAAGGCGCTCAGCGCCTGGGACGTCGTCCGCCACACCTTCGAAAGCCGGCACGTGCGCGCCTTCGTCATGTGGCAGGCCTTCCAGACGATGGTCTCGCTCGACCAGCCGGGCTCCGGTGCGATGGCCTACTCCGTCATCGCCGGCCGCCAGCGCCGCAGCTGGACGATGCCGCGCGGCGGCTCCGGAAAGCTCACCGACGCCCTCGTGGCGCGGATCGAGAGCCTCGGCGGCACCGTCGTCACCAACCGGCGCGTCGTCCGCCTCCTCGTCGAGGAGGGCCGCTGCACCGGCTTCGTCACCGAGGACGGCGAGGAGTATCGCGGCCGCGAGGCCGTCGTCTCCACCATCCACGTCAAGCACCTCCTCGAGATGGCGCCGGAGACCTGCTGGGACGAGGCGTTCCGCTACGGGGTCGAGACCTTCGATCCCGGCATCTCCGCCTTCGCCCTCCACCTCTGCACCACGGAGCCGCCGGTGTTCTCCGGGCTCGGCGAGCCGCGCTCCGCCGTCTCCGCCGGCGTCGCCGCCTGGCCGGAGGACCTCGTCGGGCTGGCGCGGCTGATCCGCGACCGCGCGCCGACGCCGGAGGCGCCGTGGATGATGATCGCCACCCCGACGCTCGCCGACCCCTCGCGCGCCCCGCCGGGCCGCCACACGGTGAAGATCGTCGCCGCCTGCAGCGCCGTCGCGCCAGGCGGCTGGGCAGCGGCGAAGGAGGGCTACGCGGCGATGCTCCTCGAGCGGCTGCGGCGGGTCGCGCCGAACATGACGCCCGACACCATCCTCGCGCAGCTCGCGAAGAGCCCGGAGGACATCGAGGCCGCCAATCCGCACATGATCGACGGCACCTTCCACGGCGGCGACCGCGGACCTGCCTTCGCCGGGCCGCTTCGGCCGGCCCCCGGCTGGGCCCAGCACCGCATGCCGATTCCCGGCCTCTACCAGACCGGCGGCACGACTCACCCCGGGGGCTCGATCACCGGCGCGCCAGGCCGCAACGCCGCGAAGATCCTTCTCGGCGACCTCGGCACATCAATCGAGGCGGTGGTCGCCGCGCACCGTGGGCGGATGGGCCGCTAGACGGGGCGTGCCGTACGGACAGGGGAGGGTGGCCGCTCCCTCGGGCCGCGACATCCTGCAAGTGGGTGTCGCACGGCTGTTGCGTTCCGCGCGGGCAGTCCTTATAGGAGCCACGTCCGCGGGCGGCCGCCGTGCCGCCGCCGGATCGGGTGTATAGCTCAGTTGGTAGAGCAGCTGACTCTTAATCAGCGGGTCCCAGGTTCGAGCCCTGGTACACCCACCAAAGATCCTCCGCACACATCGCAGAATGCTCACCCGCCAGGGGGTGATGCGGCCGGCGTAGGCTGACGGCGTCGCGGTCGGCGCGGTGTCTCGCGTCGAACCCGCAGCAGTGTGGTCGCTCGCACGGTCCCGGCGCCTGGACGGGCAGACGTCATCGCCCCAACAGCGGTCTCGCACGGGGTGGGCCACCGTTGAGCGCCCCCGCGCGGAAGCGTGGTGCGGCTCCCTTCCTCAATCCGTGAACGTCGCCCAGGTCGGAGCGTGGTCGCTCGCCTTCTCCCGGCCCCGCACCTCGCGATCGACGCCCGCCTCGCTAAGCCGCGCGGCGAGGGCAGGGCTGAGGAGGAGATGGTCGATGCGGAGCCCCGCATCGCGCCCCCACGCGTTCCGGAAATAGTCCCAGAACGTGTAGATTCGCGCGACCGGGTGCAGGGACCGCACCGCGTCGGTCCACCCTTGCCGGGCGAGGCGGCGGAAGGCCTCGCGCACCTCGGCGCGGAAGAGGGCATCGTCCCGCCAGCGCTCGGGCTTGTAGACGTCGAAGTCGGTCGGAATGATGTTGAAGTCGCCGACGAGCGCCACCGGCACCTCGAGCGCTAAGAGACCGCGCGCGTGGGCTTCGAGCCGCCGGAGCCAGGCGAGCTTGTAGTCATATCTCGGTCCGGGCGCCGGGTTGCCGTTCGGCGCGTAGAGGCAGCCGACGAGGATGCCGCGCACCACGGCCTCGATGTAGCGGCTCTGGGCATCGTCCTCGCCCGCAGGCAGGCCGCGGCGGACGAGGATGGGCTCGTCCCCGCGCGCGAGGATGGCGACGCCGTTCCAGCTCTTCTGGCCGTGCCACACGGCACCGTAGCCCGCCTTCTCGATCGCGGCCCGCGGGAAGCGCTCGTCCGGCGCCTTCAGCTCCTGCAGGCAGACGATGTCAGGCGCGCGCTCTTCCAGCCAGCCCAGCAGCGCGGAAAGCCGGCCGTTGACGCCGTTGACGTTGAAGGTCGCGAGTTTCACCCGGTCCGATCCCCCGCCATCGCTCGTCCAGAGCATCGACCCCTCCGCACGCATGGGGACCGCGCCCCTCATCACATGCGGCCGCCACGGCCGCCCCCGTGTCCGGAGGCGGCTCGCGGCGGGGTGGTTCAGTTCTGTGGCAGCACCGCGGGGGCGATGTCGGTCTGCGACGGGGCGGCGAGGGGGTCGCCTTCGACACCGGCTGGCGGAGCGGCCGCGTCCTGATCGGGCGTCGCGCTCGCGCCTCCGGACGCGGGCGGCCCGGCCGAACCCGCGTCGACGGGCGCGGCTTCACCGCCTACCGACGGCGTGCTCGTTCCGCCGTCCGTGGGCACGACTGAACCGCCCAACGCTGGCTGCGCAGCCGCGGCGGTCGCAGGGGTGACGCGGTCCGTGGGGATGGGCTCTGGCGTGACCGATCCGTCGGCGGCGGCGACGCGCCACACCGTGTTGCCCGCGTCGTCGGCGATGAGCAGTGCCCCCGTCCCGTCGATGGCGAGCCCGACGGGCCGTCCGCGCGCCTCGTCGCCATCGAGGAAGCCGGTCACCACGTCCGCGGCCATGCCCGAGGGCCGGCCATCGGTGAACGGCACGAAGATGACCTTGTAGCCATTGAAGGCGCTGCGGTTCCAGCTGCCGCGATTGCCGACGAAGGCGCCGTTCCGGTAGGGCTCCGGGAGGGCCGAATCGTTGGTGAAGGCGAGCCCGAGGGCCGCGACGTGGCTTGAGAGGGCGTAGTCCGGCGCGATCGCCGTCTCGACGAGGTCGGGCCGCGGCGGATGCACGCGCTCGTCCACATGCTGGCCGTAGTAGCTCCACGGCCACCCGTAGAAGCCGCCCTCGCGCACCGAGGTCAGGTAATCCGGCACGAGGTTCGGCCCGAGTTCGTCGCGCTCGTTGACGACGGTCCACAGGGCGCCCGTCTCCGGGTGGATGTTGAGGCCATTCGGATTGCGAAGCCCCGAGGCGAATACCCGGGCCGCGCCGGTCTCGCGATCCACCTGCCAGATGGCGGCCCGGCCCTTCTCCGCCTCGATGCCGCGTTCTCCGGCATTCGAGTTGGAGCCGACCGAGGCGTAGAGGAAGCGGCCGTCGGGGCTGAGGGCGAGGTCCTTAGTCCAGTGATGGTTGATCGGCCCGCCCGGCAGCGGCGTCAGCACCACCGGTTCGGCGTCGATCCGAGGCTGGCCGAGCTCGTAGGGATAGGCGAGGATCGCGTCCGCGGCCGCCACGTAGAGCGTGCCGTCGTACCAGGCGACGCCGAAGGGCGACGTCAGGTCGGCGAGGAGGTCGCTGCGCTCGTCCACCGTGCCGTCGCGGTTGGTGTCGCGCAGGAGGGTGATGCGGTTGGTCTCGGCGGCAGCCTGGCTGCTGCCGGAGGCCATCCCCATGATCCAGCCGCGGATGTAGTCCTTCGGGCGGTTGAGCGGTTTGCCGGGCGGGGCCTTCGACTGCACCACCAGCACGTCGCCATTCGGCAGCGTGTGGACGGTGCGCGGGTTCGCGAGATCCTGCGCATAGGCCGTGACCGTCAGGCCCTCTGGAACCGACGGTGTCTCGCCGTCCTGCCAGCCGACCACCTCTGCCACCTTGAGGTCCGGCAGGAGTTCCTGCGAGGGCGCCGGGAGAACGGGGTCCGGCCCGATCTGCTTGGAGACGTCGAAGCTCTCCTCGCCGCATCCGGCGAGAACTACAACACCTGCGACGACGGCGCTCGCCCGCGCCAAGGGGCGAGCGAAGCGGCGCGCAAAGGGGATCGTGGACAACGGCCTACGCATGACGCACCCCCGCATGATGGACGTTCGAATACGTGCCGGCGTGCACGACGCCGTGCCGCGCGAACCATCCGGTCACGAGCATGGCGAGGACCGTCAGGCAGGAAAGGACGATCCCGAGCGGAACCACGGCCGTCCAGCCATCCGAGGTGTGGGCGAAGCTGTTGATGGTCGCGAGGACGAGGACCACGACGGCGGCGATCACCGCCGACCACCGCGGCCGGATCCGGGTGATCAGAAAATCGATAAAGCGCGCAAGGATCGCGGCGACACCAAAGACGAGCCCCGCCAGTAGCAGCCACTCGGAGAAGTGCAGCCAAAGAAGATTGGAGGTCTGGATGTAGGCGAGATCCGTGAGGAGCGTCAGGCTGAAGCAGGCGATCGGAAACGACTGCAGTGCCAGATGGAAGGGCTCCACGGGCCTCAGCCCGCGGATCGGTTGATGTACGATGGCCATGACTCTCCCGCTTGAGGCTCGCCGCAATGGGAACCATACAAACGAGGGCCCGAAAGGTTCCCGCCCGCCGCCGTCGGCGGGGTGCCGCAGCGGTGGAGCGGGACGCCGGGGAGAGAGGCTAAGGACCGGTCGGTCGCCCCCGGAGGGCGGCCGTCCCGAGGGGCAGGCAGGAGATTCCGTTCGCCGTCAGAAGTAGCCCTCGCGCTTCTTCTGCTCGAGCGAGCCGCCATCCTCGCCGTCGCTGATGCGGCCCTGGCGCTCGGAGGTCGAGGCGCCGAGGGTCTCGCGGACGACGGCGGCAAGGTCGGTGGCGTCCGACTCGATCGCGCCGGTGACGGGCCAGCAGCCGAGGGTGCGGAAGCGGACGGTGCGCGTCGTCAGCGAGTCGCCCGGCTGGAAGCGCATCCGGCTCTCGTCGTCGACGACGATGAACGCGCCGCCGCGCTGCACCACGGGGCGCGGCGCCGCGTAGTAGAGCGGCGCCAGTTCGATGTCGTGCTTCAGGGCGTAGGTCCAGATGTCGGTCTCGGTCCAGTTCGACAGGGGAAACACCCGCGCCGTCTGACCCTTGGCGAGGCGGGCGTTGTAGAGGTGCCAGAGTTCCGGCCGCTGCTGGCGAGGCTCCCAGGCGTGCGCCTCATTGCGGATCGACACCACGCGCTCCTTGGCGCGCGACTTCTCCTCGTCCCGGCGGGCGCCGCCAAAGATCACGTCGAAGCGCCCGGCGTCGAGCGCCGCCTTCAGGGGCTCGGTGCGCATGATCGCCGTGTAGCGGTCGCCGTGGTCGAAGGGATTGATGCCGGCGGAACGGCCCTCCTCGTTGGCGTGGGCGATGAGGTCGAAGCCGTGCGTGCGGGCAAAGTCGTCGCGGAAGGTGATCAGCGAGCGGAACTCCCAGGTCGAATCGACGTGCAGGAGCGGGAAGGGGGGCCGGCTCGGATAGAAGGCGCGCATGGCGAGATGCGCCATGACGGTCGAATCCTTGCCGGCCGAGAACAGCATCACGGGGTTGCGGGATTCGGCGACGACCTCGCGGAGGATGTGGATCGCCTCCGATTCGAGGGCGGCGAGATGGGTCGTGCCGCGGGTCATGGCGGTTGGGTCTCCAGAGCGGAAGGGATGCACGAAGGGCGGGGGCGTCAGATCGCTGCGGCCCGGCGCGGCGGCGCGGTCTCGGCCTCGAGCAGGGGCGCCCACTGGAGCCCGCCGGCATAGCGCCAGGCGAGGCGTCCCTCCTCGTCGAGGGCGAATAGGTGCAGCCAGCCGTTGTCGAAGAGGGCGCGGACGCCGTCGTGCCGGGCGAGGATGTCGGTCATCGCCTCCCGCGGCGCCTCGATGCAGACCGACAGGCGGAGCGGCTCGTGGACGAGCCGCTCGCCGTCGTGCACCGACTGCCAGGGGAGGCCGGCCCGCAACAGCCCGCCGTTGCCCTCGACGACGCCGATGCCGCCGGTGACGTTGTGGAGCAGCTTGTTGCCGCCGCCGAAGAGCGCCGGCGCCACGGTCGAACCGTAGTACTGCAGGCTGATCCAGCTCGCGACGACGACCGGCGCCGTCAGGATCAGCTCCAGCACGCCGAAGCCCTCGTCGCGGCGCCATTCGTAGTCGTGCAGGAACGCCCGTCCCTCGAGGCTGCGGCCGGCGGTGCGGGTGCGCGGCGCGGCGATGAAGGCCCGGCAGCCGGCGAGGGCCCACTCGGGCCGGGTCTCGGCCCAGTCGCGGCTCCGCCGGGCGACGTCGCCCGCGCCCGCGCACCCCGGCAGCCGGAGCGCCCGCTCGCCGCGGGCGAGCGTCCCGGCGGTGGTGAACCAGCGTTCGGCCTCGGCGAGATCGGGCGCGTGGCTGCCCGCCGGGTGGTCGGCGGCGTAGAGCGTCACGCTGTCCGTCGTCGTGTCGTGCAGCGCCGCGACGAACACGGTATCGGACGGGATCGCGATGCCGCGCCCGGCGAGCCGCTGCCGCACCTCCGGATCGTTGAGGAGGGCGGCGAGGAGGCGCGCGTTGACGTCGCCGGCATAGCCGCCGCAGGCGCCGCAGTGGAGCGCGCTCGCGTGCGGATTGTTGACCACTGTGGCGCCGTGGCCGGCGAGGACAACGAGGCGCGCGAAGCCCGAGGTGAGCGACATCGCCCGCAGCACCGTCGCCGCCGCGTCCGTCCGCTGTTCCGGGTCGAGCGCCGGGTCCAGCCGCGGGGCGGGCTCGGTGGCGTCGGCGTGATCCTTCAGCGCCAGGGCGTCGCCGACGAGCTTGCCCACATAGATCGGCCCCGTCGCCTCGACGAACGCGAAGGACGAAACGGCGGCGAGCTTGAAGCGGCCCCAGGCCCGGGTCGCCCGGGCCTTCACCCGCGCCGCGAAGTCGGCCGGCGCCGCCTCCGGCCCGCCGGTGCAGGACCGGACGGACGGGTTCAGCAGCACCGGCAGCCGCCGCTCGACGACGTCCGAGGCGAAGCGCCGGTGCGCCGTCGAGACGCCGAAGAAACCGGCGAAGCCGAGGGTGCGGATGCGCGGGTCGAGGCTTTCGAGCGCCCGCCGGAACACCTCCGAGCGCACGTCGATGCAGAACGCCGCCTGCAGCGCCGGCCGGTCAGCCGTCGCGGCGGGCGCCGGCCGCGCCAGCGTCGCCGCGATGTCGCGCTGGGCGGCCCGCTCCGCCGCCTCCTGCAGGATGGCGTCGACGACCAGGGCTTCGGTCGGCTCCACCGGTGCGGCGTGGGCGGCCGTGACGCTCGCCCAGCGCGTGGCGATCTGCTCCCGGTGGTGCAGGAACAGCGCCTCCTCGAAGATCAGCCGGATCGCCAGGAAGTCGGCCACCGTCGGATCCGTGCGGCCGGCGAGCTCCGCCTCCCACAGCTTGTAGCGGGCGACCTGGCCCCAGCCGCCGAGGGTCGTCAGCATCTGGTGGAAGTAGGTCTCCATCGCCGCATCGGTCACGCCGAGCCGTTCGCAGGCGCGGGCGATCGCCGTCGTGGCGGTGTCGGGCGCCTCCCACACGTGGAGGGCGAAGCCGGAGAGCCCGGCGATCTCGGGCGTCAGGTCGTGGGTGGCGACCGACCGCCACGCCTGGTAGGCGCCCTTGCCGCGCGGGCCTGCCCAGAGGGCCTGGCCCTCGTCGAAATAGGACGCGGCGAAGGCGCCGATGCGCTCGGCGACGATGCCGGGCCAGTCGGTGCCGGAGGCCTCGGCGGCGAGGTCCGCGACGGTCGGCAGCGCCGCCGGCATGGCGGCCGGCCGTGCCGCGGCGGCTTTCAGGCCGGCGACGTCGGCGGGCCGCGAGCGGGCGGGGGCGGCGGCGAGGGCCTCCAAGAGGTCGTCCTCGCTGATCTGCCCGGACCGGATCTTCTCCAGATACCACGCCCGCGGCATCGTCACCGGCAGCCCGGCGACCCGGCCGAGCCGGGCGGCGGTCGTTGCGAGACTCTCGCCCGCCTGGCCGAGGAAGGGGTTGACGGCGACGCTCGAGGCGAGTGGCCAGACGGGCGGGATGGCGCGCGCCGCCTGGTCGATCCGCGCCGCGAGGAGGGCCGGATCCGGGGGCGCCAGCGTGACGTGCGACATGGCTCAGGGCTCCTGCGAGAGGGCGGCGGAGGCGGGGGCGCGGCGGGTCGACCAGCCGCCGATCAGGCGGTCGAACACGGCGTTGGCGTAGAAGCCGTTCGAGAGGTGGACGCGCAGGCCCGCGGCGGCGGGGTGGTAGGCCCACAGCGGGAACATTGCCTGGACGATGGCGACGAGGCCGAAGCTGATCACCGCAAGCGCGATCAGGCCCCACTCGAGCGGGCCCGGATCCGGCGCCGGCGGTAGGACGCCCGCCGTGAGGTGCGTCGCCGCCGTCTGCAGGGCGAAGTAGCCGGCCGAGGTCGCGACCGCATAGACCGCCGTCCGCCGCGTCAGCGCCGCCGGCGCCGCGTCGGCGAAGCCCTGGGCGAGCATGTAGGCGACGCCGAAGATCAGGATGGCGCCGAGGGCGATCGCTTGCGGGGACTTCTCGGTGATCCCGAAGACGAGCCCGACGAGGAGGTAGATCGCGAGCGCCGTCAGGAAGGCGCGGGCGACCGGTCCGGCGCCGGGAACCGCCACCGGTCCCGGCCGGGCGATGCCGGCGACGAGCTGCACGGCGCCGCCCGAGGCGAGGAAGGAGTGCGCCTTGTAGAGCGAGTGGGCGACGATGTGGAGGAGCGCCAGCGGGAAGAGCGCGAGCCCGCACTGCAGGATCATGAAGCCCATCTGGGCGACGGTCGACCAGGCAAGCGACGTCTTCACCGCCGGCTGTGTCAGCATCACGAGGCTGCCGAAGAGGGCGGTGAAGCCGCCGACCATCACGAGGACGGCGAGGACGCCCGGGGCGAGCAGCATCACGTCGGCGAAGCGGATCAGCAGGAAGCCGCCTCCGTTGATGACGCCGGCGTGGAGGAGCGCCGACACCGGTGTCGGCGTCTCCATCACCTCCGTCAGCCAGCCGTGGGTCGGGAACTGCGCCGACTTCAGGAGAGCCGCGAGGGCGAGGAAGGCCGCCGCCGTGACGGCGAACCCGCCACCTTCGCCGGCCCGCGCCGCGGCGAGGATGGCGCCGATGTCGGTGGTGCCGTAGGCGGCGACGAGCGCGGCGGTGGCGCCGATGAGGGCCGCGTCGCCGAGGCGGGCGGTGATCGCCTTCTTGCGCGCCGCCCGCTGGGCCGCCACCCGCTCCGGGTAGAACAGCAGCAGCCGGTGCAGGAAGAGGCTGGTGGCGATCCACGCGGCGACGAGCTGCACGAGGTTGCCGGCGGTGACGAGCATGAGCACCGCGACGAGCGTCAGGCAGAGCCAGCCGGTGAACTGTCCTTGCCTCGCTTCGCCGTCGAGGTAGCGCCCGGCATAGCGGACGACCACCCAGCCGATGAAGGTGACGAGCACCAGCATCGTGGTGCTGACCGCGTCGAGACGTACGGAGAGCCCGACACCCTCGAAGCCGAGGAGGGGGCTCTGGCCGGGGCCGAGCACCAGAAGCCCGGCGGCGGCGACGAGGGCCGCGGCGAGCGCGATGAGGGCGGCCGCCTCGGCGACGAGGGGCACGTGGCGCGGGCGGCAGCCCGGCTTCGCGAAGCCGTACGCGGCGGCGCCGAGAAGCGCCACGGCTGCGAGGAATGGCATGAGGTGGATCGGCACGGACGCCCCCTTCCGGTACGAGGCCCAGGCATGGGGTCGTTCGTAGCGGAGGCCGGCACCCGACAAAAATTCATTGTTTCGCGTGTATCGTTCGCTTTAAGGAAACGATATGCGCGACCTCAACTTCAACCACCTGCGCTACTTCTGGGCCGTCGCCCACGAGGGCAGCCTGACGCGCGCCGCCGAGCGGCTGAACCTCTCCCAGTCCGCGCTCTCCGTGCAGATCCAGAAGCTCGAGCGGCAGATGGGCCATCCGCTGTTCGAGCGGATCGGCAAGCGCCTCGTCCTCACCGAGGCCGGGCGGATCGCCCTCGACTACGCCGACACCGTCTTCACGGCGGGCGACGAGCTGATGAGCACCCTCCGCGGCCGTCCGGTGGCGAACCGGCAGGTGCTGCGCGTCGGGGCGCTGCCGACGCTCTCGCGCAACTTCCAGCTCGAGTTCCTGCGCTCCCTCGTCGGCCGCTCCGACGTCGAGCTCGTCGTCCGCTCCGGCAACATCCGCGACCTTCTCGCCCAGCTCGAGGCACACGCCGTCGACGTCGTGCTGGCGAACAGCACCGCGCCGCGCGACGCCCGCTCGACGCTGCGCACCCATCTGCTCGACGAGCAGCCGGTCAGCCTCGTCGGTCATCCGCGACCGGGGCGACCGGCCTTCCGCTACCCGGACGACCTCGCCACCGAACCGCTGCTGCTGCCGAGCCTCGACAGCGACATCCGCGTCGCCTTCGACCGGGTGCTCGAACGGGCCGGCATCCGGCCGACGCTGCTCGCCGAGGTGGACGACATGGCGATGCTGCGCCTCCTCGCCCGCGAGCGGGACGGCGTCACGCTGGTGCCGCCGATCGTCGTGCGCGACGAGCTCGAGGCGGGGGTGCTCGTCGAGTATTGCCGCATCCCGGAGGTCACCGAGAGCTTCTACGCCATCGTCAAGCGGCGTCGCTTCCCCAACCAGCTCCTGATGGAGGTGCTGGAAGGGGCCGACACGGCCCTGGCGCCGGACGCCTGAGCCGGCGCCTGGCGCCGGCCGTTCCGGCGATCAGACCTCGAGGGCCGGCCGCGGCCGTCCGAACAGGAAGCCCTGCACCTCCGTGCAGCCTTCAGACCGCAGCAGCGACAGCTGGTCCTGCGTCTCGACGCCCTCGGCGAGGACGCTGATGTCGAGGCTGCGGCCGAGCGCCAGCACGGCCCGGAGGATCGCCCGCGCCTCCGGGCTCGCGGCGAGGTCGCGCATGAACGAGCGGTCGAGCTTGATCCGGTGGAACGGGAAGGCACGCAGCGTCGCAAGCGAGGAATAGCCGGTGCCGAAGTCGTCGATGGCGATCGTCACGCCGAGGGCGCGGATTCGGGTGAGGGCCTCGAGGCACCGCTCGCGATCGTCGATGATCGAGGTTTCGGTGATCTCGAGCTCGAGCCGCAACGGGTCGAGGAGGGTCTCGTCCAGCACCCTTTCGACGAGGCGCGGCAGGTCGCCGTGGGTGATCTGGACGGCGGAGATGTTGACGGCCACCCGGTGGCGCGTCGGCCACGTCGCCGCCTCCCGGCACGCCGCCCGCAGCACCCATTCGCCGATGCCGAGGATGAGGCCGCTCTCCTCGGCGAGCGGAATGAACTCGGCCGGCGAGACGTCACCGCGCAGCGGATGATGCCAGCGCAGCAGCGCCTCGTAGCCGATCACCGTCGGATCGCCCTCCTCGTGCCGCTCCCCCTGCGCGTCGGTGGCGCCGCTCGTGCCGACCCGCACCTGCCGCTGGTAGTGCAGCTCGAACTCGCCGCGCCCCGCGGCCTGGCGCAGCTCGAGCACCAGCTCGCGGCGCCGGCGCGCCGCCTCGTCCATCGAGGCCTCGTAGTAGCTCACCGCCCGCCCCGGGCTTGCCTTCGCCCGGTACATGGCGAGGTCGGCATTGCCGAGGAGTTGCGCCGCCCCGTTGCCGTCGCCGGGAAAGAGCGACACGCCGAAGCTCGCGTGCGGCATCACGTCGAATTCCTTGATCCGAACCGGGCGGGCGAGCGTCGCCTCGAGGCGGAGCAGGAAGGTCTCGGCCGAGCGCCCCTGCGGCAGCGGCACCACCGCCGCGAACTCGTCGCCGCCGAGCCGGGCGAGGAATTCCCCCTCCCGCAGCGCCTTGCGCATCCGTGCGGCGACCTCGCGCAGCATCTCGTCGCCGCCCTCGTGGCCGTGGACGTCGTTCACCGCCTTGAACTTGTCGAAGTCGATGATGACGACGGCGAAGCTGCGCCCTTCCGCCCGCGCCCGCGCCAGCTTCACCTCGAGGAAGCTCGCGAAGCTGTGCCGGTTCGGCAGCCCGGTGAGGGCGTCCGTCAGCGCCATTGCGCGGAGGGCGCTCAGTGCCTTCTCGTTGACGTCGCCGTCGATCATGTGGCTCGCCGCGCCCGTCGCCACGATGAGAAGGGCGCCGCACGTCACCGCGACGGCGAGGCCGACCATGCTCGAGGCCTCGGCGGACATCGTGCCCACATCGACGATCTCGAGGCCCGCCATGCCGGTGAAGTGGAGGGCGAGGATGCACAGCGTGAAGGCGGCGAGGGCGATGAGCGGCCGGCCGCGCGCCTCGCTCCAGACGAGCACCAGGGCGAAGAGGATCGACACGGCGACCGAGGCGGCGACGAACGGCCGTCTCCAGATCATGCTGCCGTCGACGGTGTAGGCGGACATGCCGATGTAGTGCATCGCCGAGACAGCGCCGCCGAAGAGGAACGCGGCGAGAAGGAGGTCCCCGAGCGGCGGCTTGCGGTCGTGCTGGAGCATCAGCGTGAACGCCGCCGCCGTACCCACGATGACGACGAACAGCGACACCACCGTGAGCAGCGGATCGAAGCGCGCGGCCACATCCGTGCGGTAGGCGAGCATGGCGACGAAGTGGGTGCACCAGACGGCGCAGCCGGCCGCCACGGCGGTGAGGAACAGCCAGCCGGCCCGTTGGCGACCGGTGCGCTGGCGTGCCCGGCGAAACAGCTCCAGCGCCACCCACGATCCGCCCACGCACGTCAGGATCGCCAGGGCGAGGAGCCAGTGATTGTGCTCCGTGTAAAGGCACGTGACGAAACGCATGAGGGTACGCCTACTCGACGCCGGGCCGCCGAGGGGCCGCGAACCGCGATAGCTACTGCATCGCCGGACGCCGCGCCATCCGGGACGCAGCGCCCACTCTGCGCTCGCGAAGGTTTCGGATCGCGCGCTGCCGCCGCGGCTTCCGCGCCGTGCCGCCTTTACGCGGTGGTGCCGATGGCGTAGGGCTCCCCGGGCCGATGGCCGAGAGGCTGCTCTCCGCCCGGGTGGCGCGTCGGCAGCGCTTCGATCGGCGCCGGAGCGCGTTGGCACTCCCCCTCCGAGAGTGCCAAAATTTTCGCTTCCCCCTCTTGAACGGCCTCCGCCGCCGGTCCACATCCAGACCGCGCGACGTCCGCCGGTCGCTCGCGACCGCGGTCCGCCGCACTGATCAATTGCATTGGCCCTCTCAGCGAGGAGACGACAGCATGGCTTTCCGGCCCCTTCACGACCGCATCCTGGTCCGCCGCATCGACGCCGAGGCGAAGAGCAAGGGCGGCATCATCATTCCGGACACCGCCAAGGAGAAGCCGCAGGAGGGCGAGGTTGTCTCCGTCGGCCCCGGCGCCCGCAACGACAAGGGCGAGCTCGTCGCCCTCGACGTGAAGGCCGGCGACCGCATCCTGTTCGGCAAGTGGTCCGGCACGGAAGTGAAGATCGACGGTGAGGACCTCCTCATCATGAAAGAGAGCGACGTGATGGGCGTCATCGAGGCTGGCGTGCAGGCGAAGAAGGCGGCCTGAGCCGCGCCGCCCACGCTTCTCGAAGACACCATCCCTGAGACATAACCGGGAGTTCTGAGACCATGAGTGCCAAGGACGTGAAGTTCTCGGTCGAGGCGCGCGACAAGATGCTGCGCGGCGTCGACATTCTTGCCAACGCCGTGAAGGTGACCCTCGGCCCGAAGGGCCGCAACGTCGTGCTCGACAAGTCGTTCGGCGCGCCGCGGATCACCAAGGACGGCGTCACCGTCGCCAAGGAGATCGAGCTCGAGGACAAGTTCGAGAACATGGGCGCCCAGATGGTGCGCGAGGTGGCCTCGAAGACCAACGACCTCGCCGGTGACGGCACCACCACCGCCACCGTGCTCGCCCAGGCGATCGTCAAGGAAGGCGCCAAGGCCGTCGCCGCCGGCATGAACCCGATGGACCTGAAGCGCGGCGTCGACACGGCCGTCGAGGCGATCGTCGCCGAGCTGAAGGCCCAGGCGCGCAAGGTCACCTCCAACGACGAGATCGCCCAGGTCGGCACCATCTCCGCCAACGGCGACGCCGATGTCGGCCGCTTCCTCGCCGAGGCGATGAAGAAGGTCGGCAACGAGGGCGTCATCACCGTCGAGGAGGCCAAGTCGCTCGAGACCGAGCTCGAGGTCGTCGAGGGCATGCAGTTCGACCGCGGCTACATCTCGCCGTACTTCGTGACCAACGCCGAGAAGATGCGCGTCGAGCTCGAGGATCCCTACATCCTCATCCACGAGAAGAAGCTCTCCTCGCTGCAGGCGATGCTGCCGGTGCTCGAGGCTGTGGTGCAGTCGGGCAAGCCGCTGATCATCATCGCCGAGGACGTCGAGGGCGAGGCGCTGGCGACCCTGGTCGTCAACAAGCTGCGCGGCGGCCTGAAGGTCGCGGCCGTCAAGGCGCCGGGCTTCGGTGATCGCCGCAAGGCGATGCTCGAGGACATCGCGATCCTGACGAACGGCACCGTGATCTCCGAGGACCTCGGGATCAAGCTCGAGAACGTCACGCTCGACATGCTCGGCCGCGCCAAGCGCATCGCGATCACCAAGGAAGACACGACCATCGTCGACGGTGCCGGCTCCAAGGCCGACATCGAGGGTCGCGTCGCGCAGATCAAGGCGCAGATCGAGGAGACGACCTCCGACTACGATCGCGAGAAGCTGCAGGAGCGGCTGGCGAAGCTCGCCGGCGGCGTCGCGGTGATCCGCGTCGGCGGCGCCACCGAGGTCGAGGTGAAGGAGAAGAAGGACCGCGTCGACGACGCGCTGCACGCCACCCGCGCAGCCGTCGAGGAAGGCATCCTGCCGGGCGGCGGCCTCGCGCTGCTGCGCGCCCTCAAGGTCCTCCAGGGCGTCACCCCGGAGAACGCCGACCAGCGCACCGGCGTCGAGATCGTCCGTCGCGCCATCCAGGCGCCGGCGCGCCAGATCATCACCAACGCCGGCTCGGACGGTTCGGTGATCGTCGGCAAGCTGCTGGAGCGGGACGAGCCGGCCTATGGCTGGAACGCCCAGACCGGCGAGTACGGCGACCTCTACAAGATGGGCGTCATCGACCCGGCGAAGGTCGTCCGCACCTCGCTGCAGAACGCCGCGTCGGTCGCCGGCCTGCTCATCACCACCGAGGCGATGATCGCCGAGAAGCCGAAGAAGGACTCCGGCCCGGCGATGCCTCCGGGCGGCGGCATGGGCGGGATGGACTTCTGATCCATCCACCGGTCTCATCAACGAAGAAGGGCGGCCGCGAGGCCGCCCTTTTTCATTCGCGGCGCAGCCGTGTCGGTCAGAGCGTCTCCGGGATCGGCTCCCAGCCGTTCGCGCCGGGACGGAATTGCGGGATGTGGCCGAGGGAGCGGACGAGCGCCGCGTCGGCGCCGAGCGTCGACTCCCAGTCGTGCGCCTCGGTGAGGATGACGCCCACCCCGACCACTTCGCCCCCGGCGGCCCGCACGAGCTCGATGGTGCCCTTCAGGCTCGAGCCCGTCGCCACCACGTCGTCGACGACGACGACCCGCCGGCCGGACAGCAGCGGCACCGCCGCCCGGTCAAGCAGGAGGCGCTGCTCGCCCTTCGAGGTGATCGAGGTGATCGTCCGCACGAGGGCGTCGCCGAGGTGGATCTTCGGCGACTTCTGCACCACCACGTAGCGGTCGAGCCCGAGCGCCCGCGTCACCTCGATCGCCACCGGGATGCCGAGGGTCGCGGCCCCGACGACGACGTCCGGCGACAGCGGCGCGAGCCGCTCGGCGAGCGCCCGGCCGACGTGCTCGCCGAAGCGCACGCCCATGTCGATCACCATCATCAGCGAGATGGCGAAGTCGTCCTTGATGGGAACGACGGGCAGCTCCACGGAAAGGCCCGCGACGTCCACCGTCACGGCCTGCCGGCCCTCGAGGCGCGGATCGTTCGCGGGAGTGATCATGTCTTCTCGTCCTCCATCGGCAGGCGCGGCTCCACCGTGAGCCCGACCCTTCGCCACGTCGTCCGCCGCACTGCCGGGTCGAAGCCCGAGACGGCGAGGCCCGTGGAGATCGCCTGCGCCATCCGGATCGCCTGCACGAGCAGCGGCACGCCGCGGGCGAGGGCATAGCGCAGGCGCACCGGCAGCGGCACGCCGTCGATCTCCATGCCGCGGGCGCGCTGCGCATCGGCGATCCGCTCGAACTCCTCCCGCAGCATCGGGATGAGGCCGAAGACCAGCGTCAGCACCAGCGTCGCCATGCCCGGCAGCCGCGCCGCGCTCGCCGCCGCGAGGATCGCGCCGGGCGAACTCGTCTCCATGATGAAATAGAAGGCGCCGGTGGTGGCGACGAGCCGCGCCGCCATCCTGACTGCCGTCAGCGCCGCGTCTGCCGGTGCCGCGCCCTGCAGCCAGAGGTTCGCCGTCCAGGTGACGACGACGAGCGCCGACAGGATGGCGATGCCCTTCAGGTAGCCGCGAAGGCCCGGCAGCCGCGCGGCGACGATCACCGCGAGCACCACCGCGGCGACCGCGAGGGCCGGCAGCGGTCCGCGGACCGCCCACGACACTGCCATCACCGCGAGACCGACGGCGAGCTTGACGAAGAAGTTCAGCGCCTTGAGGCCATCCACCCACCCGCTCATGCCGCTGCCTCCGCCGTGCGCGGCGCCGGCCAGCCGAGGGCGCGGAAGGCGTCCGAACGCCAGCCCTCGGCCGTCGGTCCGTCGTGGGCGATGCGGCCGTCGGACAGGACGAGCAGGCGGTCGGCAAGGACGTCGACGAGCTCGAGGTCGTGCGAGACGAGGAGCACGCCGCGCCCCTCCGCCCGGCATTCGGCGAGGAAGCGCCCGAGCATCGCCCGCCCGGCGAGGTCGCCGCCGATCAGCGGCTCGTCGAGCACCGCGACCGCCGGCCGCGCCGCGGCGAGGCAGGCGAGCCCGAGGATGCCCTGCTCGCGGGTCGACAGGGCGAACGGGCTCTCCTCGCCGCGCCCGCCGAGGCCATAGGCTGCAAGCGCCGTCGCGGCGGCCGCCCGCGCCTCCGCCGAGCGCGCCGCCTTCGGGTCGCCCGTCACCGCGAAGGCCGCCTCCTCGAGGAGGGTGAGGTTGAAGATGAGGCGGCGGACGTTCTGCGGCAGGTAGCCGATGGCGCGGGCCCGCCGTGCCGGCGTCCAGCCCGTCGCGTCCTCGCCGTCGATGACGATGCGCCCGGCGGCGCGTCGGGCGAGCCCGAGCAGGGTCTGGAACAGCGTCGTCTTGCCGGCACCGTTTCGGCCGACGAGGCCGACCACCTCGCCGCCGCGAATGGCGAAGCCCGCATCCTCCACGACGGGCCGCCCATCCGCTCGCTTCAGGTCGGTCCGCAGACCGGCGACCTCGAGGCGCACGGGGCCGGGCGAGGCCGGGAGGCGAGACGGTCGCTGCGGTCGCGGCGGCAGCAGGCCCGCGTCGCGCCACGTCGTCTCCGGCAACGCCGCGGCCGCCGGCGCCCGCGCCGTCACGGTGCTCGCCGCCTGCAGCGCCACCTCGGTGAGCACCGGCGCGAACGCCTCGGCGGACTGTTCGGCGGCGACCAGCATCGGGATTTCGGGCCCGAGCGCGGCGATGGTGGCGACGAGGCGGGCGCGCGCGGCCGGATCGAGGCCGGTCGTCGCCTCGTCGAGCACGAGAAGGCGCGGCCGCGGGGCGAGGGCCGCGGCGAGCGCCACCATCCGCCGCTCGCCGCCGGAGAGGGTGAGGACGCGCCGCCCGGCAAGGCCGGCGACGCCGAGCGCAGCGAGGAGTTCGCGCACCCGCCCGCGCACCTCGGCCCGCGGCACGCCGCGGTTCTCCAGCGGGAAGGCGACGAGGTCCTCGACCCCGAGGTCCCACAGCTGGTCGTCGAGGTTCTGGAAGACGATGCCGACGCTGCGGAAGAGGTGCGAGCGCGGCATCGCCGCGGTCGGCGTTCCGTCGAGCATCACCGTGCCGGCGACCGTCGCCGGCAGGAGGCGCGGCACGACGCCGGCGATCGCCGCGAGCAGGCTCGACTTGCCCGACCCCGCGGCGCCGCAGACGACGAGCCGGCCACCCTCGCCAAGGGCGAGGTCGGTCGGCGCGACGGCGGTGCGGCCGCCCTCGTAGGCGACGCTCAGGCCTTCGACGGAAAGCACGATGGCGGCACTGTCCCGGCTGAAGGGGGCCTCAGAACCGCACCATCGTCCCGAGGCCGGCGCCCTTCAGCACCTTGATCGCCGGCAGGACGAGGAGCGGCGTGCCGATCAGCATCGGCACGATGTCGGAGAGGCCGAGATAGAGCAACGCCCAGGTGAAGGGGAAGATGCCGAGGAAGGCGAGCGACGCCGACACGGCGAGCACCATCACGAGGCCGACGATGAGGCAGACGACGGCGATCTTCACGAGGTCCGAGGTCTCGATCGGCTTCTTCGCCGGGTTGAACAGCAGCCCCGGAATGAAACCGGTGAGGCCGACCATGATGCCGTCGACGATCAGCGTGTGGGCCGGGATGAACGTACCCGCGAGCAGCGACCAGACGACCGAGCCGATGTAGCCGCAGATGAAGCCGCTCTTCGAGCCGAGCAGGATGCCGACGAGCGGCGGCAGGAAGGCGAAGATGCGCCACTGGATGACGCCGGGCACCAGCTGGATCGGGTTCGCGTAGGCCCACAGGACGCCGGTGGCGACGCCGGCCACCACCGCAAGGACGATCGGGAACAGGCTGTTGCCTTCGGCAGTGGAAGTGGTCGTGGTCATGGGGTGGCTCTCGGCAGGGGGAGGGGGCGGACGCCGCCCGGAGCGCGTGCATTGCAGCAACGAGCGTGCCAAGGCGGCGACGGCGTGGACCGGAGCCGCGAAAATTCCTTCGCCGGCGGAAGGGCCGGAAGGGTTGGCGCCGCCGCGCCGGCGTGCATGATGCGGCCTTCCGCGGACCGCACCGGGGTCACCCATGCCCGTCTTCACCATCGGCTACGAGCAGGCGACACCGGCCTCGGTGCTCGACGCGCTCGCCGACGCCGGCGTCGAGCTCCTCGTCGACGTGCGCGCCGTCGCCGCCTCGCGCCGGCCGGGTTTCTCGAAGCGCCAGCTCGCCGCCGGGCTCGACGAGCGCGGCATCGGCTACCTGCATCTGCGCGGCCTCGGCACGCCGGCCGACGGCCGCACCGCCGCCCGCGCCGGTCGACACGACGAGATGCGCCGCATCTTCGATGCCCACATGCAGACGGACGGCGCCAAGGCCGAGCTCGCCGAGCTCGAGGCGATCGTCGGCACCGGCTGCCGCGTCTGCCTGCTGTGCTTCGAGAAGCACCCGGAGCACTGCCACCGCAACATCGTCGCCGGGCTCGTCTGCGCCGATCTCGGCGTTGCCGCCGAGCATCTCTACGGCACGCCGGTCTGAGGGAACCCCGTCTTGGAAAGCGTCGAGTGCGTGGTGATCGGGGCCGGCGTCGTCGGCCTTGCGGTGGCGCGGCGGCTGGCCGAGGCCGGCCACGAGGTGATCGTCGTGGAGGCCGAGCGTGCCATCGGCATGGGCACCAGCTCGCGCAATTCCGAGGTGATCCACGCGGGGATCTACTATCCGACCGGCAGCCTCCGGGCGCGGCTCTGCGTCGAGGGCAAGGAGCGGCTCTACGCCTATCTTGGCGAGCGCGGCCTGCCGCACGCCCGGGTCGGCAAGCTGATCGTCGCCGGACGGCCCGAGGAGACGGGCTATCTTCAGAAGCTGATGGCGACCGGCCATGCCAACGGCGTCAGCGACCTCCGGATGATCGACGGCGACGAGGCGCGCGCCCTCGAGCCGGAGCTCTCGGTCTACTCGGCCCTCGTCTCGCCGAGCACCGGCATCATCGACAGCCACGCCTTCATGCTGAGCCTGCAAGGCGACGCGGAGGCGGCCGGCGCCGCCTTCGCCTTCGCCGCGCCGGTGACCGGCGGCGCCGTCGGCGAGGACGGCATCCGCCTCGCGGTCGGCGGGGCCGAGCCGATGACGCTGTCGGCGAAGATGGTGGTGAACACCGCCGGCCTCACCGCCCACACGGTCGCTGCCGGCCTCGAGGGCTTCCCGGCCGCCCGCGTGCCGCGCGTGCGCTATTCGCGCGGCGTCTACTTCTCCCTCACCGGCAAGGCGCCGTTCTCCCGCCTCGTCTATCCGGTGCCGGACGGCGCCTGGCTCGGCGTCCACTTCACCCTCGACCTCTCCGGCCTCGGCAAGTTCGGGCCGGACGTCGAGTGGATCGAGGCGATCGACTACACGGTGGATCCCGGCCGCGCGACGGCCTTCGTCGAGGCGGTGCGGCGCTACTGGCCGGGCGTCAACGCCGAGCGGCTGGTGCCGGACTATGCGGGCGTCCGCCCACGGCTCGTCGGGCCGGGCGAGGCGCCGGTCGACTTCATGATCAGCGGGCCGCGCGACCACGGCGTGCCGGGCCTCGTCAACCTCTTCGGCATCGAGTCCCCCGGCCTCACCTCGTCGCTAGCCCTCGCCGACCATGTGGCGGCGGAGCTCGGGGTGGCCTGATCGCTCTGCGGAGGCGGGAAGAGAAGTCGGGGTGGTGCTCGCTTCGGGGAGCACCACCCCTGATCCGCGTCGGTCCCGGCAATATCGGGCGAGGCGGAGGTCGGGTCGCTTGGGAGGCGGCCGATGTGGGTCGCGGCGGAACGCCGAACTCGCCACGAGTATCAGCAATGCGTGTGCCAACCGCTTCTGCCCGGCGCCCGCGCTCCGCCGGGGGGCTCCGCGTGCGGGTCCTCCCGTCCCTCCGGCGAGCCGCTGGGCATTCCGGAGCGCCGCCCGCCTAATCCCTGGGCAGCCAGCGCGGCGCGGCCTCGACGGCGGCGAGGATGCGGGCGGCGTCGGCGCGGATCTCCGCCTTGCGGCGGGCGTCCATGCGGTCGAGCGTGCGGTAGGGCATCGCCATCCGTGGGTTGCCGGCGAGCCTGTCCCGATGCTCGATCAGGAAATTCCAGTAGAGCGGGTTGAACGGGCAGGCGTCCGGACCCGCCTTCACCTTCGGGTCGTAGCGACAGGGGCCGCAATAGTCCGACATGCGGTCGATGTAGGCGCCCGACGCCGCGTAGGGCTTCGAGCCCATGATGCCACCGTCGGCGAAGAGCGCCATGCCGTGGGTGTTCGGCAGTTCCACCCACTCGTAGGCGTCGGCGAAGACGGCGAGGTACCAGGCCTCCACCTCCGCCGGCGCGAGGCCGGCGAGGAGCGCGAAGTTGCCCGTCACCATCAGGCGCTGGATGTGGTGGGCATAGGCCGAGCGGCGGATCTCGCCGACCACCTCGGCGATGCAGGCCATCTCCGTCTCGCCGGTCCAGTAGAAGCCGGGCAGGGGACGCGCCGCGCCGAGCGTGTTCGTCTCGGCGTAGCCGGGCATGAAGTGCCAGTAGAGGCCGCGCACATACTCCCGCCAGCCGAGGATCTGGCGGACGAAGCCCTCCACCGCGTTGAGCGGCGCGGCACCGTCGCGCCAGGCCGCCTCGGCGGCACGGCAGACCTCCATCGGCCTGAGGAGGCCCATGTTGAGGGCGGCCGACAGGCGGGCGTGGAAGAGCAGCGGCTCGCCGCGCTTCATGGCGTCCTGGTAGTCGCCGAAGGCGGGCAGGTGATCGGCGACGAAGGCCTCGAGCGCCGCGAGCGCCTCGCTCCGCGTCACCGGCCAGTCGAAGGCCTGGAGGTCACCGAAGCCGTGCGGGAAGCGGTCGGCGACGAGGGCGATCGCCTCGCGCGTCACGGCGTCCGGCGGAAAGGCCGGCCGCGCCGGCACGGCGATGCCCTTCGGCAGGCTGCCGCGGTTCTCCGTGTCGTAGTTCCAGCGCCCACCGGCCGGCGCGTCGCCGTCCATGAGGAGGCCGGTGAGGCGCCGCATGTCGCGGTAGAAGTGCTCCATGCGCGGGCCCTTGCGGCCCTTCATCCAGCGAGCGAAGCGCTCGCGGGAACAGAGGAAGCGGTCGTCGGCGCGGATCTCGACCGGCACGCCTGCCAGGTCCGCCCAGTCGTCCATCGCTTGCCGCACCCGCCATTCGCCGGGCTCGGTGACGACGACGCGCTCCGCGCGATGACGGCGGACGGCGCGGGCGACCTCACCGCCGAAGCTGCCGGTGTTCCCCTTCGCGTCGAGCCGGACGTAGTCGACCCGTGCCCCGTCGGCGGCCAGCTCCGCCGCGAAGTGCCGCATCGCCGAGAAGAGGAGGGCGATCTTCTGGCGATGGTGCGGGACGTACGTGGTCTCCTCGGCGACCTCGACGATGAGCACCACGTCCGCCGCCGCGTCGAGGTCGGACAGCGCGGCGACATCGCGGTCTAGCTGGTCGGCGAGGACGAGGCGGAGCGTGGTCATGGCCGCCCTACGCCGCCGCTGGGCGGATGGTTCACGAAGGCAGCGGTGGCCAGTTGTTAGCAGCCATTCGAAGAGGCTGCCAACAGACTGAAATCATTGATGGAAACTCCTGATCTGGCTTGCTTCGTGCAAGGTTCGTTGCGTAGCCTTTCGGTGTGGTACCAACCAGTGAGGGGTTCCATGACGGACCGTGTGATCGAAGAAGGGTCGAGCGCGTTCGAGTTGCAGCTGGCCGGCTACGGCCTGACGACGGCGCGCATCCTCTACCGGATGCCGGACCACCCGGCGCTGCTGCAGACCTATGTGTGGCAGGACTACGACGTGGCGCCGAAGTTCCCGGTGCTGACGCGCTTCATCGACTTCTGGAAGCGCGAACTCGAAGGCCCGCTGCACTCGGTCGAAGTCGCCCACAAGCGGCTGATCGGCGCCACCGAATGGAAGCGCGTCGACGGGATGTTCCTCCTCAACTGAGGGAAGGCGGGACGGCGGCCGGGGCAAGGGACGTCCGCGCCCCCGGCCCGTCGCGATCCGGCCATCGAGTTGGGGCATGGTCGCGCGATTCGCGGGGGCGCTCCGCCCCCGCCCGCGAAGGACTGCCCATGCCGCCCCGCTACGACGCCAGCCCTGCCGTCTTCCGCGACTACCCGCTCCGCTTCCTCGTCTGCCTGATCCTCATTCCGGTATTCGGGCTCGGGCTGGTGCTGCTTCTCGGCTGGTGGATCTTCGCGCGGTCGACGCGGATGACGGTCGACGAGGTGCGGGCGACGCTGACGAGCGGCATCCTGTCGAAGCAGGTGACGGAGGTGCAGCTGTCATCCATCCGCACCGTGAAGATCGACAAGACGCTGGTCGACCGCATCTTCGACGTCGGCACGGTGTCGGTGTTCACCTCCGGCGACTCGCCGGAACTCGTCGTCAAGGGCATGCCGGATCCCGAGGCCCTGGCGAAGGCCCTGCGGCGCGAGTGAGCGGACGCGGCCGGCTGGCTCCATCGCCGATCTTCCGCGCCGTCTCCGTGCTGCGGAGGACCGTCGCTGCCGCCGGTTCTTTGACCGGCCGGCCGTGCCGCCCTATGGTCGCGGCCCCGCCGTCCCCGAGCCACCGGTGCGCCTGCCCATGAGCCGTCTCGACGCCTTCCTCGCCCGCCTCAACGCGCAGAAGCTGCTGCTCGAGTCCGTCGCCGCGGCCATCGCCGACGTGCCGGGGCCGGTGCTCGAGCTCGGCCTCGGCAACGGCCGCACCTTCGATCACCTGCGCGAGATCCTCCCGGGCCGCGAGATCTTCGTCTTCGACCGAGCCGTCTCGGCGCATCCGGCGTCGATCCCCGACGGCGACCACATGATCGTCGGCGAGATCCGCGAGACGCTCGCCTTCTGCGGCCCGCGGGTGAAGGCGCCGGCCGCCTTCATCCACTGCGACCTCGGGACCGGCGACCCGACGGCGGACCTCGCGAAGGCCCAGTGGCTCGCCCCCCTCATCACCGAGCGCACCGCCTCCGGCGGCTGGGTGGCGAGCGGCGTCGCCATGGATCTCCCGGAGTTCGAGGAGCTCCCCATCCCCCCCGGCCTCGAGAAGAGCCGCTACCGGCTCTACCGCAAGCGGTGAGGGGGGTGGTGAGCCGGACGGGATCTGACTGGGGTCGCGATGGCGGCAGCAAAGTTTCCCGGAGCACAACGCTTGCCGCTCCTCCCCCCTCGCGGGGGAGGGTTCGCGTCAGGTTCTCGGCGCGGTCTTCGGCCGCCCCCACTCCCGGAACCACCCCGTGAGCCGGCTCGACAGCTTCATCCGGCGGCTCACCGCGCAGAAAATCCTGATCGAGCGGGCGGTGGACCTCGTCCGCGACGTGCCGGGGCCCGTGCTCGAACTCGGGCTCGGGATGGCTCGGACCTTCGACCACATGCGCACGCTGATGCCGGAGCGCGAGGTCTTCGCCTTCGACAACGTCGTGGTGGCGCCGATCGACATGCTGCCGGACGCCCACCACTTCATCCTCGGCGAGATCCGCGAGACGCTCGCCTTCTGCGGGCCGCGCGTCGGCGCGCCGGCGGCGCTCCTCCACAACGACATCGGCTCCGGCGACGAGATCCACAACGCCGCGACGCGCGCCTGGCTCGCGCCGCTGGTGCCGCAGCGCATGGCGCCGGGCGGCGTCGTCATCACGTCCTTCACCATGGACCTGCCCGGCTACGAGAAGCTGCCGGTGCCGGAAGGCGTGAGCGCCAATCGCTACCACTTCTACCGCGCCCCGCGCGGCTGAGGGAAAGCGCACCGGCGACGGTGCCGCAGTTGACGGGCGGACGGCGTCTCGCGAGAAGAGCGGCCTCGCCGAACCGGGAGCGCCGGCGGGACGTTTCGTCCGCAGAACCGCACCCCGCGAGCCCGTGAGCCAGCCATGTCGACCCCGTCTGTCCTCGACCTCATCTCCGAGCCCTCCCGGGCGGCGCCCGAAAGCGGCATCGTCGAGATCGTCAACTACGGCCGCGAGGTCGAGGGGCTGATCAAGCTGTGGGTGGGCGAGGGCGACCTGCCGACGCCGGCCTTCATCGCCGACGCGGCGACGCGGGGCCTCGCGGCCGGCGAGACCTTCTACACCTGGCAGCGGGGCATCCCGCCGCTGCGAAAGGCCCTCGCCGAGTACCACACGCGCATGCTCGGCCGGCCGTTCGAGCCGGACCGCTTCTTCGTCACCGTCGGCGGCATGCACGCCGTCGTCATCGCCGTCCGGATGATCGTCGAGGCGGGCGACGAGGTGATCGTGCCGGGTCCGGCCTGGCCGAACGTGCCGGCGGCGATCGAGCTTGCCGGCGGGGCAGTGAAGCTCCTGCCGATGGACTACCGCCCCGAGGGCTGGTCGCTCGACCTCGACCGCCTCGCGGCGATGGCCGCGGCGCCGCGGGCGAAGGCGATCCTCGTCAACTCGCCGGCGAACCCGACGGGCTGGACGGCGGACAAGGAGACGCTGGCCGCGATCCTGTCGATCGCGCGCAAGCACGGCCTCTGGATCCTCGCCGACGAGGTCTACGGCCGCTTCGTGCCGGAGGGCGAGCGCTCGGCGTCCTTCCACGACGTCGCCGAGGACGGCGAGCGCATCCTCTACGTCAACACCTTCTCGAAGAACTGGGCGATGACCGGCTGGCGGCTCGGCTGGCTGGAGGCGCCGCCGGAGCTCGGCCAGGTGATCGAGAACCTCGTGCAGTACACGACGTCCGGCGTGCCGAGCTTCCTGCAGCACGGCGGCATCGCGGCGATCGAGCACGGCGAGAGCTTCCTCGCATACCAGCGCGAGCGGGCGAAGCGGGGCCAGGCGATCCTCGAGGCGGCGCTGAAGGAGAGCAACCGCGTCTCCTATGCCGTGCCGGGCGGCGGCTTCTACCTCTTCCCCACCATCGACGGCATCGACGACACCCGCGCCCTGGCGAAGCGCCTCGTCGACGAGGCGGGCGTCGGCGTCGCGCCCGGCACCTCGTTCGGCCCCGGCGGCGAGCGCTTCTTCCGCCTCTGCTGCGCGCGCAACGAAGGCGAGATCCGCACCGCCGCGGAGCGGCTCGCCGGCTGGCTCAGGAAGATCTGAGGGCCGTCCTCCTGCCGCTCGACGGCAGGACGACGGCCGGTGCGTCAGGCCGCGCGGGCGGCGGCGCGCTCGCGCAGGACGGCGCCGAAGCGGCGCAGCACCGCCGCCGCGTCCGGCGAGGGCGCGAGGGCGGCGAGGGTCGCCGGCGTGTCGACGCCGAGGCTCGACAGCTTCTCCGCCACCGCCTCGATGATCAGGCGGTTGAGGCCGTCGTCGAACTCGGGATGGAACTGCACGCCCCAGGCCGCATCGCCGTAGCGTAGCGCCTGCACGCCGTTGCCGTTGCGGGCGAGGACGACGGCGCCGGGCGGCGGCACGATCACGGTCTGGTGGTGCGCCGCCTGCGCGAGGAAGCGGGGAGGGGCGTGGCCCAGCATCGCGTCGCCGGCGCTCTCGGCCGTCCGCTCGATGGTCACGGTTCCATATTCCGGGCCGTTCGCCAGCGGCGCGACCTCGCCGCCGAAGGTGCGGGCGAGGAGCTGGTGGCCGAAGCAGAGGCCGAGGGTCGGCACGCCGGTGGCGACGGCGGCCCGCAGGTACGCCGCCGTCCGGTCGATCCACGGCAGCGGGTCGGCCACCATCGCCGCCGCGCCGCTCATCACGACGCCGGAGACCTCCTCGAGTGGCGGCAGCGGCTCGTCCTCGCAGACCATGACGATCTCCGCCGGCCGGTCGTCGATGGCGAGGCCGCGCAGGATCACCTCGGCCGTGTCGCCATAGGCGGCGGCCACCGAGGGCAGCGACTGGTGCATCATCTCGCCCTGCAGGACGACGATCGGCTTCGGGGTCGGACCGGGCATCGGGCTTCCGTGGCAGCGGGGAGGATCGGGCAGCGGGGACGAATTGGCCGGCGTGCCGGGCTGGACCCGGGGCACCGGCCGGAGACTCGACGTTTAGCGCGCAGAACGGCGCCGCGCCAGCGGCGGGAGTGCGCCGGCTTCGCCGGTCCCGCCGCCCGCCGCCGGCTCAGGGCCGCTGGTACTTGATGAAGGGCGTCAGCTTGCCGACGTGGTCGTAGAGGCGGCGGCCCTTTTCGTTGAAGTGCTGGGTCATCCAGTAGGTCGCCTCGGCCCCGGCCGCGTCGGCCGCCGCATAGGTCGCCTCGATCAGCGCCTTGCCGACCCCGCCGCCGCGCACGTCCGCCGAGACGAACAGGTCTTCCAGATAGCAGTAGGGCCCGATCGCCCAGGTGGAGCGGTGGAAGAGATAGTGGGCGAAGCCGACGAGCCGGCCGTCCGCATCCACCGCCACGAGCCCGTGCGGATCGACCGCCGGATCGACGAGCCGCCGCCACGTCTCCTCGGTGATGTACGCCGGCAGGTCCTCCTCGTAGAACACGAGGTAGCCCGCCCACAGCGGGTCCCACCCGGCACGGTCGGCGGCGGCAATGGGTCGGATGGTGACGGCAGACATCGGCTCCCCCGGCCTTTCTTAGGGGGCCTTCTATAGCAGGAACGGCCCTCAGAGCGTCAGCAGCGCATAGGGAAGGCCGTCCGGCTTCTCGATCGGAACGGCCACGTTCCGCACAGGGATGCCTCCCGGTGTCGTACCGGCAAAGGTCCCGTGGTGGGCGTGGCCGTGCACCACCGCAGAGACGGCGAAGCGGTCGATGGTCTCGGCGAGACGGGAGGAGCCGAGGAAAGGGAAGATCTCCGGAGGCTCCCCGGCCACCGTCTCGGCGATCGGCGCATAGTGGAGGACGACGAGGCAGCGCTCGGTCTCGACGGACTTCAGGGCATTCTCGAGCTTCATCGCCTCGGCGACGCCCTCGGCCACCATCGCCTTGATCGCGGGCTCGCCGAAGGCGCCGAGCATGCGGGAGCCGAAGCCGCCGGCGAAGCCCTTTGCACCGACGAAGGCGACGCCGCCGATCTCCGCCGCCTGACCGTCGAGCAGCTTCACGCCGGCGCCGCGGATGATCGCCACTACCTCGTCGACGGCCCCGCATTCGTAGTCGTGGTTGCCGAGGACGGCGACGACGGGGATCGAGCAGGCGCGGAGTTCCTCGGCGAGACGCTCCGCCTCGCGGGGCTTGCCGAGATCGGTCAGGTCGCCGGCAATGACGAGGACGTCGGCCTCCCTCGATATCTGGCCGAACAGCTCTCGCCACACCGGGCCGCCGTCCTCGCGGACGTGGATGTCGGCGATGGCGGCCACACGGAGAGGCGCCGCTACCTCGCCGCGCGATGGCCCGGTGGCGCCAAGGGCCTCATGTCGGGCGCTGCCAACCGCCTCAGGCATCGCGCCAGTCCCCCTCGCCGCCGACGTCGGCGAAGCCCCACTCCTTCACGTCGATCTCGTAGTCGGCACGCGAGAACATGCGGCCGCGGCATACCTTCATCTGCGGCGGCGGCAGCTCGCGCTGCTTGGCCAGCCGGTCGAGGAGCTCGTCGAGCAGCCAAGACGGGACGGCGTCGCGCTCGCTCGGGTAGATCCAGCGGAAGTTGACGAGGTGGCAGAGCAGCACCTCCCAGTGCACCTCCATGTAGGCGAGGAGGCGCTGCCAGTCGATTTCGCCGTGGGCCTTCAGGATGACGTGCGCCACGTCGGCGCCGTCGTGCCGGTGCTGGTTCTGCACGAAGCACTTCGACCAGACGAGTTCCGTCGGCGCGATGATGCGCACCGGGCTGCCGAACATCTCCGTTACCCGGGCGTGCTCGAACCAGGCGTCCCCGACCGGCATCGTGCCGTTCGAGCTCGCGAAGATGACGTCGAAGAAGGCGCGGCCCTTGAACACCTTGCCGAGCCAGCGGTCGTCCTCGATCTCGATCGCGTGGCCGAGCCCCTTGAAGTGGGCGAGGATGCGCGGATAGTCGCCGGCCTTGCAGAAGACGTCGAGGTCCTTCGTCTCCCGCGAGATGCCCGTGTAGGCACTGACGGCGTAGGTGCCGGCGAGCAGGAACGGGATGCCGCTGTCGACGAGTTCGCGCACCGCCTCGCGGTAGAACTGTTCGGCCTCCGGGTTCTTCAGGACCGGCGCCGCCTTCGCCGCGAAGGGCACCGCCTCGGCGGGCCCCGCCGCCGCGGAGGTCGCCGGCCTTCCCTCGCGCGTGTCGCCACCTTCGAACATCATCGTCCGCCTCCGGCGACCGGGTGCGGCCGCTCGGCCAGAACGGCGGGAAGGGGAGAGGGTTCCGGAAGGCGGGGAGAGTCGGTCCTCAGACTTTCGCCGCGAACGCCTTGAAGGCTTCCGCGAAGTCCGGGTGCCAGCGGGACAGCGGCGGGCGGTTCTCGACGATGTCGCCGGCGGCCCAGAGGATGCGGCGCTCGTCGAGGGACCGCGGCACGTCGTTGTCGGGGCAGAGGATGTAGAAGTCGCCGGCGGAAAGGCGCTCCAGCATGAAGTCGGCCGTCTCGTCGGCCGTCCAGGCGCCCGCCGGCTTCTCGGCGCGGCCGCCCTTCGTCAGCTCCGTCCACACGAAGCCGGGGATCAGGAGGTGGGCCGAGAGGCGGGCCCCGTCCGTGTTGCGGAGGGTGTGCTGCAGCGCCTCGGTGAAGGCCTTCACGCCGGCCTTCGCGACGTTGTAGGCGGGGTCCCCCGGCGGCGTCGTGATGCCCTGCTTGGAGCCGGTGTTGATCACGAGGCCCGGCCGGCCGCGGGCCAGCATCTTCGGCACGAACACCTGGGAGCCGTGGACGACGCCCCACAGGTTCACCGCGAGGATGCGCTCCCAGTTCTCCAGCGGCCCGAAGATGTCGCTGCCCGGCTGGATGCCGGCGTTGTTCATGAGGACGTCGGTGCCGCCGAACTGCCCGGCGACGGCCGCCTCCAGCGCCTCGAGGGCGGCGCGGTCGGAGACGTCCGTCTCCATCGTCACCACCGCGCCCGCGTCGCCGGCCGCCTCGGCGACGACCGCCGCCGCCGCGGCGAGCCGCTCGGCCCCGAGGTCGGCGAGGCAGACCTTCAGCCCCAGGCGGGCGAAGCGGACAGCCGCGGCGAGCCCGATGCCAGCCGCCCCGCCGGTGACGACGGCGACGGCGCCCGGAACGAGAGCGGGATGCGGCATGGCGGTCTCCTTCGGGGGCAGAGCAGGCACTGTCCGCGGCGTCTACAGCGGGATGTTGTCGTGCTTCTTCCAGGGGTTCTCGAGGTGCTTGTTGCGCAGCATCCTGAGGCCCCGGCAGATGCGGCGGCGCGTCGAGTGGGGCATGATCACCTCGTCGATGTAGCCCCGCTCGGCGGCGACGAACGGGTTGGCGAAGCGCGCCTCGTATTCCTTGGTGCGGGCGGCGATCTTCTCCGGGTCGCCGAGTTCCGAGCGGTAGAGGATCTCGACGGCGCCCTTCGCGCCCATCACGGCGATCTCGGCCGTCGGCCAGGCGTAGTTGAGGTCGCCGCGCAGGTGCTTCGAGGCCATCACGTCGTAGGCCCCGCCATAGGCCTTGCGGGTGATGACGGTGACCTTCGGCACGGTCGCCTCGGCATAGGCGAAGAGCAGCTTCGCCCCGTGCTTGATGAGGCCGCCGTACTCCTGCGCCGTGCCCGGCAGGAAGCCCGGCACGTCGACGAAGGTGACGAGCGGGATGCCGAAGCAGTCGCAGAAGCGGACGAAGCGCGCCGCCTTGCGCGAGGCGTCGCTGTCGAGGACGCCGGCGAGCACCATTGGCTGGTTGGCAACGATGCCGACCGTGCGTCCCTCCATGCGGCCGAAGCCGACGACGATGTTGCGGGCGAAGGCCTCCTGGATCTCGAAGAAGTCGCCCTCGTCGACCGTCTTCAGGATCAGTTCCTTGATGTCGTAGGGCTTGTTCGGGTTGTCCGGGATCAGCGTGTCGAGCGACAGGTCGACGCGGTCCGGCTCGTCATAGACGGCGAGCTCCGGCACGTCGGCCTGGTTGTTGGCCGGCAGGAAGTCGATCAGCCGGCGCATCTCGATGAGCGCCGTCACGTCGTCGTCGTAGCCGCCGTCGGCGATCGAGGACTTCGTCGTGTGGACGGAGGCGCCGCCGAGCTCCTCGGCGGTCACCGTCTCGTTGGTGACCGTCTTCACCACGTCCGGTCCGGTGACGAACATGTAGCTCGTGTCGCGCACCATGAAGATGAAGTCGGTCATCGCCGGCGAGTAGACGTCGCCGCCAGCGCACGGGCCCATGATGACGGAGATCTGCGGGATCACCCCCGACGCCATCACGTTGCGCAGGAACACCTCGCCATAGCCGCCGAGGGCGGCGACGCCTTCCTGGATGCGGGCGCCGCCGGCGTCGAACAGGCCGATGATCGGCGCCCGGTTGCGGAGCGCCATGTCCTGCACCTTCAGGATCTTCTGGGCGTGGGTCTCCGAGAGGGAGCCGCCGAACACCGTGAAGTCCTTGGCGAAGAGGTAGACCGTGCGGCCGTTCACCGTGCCCCAGCCGGTGACGACGCCGTCGCCGGGGAACTTCGTCGCCGCCATGCCGAAGTCGGTGGCGCGGTGCTCGACGAACATGTCGAACTCCTCGAAGGAGCCCTCGTCGAGCAGGACGTCGATGCGCTCGCGGGCCGTGAGGCGTCCGCGCGCGTGCTGCGCGTCGATGCGCTTCTGTCCGCCGCCGAGACGGGCGACCGCCCGCCGCTCTTCGAGCTCCTCGAGGATGTCGCGCATGCCCCCTCCGTCCCGCCCCGCGTTCGTGTTGCCGGCTCATAGCATGGCCGGAGGCGGCGTGGCACCTCGGCGAATGGCGGAGGGGCGGGGAGCCGCGAACGGCGGGGCGGTTCGAACTCTTGTGGCGGTTCCAGCCCTGAGGCGGCACAAACCCCTGAGGCGGCACAAGCCCCTGATGAGTCATTCCCGGCCTTGTGCCGGGAACCCATCCCTCCCCGCGCACGCATCGCCCTCGATCCGCCGGCGGACCACCCGGAGCGGGCGAATGGGTTCCCGGCACAAGGCCGGGAATGACTACGGAGAGGTGAGCAGAGGAGAGGTGAGCAGAGAAGGGGTGAGCGGGGAGGGTGGGCGCCGAGATCGTCACGCGAGGCGCGCGTCGCCCGCTCCTCAGAAATCATATCCGAACGCCGCGATCTCCCGCGCGTAGCGCTTCTCGATCACCGCCCGCGTCTCCTCGTCATAGAGCTCGCGGTAGGGGCGGTGGTCGCGGCGGTAGTTGGACTTCGCCGAGGGCAGGGCCGGGAGCGGGACGCCGAGGCGCTCGGAGAGCTTGCCGTAGTCCTCCGACAGCGTCTCGGTGTGCAGCATCACGTCGGCGACGATCGTGTCGTCGATCGTGTAGATCGACCAGTTGTTGATCTTCTTGCGGTCGTCGTTCAGCACGTACTCGCGGAAGCTCGGCCGCGTCTTCGGATCGCGGTTGCGCCAGAAATAGTGCGAGACCTCGCGGTCCCAGGGATTCCGCTCGATCGAGATCTTCACGTAGTCGCGCCACACGGCGGCCGGCACCATGCGCTTCACCTGTTCGCCGCGCATGTGGTTGAAGAACTTGACGCCCGCCTCGGCCCGGCTGCGGCCGACGGCCATCAGCGCATAGGCCGAGAGCGGCCAGCGCTTCATCGGCAGGTTCTGGTTCTGCGGCGGCGGGCCGACCCGCAGCTTCTCGTCGTGGCCGACGGGCGTGATGACGTCCTCCGGCCCGCAGACGCCGCCGAGGCCGAGCTCGATGCTGGTGGAGCCGGTCTTCCAGGTCTTCAGGAAGATGAAGCGGTGGCGGTGGCAGAGGATCATCGGGAGAAAGCAGGTCCGGAGCGAGGGGATCGGTTCGGCGGCGGAATCGGTTCTGGCGGTCGTCAGAAAGTGTAGCCGAAGTGGGCGATCTCGCGGGCGTAGTAGTGCGCCACCGCGTCCCGCGTCGCCGCATCGTAGAAGCGCCGGTAGCCGGGCTCGTCCACGGCGGCGCCCTCGGCGCGCGGCCGGTGCCAGCTCTTGGCGTGCGGCAGCACCGGCGGCGTCTCGATGCCGAGGTCGGCCATGAAGGCGGCGAAGTCCGCCGAGAGCGTCTCGTAACGCAGGAAACGGTCGACGACGATCCGGCCGTCGATCGAATAGAGCTGGACGTTCTTCACCCGCTCCACCGCCGGCCGCTTCAGCACGAAGTCGGAAAAGCTCGGCCGGCTCCCCTCCGGCAGCTGCCGCGTCTCCCAGAAATAGAGCGACACCTCCCGGTCCCACGGGTTCCGCTCGACCGCCACCTTCGTGTAGCCCGTCCACACCTCCGGCGGCAGGGCCGCGGCCAACTTGTAGGCCGGCATGTGGTTGTAGAACTCGGTGCCGGCCCTTGCCGGGCTCGCGCCGAGCATCCGGCGGAGCGGCGCGAGCAGGGCGCGGCGGCGCGGCGGGATCGCGTAGTTCTGCGGGGCGCGGCCGCGCCGGAGCTTCTCGTCGGCGGGGATGAGGGGCGTGATCACGTCGTCCGGCCCGCAGATCTCCGACAGGGCGAGCTCGACGCTCGAACTCGCCGTCTTCTTCGTCTTCAGGAAGATGAAGCGATGACGGTGCGAGACGATCATGCCGGCGCCGTGCCCTCGGTGCCGGCGGCGAGTTCGGCGACCACCAGCGCCGCCGCCCGCGCCTCGGCCTCCCGCGCGGCGCGGCGGGCGAGCGCCTCGCCGTCGGCACCCCACAGCGACCAGTTCCAGTCCTCGTCGACGTTCGCCGCCGCGAAGGCCGCCGCGAAGTCGAGCCGGCCGTGGACGAGGGCGAGGGCGAGGAGCGCCGAGCCGGTGAGGGTGGTGAGGACGTGCGTCGCGGCGACGAGGATCGGCGGCCCGTGCGGTACCGCGGCTGCGAGCCGGGCGAGGGCGGCCGGGTCCTGCGTCACCGGCATCAGCCCCTCGGCGAGGACGAGGCGGGCGCCGAGGGCGCTCTCGGCCCAGTCGATCACCGGGTTCCACAGGGCGTCCGTGCGGGCGACGAGGCCCTCCGGCCCGTCCGGGCGATAGCAGAGGAGGTCGCTGCCGGCATACGCGGCGACGTCCGCCCGCACCGCCTCGACGTCCGCGGCGACGCCGTCGAGAGCGGCGTTGAGAAGGCGCGTCAGCGGCATCGTCGCCGGGTCGATGCGCTCGCCCTGGGCCGCCCACTCGGCGGCGAGCGTCGCCGCGAGGGCGGGCGTCGGCACGGCGAGCAGGTGGCGGGCGGGGGTGCGCACGGGCCGCCCGTCGAGGACGAGCACGTGGCCCTCGGGCCGCTCCTCCGTCGCCACGTCCGTGTAGAACCGCTTCGGCAGCTCGGTCTTCGTGGCCGGCGTCCGCGTCGGGTCCGACGGGCGCTCGCCGGGCGCAATGTCGCCGAGGTCGAAGGGCGTGTCGCTCACGATGCCACCAGGGCGCGGGCGGCGAAGACGGCGCGCACGGCCTCCGGCAGCGCGCCGAAGTCGTCGACGAGGCGGTCGGCGCCGGCGGCGACGAGGCGCTCGGTCGGGTGGTAGCCCCACGAGACGCCGATCGCGGCCGCCCCGGCGGCCCGTGCCATCTCCATGTCGAAGGTGGTGTCGCCGACCACTACGGCGCGCGCGGCCGGCACCCCCGCCTCGGCGAGGGCGAGCCGCACCATCGTCGGGTCGGGCTTCGAGGGCGCGTCGTCGGCGGTCTTCAGCGTCACGAACCGGTCTGCGATGGCGTGGCGGGCGAGGATGCCGTCGAGCCCGCGCCGCGACTTGCCGGTGACGACGCCGAGCAGGAGGTCCTCTTCGGCCGCCAGCCGGGCGATCGTCTCGAGGGCGCCGGGATAGGGCGGCTCGCGGTCGACGGGCTCGGTGCGGAGGCGATGGAAGGCGGTGCGATAGGCGTCGACAAGGGCGGCGACCGGCGCCTCCGGCAGGCCCGCCGTCAGCGCCGTCATCGCCACCGGCAGGGAGAGCCCGACGATCGACAGCGTCGCCGCGCGGGTCGGCGGCGTGAGGCCGGTGTCGCGGAAGGCGTGCTCCATCGCGGCGACGATCATCGCCTGGCTGTCCACCAGCGTTCCGTCGCAGTCGAAGAGGACGAGATACATCGGCAAGGGTCCAGGCCCGGGGTCGCCGCCCCGGATGCTCGCGGCGTGATGGACCATCCGGGCGGGGCGCGTCAACGCCGGCGCGACAGCACCGCCACGGCTTCCACCTCCGCCGACCAGACGAACTGGTCGACCGGCACCACCCTCTCCACCGTGTAGCCGCCGGCGACGAGGACGGCGAGGTCGCGGGCGAGCGTCGCCGGATTGCAGGAGACGTAGACGATGCGGGGCACCGTGGCCTTCGCGAGGAGGTCCACCTGCGGCTTCGCCCCGGCGTGCGGCGGGTCGAGCACCACGGCGTCGAAGCGGCCGAAGTCCTTCGGCATGAACGGCCGGCGGACGAGGTCGCGCCGCTCCGTCGTCACCGGCTTCAGGCCCTTCGCCAGGCGCCGCGCCGCCTCGAGGGCGGCGATGGCCGAGGCCTCGCCCTCGACGGCATGCACGGTCGCCGTGCGGCCGAGGCGAAGGGCGAAGGTGCCGATGCCGGCATAGAGGTCGAGCACCCGACGCGCCTTGCCGACGGCCTGGAGGACGATCTCGGCGAGCGCCGTCTCGGCCTCCGCCACCGCCTGGACGAAGCCGCCTGGCGGCGGCACGACGGGGACGCCGCCGACGTCGAGCGACGGGGCGCGCAGCGTCGCCACCCCCTCGCCGTCGACCGTCAGGCGGGCGAGACCGAGTTCGCCGGCGAAGGCAGGCAGGCGGGTCCGCTCCGCCTCGTCGATCCGCTTCGCCCCGAAGAGCGCCACGTCGAGGCCGCCGTCGGTCAGCGTCACGACGAGGCGCGTCGCGTCCTTCGGATGACAGAGCCGGGCGGCGAGGCGCTGCAGGCGCGGCAGTGCCGCGACGAGCGCCGGCAGCAGCACTGGGCACTCCTCGATCGCGACGAGCCGGTGGCTGCCGCGCGCATGGTAGCCGAGGGCGATGCCGCCGCCGGTCCGCCGCGCCGTCAGTGTGGCGCGCCGCCGCGAGCCGGCGGGCACCGTCACGATCGGGTCGACGGTGACGTCGAGCCGCTCGGCGGCGAGCGCCTCGACGAGGCGGTCGCGCTTCAAGGCGGCGTAGGGCGCGGAGGCGAGGTGCTGCAGCGCGCAGCCGCCGCAGTCGCGGAAGTGGCGGCAGGCGGGCGCGATGCGGTCGGGCGAGGGGGTCTCGACGGCGAGAAGCTCGGCCCGGCCGCCGGTCCGCGCCACCACGACACGCTCGCCGGGCAAGGCGAAGGGCACGAACAGCGGCCCCTCGGGTGTCTCGGCAATGCCATCGCCGAGGTGGCCGAGACGGTTGATGGTGACGATTTCGCGGACGCGGCCGACATGGGCCTCGTCGTCGGCAAAGGCTGCGGGCGCGTCTGCCGGAGGGGTCATGGGGTGTCGTCCGTTCGGGTGGCGCCGAGCAGGAATTCGCGGTTGCCGTCGCCGCCCTCGATGGGCGAGGGAACGAGGCCCGCGACGCGCCACCCAGGCTGGTCGCCGAGCCACGCGGCGAGATCCTGCGCGGCCGCCTCGGCGAGGGCCGGATCGCGGACGATGCCGCCCTTGCCGACGCCGTCGCGGCCGACCTCGAACTGCGGCTTGACGAGAAACACCCCCCACGCGCCCGGCGCCGCGAGGCCGAGGGCCGGCGGCAGGGCGAGCTTCAGCGAGATGAAGGAGAGGTCGGCGACGATCGCCTCCGGTGCCGCCGGTGCGCCGCCCTCGCGAACGTCGTCTGCGGTGAGGGCGCGGGCGTTCAGGCCCTCGATCGCCGTCACCCGCGGATCGGCGGCGATGCGCGGATGGAGCTGCCCGTGGCCGACGTCGACCGCCACAACGGCGCGGGCGCCGCGGGCGAGCAGCACCTCGGTGAAGCCGCCGGTCGAGGCTCCGAGGTCGAGGGCGAACCGGCCGGCCGGGTCGAAGCCGAAGGCGGCGAGCCCGGCGACGAGCTTTTCCGCCGCCCGCGACACGTAGCCCGGCGCATCGGCCGTGAGCGCGAGGGCTGCGCCGGCCGCGACGGTGGCGGAGGGCTTCGCGGCGGGCTTGCCGTCGACGGTGACGCGGCCGCGCAGCACGAGGTCGCGGGCCCGCGAGCGGCTGTCGGCAAGGCCGCGGGCGACAAGGGCGAGGTCGAGCCGCTGCGGGCCCGCGTCCCTCCCGTCCGTCCCGGCGCGGTCGACCGTGTCCGCTGCGCTCACCCGAAGCACCCGGCGAGGCCGGTGAGCAGCGCCTCGAGATAGACGCCCTTCCCGTAGACCGCCCACAGCGCCGCAGCCGCCGCGACGAGCGCGGCGCCGGCGAGGGCGACGGAAAGGGAAGCGGTACGGGTCACGGCGGCGCCTTGGTTACGGTCCGTTCCAATGTAGGCCGCGCGGCGCTGCGGAGGAAGGGGCGGTGGACGAGGGGCGAGCTTTGCGAGGACGTGCTCAGGCGATGAGCTGCGTCTGTACGCCGACGGCCGGGCCTGCGGCGGCGAGGCGCGTGTCCAAAGTGCAGAGCACCGCGCTCCGCCGCGCGGCGACGGCGAGATGCAGCGCATCGCCAGCGCGAAGGCTCAACTCATGGCGCGTGGCATACTGAGCCGCCAGGTGAAATTGGGCGGGCTCGACGGGCATGACGAGGAAGGTCTCGACGACCAGTTTGTTGAAGGCCGCGAGTATCGCTGCGCGCCGGTCCTGATCGAGGTGGCCCATACGGACCTTGACCGACAGCGCCGACGACGTCTCCGTGATCGTCCAGTCGCTGATCAGGAAAGGGGATGAAGCATTCTGTTCAAGCCAATACTGCACGCTCCTCGTCGCAACCTCGTTCGTCAGCGCCGAGACGATCAAGGAGGTGTCGAGGTAGTTCATCAGTAGCGGTCGGTGTCCCGCATGGTGCGAACGAGAGCGGCAGCGCTTTGTGTCGACGGCGGGAGAGAGTCCGTCAACGTACGCAACTCGGCAACATCGATGCGCTTTCGCTTTGCGGTGGCTGCCGTCAGCCGCGCGACCGGCTTCCCGCGACGGGTGATCTCGATCGTGTCCCCCGCCTCGACCCGATCGATCAGTTCGCTGAGATGCGCCTTGGCTTCGGCCAGGCTGACGGCCCTCATGGCGTCACTGCTCCACTTCGTCATGACCAAGTAGATGGTCATTTACCACGTTTACCCCAAGGCTTCCACGCCTCAGCCGAAGCGGAGGCGCCCACGCCGGGCGGCGCGTCACCCAACGGCGGCGGCCTGCGGCAGAGACACCCCCATCCGCCGCTCCCGCACGATTTCCGCGAGGATCGACAGGGCGATCTCCTCGGGCTCGATGGCGCCGAGGTCGAGGCCGGCGGGGCCGTGGAGACGGGCGAGGCGGTCGGCCGGCACGCGGTCGGCGATCTGGGCCGTCAGCGTCGCCACCTTCCGCCGGCTGCCGACCATCCCGACATAGCCGGCCTCCGAGAGGAGCGCCGCGACGAGCGCCTCGCGGTCGCGTTTGCCCTGGGTCGCCACCACCACCGCATCACGACCGTCGAGGCCGAGGGGAGCGAGGTCGAAGCCGTCGAGGGCCGCGTCCGCCGCCGGCAGCTTCGGATGGTCCTCGGCGAGGGCGGCGGCGACGACGTGGTGGCCGAGGGCTCGGCCGAGGGTGACGAGGGCGGCCGCGATCGGCGAGGCACCGGCGACGACGAGGCGCGAGGGCCGCCGCACCGGCTCGAGGAAGAGCTCGACCGTGCCGCGGCTCGGGCAGCTCGAGGCGTGGAGTTCCACCCCGTCGACGTCGACGGGGGAAACCACCTGGTCCTTCGGCCGGACGCGGATGAGCCGCGGCGCACCGCTCGAGAGCGCCTCGAGCGCCGCCCGGCGGACCGCACCTGTGACGCAGCCGCCGCCGACGAAGCCGGTGAGGGCGCCGTCCCGCGACACGATCGCCTTGGCGCCCGCCTTCGCCGAGGTGGCGTCGGCCGTCCGCACGACGGTGACGAGGCAGTAGTCCTCACCCCCGGCGGCGAGGCGGCGGGCGAGGTCGAGGACGTCGGTGCGGGCGGTACCCATCAGTTGCTCCGTCGGTCAGAGCCGGGAGAGCGCCGGCTCCAGCGCGGCGAGGTCGGCGAGGGTGGTGGCGGGGGCGAAGAGGTCGACGTGCGGCCGCGCCGCCACGACGGCGCGCGCCACCGGCGCGTAGCCCGGCCAGCCGGCGAGCGGATTCAGCCAGACGATGGCGCGCACGCGCCGGCCGAGGTCGGCGAAGCCGTCCGCCACCGCCTCCGGCGTCCCGGTGTCGTAGCCGTCGGAGATGACGAGCACGACCGTGCGGCCGTCGAGGGTGCGGCGGCCATGGCGGCGGGCGAGGTCGGCGAGGCAGGCGCCGAGGCGGGTGCCGCCGCCGAATCCTTCGGCGGTCAGGGCGAGCCGGGTCATCGCCCGGATCGGATCGTGATCCGTGATCACGTCGGCGACGCGGTGCAGGCGGGTGTGGAAGAGGAAGGCGTCGGCGCCGCGCGCGCCCGTCACGAGGCCGCGGAGAAACTGAAGGAAAACGCGCACATAGGGCTTCATGGAGCCGGACACGTCGAGGAGCGCCACCACCTTCAGGGGCGGTGTGCGGCGGCGCCGGCGCGGCAGCACGAAGGGCTCGCCGCCGCTCGCAAGGCTCCGGCGGATCGCCCGGCGGAGGTCGGGACGACCCCCGTGCGGGGCCGGCTTCCGGCGCCGGCTGAGCCGGTCCCGGAGCGCCGCCCCGAGGCGCCGGGCCGCGGCCTCCGCCAAGGCGAGTTCGGCGGCGTCGGCGACGTGGCGGAGATCGGTGCGGGCGCGCGGGCTCGAACGGGCGGCGACGAGGCGGCCGGCCGGGCCGCCGGTGGCACTGGCGCCGCCGTCGTCCGGGGCGGCCGGTGGGGCGGATCGGTCTAGCGATGGTGATCTCTGATCACGATCGCCGAGGTGGCGTTCCCACAGGGCCGGCACCGTGTCCCGGCGCGCGGACGCGGCCCCGCCCGCCGCCGGCCGCCTCCGCTCCCGGCCGCGGTGGTGGAAATAGGCCTCGAACAGGGCGTCGAAGCGCCGCCACTGGTCTTCGTCGGCGGCGAGCAGCGTCTTCCAGGCGAGGCGGAGGGCGCCGGGATCGGTGGCGCCGATCCGGGCCGCGACATCGGCCGCCGCCGCCGCCTCTGCCGGACCGAGGGCGAAGCCGTTGAGGCGAAGGTGGGCGACGAAGCCGGCGATGCGGCCGGTGATGCCGCCGTCCGCCGGCGCCGCTGCCGCCGCGGCGAGCATCAGGCCGCCTTGCCGGCGAGCCGGGCGACCACCTCGATCGTCACGGAACGCTGGTCCGGCTCGGTCTTGAGAAGACAGCCGAGGGTGGCGAGCACCGTCTCCGGCGCCGCCGCCACGTCTCGGACGCCGAGGCCGGCGAGCGCCGCCACCCAGTCGAGCGTCTCGGCGATGCCGGGCTTCTTCGCGAGGTCCTCCGCCCTGAGCCCCCTGACGAAGCGCGCGGCCTGGCCGGCGAGTTCGGCCTCGACGTGCGGCAGGCGGGCGAGCACGATGGCCCGCTCGCGCTCGGCGTCGGGATAGTCGACATAGGCGTAGAGGCAGCGGCGGCGGAGCGCGTCCGACAGCTCGCGGGTGCCGTTCGACGTGAGCACCACGAAGGGCCGGGCGGTGGCGCGGATGGTGCCGAGTTCGGGCACGGTCACCTGGAAGTCCGACAGCACCTCGAGGAGATAGGCCTCGAAGGCCTCGTCGGCGCGGTCGATCTCGTCGATGAGAAGCACTGGCGGCCGGTCCTGCGTGATCGCCTCCAGCAGCGGCCGTTTCAGAAGGTAGCGCTCGGAGAAGACGCGGTCCTCGACGGCGTCGGCGTCCTCGCCCTCGCGAGCGCGGATGGCGAGGAGCTGGCGCTGGTAGTTCCACTCGTAGAGTGCCTGGGCGGCGTCGAGGCCCTCGTAGCACTGCAGGCGGATGAGACGGGCCGCCCGGGCCTCCGCGAGGGCCTTCGCCACCTCCGTCTTGCCGACGCCCGCCTCGCCCTCCAGCAGGACGGGACGGCCGAGCATGTCGCCGAGGGCGAGCGCCATGGCAAGGGCGTCGTCGGCGAGGTAGCCGACGCCGGCGAGGGCGGCCTGGAGGGCGGCGGGGGGCGTCATCGGCTTTGGCGCGAACTATGGCGCGACAGCGCAACCCTCCCCTTGAGGGGGAGGGTCGGCGGCAAAACCGCTGGGGTGGGGTGGCGGCGCCGGTAGGCGCCGGAAAGACCTCCATTCGCGGCGGGAGTCTTTGCGCGGGCTCGCCGCCCGCGGTCACCCCACCCCGCCACGCCTTCGGCGTGTCGACCCTCCCCCTCGAGGGGAGGGTGGCGGCGACGCCCCCCGTGCGGCGATCGTGTGCCATCCGGAGGAGGGCAATCCGGGAGGGGGACTGCCGCGGTGCCGCGGCGAGGCTCCCCCCTCGCGCGGCTGCACCGGCCGCGCGCCCCCCTCCCGGTCCGTTCCCCCGCCGGATCGGGCTCCGCCACGCCGGCGCAGATCGTCACGACGTGATCCCCAGCCTCTCGGCCGTCTGCCAGACGCGCCAGTGGTCGTGCGGCATCTGGGTGTGGGTGAGGCCGAGATGGGCGAAGGCGTCGTTGACGGCGTTCGAGAAGGCCGAGACGCCGCCGACGTTCGGCGACTCGCCGACGCCCTTTGCACCGATCGGGTGGTGCGGCGAGGGCGTCACCGTGAAGTCCGTCTCCCAATGCGGCGTCTCCACCGCCGTCGGCAGGAAGAAGTCCATCAGGGTGGCTCCCTTGACGTTGCCGATCTCGTCGTAGGCGATCTCCTGGCCCATCGCGATCGCCAGCGCCTCCGTCAGGCCGCCGTGCACCTGCCCCTCGATGATCATCGGGTTGATGCGGGTGCCGCAGTCGTCGAGGGCGTAGAAGCGGCGCACTGTCGTCACGCCGGTGTCGACGTCGATGTCGACGACGCAGACATAGGCGCCGAACGGGTAGGTCATGTTCGGCGGGTCATAGTAGCTGACCGCCTCGAGGCCCGGCTCGAGGCCCGGGATCGCCTGGTTGTAGGCGGCGAAGGCGATCTCGCTCATCGTCTTCGCCCGCTCCGGCGCCCCCTTCACGACGAAGCGGTCGACGTCCCACTCGAGGTCGTCCTCGTGCACCTCGAGCAGCCAGGCGGCGATCATCTGCGCCTTGGCGCGGATCTTCCGGCCCGCCATCGCGGTCGCGGCGCCGGCGACCGGCGTCGAGCGCGAGCCGTAGGTGCCGAGGCCGTAGGGGGCGGTGTCGGTGTCGCCCTCCTCGACGGTGATGTTCGCGGCGGGAATGCCGATCTCGGTGGCGAGGATCTGGGCGAACGTCGTCGCGTGGCCCTGCCCTTGGCTGATCGTGCCGAGGCGGGCGATGGCGCTTCCCGTGGGGTGGATGCGGATCTCGCACGAGTCGAACATGCCGAGGCCGAGGATGTCGCAGTTCTTCACCGGTCCGGCGCCGACGATCTCGGTGAAGAAGGCGACGCCGACGCCCATCAGCGAGCGCGTCTCGCCGCGGGCGAAGGCGGCCCGGTTCTCCGCCTGCTCGGCCCGCAGCGCCGCGTAGCCGACAGTCTCCATCGCCTTCTGCATGGCGGTCTCGTAGTCGCCGGAATCGTATTCCCAGCCAAGCGCCGAGGTGTAGGGGAACTGGCTCTTCTGGATGAAGTTCTTCAGCCGGAGCTCGGCCGGGTCCATCTCCAGCTTCCGCGCGAGGACGTCGATCATCCGCTCGATGAAGTAGGACGCCTCGGTGACGCGGAACGAGCAGCGGTAGGCGACGCCGCCCGGCGCCTTGTTGGTGTAGACGCCGTCGACCACGAGATGGGCGACGGGGATGTCGTAGGAGCCGGTGCAGATCGAGAAGAACCCGGCCGGGAACTTCGTCGGGTCGGCACAGGCGTCGAAGGCGCCGTGGTCGGCGAGCACGTGGCAGTCGAGGGCGGTGATGCGGCCGTCCTTCGTCGCGCCGATGCGGCCGCGCATGTGGTAGTCGCGGGCAAACGCCGTGGTCGAGAGGTTCTCGATGCGGTCCTCCACCCACTTCACCGGCTTGCCGGTGACGATCGAGGCGACGATCGCGCAGATGTAGCCCGGATAGACACCGACCTTGTTGCCGAAGCCGCCGCCGATGTCCGGCGAGACGATGCGGATGTTGTGCTCGGCGATGCCGGAGATCAGGGATGCCACCGTGCGGACGGCGTGCGGCGCCTGGAAGGTGCCCCAGACCGTCAGCTTGCCGTTGATCTTGTCCATCGAGGCGACGCAGCCGCACGTCTCGAGCGGGCAGGGATGGACGCGCTGGTAGGTGATCAGTTCCTCGGCCACCACCTCGGCGGCGTCGAGGGCGGCGTGGGTGCCGTCCTTGTCGCCGACGGTCCAGGTGAAGATGTGGTTGTGATGGTTGCGCGGGCCGTGGGCGCCCGACGTCTTGCCGGCGAGGTCCTCGCGGAGCACCGGAGCATCGGCATCCATCGCCTTGAACGGATCGACAAGGGCGGGCAGTTCCTCGTAGTCCACCTCGACGAGGTCGACCGCATCGGCCGCCACGTAGCGGTCCTCGGCGATGACGAAGGCGACCTCCTGGTTTTGGTAGAGCACCTTCTCCTCGGCCAGCACCGCCTGCACGTCGCCGGCGAGGGTCGGCATGTAGTGGAGGTTGAGGGGCTTCAGGTCCGCCGCGGTGATGACGGCGATGACGCCCGGCAGGGCCTTCGCCGCCTCGGCGTTGATCGACTTGATGCGGGCGTGGCCGTAGGGCGAGCGGACGAAGTCGCCGAACAACATGCCCGGCAGCTTCATGTCGTCGACATAGCGGCCCTTGCCTTGGGTGAAGCGGGCGTCCTCGACGCGCTTGCGGGAGGAGCCGAGGCCCTGCAGCTTCTCGGCGCGCTCCATCGGGGAGGGGACGGGGGCGTTCATTCGGCGGCCTCCTTGACGGCGGAGAGTTCCGCGGCGGCGGCGAGCACCGCCTTGACGATGTTCTGGTAGCCCGTGCAGCGGCAGAGGTTGCCGGAGATGCCGTAGCGCACCTCCTCCTCCGTCGGGTTCGGGTTCTCCTTCAGGAGGCGCCAGGCGCGGGTGATCATGCCCGGGGTGCAGAAGCCGCACTGCAGGCCGTGGTGCTGGCGGAACGCCTCCTGGACGGCGTGGAGCGTGCCGTCGGGGTGGGCGATGCCCTCGATGGTGACGACGTCCGCGCCGTTCGCCTGGGCGACGAAGACGGTGCAGGACTTCACCGACTTGCCGTCGAGGTCGACGGTGCAGGCGCCGCAGTGGCTGGTCTCGCAGCCGATGTGCGGCCCGGTGAGTTCGAGGTTCTCGCGCAGGAAGTGGATGAGGAGCGTGCGCGGCTCGGCGAGCGCCTCGACGGCGCGGCCGTTGACCGTCAGCTTGACGTGCATCTTGCCCATCGGGCGGTTTCCTCCCGGGTATCGTCGCGTCTTGGGTCGGGCGCTCGGCGGCTGGCGCGAGCGCTCGCGTTGTCAACCGCTCGCGCGCTCGCTCGCTGCCGCGATGGCGCGGCGGACCATCTGGCCGGCGACCTTCGTGCGGAACCGCGCCGGGCCGCGGCCGTCGCTGGCCGGGGCGGTGATCGCCTCGGCGGCGGCGACGGCGCGGTCGATGGTAGCCGCATCGAGGGGCGCCCCGGTCAGGATCCGCGAGGCCTCCTCGGCGAAGAGGGGCGTGTCGGCGACGTTGGTGAGGGCGATCGAGGCGAAGGTGCAGCGCTCGCCGGAGCGGATGAGGATCACCGCGGCGGCGGCGGTGGCATAGTCGCCGATCTTCCGCTTCTGCTTCACGTAGGCCGCGCCGTGACCGACCGGCGGGCGTGGGATGCGGATGGCGGTGAGGATGCGGCCCTCGCCGAGGGCGGTGAAGTAGGCCGCCTGGTAGAAGCCGCGGGCGGGAATCTCCTCGCGCCCGTCCGGCCCCTCGACGACGAAGCTCGCATCGAGCGCCATCATGACTGCCGGCATGTCGTTGCCGGGGTCGCCGTTGGCGACGTTGCCCCCGACCGTGCCGCAGTTGCGGATCTGCGGGTCGGCGATCTGCAGGGCGGTTTCCCGGAGGATCGGGCAGGCGCGGGCGAGGCTCTCGTCCGCGATCAGTTCCGCCTGGGTGGTGAGGGCGCCGATCACGATGGTGCCGCCATCGTCGCGGATGCCGCCCTTCAGCTCGGACACGTCGCGCAGGTCGATGAGGTGCTGCGGGTTCGCCATGCGCAGCTTCATCATCGGGATGAGGCTGTGACCGCCGGCGACGACCCGTCCCTCGTCGCCGTACTTCGCGACGAGCGACAAGACTTCGGCCACCGACGAAGGCCGGTGGTAGTCGAACGATGCGGGGATCATGGCTCCTCCTCGCGTTTCCTCGGGCGCGCCTCCTTCTCGTCCCGGACGGGCGGGGAGGCGCTGCTTCGAGGAAGTCTAAGAGAGGGCCGGCGCCGGGCATCGGGCCGGCGTGCCAACGCCAGCCGGCGTGCACGAAATGCGTTCCTGCTGCACGAACTGCGGAACCATTTCTGCCGCGGCCGGAAGCGACGCGCGTCGCGCCCGCCCGCGCCGCAGGCGGGAACGAGGAGGGATTCCGAGGGGGGCGGAGGCGCGGGGGTAGAGCCTTGCGGCTCACTCCATGCCGAGCAGGCGGCGGATGTCGGCGACGCGGGCGCGGCTCACCGGCACCCGGCTCCCGTCGCCCTCGCCGATGAGGCAAAACGCCTTGTCGCCGTCGCGCGAGAAGCCCGTGACGTGGGCGATGTTGACGAGGTGAGAGCGGTGGGTGCGCACGAACAGGCGCGGGTCCACCATCGTCTCCACTCGCGAGATCGCCCACGGGCAGAAGAGCTCGCTCTCGCCGCGCTTCAGCCAGGTGTAGTGGCCGTCCGCGCGGATCGCCGAGACCTCGTCGAGGCCGACGAAGCGAACGGTGTTGTTGAGCTCGTAGGGCAGGCGCACCGGCGCACCGGCCCGTAGCGGTGTCTCGGCCGCCGCCTCTGTCGCCACCGCCGCAGGGGCCACCGCCGCAGGGGCCGCCGCCACGATGGCGCCGGCGGCGGCAGCGGGGGCGGGCGCCCGGGCGGGCAGCGCGCCCTGGGGCGCCGGCGCGGCCTCCGGGGCCTCGAGAGCCCGCAGGGCGACGTCCGCGGCGAGGGCGCCGGTCTGCGGCGTCCGTCCCGGCGTGGCAGCGTGCCCCCGCGGAAGGAGGGTCGTGGCGCCGCCGCCGTGCCCCGCCGCGGCCATCGCCGGCTCCTGTCCGAGTGGCAGCGCCGTCAGCAGGAACAGGCCGCAGATGACGAAGGCGGCGACGGCGACGATCATCGCCAGCACGCCGCCGGTCAGCGTCGGCTCGGAGATCGGCACCACCTCGGTCGCGAGCGAAAAGTGGGTGTAGATCATCGCCGAATAGTGCATGGCCGAGATCGCCAGCCCGAGCGCCACCGCGCCGAGGGCGAGGTGGGCGTGCGGCCGCTCTCGATAGGCGAGCCAGAAGGCGCCGATCGAGGCGCCGATGGCGATCGCCGTCGAGATCACCGTGCCCTCCGGCGCGAACACCGGCACGCAGTTCCCGCCGATCGCCGACATGCCGACATAGTGCATCGAGACGATGCCGAGGCCGGTGAGGGCGCCCGCCGCGACGAGACGGCCGGGGGAGGCCGGGCCGGCGTGGAGCGCGATCAGCCCGAGGCCGGTGATGAGGATGGCGATCAGCACCGAGCCGAGCGTGCGCAGGGCGTCGTACTCGATCGAGACCGGCAGGCTCACCGCCAGCATGGCAACGAAGTGCATCGACCAGATACCGCCGCCGAGCGCCACGGCCGCCTTGGCGATCTCGCCCTTGCGCCGCGTCGGCGCGAGCACGCCGATGCCCGCAGCCATCCGCAGCCCCGTGTAGGCCGCCATGACGGCGACGAGGACGGAGGCGAGCACCAGCGTCGGGTCGTAGGTGACCGGCAACATGCGGGCGATTCTAAAGTCGAAGGCGGGGGGGAGCGCAAGGCCTGCCCTCTCTCGCCGCACCGCTGGGCGGGTCGGCGCCGGTTCCCTGTGCCTAGCCCGCTCGCGCCTGGCGGAAGGCGGCCGGCGAGACGCCGTAGCGGCGCGAGAACATCCGCGTCAGGTGCGCCTGGTCGCAGAAGCCGCACATGGCGGCGATCTGCTTCGTCGGCAGTTCGGTTTCCTCGAGCAGCCGGCGGGCGAGGGCGAGGCGCCGCTCGGTGACGTAGGCATAGGGCGCCATGCCGGTCGAACGGCGGAACTGCCGGGCGAAGGTGCCGGCGCTCATGTTGAGGGCGGCGGCGATCTCGCCGAGCTCGAGGGCGCGGCCGAGGTTCGCCTCGATGTAGTCCTCGGCGCGGGCGCGCTGGGCGCTCGCGAGCTCGCCGCGCGGCAGGCCCTCGCGGAGGCGCACCGAGGCATACTTGCGCAGGAGATGGATGACGAGCTGGCGGCCGATCGCCTCCACATAGAGGCCGGCGCCGAACTCGGGGCTGCGGGCCTCGGCCGCGATGGTGTCGATGGCGGCGGTGACGATCGGGTCGTCGGTGCGCAGCACGTCGCCGAACATCACCTCGGCGACGCTGCGCCCGGTGACCTCCGCCGCGACCCCCGAGACGAACTCGTCGGTGAGGTAGAGGTGGGTGACGGTGACGTCCTCGGTCCAGTGCCAGTGCGACAGCTGCGAGCGCGTCAGGAGCGACACCGTCCCCGGCCCGCAGACGGCCCGCGACCAGCGGCCGTCGAAACGGCGCTGCATCGGGGTGACACCGACCCGGTAGGACACGAGCATGAAGTCCCGCATCGCCGGGACGAGGACGTCCTGCCCCTTGTAGCCGTAGGTCCTGAGCGAAATGCCCTTCCAGCCGAGGCCGCCGCTGCAGGCGAGCACGTCTCCGGGCACGTATCTCGGCAGGTTCTCGGGTGCGCACAGCTCCATGGGTGCCGTCCCTCCGCCGCCGGTCTCACGCCGGCGTGCCTTCGGATGGTAGCGCGGGGGTAGGGGTTCGGCAATGAAACCGCTGGTGGCGCGGACCGCCGGCAGCCTTCATTCGCCGTGATCGTTCAAGTCTTCGGCCGGATCGTTCAAGGCAACGCGGCGATCGTTCAAGCGGCGGCGCCCCCGTCGGCCCACCCTTGCTGCAACAATCAGAGAGGGAGGACGTCCGCCGTGAACGCTGTCGCCACCGGAGTGAATGGCCAGAACGGACACATCGAGGAACTCGACGCGCTGGTGATCGGCGCCGGCGTCGCCGGCCTCTACCAGCTGCACCAGCTTAGGAAGGAGGGCCTGAAGGTCCGGGCCTACGACAACGCCTCCGGCCCGGGCGGGACGTGGTTCTGGAACCGCTATCCCGGCGCCAAGTTCGATTCCGAGTCCTACATCTACCAGTATCTCTTCGACGAAGACCTCTACCGCGGCTGGACCTGGAGCTGCCGCTTCCCGGGCCAGCCGGAGATCGAGCGCTGGCTGAACTACGTCTGCGACCGGCTGGACCTGCGCCGTGACATCCGCTTCGACACCACGGTGACGAGCGCCCACTGGAACGAGGAGCGGCGACGCTGGCGGGTGACCATGGACACCGGCGAGGTGGTCGACGCGCGCTTCCTCGTCACCTGCTGCGGCATGCTCTCGGCGCCGCTCGAGAAGGTGTTCGAGGGCCAGGAGACGTTCCGCGGCGAGATCTTCCACACCTCGCGCTGGCCGCGCGGCGGCGTCGAGCTCGCCGGCAAGCGCGTCGGCGTCGTCGGCATCGGGGCGACGGGCATCCAGGTCATCCAGACGATCGCGGGCACCGTCGGCCACCTCACCGTCTTCGTGCGCACGCCGCAATACGTGCTGCCGATGAAGAACCCGGCCTTCGACGAGACAGGCGAGGTCTACAAGAAGCGCTTCGAGGAGCTGCGCGAGGTGCTGCCGCGCACCTTCACCGGCTTCGAGTACGACTTCGGCCCGTCGTGGGCGGAGCTGACGCCGGAGGAGCGGCGGGCGCGCCTCGAGGACATCCATGCCGACGGCTCGCTGAAGCTCTGGCTCGCCTCCTTCGCCGAGATCTTCTTCTACGAGGACATCAGCGAGGAGGTGTCGGCGTTCGTCCGCGAGAAGATGCGCGAGCGGCTCGTCGACGAGAGGCTCTGCGACCTCCTCATCCCCAAGGACTACTTCTTCGGCACCCACCGCGTGCCGCTCGAGATGGGCTACCTCGAGGTCTACCGCCAGCCGAACGTCACGGCCGTCAACTGCCGCGAGACGCCGATCGCGCGGATCGTGCCGGAGGGCGTCGAGATGGCGGACGGCACGGTCCACGAACTCGACGTCATCATCCTCGCCACCGGCTTCGACGCCGGCACCGGGGCGCTCACCCGCATCGACCTCCGCGGCCGCGGCGGCCGCTCGGTGAAGGAGGACTGGGGCCGCGACATCCGCACCACCATGGGGCTGCAGATCCACGGCTACCCGAACCTCTTCACAACCGCCGTGCCGCTCGCGCCCTCGGCCGCGCTCTGCAACATGACGACCTGCCTGCAGCAGCAGACCGAGTGGATCACCGACTGCATCCGCTACATGCGGGAGAACGGCAAGGAAGTCTGCGAGCCGACGGCCGAGGCCGAGGAGGCGTGGGTCGTCCACCACGACGCGACGGCGAACGCGACGCTGATCTCGAAGACCGACAGCTGGTATCTCGGCTCGAACATCCCGGGGAAGCCGCGCCGGGTGCTCTCCTACACGGGCGGCGTCGGCACCTACCGCCAGAAGTGCGCGGAGGTGGCGGAGGCCGGCTACACGGGCTTCGCCATGCAGTGAGGCAAGACGAGGCGGGAGGCGAGTGGGCCGCGGCGGTCACGTCCGCGGCCCATCCGCCTGTTTCGCAGATCGATCGCGGCGCGAGAACGACGGCCCGGCAAGGGCGGACAAAACGGGAGGAACGACATGAGCAAGGCATGGACTTCGGCCTTCGACGCGGTGCTCGACGGCGTGACGCGGGGCGAAACGGCGGAGCGGGTGCCGGGCGTGGTGGCGATGGTCACCGACCGGAACGAGGACATCTACGAGGGCGCCCGCGGCGTCCGCAGCCTCGCCACCAACGAGCCGATGACCACCGACTCGGTCTTCGCGATCTTCTCGACGACGAAGGCGATCGGCGGCACGGCGGTGATGCAGTGCGTCGAGGAGGGCCTCCTCGACCTCGACGTGCCGGCGAAGACCTACGCCCCGGCCATCGGCGAGCTGAAGGTGCTCGACGGCTTCGAGGCCGACGGCACGCCGCGGCTTCGGGCGCCGAAGTCCGACATCACGACGCGGCAGCTGATGCTGCACACGGCGGGCTTCGGCTACGACTTCTTCAACGCGAACTATCTTCGGATGGCGACGGAGCACGGCCAGCCGTCGGTAGTGACGTGCAGCCACGCCTCGCTGCGCACCCCGCTTCTCTTCGACCCCGGCGAGAAGTGGGAATACGGCACCAACATCGACTGGGCCGGCCAGGTGGTCGAGGGCATCCGCGGCAAGCGGCTCTCGGCGGTCCTCAAGGAGCGCGTGTTTGCCCCGCTCGGCATCACCGACATGGCCTTCACCCGCACGGCCGACATGAAGGCGCGCACCGCGGCGATCCACGCCCGCGGCGCCGACGGCTCGCTGACCCCGCTCGACTTCGCCCTGCCCGACGAGCCGGAGGTCGACATGGCCGGCCACGGCCTCTACGCCTCGGTCGGCGAATACATGAAGTTCATCCGGATGTGGCTGAACGACGGGATGGGCCCGCACGGCCGGGTGCTGAAGAAGGAGACGGTCGAGCAGGCGGTGCGGAACGGCCTGCAGCCGCACCAGAAGGTCGTCATGCTGCCGGGCGTCATCCCGTCGCTGTCGAACGACGCGGAGTTCTTCCCGGGCCTGAAGAAGAGCTGGTCCTACACCTTCATGGTCAACGACGAGGAGGCGCCGACCGGCCGCCCCGTGGGCGCCATCGGCTGGGCGGGCCTTGCCAACCTCTTCTACTGGATCGACCGGGAGAACGGCTTCGGCGGCTTCTGGGCGACCCAGATCCTGCCCTTCGGCGACCCGGTGTCGTTCGGCGGCTACGTCGATTTCGAGACGACGTTCTATCGCCAGCTGCGGCAGGCGAAGGCGGCGTAGTCGACCCAGAAGGGGCGGAAAAACCCTCCCCCGCTTGTGGGGGAGAGCCTGCCCCGGACTTGATCCGGGGTGGCCGGCGCAGCCGGCCGGAGGGGGCAGCCGCGCGCGAGTGCGGCGGTACTACGTCGGCGATCGTTGAACCCCCGCACCGCCGCTGGCTACGCCGACGGCGGCCCTCCCCGGACTGCTGACGCGGTCCGACCCTCGCACGAGGGGAGGGTGGGTGCCACCCTTCGTTCATCCCAGCCGGAGCGGCCGGTGCGGGAGTCCTTCTCCCACCCGTGGGTGGGAGAAGGTGCCCGAAGGGCGGATGAGGGCCGCGCGGGACGCGCGGAAGGGTGTCGCCGAAGGCGCTGTTTCGCGTTGCCGCATTCCGGCACACGTGCGTGTGCCGGCCCTCATCCGCCCCTGCGGGGCACCTTCTCCCGCTTCCGCGGGAGAAGGGGGAGCGCGCGGCGCGCTGCATCAACCTGCATCGAGGGGGAGCGCGCAGCCGCCGTCTTGCCCTATAGCTGGCGCTCCGACCTCCGGAGCACCCCACCCATGCTCGCTACCCGTCTCCTCCTCTTCCTCGCCGGTCTCGCGGGAGCCGCGGGCGTGGCTCTCGCCGCCGCCGCGGCGCATCTCGGCGGAGCGGGGCTCGAGACGGCTGCGACCTTCCTGATCCTGCATGCCGCCGCCCTCGTCGGCGTCGCGGCGCTCGCCGCCGGTGCGCCGGGCACGCCCGCCGCCCGCGTGGCGCTGATCGGCGGCTACGGCCTCCTCGTCGGCCTCGTGCTGTTCTCCGGTGACCTCGCCTCTCGCGCCTTCCTCGACGACCGGCTGTTCCCGATGGCCGCGCCGACCGGCGGCACGCTCCTCATCGCCGGCTGGCTGGTGCTGGCGGTGTCCGCGCTCTTCCGCCGCTGAGGCCGCTCCACCTTACGGGCAGGCGCACCTGACAGCGGGGGGCGAACGCGCCGAGCCCGGGCGCGCCGGTCGGCGCAGAGTCCTCCCGCTCGCGGCTGCCGGGCGATGCCCCTGCCGGCGGCGCTTTGTCCGGAAGACCCCGGAACGTTCCGGCGACTTCCGGCGGAAGCGAATGCGCCGGCGGCCGGCGAGCCTTAGCAAGAACGGGTGGGACGGCCGCCGCGCTCAGCCGGTTCCGAATCGCGGTCGCGGCGAACGTCCCGAGCCGCCGTCGTACGCAGCCGCGCGGCTTCCGGGCGCTGCAGGGGGCGGCCGCCGCAACGAGGGGATTCGTTCGCCATGACCATCGCTTTCGAGACCGCGATTGCGGGGGAGGGGCGCCGGGCGCTGGGTTCTCCGGCCGAGCGCGTCGCCGGCCCCGGCCAAAACCGCAGCGCCGACTTCCGCTGCGATGCGGCGCTGGTGGCCGTCGCCCGCCGCCTGCTGCTCGCCGACCTGCGCGAGCCGCCCACCATCGCCCGCCTCGCCCGTCGCCTCGGCGTCGGCGGCAGGCGTCTTTCCGCCGCCTTCCGCACCGTGCTTGGCCGCAGCGTCGTCGACGTGGTGCGCGAGGCGCGCCTCGAGGCCGCCCGCCGCGCGATCGAAACACGCGATGCGCCGCTGAAGCAGATCGCCTGGGAAGTCGGCTACGGCGACGTGACCAACTTCATCCACGCCTTCCGGAACCGCTATGGCGCCCCACCGCGCCGTTTCCAGAAGACGGAGGCGCGGACACCGCTCCGCCGCGTCGCCTGAACTCAGCCGCGACGCTCCTTTTCGCCGAGCCAGGTGCGGATGAGGGCGCGGTAGCGCGCCCCGTCGAAGCTCGGGAAGTGGCCGCCGTGCACGACCCGCACGTCGAGGTCGAGAAGGCGCTTCATCGAGGCGAGATAGTCCGCCGCGTCGGCGTGATAGGTGTCCTCGATCAGCGGTCCGTCATAGACGATGTCGCCGGAGAACAGGATGCGGCTCGCCTTCTCGTAGAGCGCGATGCCGCCCGGCGAGTGGCCGGGCGTGTGGATCACTTCGAAGTGCCGGTCGCCGAGGTCGACGATGTCGCCGTCCTCCAGCAGCCGCGTCGCCGGCGCCGCCTTCACCGCATATTCGGTGGAGGAATAGGGCAGCGGCGGCAGGGCCGTGAAGATGTCGTCGGTGACGTAGGGATCGGCCAGCGTGTTGGCGCGGGTCGGATGGGCCATCAACTCGGCCTCGGCACGGTGGACGCAGCGATCCTCGAACTCGTGGTGGCAGCCGATGTGGTCGAAGTGGGTGTGGCTCGCCACCGCCACGCAGCGCTTCTCGGTGACGAGCGGCACGTGGGCGCGCAGGCTGACGACGCCCATTCCGCTGTCGACCAGCATGTCGCGGTCGCGGCCGCGCACGTGCCAGCAGTTGCAGCGGTAGAACTCCTCGATGTGCGGCTCGCGGATGAAGGTGACGTCGTCGCCGACGCGATCGACGGCCCACCAGTCGGCGGCGGCGATGCGGGGCTTGGCTCCCGGCTTCTCGGCGGGCTTGTCGGTCATGCGGTCTCCGGCAGGGCGACGACGCCGCGCGGGTCGAGGGCGAGGGCGACGCTCTCGCCCGTCCGCCCGGCGAAGGCCTGCGGCAGGTGGGCGAGGAGGGTGAGATCGGGCGCCATCGCCGGCCGCAGGCGGCAGCGGTGGTGGGTGCCGAAGAAGGCGATGTCGAGGATCTCCGCCGCCCCGAGCGGCACGGCGCCGGAGACGGTGCCCTCGATCGACAGGTGCTCCGGCCGCACCGCGAGGCTCACCTCGGCGCCGGCAGTCCGTCCGGCACGCGCCGCCTCCGTGAGCACGATTGTGCCGAGCGGCGTTTCGGCGATGACGAGCCCGCCGCTCGCCGCGCCGATCACCGCGGGCATGAGGTTCACCTCGCCCATGAAGGAAGCCGAGAACAGCGACTTCGGGCGGAGATAGATCTCCTCCGGCGGGCCGCGGTCCTCGATGCGCCCCTTGTTCATCACCACGATGAGGTCGGCGATCGCCATTGCCTCCTCCTGGTCGTGGGTGACGTGGACGAAGGTGGTGCCGACGCGGCGCTGGATCGCCTTCAGCTCCTCCTGCATCTGGCGGCGGAGCTTCAAGTCGAGCGCCCCGAGCGGCTCGTCGAGGAGGAGCACGTCGGGCTCGACCGCGAGCGCCCGGGCGAGGGCGACGCGCTGGCGCTGCCCGCCGGAGAGCTCGTGCGGCTTCTTCGCCGCCGCCTCCTTCAGCCCGACGAGGTCGAGGAAGCCGAGGGCCCGTTCGTCCCGCTCCGCCCGGCCGACGCCGCGCATGCGGAGGCCGAAGCCGACGTTGGCCAGCAGCGTCATGTGCGGGAAGAGGGCGTAGTCCTGGAACATCGTCGTCGTCGGCCGCTTCGCCGGCGCGACGCGCGTCACGTCGCGCCCGCCGATCGAGACGGTGCCGGCCGTGGGCGTCAGGAAGCCGCCGAGAATGGAGAGCAGCGTCGTCTTTCCGCAGCCGGAGGGGCCGAGCAGCACCGCGTAGTCGCCGGCGGGAATGGCGAGGTCGACGCCGTCGAGGGCGGTGAAGGCGTCGAAGCGGTGGGTGATGGCGGTGAGCGCGACGTCGGCCGTCATGGCGCGGTCCTCCTGGCCGCCGCCTTGCGGAAGACGAGGAGCTCCAGCGCGAGCACGAGCACCACCGAGACGAGGAAGACGATGCTGCCGACCGCGTTGGTCTTCGGGTTGAGGCCGGAGCGCAAGAGGCTCCAGATCTCGACCGGCAGCGTCACGTCGAAGCGCGACAACAGGAAGGCGATCAGGAATTCGTCCCACGAGAAGGTAACAGAGAGGAAGAAGGCGGCGGCGATGCCCGGCGCCAGCATCGGCGCGGTGACGAGCGCCATCACCTGCAGGTCGTTCGCCCCGAGGTCGCGGGCGGCGCGCTCGATGTTCACCTGGTGCTCGCCCATCTGGGCGTAGAGGATCGCGAAACAGAGCGGCAGGTTCAGCACCACGTGACCGATGCCGACGGTCACGAGCGAGCGCGACACGCCGATCATGTTGAAGGAGATGAGGAGGCCGAGGCCGATGATCAGCGTGCTGACGGTGAGCGGCGCCGTCAGGACGGCGCGGGCGAGGCCGCTGCCCCGCGGCCGGAAGCGGGCGAGGCCGTAGGCGGCGAGGAAGCCGAACAGGCAGGCTACGGCGGAGGAGACGAGCGCGACGACGAGCGAGTTCGCGAGCGCGGACGTGAGCTTTCCGTCGGCGAAGACCTGCCCGTACCACTGCAGCGACGGGCCGTTGAACGGCGGGATCGGGAAGCGCCCGCCCTGGAACGAGAACAGCACCAGCACGACCACCGGCAGGTAGATGAAGCCGTAGAGGGCGGCGGCGTAGAGGATGGAAAGGGCGTTGGAGGGGCGGGGCATCCTCACGCCCTCTCGAGCTTCAGCCAGCGGGCGCAGGCGACGTAGACCAGAGTCACAACCGCCATCAGGATCATTGAGAGGGCCGCGGCGGTCGGGAAGTCGGCGCTACGGCCGATCTGCAGCATGATCACCTGCGGCAGCAAGAGCTCGTTGTTGCCGCCGAGGATCTGCGGCGTGACGTAGTCGCCGATCGCCAGCACGAAGGTGAGGAAGGCGCCGACCATGATGCCGGGCAGCGTCAGCGGCAGCACCACGTGCACGAAGGTCTGGACCGCATTCGCCCCGAGGTCGGCGGCGGCGCGGCGGTAGTTCGGCGAGAGCTGCACCAGGTTCGCGTAGATCGTCAGCGTCAGGAGCATGACGAAGAAGTGCACGAAGCCGATGACGGTGGCGGTGCGCGTCGCGGAGATCTCGAGCGGCTCGGCGATGAGGCCGAGGCCGAGGAGCGTCTGGTTGACGACGCCGGTCTTCGACAGCACCAGCAGCCACGCATAGGAGCGCACCACGTAGGACGTCCAGAACGGCAGGATGGCGAGGAGCAGCGCCAGCCGCTGCCAGCGCCGCGGCACCTTTTCGGCGATGATGAAGGCGAGCGGATAGGCGAGGACGACTGAGATCACCGTGACGAGGAGGGTGACCTCGAGCGAGTTCGCGAGCGCCCCGACGAAGTGGGGCTTCGCGAGGAACGCCGCGTAGTTGTCGAGCGAGGGCTCGCGGACGATGTCGGTGCCGACCCGCTTCCAGAGGCTCGCCACCGCCATCACCACGAACGGCACGGCGAAGAAGGCGAGCGTCCAGAGCAGCGCCGGCGCGACGAACGCCCAGCCGCGCAGGCCCGCGCGCGCCGGGGAGGTCGTTGCCGTCATGGCCGCGTGGTCCGCCGGAGCGGGGCCGTCACTGCTGCAGGAACTCGGTCCAGACGTCCTGCAGCTTGGCGTCGAGCTCGGCATTCGGCGCCGGATAGAGCTGGGCGCGCTTGAGATACTCCGGCTGCTCGTCCCAGCGCAGGGCCGCCTTCTGGGCATCGGTGAGGTGCTCGCCCGCCTTGGCGTTCGCCGGCATCGCCCAGTAGCAGGAGGAGGTCGCGAGCCGCGCCTGGCCCTCGGGGCTGAGGATGTACTGGACGAACTTCAGGGCGAGGTCCTGCTTCTTGGAATCGGCGAAGACGCCGATCGACTGCGACCAGCGCACGCCGCCCTGCTCGGGCAGCACCCAGTCGAGCGCCGGGTTCTCGGCCGTCAGCCCCGCCGTCACCCACTCGCCGCCGCCGACGAGCACGTCCACCTCGCCGGTGGCGATCGCCTGCTGGCTCGACACCACCTCGCCGACCTGCTTCGCCTGCGCCTTCATCGCGAAGAGCTTCTCGCGGATCGCCGGGATGTCGGCCTCCGTCAGCTCCGCGGTCTTCTTGCCGAGGCCGACCGCCACCATGCCGATCACCGGCAGGTAGTAGTCATAGACGGCGATCTTGCCCTTGTACTTGTCGCTCCAGATCACCGACATGTCGGTCATGTCGGCCGGATCGACCTTCTCCTTGTTGTAGGAGATGGTGTTGTAGCCGAACTTCTCCGTGACGGCGTAGGTCTTGCCGTCGATGGTCTGCTGCTCGGCCATGACGACTTCCGGGAAGATGTCGGCCGTCGGCACCGACCCCTCCGGCAGCGGCGCGAGGATGCCCGCGGCGGCGACGCGCGGCACGTCCACGCCGTCCACCACCAGCACGTCCCAGTCGCCCGGCTGCGACTGCTCGATCAGCGACAGCGCCGTGCCGGTGCCCTCGTATTCCTTGAGGTTCACCTTCACGTCGTTCGCCTTCTCGAACGGCTCGATCAGCGCCGGGTCGGTGTGGTCGCACCACACGAGGGCGTTCAGCTCCTCGGTCGCCGAGGCGGAAGTGGCGAAGAGCGCGGCAAAGGCGACACCGGCGGCGAGCGTGGTGCGGAAGGTCATCGTGGAGCGTCCCCTTGGATATCGACGGCGGCACGCCGGTCACGCGCCGCAGGCCTCCCGCCGATCATAGTGCGGCGACGCGGAAGAGCGACAGCCCGCTTGCAAGAACCTCGCCGGGCAAGAACGCCGCTGGGGGAAGCATCCGCCGACGGCTGCGCTCCGCCTTCGACGTTCTCCTCCCCCGCCAGGGTCATTCCCGGGCTTGTCCCGGGAACCTACCCGCTTCCGCAATCGCGACGTCGTGCGCGCGGCAAAGCATGGGTTCCAGGCACAAGGCCTGGAATGACTGCGGATAGGTTGGCGGGAGGGACGGTCACGGCGGGGTGCGCGCGTTTGGCGGGCGGATAAGCGGGTGCGGGTGGCCGCACGCCGGCTGCCCGGCGCGCGGCTCGCCTCAACTCACTTCGGCGCCGGGACCGCGGCGACGACGTCGACCTCGAACATCATGCCCGGGCGGGCGAGCGCCACGACCTGCAGGAAGGTGTGCGGCGGCAGGGGGATACCGGCGAAGGTCTCCTTGCGGCAGTCGCGCATCTCCTCGCGGTAGCGCACGTCGGTGACGTAGGAGGTCGCCTTGACGATGTCGGAGAGCGTCGCGCCGTTCGCCTCGAGCGCCTTCTTCACCTTGCCCCAGGCCATCCGGCACTGCTCGAGGAAGTTGTCCTTGTGGGCGATCGAGCCGTCCTCCGGGACTTCGGAGCCGACGCCGGCGAGGTAGATCATCTTCGCCGGGCCGGTGATGACGACGGCCTCGGAGAAGGCGCCCTTGGCGAACTCACTGTAGTTGAAGTTCTCCTTCTTGAACTCCTGCGCAAGGGCGGGCGTGGCGGCGAGGGCCGCGGCGACGGCGATGGCGGCAAGACGCATGGCGTGGCTCCTTCTCGAAAGGTCACGTCCCCGCCCGGGGAAGGGGGCGGTGGCGCAGGAGGCGGTGTCCGGGGGGACGCCCGGCCGGCGGAAGCCGGCTCCCATATTATGGGATGACACTACCTGCGGCCGACAATGCGCATTCCCGCAACGCAGCGTTCCGTGTGGCGGCCGCTGCCCTCAGCGGGTGGCCGCCCGTGCCGAGAGCGCGACGCCGACGAGGGCGACCGCGAGGCACACGAAGGCGAGCGTCAGGCTCGTCGCCTCGGCGAAGAAGCCGATGAAGGCAGGGCCGGCGAGGACACCGGCGTAGCCCATCGTCGTGATCGCCGCGACGGCGAGGCTCGGCGGCATCGAGGTGTGGTTGCCGGCGGCGGTGAACAGCACCGGCACGATGTTCGCCGCCCCGAGCCCGACGAGGGCGAAGCCGGCGACGGCGAGGGGCACGCTCGGGGCGAAGGTCGCCAGGAGATAGCCGGCGGCGGAGAGAAGGCCGCCAAACAGGAGCACGCGCCGGCCGCCGACGCGCGAGACGAAGGCATCGCCGGTGAGCCGGCCGATCGTCATCGTGAGGGAAAAGGCCGCATAGCCGATGCCGGCGACGGCCGGCTCGACGTCGCGGACGCTGACGAGGAACACCGCGCTCCAGTCGAGCACGGCCCCTTCCGTCAGGAACATGATGAAGCAGAGCACGCCGACGAACAGCACGAAGCCGCGCGGCAGCACGAACAGCGGCCCGCCGCTGTGGCCGCCATAGGGCAGGAGGTGCGGCCAGGCGAGCACCAGAAGGGCGAGCGCCAGGGCGGCGACGAAGATCCCGACCGAGACCGGGGGCAGCCCGAGCGCCAGCAGCCCCACCGCGCCGCCCGCCCCGACGATGCCGCCGACGCTGAAGAGGCCGTGGAAGCCGGACATCATCGAGCGGCCGCTCGCCTTCTCGACGATCACCGCCTGGATGTTGATGGCGACGTCGACCATGCCGAGCCCGGCGCCGAAGAAGGCGAGCGCCACCGCCAGCACCGCCACGTTGTCCGTCGAGGCGAGCACCGGGGCCGCCGCGGCGAGCACCAGCGTTCCGCAGGTGATGACGAGCCGGCAGCCGAAGCGGGCGGCAAGTGCCCCCGTCGGCAGCATCGCCGCGATCGAGCCGACGCCGAGGCAGAGCAGCACGAGGCCGAGCCCGGCGTCGTCGAGGCCCGTGCGGGCCTTCGCGAACGGCACCAGCGGCGCCCAGGAGGAGAGGGTGAAGCCGGCGATGAGGAAGCCGGCGCGGGTCGCCATCTGGGCGGCGCGGCCGGGCGTCGCCGGGACGACGGGGTGGGGAGCGTTCATGCGGGCGAGCGTGGTTCCGGTGGCGGGCGGGTGCCGTTGCACTGTCGTGTCCCGCGTATAGGCTCTCCGGGCCGGCACCGGGAGGGCGCGCATGACTGAGGCCGTTCAATTCACGATCGCATCGGAAACAATCCGCGCGACACTCACCCCACACGGGGCTGAAATGGTGCGCCTCGAGGCCGGCGGGCGCGACCTTCAATGGGACGGAGACCCGGCGGTGTGGAGCGGCCGGGCGCCTCTGCTCTTCCCGATCGTCGGGGCGCTCGCCGGCGGTCGCTACCGCCTCGGCGAGGAGAGCTACGCGCTCCCCCGTCACGGCTTCGCCCGGCGCAGCCTCTTCGAGGTGGTCGAGCAGGCCGCGCACCGGGCGGTGTTCCGCCTCGCCGCGAGCGAGGCGACGCGCGCCGTCTATCCGTTCGATTTCGCACTCGTCGTCACCTACACGGCCGACGGGCCCGCGCTCGCTGTCGGCGTGTCGATCGAGAACCACGGCGACGGGCCGATGCCGGCGAGCTTCGGCTTCCACCCGGCCTTCCGCTGGCCGCTGCCGTTCCGCCAGGGGCGCGCCGACCACGCCATCCGCTTCGAGCACGACGAGCCGCAGCCGATCCGCCGCCTCGACGCGGAGGGCTGCCTGATGCCGCGGACGATCCCCTCGCCGGTGGTCGGCCGCACGCTGACACTGCGGGACGAGCTCTTCGTCGAGGACGCCCTCGTCTTCGACAAGCCGGCGAGCCGCCGTGTCGTCTACGGCGCGCCCGGGGCGCCGGCGATCGCGGTGTCCTTCCCGGCGATGCCGCACCTCGGCATCTGGTCGAAGGGGGGCGGCGCCGGCTTCGTCTGCATCGAGCCGTGGCAGGGCTATGCCGACCCGGTGGGCTTCACCGGCACCTTGTTCGAGAAGCCGGGCGTCGTCGTCGTCCCGCCCGGCGGCGCGCACGCCTGCGGCATGCGGATCGAACTGCTGCCGCAGTTCGGCTGAAGGGGCCGGAGCGGCGGGGGCCGCCGCTCCGGGTTTGCGTTCTCACAGCTCGAAGAAGGCTTCCTTCAGGCCGATGGAGCCGTCGAGGCGGATGAGGAAGTCCGCCTTGCCGTCGCCGTCGGTGTCGCCCTCGATCCATGTCTTCGCCTCGTCGCGGACGAAGCGGAGTTCTCCCGCCTCACCACCGAACTTGCCGCGGCCGATGAAGTCGAAGGCCTGGTCGCCCTTCTTCGTCGCGTCCGCGTCCCAGCGGGAGAGGTCGAGCGTGTCCGCCTTGGCGAAGTCGCGGACGACGTCGGCCAGCTTCTTCGTGGCGCCGCTGTCGCCGGTCTTGAAGAGGAAGCTGTCGGCGCCCTTGCCGCCGGTCAGCTTGTCGGCGCCGCGGCCGCCGAGGAGAATGTCGTCGCCGTCCTGCCCGACAAGCGTGTCCTTGCCGCCGTTGCCCTTCAGGTAGTCGGCGCCGATTCCGCCCTTCAGCTTGTTCGCCTCGCCATCGCCGACGAACTTCTCGAGGACGTCGGTGACCTTGATCGTCAGCGTCTTCGACACTTCGGCGGCGCCGTCGCTCGCGGTGACCGTCACGGTCACCCTCGACGCAGCCTCGTAGTCGAGGTCGCCCATCACAATGAGCCGGGTCGCGCCGTCCTCGGTGACGAGCCCGAAGACGTCGTTGCCGCCGGTGATGGTCCACGCGAGGGCGTCACCGTCCGCATCGGTCGCCGACAGCGTGCCGACGACGGTCCCCTCGGCCGCGTCCTCCGCCACCGTCCTGCCGGAGATCGCGATCTTCTCCGGTGCGGTGTTGAAGAACTCGTCGAGCGACATCGTCCCGTCCGCGAACGTGAGGCGGGCGATGCTCGTCAGAGTGTCGGTTCCCTCGTTGCCGGCGATGTCGCGGGTGTCGGCGACGGTGACGGTGCCGTCGTCGTTCCGGGTGACCTCGTAGTCGTCGAGGTCGCCCGCATAGCGGACGACGTCGTCGCCGCTGCCGCCGTCGATGACGTCATCGCCGCCGCCACCGGCGAGGGTGTCGTCACCGGCCTTGGCGTCGATGGTGTCGTCGAAGAGGGTGCCCGTGTAGGTGTCGCGGGCGTCCGAGCCGATGAAGTTCTGGGCGTAGGAGGCGATGACCGCCTTCACCGTGTGGATGTCCGCCGGCGTCGTCGCGTCGGGACCGTGCATCCACGTCTGGGCGAAGATGTTCACCTCGCCGAAGATGCGCTCCAGCGGACCGGTGCCGCTCTCGAGGTCGAGGCCGGAGATCGTCAGCTCCGGGTCGGTGATGCCGGTGCTGTCCCCGGTGCCGAAGGTCATCGTGTCGATCGAGCCGGAGAGGACGTGCACGTCCTCGCCGCTCACCGGGTCGGTCCAGTTGTAGACAAAGTTCGAGCCGGAGAGCGAAACGAGGCTGCCGTCGGCCCGGCCGGTGTAGAGGAGTTCGCTCGCCGGGTCGCTCGCCGACCAGCCGTTGCCGCCGAGGAAGGTCGGCAGCCCCGAGACGACCGCGGCATAGGCCTCGTCGAGGTAGGTGTCCCAGTTCACGCCGCCATTGCCGGTGGCCGACAGGGTGTTGGCGTCGATGGTGATGGTGCCACGCGCCTCGTCGCCGGCCTCGGCCGCGTCGAGCACGTTCACCTCGAAGGTCTTGTCGTAGGAGACGCCGTTCGCGTCGGTCGCGCGGATGGTGACCTCGTGCACGGCGGCCGCCTCGTGGTCGAGCGGCCCGTTGGCGACGAGATAGGCACGGGTCTCGCCCTCCACCTCGAGCGTCTCGATGGAGAAGAGGCCGCTGTCGTCGCCGACGACTTCGGCGGTCTCCGGGTCGAAGCTCGAGTCGAACTGCATCACGTAGCCGAGCAGCGTCGTGCCCTCGACGTTCTCGATGACCGACAGGTAGTCCTTGCCGGTGGGCACCGACGAGAGCTTGAAGGGATCGTCGGTGGCGCTGATCGTGATCGTCTCGGTGGTGACGTTGCCGGCCTCGTCGGTGGCGGTGACGACCAGCGAATAGAGGCCACCCGCCGGGGCCCCGGCCTTCGAGTTCTCATGGTCGAGGGGCGACTTCAGGACGACGCTGACGGTGCCGTCGTCGTTGGTCTTGAGCGCGAACTTGTCGTTGTTGTCGCCGGCACCGGACACGAGCGACCAGGTGATCGCGCCGCCCTCCGGATCCGTCGCCGAGAGCGTCCCGACGGCACTGCCGGTGCGCGCGGACTCCGACAGGACCGTGTTCGACAGGGCGATGTCGACGGGCGCCTCGTCGACGTCGGTGACGGCGACGGTGAAGGTGCGGCTCGTCTCGCCGCCCTTGCCGTCGGACACCGTGACCGTGACCTCGTGGGAGCCGGCCGCCTCGTGGTCGAGCGCCGCCGTCGTGACGAGACGGGTGACGCCGTCCTCCGTCACCAGGGCGAAGAGGCCGTCCGCGTCGTCCTCGAGGGTGTAGGTGAGATCGTCCCCGTTGCCGTCGGTGGCCGAGAGGGTGCCGATGACGGTCCCCGCCGCGGCGTTCTCGCGGACGGTGCTCGCCGACAGGGCGAGGTCCTCGGGGACGGCGTTCGCCTCGCCGGCCTCCCAGACGTCCATCGTCTTGACCGTGATGGTGCCGTCGCCGGCCTGCCAGGAGACGACGAGGCTGCCGTCGGCCGCCAGATGGGCCTTCGCCTGGGTGAGGTAGGCGCCGTCGCTCTCGGCGATCACCACCGTCCCGCCGACGGGATTGCCGTCTGCGTCGAGCAATTGGCCGTAGACTTTCGCCGAAGCCCAGTCGCTGTCGTAGGCGTTGTAGACCACGACATAGCCGCCCTCGGGGAGGGCCACCAGCGAGACGCTCTCGTGGTAGACGCCCTCGAGCCCGCCGATGTCGACGGCGTCGCCCGTCGGGTTGCCGTCGGCATCGAAGAGCCGCGCCATCAGCGTGGTCGTGCCGAGGTCGGGGTCGGCGAGGGTCTGCCAGACGACGAGGAAGCCGCCTTCGGGCCTCGCCACCACCTCCGGCACGATGGCCTCGCCGGCGGTGTCGCCGGTCACCTCGAACTCGCCGCCGAGCGGCGTGCCGTCGTCGGTAAACAGGCGGGCGCGCAGACCGGACGTGCCGTCCGCGTCGTTGGACCCGTAGACGACGACGAAGCCGCCCTCGACGGCGGTCACCGAGGGATCGGTCTGGGCGCCGGCGGTCACCTCGTTGACGAGGAACTCCTCGCCGACCGGGTTGCCCTCGGCATCGTAGATCTGCGCCCGGATGCCGGCCTGGCTGCCGTCGTCATGGATGGTCGTCGACGAACTCGCCGATCCCGACTGGAAGGTGACGACGAAGCCGCCGTTGTCGAGGGCGGTGACCGACGGCATCGACTGGTTGCCGAGCGTGGTGGTGTTCACCTGCAGCACGTCGGTGACGGCCTCGCCGTCGGACGAAATCACGCGCGCGTTGACGCCGTAGGCGCTGCCGTCGACCTGGATCCACGAGACGACGACGCTTCCGTCCGACAGCACCGTGACGACCGGGCCTTCCGGATTGGTGGTGGTGTCGGCGTCGATCAGGATCTGCTCGCCGACCGGGTTGCCGTCCGCGTCGAAGAGCTGCGCGCGGATGCGGGTGTCGCTGTTCTCCGTGCCCTGCCAGGCGACGAAGATGCCGCCGTCCGGAAGGACGGTGCTGGTCGAGGACCAGACATTGCTGCCGGCGGTGAAAGTGACGTCCGTGCTCATCGAAGGCTCCTCGGTGGCAGCCGGTCGCACGGGAAGCCCTGCCGCCCGGCAGGGCGGACCCGGCGCCCGTGGTGTCACGGAGGCCCCGGCCTTCCCGGCGCTGCCGATCCCGCCGGTCCCCCCGAGCGCGTTCGGCGCAGCCGCTTGTTTGGAATTGGACAAGTTATGCAAATGCGAGTCATTTGCAAAAACGTGTTAGGAGTGTACCGCACCGGAGTCAATCGCGACGATCGCGGCCACGAGCCGTGCGGCCGGGGCGGCCGGATGGCGAGGCGGACGGGACGAACGCCGTGGCGCCCGGACCCTCTCGCGCCGTCAGTCCTTGCGGCGCGGACCCTCGAAGGTGAGCCCGAGGGCGACGGCATCGTTGCCGAACTTCGCGCGGATCCTGTCCATCGCCTGCTCGGCCTTCGCCCGCTTCAAGCCGCCGGTGTCGACGAGGTCGACGGGATCGGCCGCCGTCGGCGCCTCGAGCTCCGAGACGCCGACGCCGATCAGCCGGTACGGCCGGCCGGCCGGCTCGCGCGACAGGAGCTCGACGGCGGTGCGATGGATGCGATCGGCCAGCATCGTCGGGTCGGCGAGCTGGCGCGAGCGCGTCAGGATGCGGAAGTCCGGCGTCTTCAGCTTCAAGGTCACCGTGCGGCCGGCGACCTCGGCCGCCTTCATCCGCCGCGCCACCTTCTCGGCGAGGCGGCGGAGCCAGGCGGAGAGTTCGTGCCGGTCGGAAATGTCGGTGTCGAAGGTCGTCTCGGCGGAAACGGACTTGCGCACGCCCTCCGGGTTCACCGCCCGCGCGTCCTCGCCGCGCGCGAGCTTCTGCAGGCGCGGCCCGTAGGCGCCGACGAGGCGCATCAGGTCGGCCACGTCGCGGACGGCGATGTCGCCGCACGTCTCGAGGCCCGCCGCCGACAGCCGCGCCGCCGCCGCCCGGCCGATGCCCGGCAGGATCGAGGCCGGCTTGCCGGCGAGGAAAGCAACCGCCTCCGTCCGGCCGATCACCGAGAAGCCGCGCGGCTTGTCGAGGTCGGAGGCGATCTTGGCGAGGAGCTTGTTCGGCGCAAGGCCGACGGAGATCGTCACGCCGATCTCCTGCTCGACCCGCCGCGCGAAGGCGGCGAGCGTGCCGGCCGGGCTCGTCCCGTGGATGCGCTCGGTGCCGGAGAGGTCGAGGAAGGCCTCGTCGATCGAGATCGGCTCGACGAGCGGGGTGAGCGCCTGCATCAGCGCACGCACCTCGCGCCCCACCGCCGCGTACTTCGCCATGTCCGGCCGGATGATCACCGCGTCGGGGCAGAGGGCGCGCGCCTTGAACATCGGCATGGCCGAGCGCACGCCGTAGACGCGGGCGAGATAGCAGCACGTTGCCACCACGCCGCGCCGCCCGCCGCCGACGATCACCGGCTTGTCGTGGAGGCTCGGATCGTCACGCTTCTCGATCGTCGCATAGAAGGCGTCGCAGTCGACATGGGCGATCGAGAGGGCATCGAGCTCGGCGTGGGCGACGAGCCGCGGCGAGCCGCAGTCGGCGCAGCGGGGAAAGCGCCCTGCAGCCGCACGCCTCCCGCCGCAGTCGCGGCAGAGCACGGGGAGGGGGGCGGGCTCTGACATGGGATTCGGCGCCGGTGGGGCAGGGGCGGAGTGTAGCGCGGAGGGCGCGTTTTGCCTCCCCTCTCGTAGGGGAGGTGGCCGGCGCAGCCGGCCGGAGGGGTCCGCCGCGCACCCGCGCGGCGGTACGGCGCATGAGATTGTGGAACCCTCGCACCGCCGTCGGCTGACGCCGCCGGCGGCCCTCCCCGGACCGCTCGCGCGGTCCGACCCTCCCGCAGGGGGAGGGTGGGAGCGACGGCGAACCGAGGGACGCGGCAGCACTCGTTTCACGCTGCCAGACAACCCGTCCCATCGCCGATTGCCCGCGCCCCTCCCGCGCCGCTACGCTCCCGCCAGACAATAAAGAACCGGAGGACGCCCCATGGACCAGCGCACCTTGCCGACGCCGCGGCTTGCGCCGCTTCCGCCCGAGCACACGCCCGAGCTCGCCGAGCATTTCGCCGCGGCGGAGAAGTCGATGGGCTTCGTGCCGAACAGCCACCTGATCATGCAGCGCAAGCCCGCGATGCTGAAGGCGTTCGGCCAGCTCGGCAAGGCGATCTGGGATCCCGCCGGCAAGGTCTCCGTCCCGTTCAAGCGGCTGATCGCCCACGTGTCGAGCCGCTCCGCCGGCTGCCAGTACTGCATGGCCCACACGGCCGAGCGGGCGCACGATCTCGGCGTCTCGGAAGAGAAGCTGGCGGCCCTCTGGGACTACCAGACGAGCCCGCTCTACACCCCGGCCGAGCGCGCCGCCCTCGACGTGGCGGTCGCCGCCGGATGCGTGCCGAATGCCGTCACCGACGCGATGTTCGACGAGCTGAAGCGGCACTATGGCGAGGAGGAGATCGTCGAGATCGTCGGCGTCATCGCCCTCTTCGGCTTCCTCAACCGCTGGAACGACACGCTGGCGACGCCCCTCGAGGAGGCGCCGACAGCTTATGGCGAGGCCCACCTCGCCGCCCATGGCTGGGACGCCGGGAAGCACCGCCGCTGAGAGGCGAGGGGCAGCGGCCGCCCCTTCCAGGGTCCCGTTCCCGGCATCCAGACGCAAAACGGGCGCCGCGTCGTCGGACGCGGCGCCCCCTGTCGCTTCGGGAGGAAGCGCGGAACCTCAGGCGGCGACGGAGGCCTTCTCGCCCGTCGGCACCTCGGAGATCGTCTTCAGCACCTGCGAGGCGATCTGGTAGGGGTCGCCCTGGGAGTTCGGGCGGCGATCCTCGAGATAGCCCTTGTAGCCATTGCGCACGAACGAGTGCGGGACGCGGATCGAGGCGCCACGGTCAGCGACGCCGTAGCTGAACTTGTTCCACGGCGCCGTCTCGTGCTTGCCGGTGAGGCGCATGTGGTTGTCCGGCCCGTAGACGTCGATGTGGGCCATCAGGTTCTTCTCGAACTGCGCCATCAGCGCCTCGAAATACTCCTTGCCGCCCACCTCGCGCATGTACTGCGTCGAGAAGTTGCAGTGCATGCCCGAGCCGTTCCAGTCCGTGTCGCCGAGCGGCTTGCAGTGGAACTCGATGTCGACGCCGTACTTCTCGGTGAGGCGGAGGAGCAGGTAGCGCGCCATCCACACCTCGTCGGCCGCCTTCTTCGAACCCTTGCCGAAGACCTGGAATTCCCACTGGCCCTTCGCCACTTCGGCGTTGATGCCCTCGTGGTTGATGCCGGCGGCGAGGCAGAGGTCGAGGTGTTCCTCGACGATGGTGCGGGCGACGTCACCGACGTTCTTGTAGCCGACGCCGGTGTAGTAGGGGCCCTGCGGGGCGGGATAGCCGTGCTCGGGGAAGCCGAGCGGACGGCCGTCCTTGTAGAAGAAGTACTCCTGCTCGAAGCCGAACCAGGCGCCCTCGTCGTCGAGGATGGTGGCGCGGGCGTTCGTGGCGTGCGGGGTGACGCCGTCGGGCATCATCACTTCGCACATCACGAGGGCGCCGTTGGTGCGCGCGGGATCGGGATAGACCGCGACGGGCTTCAGCACGCAGTCGGAGCTGCGGCCCTCGGCCTGCATGGTCGACGAGCCGTCGAAGCCCCACAGCGGCAGCTGCTCGAGCGTCGGGAAGGACTCGAATTCCTTGATCTGCGTCTTGCCACGCAGGTTCGGGGTGGGCGTGTAGCCGTCCAGCCAGATGTACTCGAGCTTGTATTTCGTCATGATGGCTCCTTCTCGGATCGGACGCCGTCGTTGTTCCGGCCCAGCGCGGGGGTTCCCATCCCCCGCTCCGGCGCGGCTTCCGGCGTTCCGCTCGCCCGTGTGTGGAAGCATTCCGCGTGCCAGATCGGGGGCGCCGGTTGCGCTGCGGCATCGGCCGCAGGTCGCGTGGCGCCTGCCTGCAGGGCCATTCACATGCTGCGCCGCGTTGTAGAGATGCCTCTGATTTAGGCGCTGACGAACAGCCGCCTGCCTAATCGAGGGGCGGTCCGCTTGGCGGGGTTCGTCGAAAAATGGCGGCTGTGCTGGCTTCGAGGGCAGCTCACGGGCTGCGCATATTGTAGGCAATTGCTGCTTTTTCTCTAGGCAAGCAAGCCTGGAGGAACCCATATGGGTGACAGGAGTTGCCGAGGGCGAGGGTGAATCGCCCGGAGTGGCGGGCAACGTGCCGCACCCGGCGGCACGACACAGCGGAGCCCGCCACCGCAGAACCGACGAGAGACAGACCAATGAGCGACACCTCGAACCGTGGGTCCGCCACCATCCATCCCTTCCCTGCCGGCGGCCGTGCCGGCCTGTCGCGCTTCGGCGCGGTTCGCGAGGCCGGCGAAGCCCGCGTCGCGCGGCTCTTCCCGCCGGTCGCGGTGGTGGAGTTCGGCAGCGGCTGGTACCACGACGCGGCGATCGAAGCCGAGGCGGCCGAGCGCCCGCACTGACGAGGCGGACCGCTCTGCTGCCTAAATAGTCGGCGAGTGCCTGCCCAAGCGGCAGGCTGCCCGCGAGGCGCCGCGTGGCCCGATCCGTTAGCCCAGGCTTGTTCCGAAGCACGTCCCGCCCGGGCAGGCGAGCATCGCCGCCCCGCCCACCATGAGCCCGACGAGCGTCGCGCCGGCGAGGATGATCGCGAGGCGCCGCGTGCCGGCAGTCGCCGCCAGCGCCACCTTCACTCCCGAATTGACGGCCGCCGCCAGCGTGATCGCGAGCGTCGCCGTCCGCTCGTCGATGGTGTTGCCAGCAAGGCGCGCCATCGACAGGGTGATGGCGTCGACGTCGGCGAGGCCCGAGGCGGCGGCGACCGCATAGGTGCCGGCGGCACCGACCGACGCGTTGACGATCGTCGCCCCCGCCATCACCACCGCCACGAAGGCGGAGAACTTCAGCACCGTCGCGAGTTCGAACGGGTTGTCGAGGCGGAGCCCGGCGCGGTCCGTCTCGCCGCCGTGGCGCCGCACCAGCACGTAGCCGATCGCAAGGAACGCGAGCACGGCCCCGATGATCGGCGGCGCGAGGGAGGGAAGAAGCGCCGGCTGCACCGCCGCGGCGATCGCCGCCACCCGCACGAACATCACCGCCCCCGCGAGGAGGATGCCGCCGGCGAGCAGCATCTCGCCGCCCCCGGCCGATTTCGACAGCCGGGCGAGCGTCAGCGTGGTCGCCGTCGAGGAGGCGAGGCCGCCGGCAAGGCCCGCCACGGCGATGCCCGAGCGCTCGCCGACGAGCTTCACCGCCCAGTAGCCGGCAAAGGAGACCGCCGCCATCAGGATGGCGAAGAGCCAGATCTCCCGCGGGTTGACCGCTCCCCACGGGTCGACCGGCCGGTCCGGCAGCACCGGCAGCAGCAGGAAGGTCATGGCGAGCAGGATCAGCCCGGCCCGAATCTCCACCCAGGACAGCGCGCCGACCCAGCGGTGGAGCGGCTGCTTGAGGGCGAGCAGCGCCGTCATCGCCACCGCGCCCGCCACCGCCACCGCAAGCTCGCCGAGCACCGCATAGGCGCCGAGGGCGAAGGTGAGGAGCCCGGCGACGACGCCGGTGACGGAGACATTGCCGTCCCGCGTCGCCTCGAGGAAATGGAAGGCGGCGAAGGCGGCGGTGTAGGCGAGGGCGAGGAGGCCGAGGACGAGGGGCGAGGTCACCAGCGAGAGGGCCGCGGCGATGCCGCCGAGGAGACCGGAGAGGGCGAAGGTGCGCAGGCCCGCCGCCCGCTCGCCCTCCGCCTCGGCCCGGAGCTGCCAGCCCCTTTCGACCCCGACCAGGAGCCCGATCGCCAGTGCGACACCGAGCCTCTGGAAGAGATCGAACGGGTCCATCGCCGCCTACCCCTGTTTCGGCTCGTAGAGGGTGGCGTATTCGTCGCGCAGCGCCTTCTTCTGCACCTTGCCCATGGTGTTGCGCGGCAGGGCGTTGACGAAGAGGATGCGCTTCGGCTGCTTGAAGCGGGCGAGGCGACCCTCCAGCGCGCCGCGGATCGCCGCCTCGTCGATGGTCGCGCCCTTCTCGCGGACGACGACGGCGGTGACGCCCTCGCCGAAGTCGGGGTGCGGCAGGCCGATGACGGCGCTCTCCGCGACCCCGGGGATCCGGTCGATTTCGTCCTCTACTTCCTTCGGGTAGACGTTGTAGCCGCCGGAGATCACGAGGTCCTTGCCGCGGCCGACGATCGACACGTAGCCGCGCGCGTCGACGATGCCGAGGTCGCCGGTGATGAAGAAGCCGTCCGGGCGGAACTCCTCCTTTGTCTTCTCCGGCATCCGCCAGTAGCCCTTGAAGACGTTCGGCCCCTTCACCTCGATCATGCCGATGGTGCCCGCCGCCACCGGCGCGCCGCTCTCCGGGTCGACGACGCGCAAGTCCACCCCCGGCAGCGGGAATCCGACGGTGCCGGGGATGCGGTCGCCCTCGTAAGGGTTGGAGGTGTTCATGTTCGTCTCGGTCATGCCGTAGCGCTCGAGGATGGCATGGCCGGTCATCGCCTCGAAGCGGCGGTGCGTCTCGGCGAGCAGGGGCGCCGAGCCGGAGACGAAGAGGCGCATGTGCTTGGTCGCCTCGCGCGTCAGCCCGGCGTGCTCGACGAGGCGGACATAGAAGGTCGGCACGCCCATCATCGCCGTCGCCTCCGGCATCAGGCGGAGGATCTCGTCGGCGTCGAACTTCGGCAGGAAGATCATCGTTCCGGCCGTCAGAAGGCTGACGTTGGTGGCGACGAACAGGCCGTGGGTGTGGAAGATCGGGAGGGCGTGGATCAGCACGTCGTCCGGCCCGAAGCGCCAGAGCGCGGCGAGCGCCAGCGCGTTGGACGTCAGGTTGTCGTGGGTCAGCATGGCCCCCTTGGAGCGGCCGGTGGTGCCGGACGTGTAGAGGATCGCCGCGAGGTCGTCGGGGCCGCGCTCCACGTCGGCGAAGAGGGCCGGCTGCGTCGCCGCGAGGTCGGCGAGCGAGCCGCCGCCGTGCTCGTCGAGCGTCTCGATCTCGGCACCGAACCGCGAGGCGAGCAGCCCCATCGGCTCCGCCCGGGCGGGGTCGCAGACGACGAGCCTCGGCTCCGCGTCGCCGACGAAGTACTCCACCTCGGCGAGGGTGTAGGCCGTGTTGAGCGGCAGGAAGATCGCGCCGGCGCGCACCGTGCCGAGATAGAGCGCGATCGCCTCCGGGCTCTTTTCCACCTGCACCAGCACCCGGTCGCCGGGGACGACGCCGCGCGCGACGAGGGCGCCGGCGAACCGAGCCGCCATCGCGTCGAGGTCGCCATAGGAGATGACGCGGCCGGCCGCCGTCCGGATTGCCGGCTTGGCGAGGTCCGGCATGCGGCCGCGGACGAGGTGGTAGAGGTGGTTCATCGGCGCTCCTCGGGCGTCATTCATTGGCCGGCGAGCGCGGGGGCGAGCTCGCCGGCATAGTCGTCGAGATAGCGTACCGGAATTTCCCAGACGACGAGTTTCGGCGGTGGTTCCCCCGCCGTCTCGGCGAGATAGTCGGCCATCGGCTGGAACGGGCCGCCGGCCTCCTTGGCGAAGTTCTGCACGTCCGCCTGCAGGGCGATCTTCAGCGCCGCCTCGAAGGAGAAGCGCGGGTCGGCGCTGTAGCTCGTGCCGACGAGAGCCACCGGCGCCGTCGCCGGGCCGCCAAAGAGGGCGTCGGCATCGACGTCGCCGACCGCCAGGATCGGGGCGAGGGTGTCGGGCGGCGGCGTGCGACCGGCGAAGGGCGCGCGCACGTAGCGCATCAGGTCGCCGACGTGCTCGGTGGCGTCCTCTGACTGGGCGGTGAAGAACGTTTCGGGCAGGTCGACGAGCCGGCTCGCCGCCTCGGCGACGGCCGCGGCGGCCCGGAGGGCGCCCGCCGAGGTCCAGTGGGTGTCGTTGGTCAGGAACGAGGTGCTCGGCGTGAGCGCCGTGGCGAGGTCCGGCACGGCGATGCCCGCTGCGAGGAGCGCCGCCCGCGCCCGTTCGGTCCGCTCGCGCGGCTCGTCGGGCAGGGGGAACCGCACCGCCTCGCCGCCGAGCAGCGCCTTCGGCGGCACCAACGCGACGACGAGCGCGACGCCCCGCGCCGACAGGAGCCGCGCGACGCCCTCGATCGCCTCGATTGCAGCCTGCGTCCGCGCCGGAGAGCCGGCGTCGGTCTCGTAGTCCTCGCGGCTGAACAGCCAGCCCTCGTTGCCGACGACGACGCCCGGCCGGCCCTCCTCGAACAGCGCCCACGACAGCGAGCCGAAGAGGTCGATGCCGAGGTTGCGGAACGGCAATGCCTCGTCATAGGCCCGGTCGATCGCCGCCGTCGCCGCGCCGTCGAGCCACTCGTCGGCCGTGAACGCCGACGGCCGGGGGGCGGCGCCCGAGGCGAGGAAAGCGACGTTCACCCACGCGCCGACCGCGAGGGAGGCAGCGAAGCCGAGGAGGGCGATGGCGTGGCGGGCTTGCATCGCGTTCCTCTCAGAACTGGAAATAGAGGAACGGCGAGTAGGCGTCCGCCGAGAGCTTCAGCACCGAGACGGCCGCCAGAACCACCAGCGCCAGCGAGGCGAGCGCGGCCCGCCCGAAGCCCTGCCGGCCCGCCGCCCAGAAGCGCTTCGTCAGCTTCGGCTCGATGAAGACGATGGCGACGCCGACGACGAGCATCAGAAGGTCGAAGCGGGCGAGCCTCCAGTCGGCATCGACCGAGAGGGCGACGCCGTTGAGGCCGATCATGCCGCCATACATCCCGAAGGCAGAAGCGACGTCCGGGGCACGGAACATCACCCAGCCGATGACGACGAAGAGGAGCGTCAGCGGCAGGGCGATCACCCGCGGCCACGGGCTGCGGTCGCCGGCACCGCGATGCTGGTCCGCCGTCTCGCCCGAGGTCGCGACCCGCCGTCCACCCCGGGCCCCGAGCAGCCGTTCGAGGGCGAGCAGCGCGCCGTGCCAGGCGCCCCAGATCAGGAACGTCCAGTTGGCCCCGTGCCAGAAACCGCCGAGCACCATCGTCACGAACAGATTGAAATAGGTGCGGAGCTTCCCTTTCCGGCTGCCGCCGAGCGGGATGTAGAGGTAGTCGCGCAGCCACAAGGACAGGCTGATGTGCCAGCGCCGCCAGAACTCGGTGATCGAGCGGCTGACATAGGGGAAGTGGAAGTTGCGGACGAGCCGGAAGCCGATCATCAGCCCGAGCCCGACCGCCATGTCGCTGTAGCCGGAGAAGTCGAAATAGAGCTGCACCGTGAAGGCGACGGCCGCCAGCCACGCGTCCGTCAGGCTCGGCGCGGCGAGCGGGAACAACCCGTCGGCGATCGGCGCGACGCTGTCGGCGATCAGCACCTTCTTGGCGAGCCCGATCATGAACAGCGTGCAGCCGGCCGAGAACTTGGCCACCGTGTGCGAGCGCCAGACGATCTGCGCCGCGAGGTCCTTGTAGCGCATCACCGGGCCGGCGATGAGGTGCGGGAAGAGCGCCAGGAACGCCGCAAAGTCGATGAAGCTCTCTGCCGGCTCGGCGTCCTTGCGGTAGATGTCGACCATGTAGCTGATCGACTCGAAGACGAAGAACGACACGCCGATCGGCAGGATGACGTTGAGGACAAAGAACGACGTCGCCGGGTCGAGGCCGAACGCCTCGGCGAAGCTCGTGGCGAAGAAGCCGTAGTACTTGAAGTATGCCAGCACCGCGAGGCTGCCGGCGACGCCGATCATTGTCCGCCGCAGCGCCGTCCGCGGGTCAGGGGCGGCGGCGATCAGGGCGCCGAAGCCGTAGGTCCATACCGTCACGGCGGCGTAGAGCGCGAGGAAGTCGACCCGCCACCACGCGTAGAACGCCCACGAGCCGATCGTGATGACGAGCGACCGGAAGCGCGGCGGCGCGAGGTAGTAGACGGCGAGGAAGGCCGGCAGGAAGGCGAACAGAAAGAAGGCGGACGAGAAGACCATTGCGGCCCGGCGCCGCCCTCAGTTCGCGACCGCGGCGGGACCCGCCGTCGGGGCCCGGGTCGCGGCGGCGGGGGCGGCGGCCTGCTCGTCCGCCGGCACCGGCAGCCCGCGCTGGCGGGCGCGCACGCGCCAGCGTTCGGCCCGCGCCCGCTCGATCGAGGCGTCGGTGCGGGCGATCTCGAGGAGGCGCGAGAGCGCGTCGTCGTTCGTCTCGGCGGCCCGCTCGAGCCAGCCGATCGCCCGCGCCGGGTCGGCCGGCACCCCGAAGCCACTGGCATAGATCTCGAACAGCTTCATCATCGCCTCGGCGACGCCGGCCTCGGCGGCGCGCTCGAGGAGGCGGATGCCCTCGGCGGTGTTGCGCGTCACCCCGTAGCCGGAGAGGAAGGCCCGGGCGAGCTCGAGGTCGCCCTCGCGATTGCCCGCCTCGGCGGCGCGGGCGAAGGCGACGACCGCCCGCTCCGGGTCGATCTCGCCGCCGAAGCCGGAGAGATAGAACCGGCCGAGGTCCACGTAGGCGCCGTCGATGCCCCGCGCCACCGCCACGAGCAGCAGCCGGCGCGCCTCGGCCGGATCGCGGGGCACGCCGGAGCCTTCGCTGTAGGCGGCGGCAAGGGCGATCAGCGCCGAGGCGCTGCCTGCATCGGCGGCCTTGCGGAAATAGTCGACCGAGAGCGGCAGGTCCTGGGCCGTGCCGCGGCCGTAGCGGTAGGCCCGTGCGATCGCCCCGAGGGCCCGCGCCGAACCCGGCTCGAACTCCGCCGCCTTCTGGTAGAGGGCGAAGGCGCGCGCCTGGGCGCCGGGGTTCGCGGTCTCCTTCTCGTAGGCGGCGGCGATCTCGATGAGGGCGTCGGTGACGCCGAGGCGCGCCGCCTCGATCGCGAAGTCCTCGGCGCGGGCGTCGTCGCGGGCGATGCCGCGGCCGTTGCGGTAGGCGAGGGCGAGCGCCGCCGCGGCAGGGCCGGAGCCGCCCGTCGCCAGGGCCTCGAGGCTGGCGAGCCCCTTCTGTGTCGCCTCCACGCGGCCAACGTCGAGGAGCGCCTCTGCCACCGCGATGCGGGCCGACGGCGAGGCGCCGCCGAGGGCTTCCGCCCGGGCGAGATAGGCCTCGGCCGCGGCGACGTCGCGGGCGCCGGTGGTGCCGGACAGGCTGAGGACGGCGAGTTCCGCGAGTGCATCCGGCTGGCCGGTCGCGGCGGCCGCCTCGAGGGCGGCGACGGCCTCCGCCGCCCGGCCGCTGCCGACGAGGACCTTCGCGAGCCGGTTCGGCGCCTCCGGAACACCCTTCTCCACTGCCGCCCGCAGCACCCGCTCGGCGTCCCCGGGCGCGGGCGGGTCGCCGAAGGCGCCGGCGTAGAAGTCGGCGAGGAGGAGCGGCGCGCGCGTGTCGCCGGCCCGCACGGCCTCCTCGAGCAGCGCGCGGGCCTCGTCCGGATCGCGCGGCACGGGGCCACCGCGCATCAGCAGCCGCCCGAGCTTCAGCTTCGCCGAGGCACTGCCGCGGCCGGCCGCCTCCCGGTAGAGGACGACCGCCTGTTCCGGATCGGCAGTGCCGCCCTCGCCGGAGACGAGGATGTCGGCGTTGCGCAGGAGGGCGCCGGTCGAGCGCTCGACGGCGAGCGCCTGCCGATAGAGCCGCGCCGCCTCCTCGACGGAGGCCGGCACGAAACGGCCCTGCCGCAGGAAGTCACCGAGGGTGAGCATCGCCTGCGGGTTGCCCGCCTCCGCCGCCTGCTGCAGCCAGCGGACCGCCTGCTGTCCGTCCACGGCCGCGCCGGCGACGCCCTCGCGGTCGGCGAGGAAGGCGCCGTAGCCGGCCATGCCCTCCACGTTGCCGCGTTCGGCGGCGGTGCGCAGGAGTGCGGCGATCTCGCCCGAGAGGCCGTCCGCGACGAGCATCCCCTGGGCGGACCGGGCGACCGAGAGCGCGTTGGTAAGAGAAGGCTCCGACACCGCGATCGCCTTGGCGACCATCTCGCGCGCCTTGGCAAGGTCGAGCGGCTCGCCCCGCCCCGTCTCGTACATCCGCGCCGCCACCAGGAAGGCGCGGTGGTCCTCCACCTCGAGGGCAAAGGCGAGCCAGGCCTTCGCGGAGGCCTCCTCGACGCCCATCGGCCCCTGGTCGAGAAAGTCCTCGGCAAGGCGGATCGCCGACAGCGTCGAGCCCGACCACGCCGCCTCCTCGAGCACGCGCCGCGCCTCGGCGGGGTCGGGCGGGCCGAGGGCCGTGGACAGCAGGAGATCGGCGAGCCGCAGCGCGCCCTTGCCGCTGCCGAGCGCGAAGGCGCTCCGGTACTTCTCCGCGGCCGCGGCGGGGTCCGCGGGCACGCCCGACCCGTCGCGCAGGACGTCCCCGTAGGCGACGAGGAGGTCGCGGGAGCGCGGGGCCGTGAGGTCGAAGAGCACGATGCCGGCGCCGACGAGGTCGCGCCCCGCCGAGGTCTGCGGCCCGAGGAGGGCGGCGAGGGCGAAGGCGCCCGGGGCGTACTGGAGGCGCGCCGCCAGCCGGTAAGCCTCCTCCGCCTCGCCGACGCGCTCCTGTCCGCCGAGCCCGGTCTGCAGGTCGAGCCCGAGCACGTAGGCGGCCTTGCCGTAGCCGAGGCGGGCGGCGCGCTCGAGGAGATCGAGCGCGGCGTCGATGTCGGCCCGGCCGCCGTCGAACCCGCCTTCACCGGCGATCATGATTTCGGCAAGCTGGGCTGCCGCCGAGGGCCAGACGGGGGAGGGCGCCTTCAGCCCCGCCTCGAAGGCGGCGCGGGCTCCGGCCGGATCGGGTTTGCGCAGCGGGTTCTCGGGGGAGATGAGCGCGCCGTCGACGAGGATCTCCCCGAGCTCGAGGAGCGCCTCCGGGGTCTTGTCGCTGACGAGCGTCTCGAGCTGCGCCTTCTCGGACTGGTAGCGCTCGCGCACCCAGCCGAGGCGGGCCTCGCTGTCGGCCGTCTGCGCCGCCGCCACGTGGGGCAGCGCCGCGATGGTCGCAGCCGCCAGCAGCGCCGCGAGAGCGGCGCGGCGGACGCGCGCCGTCACTCCTGCGCCCAGAAGCACGTGGCGTTCCCCCCGACATAGTCGTCGATCAGCGGCCGCTCGGCTGCGGTACGGGTGTCGAACCGCTGTCCGATCAGGCGGCGCGGGGCCGTGCGCGGCGGCAGCAGCCGGATCGCCTCGACGAAGGCCATGTAGTTCCGCCCGTGCGCCCGCTCGGCCAGGAAGCCGAGGTCCTGGGTGCGGAAGTCGTCGCTCGGTCCCGGGATCACGTTGGCCGCCGCATAGGTCTCGACGAGAAGGGGGCTGGCGAGGCCGCTCGTGAGGAAGGAGAGGACGAGGTCGAAGCTGCGGCCGCCGACGCTGACACCGTAGAGGTCGTCGCCGTGGGCGCGGGCGATCTCCGCCATGACGACGAGGCTCGTCAGGGCGTGGCGGGTGTACCACAGCGCCCGGGCGCCGCGGCGCGCCTCCAGCGGCAGGCTGCCGTCGTCGCGGGCGTCCGCGAGGGCGCTGCGGTAGCGCTCGAGCCCCTGGCGGTAGAGCGCGTCGTCCCCCACGAGCGCGCCCCAGGCCATCAACACGCTGTCGGCAAGATAGCGGTGGTTGTTGTGGTCGACGTCGCCGTCGAAGCGGGCGTCCACCCGCGGCACGAGGCCGCCGAGCCAGTCGTCGATGCGCCGCCGCTCCCCGTCCGGGAGGCCGGGGCGGACGATGGCATAGGCGACGATGGTCGGCAGCAGGGTGCGCTTCAGGGCGTAGGCCGGGTCGTGTCCCGTCGGCGTCGCGGCGAGCGCGTCCGCCTCGGCCCACCGCGTCAGCAGCCGCACGAGATCGGCCCGCGCGGCCTCGTCGCCGCCAAGGGCCCGGCCGCCGAGCACCATCACCGCCCAGGCGAAGGGCGCACTGCGGTTGTCGGAACCGTAGCCCTCCGTCGGCTCGAGGGCGGCAAGCGGCGGCAGGTCCGCCCAGGCCGGGTCGCGCGGGATGGCGAGGCACGCCTCCCGGGCGACCGCGCGGTCGGGTCGGGCGAGTTCAGCGGTACGGCTCGCCGGATCGAAATAGACGATGCCGGGCGGTGACACGGCCGCTGCCGGCGTCGCCGCGACGGTCGCGGCGAGCATGGCGGCGGCTGCGACCCGCACCGCGCGGCGGCGAACAGTGGAAGGGCGGTTGTTCACGACGCGCCCCCTCAGTTCGACGGTTCGTCGGCGGCGGGCGAGGCCGCGTCCTCGTCCGGCGCGGCGCTGCCGGCCGGTCGCGGTACCGAGGCGAGGAAGGCGTCGTGCTGCAGCGACCCGTCCACCCCGGTGCAATCGCCGGCGGCAGCGGGATCGAAGACGACCGCCGCATCGTCGGCCGGCAGGAAGCCCCGCGTGCGGAGCGTGCACGCGACGTCCGGCTTGCGCGGCCGGCAGGTCGCCGCGATGCGCACCCCGTCCTTGCCGTTGTGCTGGAGGATCGAGGTTGTCCCCCGGGCGACATCGCCGCGGAAGATGCGGTTGCGGTGGTTGGCGAAGACGTTGCCGGCGAAGCTCGCCGCCGTGACGCCGCGCAGCGTGGCGCCGATGGCGTTCGCGTCGAGCATGTTTCCCTCGGCGACGAAGGTCGTCACCGGTGTGTAGGGGTCGAGCGTAAAGTCCCTCGTCTCGCCGGCGGGCGATCCTTCGAGGTCGGCGATGTAGGCGTCGATGCCGGACCCGCCGTTGTCGGCGATGCGGTTGCCGTAGAGGGCGATGTCCCAGCTGTTGCGGATGCGGATGCCCGATCGCGCATTGGCGAAGAAGTCGTTCGCCATCACGAGGTTGCAGGAGCTCTCGAAGAAGGTGAGGCCGTCCTGCCGGTTGTCGAAGGCGGTGTTGGCGTAGACGACGTTCGACACCGAGTCGCGGTCGAGCATGATGCCGGAGCCGGCGTTGTCGAAGCTGAGGTTGCCGACGAGATAGGAGAAGTCGACCTCGCGGGAGATGATGAGCCCGTGCTTCTTTATCGTCCCGTAGACGGTGTTGTAGGCGATGCGCAGGTCCTGCGAGCGGTCGTGCGGGTCGATGCCGTAGATGACGTTGTCGCGGTACTCATTGCCGACGACGGAGACGCCTTCCGCTTCGTAGGAATAGAATCCGTAGTAGGCGTTCTGGAACGAGTTTCCGACGATGACACCCGTCGGCGGCTTCGGCGCTGACTGGGTGGCCACGAGGTCGGACGGGCCGGCGGTGAAGGAGAGACCGTAGCCCTTGCCGGCCGGATAGCCGATCGACACGACCGTCGAGCCGCCGATGAAGAGGCGCGAGTCGCTCCAGCCGACGATGAACGGCCGGAAGACGCGGCCGCGGTCGCCGTCCCAGTGGTCCGGCGCGCCGGCGCTCTCCGAATAGGCGACGATGCGCGCGTCGAGAACGTGCAGCGTGCCGGCCACCACGAGGTAGGCGCCGGTGTCGCTGCCGAGGCGCAACTCCTCGAACTCCTCGCCGCTGACGATGAGCGTCGCGTCCCGGCCGACGAGGATCGGCTGGCGGAAGAGGATGCGTCCGCCGTCCTCCGACACGGCGTCCCAGCGGCCGTCGGCGACAAGCTGGTCGCGGACCTGCGAGAGCGTGAAGACGCCGCCGTCGACGTTGATGAAGTTCGGGTTGAGGTCGCCCTGCACGCCCACCTGGATCGACTGACCCTCGGTGTTCGCCTCCTGCAGGAACTTGAAGTTGAACTTGCTGTAGCGGAGCATCGTCATCTCGACGTCGCCACCACGCGCCGACGGCGGCGGCTTGCCGATTTCCTTCGCCGCGATCAGCGGATTGTCCTTGATCGGGCCCACCTCGACACCGTCGCCGTGCCGCTCGCCCGGCACCGGCATCGCGGCGCGCAGCCCGGCGACGTCGACGGCGCCGAAATCGGGCACCGGGAACGCCGTGATGCTCGGCAGGCGCCGGCCCTCGATGCTGGCGATGACGAGGCGCGGATCCTGCTCCACCGGCGTTCCGGCGGCGAGCGGCGGCGGCGGCGGCGGATCGGCCGCGCCGGCCGGGTGGTCGAGCACGCCGATGCCGTCGAGGGTGCCAGCCTGATGCTCGGCGATGCGCCGGAAGGCAGCGACCCGCACGTCGTCGAGCCCGAGCGTCCTGACTGCTGCAAGGGCGCCCTCGAGGTCGCCCTCGGCCGCCTGCCGAACGGCCACGGCGGCGAGAGCCTCCTCGCGCCCCCGCGCCGTCGAGAGCGTGCGGGCGAGCTCGCGGGCCGGCTCGAGACGCCCCGCGGCGACATCGCCCGCGATAAGCGCCGCCACGGCGCGGTCGAGATCGTCCGCCTCGGTGATCTGGGCGGCGAGCGCCTTCGCCCGCTCCGCGCCGCCCGCCCGCGCGAGCGCGACGGCGAGATCCCCGAGGATCGCGTTGCGGGTGCCGCCGTCGCCCACCGCGAGCGCAATGGAGCGGCCCCGCTCGAAGGCCTCGTCGGCGGCCGGGCGGCCGTCGTCCGTCGCTTCCTGGAAGAGACCGACCAGGGCTGCCGCCCGCGCCCGGTCGTCGGCGATGGCCGCCGCCGCGGCGAAGGCCTCGGCGTCCTCGGCGCGGTCGGCGCGGGCGGCGGCGATGGCGGCGAGGGCGCGGTCGCGGTCGGCCGGCTCCGTCACCTCGTTGAGGAGGCCGGTCGCGCCGGCGAGGTCGCCGCCGCGGGCCCGCTGACGCGCGATGGCGGCGATCGGCGCGGAGCGGTCGCCCGGGTCGCGCAGCGAGCGCACGAGGGCGAGGGCGCGCTCCGGGTCGCCCCGGTCCGCCGCCGCCTTGGCGACGGCCGAGCGCACGCGGTCCCGTTCCCGGCCTTCCGGCAGCAGCGCGGCGATGGCCTCCGCGTCGTCGAGGTCGTAGACGGCGAGCTTGCGGCCGACGGTGACGAACGCCGAGAGGCGCCGCGGCGGCTCCTCCACGGTGGCAGCCGCCGCCGCGGCGAGCCGCACGATGCCGAGCGCGGCGGTCTCGTATCCCGCCTCGCGCAGCCGGTCGGCGACGACGATGAGGGCGCGCGCCCGGTCGGCGCCGTCGATGATCAGCGTGGCGGCGTCGAGGGCGGCGAGGCCACGCCCGCGGGCCACCGCGTCGTCGACCATCAGGGCCAGGAGGTCGTCCTGGTCCGACCGGTCGGCGGCGGAGCCCGCGACCGCCAGGGCAGCATCGCGGTCGCCGGCCGCAAGCGCGGCTGCGAGGACGCGGCGGATGAGGGCGTCCGCCGCCTCCGCGTCCGTCTCTGGCGCCTCTGCGAGCAGCGCCTCGACCGCTGGCCACAGGTCGCCGGCCTCCAGACGGGCGAGCGCCTCCCCGGGGGCGGGCGGCGGGGCGTCGGCGTCGGCGGGGCGCAGCACGGTCCGCACGATGCCGGCGCGGGCCCGGGCGTCGGGGACGGCGGCGATCAGCACCCGGAGATAGCGCCGGGCCTGGGCGCGCGGGAAGGCGGCCACCCGCTCGGCGATGGCGCGGAAGGGCGCGATGCGGTCCGCTCCCTCGACTTCGAGGGCCGTCTCGATTGCCCGCCCGACGATGGTGGCCGCGCGGTCGACGTGGCCACCGGCCGCGGCGGCGTCGGCGAGGCGCAGCCAGCCGGCCGTCTGCCGCAAAGGGGCGTCGATGGCGAGGACGAGCTCGGTGGCGGCGATCTCCTCGTGCGGCTCTCCCGCGACGAGGCGGGCGACGTGGCCTTCGAGTGCCATGAGGAGGACGACATCGGCGAGGATGCCCTCCTCGGCAAGCTCGGTCCGGATGGCGCGCGCCGTCGTCGTCTCGGTCGCCGCGAGGCGCCGCATCGTCTCGGCCAGCGCGTCGAGGGCGGCGGCGCGGCGCCCGGCATCCGTCTCCGTCAGCGCCGCGACGTAGTCGTCGCGAATGGCCTCGGCCGGCGGCACGGCCGCGGTGAAGGCGAGGGGCGCCTGTGCCGAGGCGGGGCCTGTGGCGATCGCGAGGGCGAGGAACACCCCCGTCGCCCGCCATCGCCCTGCGCGCCTCGTCTGCATCCCCGTCTCCCACACCGCGCCACCGGCCCGGCCGCGGGGCCGGGGGAGGCGCTTCCGGATCAGTCGAACACCCGCCCGATCAGCGACGCCCCGAAGCTGTCGAAGCGCAGCCGGACGGGCGCGCCGTACCAGTCGAGCGGGATCTCGCGGCCCGGATCGAAGGCGACCACCGAGGCGGTCGACGCCGACCCCGGCAGGCCGGCGACGCCGAGCGCCCGCGGCGGATGGTCGGTGAGGTTGACCTCCGTCGTGGTGCCGTCGGCGAACTCGAGGATCGCCACCGTCCCCTCGCGGATGCGGATTAGCGTGTCCTCGTCGACGATCGCCCGCACGAACGGCTTCGCGCCGACGAGCGCCGCCCGCAGCACCGGCGCCCCTTCGGTCACCGTCGAGCCGACCGGCAGCAGCCGCTCGACCACCGGACAGGCGCACTTCGCCTCGACGAACACCTCCCGCTGGCCCCAGTCGCGCACCGCCACTGCCGGCGCCCCGGGAATCAGCTCGGCGCCCTCGGTGACGACCTCGAGCTGGCCGGAGACCGGGGCGGCGATCGTGATGGTGTCGATGCTGATCGCGGCCGAGAGGGCACGGGTGATGAACAGGCGCTCGTAGACCGCCGTCACCACGAAGGCGAGGAGGGCGAAGGTGGCGAGGGCGATCGCCCCGTAGCTCAGCGCCGGCCGAAGCCGCTCGAGGAAGCGGCCCGCGACCGTCTCCGGCTCGCTGCGCTTCGGCACGGTTCGCGGCACCGCGGCGTGGGTGCGCGCGGTGACGTCGAGGATGTCGCCGAGGGAGACGATCTCCCCCGACAGGAAGGCGTCGATGATGTAGCGCAGCACCGCGATCTGGCGCTGCGAGGTGTTCACGAACTTGAAGCCGATGCGGCCCTTGCCGGCATCGACGTTGCGCACCTCGCCCTGGATCGGCAGGACGATGTCGTATTCCTCGAGCGGGAAGACGAGGCGGAAGGACAGCACCCGCCGGAGGCTGATGTCCATGCCCGGCGCCTGGATGGCGAACCCCCCGACGGACCAGTCGATGACGTCGAAGCTCTGGTCGCCGAACTGGCACTGCACGGGCAGGCGGTAGCGCGTGTGCTGCCGCTGCACCTCCGACTCGTGGACGATCGACGCAGCCATCGTTACCCCCATCCCCTGGCGCCGGCCGAAGACCTTCCGCCGGCGACCATTTCCGGCGCGCGGACGTCCGGTCGACGCCTCCGAGCCCCGGCTTCCACCGGCCGCGCACCCGCGCCCGGTCCCCCTGTCTCCGCCGCGATCATGACCACGCCTCCGGCCACTCGAGCAGTCCGAGCAGCACCGCGATCGCGACCGCGAAGAACGAGAACGTCAGAACATGCATGTAGGTCGACGTCCAGGCCGGCAGCCGCCCGGCGACGCTGCCGCGGGCGAGCGTCGTGCGCTGGCGCGTCCACCCCTGCCGGTCGAGCCGGAAGAAGATGAACGTCTTGATCGCCGATCCGTACACCTGGTTGAAGAACATCAGGAACGGGTAGAGCACCGAGATCCGCGGCCGCGCCGACAACAGGAGGACGGCGAGCGCATAGCGCGACATCAGCACCCAGACGAGATAGAGCAGCAGCATCTGCGAGGAGACGAAGATCGCCCCGATGACGGCGAAGGCCGGCCCGGTGAGTGACGTCCACATGGTCACGCGCTGGTCGAGCACGGTCCACCAGGTGAAGTAGCCCGTCCGGTTCGGCCCGAGGGCGAGCGCCCGGTGGTTGTTGCGCAGCATGTTGCCGAACCAGCGCACCATCAGCATGGCGGCGGCGCGGAAGAAGTTGGACGAGGGCGGCGTCTCGATCGTCGCCACCACCACGTCCGGGATGTAGAGCATCTTGTAGCCGGACTTCAGCATCCAGAACCACGTCGACTTGTCGTCGCCGGTGAGGAAGCGGAAGCGGCCGAGCCGCCAGTGGTCGAGATAGTCGACCTCGATCATCTCGATGAAGGAGTGGTCGCAGGCGAGGCCTGCCCGGAACGCCGACATGCGCCCGGTCAGCGTCAGCACGCGCTCCGACAGGCCCATCGAGCTCATCAGGATGTGGCGCTGGGCGAAGCGCAGCGAGTACCAGACGTCGAAGATCTTGCCGCCCTCGACGCGCGAGGTCTCGTCCGTCGTCAGCGCCCCGACGTCGTCGCGGAAGCGCAGGAAGGGGGAGATCTTCTCGACGAGGTCCGGCTGGACGATGCTGTCGCCGTCGATCACGGCGACGATGTCGTCGTCCTTGGGCATGTATTTCTGGATCGCCCGGAGGCCGTAGGCGAGCCCGTCGCGCTTGCCCGTGCCGGGGATGCGGACGAGCACGAGCCGGACGCTGCTTCCGTCCTCCTCGCCCACGACGCGCTTGAACAGCTGCTTGGCGAGGCGCTCGTCGGCCATCTCGACGATCGAGGCGACCACCGTCGCGCCGCCCGGCGAGCGCTTCGCCGCCTCGAAGGCGGCCGCGAAGACCTGGACCGTCGTCTCGGTGGGGATGCGGAAGCTCGTCACGAGCAGGTAGGCGTGCGGCGGCGACCGACCCTGCATGGCCGCCTCGGCTTCGCGCCGCATCCGTGGGAAGGCGTGGCGGACGTAGAGCTGTGCCCGGACGAAGTGCAGCAGCGCCCAGCTGTAGCGCCAGACGCCGATGAAGCCGATGACCACCACCGCCGTGGTGCCGACACCGACGAGCGGGTTCGGGTTGATGATGATCGCGAGGGCGCCGGTGAGGAGCACGTAGAGGGCATGCGCCCAGTACGTCTCCGACCAGTGCACCTCCTCCGGCGGCAGCCCGCCGGGGAGGGGCGCCTCACCAGCAGATGCCATCGTAGGATCCATCGCTGCGCTTCACCGGGTTCACCCGCACGAGGTCGATGATCGGCGTCTTGCCGCCGAGCCGTTCGACGAGGCCGCCGGCCGCGGCGTCCTTCTTGCCGATGATGATCGCCTGCGCTCCCTGGCACATGTCCTCGACGGAGTCGACGAGCAGCCGGCTGAGGTGCGGCAGGTGGGACATCACATACTGCAGATTAGCACCGGTCAGCTCCCCGTAGCTGACGTTCGGATCGTAGATCTTCAGCATGTAGCCCTTGCCGAGCAGGCGCTCGGCGAGTTCCACCAGCGGACTCTCGCGCAGGTCGTCGGTGTTCGGCTTGAAGCTGAGGCCGAGCAGGCCGAGGCGGCGGGCGCCGGTTTCCGCGATCATCCGGTAGGCGCGCTCGAGCTGGATCTCGTTGGCGCTCATCGCCGCGTCGAGCACCGGGGTCGCCACGTCGAGCGTGCGGGCCTTGTAGCGCAGCGCCCGAAGGTCCTTCGGCAGGCAGGAGCCGCCGAAGGCGAAGCCCGGCATCAGATAGGCCGGCGAGATGTTGAGGCGCTTGTCGCTGCACAGGATGCGCATCACCTCGTGCCCGTCGATCCGCGTTCCCTTGCAGATGTTGCCGATCTCGTTGGCGAAGCTGACCTTGAGGGCGTGCCAGGCGTTGTTGGTATACTTCACCGCCTCGGCCGTCGTCATGTCGACGACGATCGGCTCGACGCCGATGCGGGCGACGAGGCCGCGCAGCTTGGTGATCGTCTCGTCGTCCAGCCGGCCGAAGACGATGGTCCCCGGGTCGTAGTAGTCGGCGATCGCGGTGCTCTCGCGCAGGAACTCCGGATAGTAGGCGACGCCGAAGTCGCGTCCGGCGACGCCCCGGGCGGCCCGTTCCAGGGCCGGGATCACCGTCTCGACCATCGTCCCCGGCAGGATCGTCGAGCGCATCACCACGTGGTGGCGATCCGTCTTGGCGGCGATGGCCTCGCCGATCTCCTCGGCGACCTTGAGGACGTAGCGGGTGTCGAGCGACCCGTTGAGCCGGCTCGGCGTTCCGACGCAGACGATCGACAGCTCCGTGGCCGCGACGGCCTCTTCGGGACGCTCGGTGGCGCGCAGGCGGCCGGAGGCGACCGCCTCGGCGATCAGCGGGGCGAGGCCCGGCTCGCCGATCGGCGCCAGCCCGTCGTTGATCTCGTTCACTTTTACGTCGTTGACGTCGACGGCGACGACGTGGTGCCCGTCTTTGCACAGGCAGGCTGCCGTGACGGCCCCCACGTAGCCGATCCCGAAGACGCTGATACGCATACACAGCCCCTGATCCGGGCGCGGGTTGTTCCCCCCCGCCACCCGTTTCCCTGACGACACGGGCCAAATCTCGCCCCTGTCGCCTCGATCGGCCGCTCAACTTCATGCGCAAGCGCATCAAGCAGACGGCGATCTTGTGGTCGACCCTCCCCCTGCTGTCTGTTTAGCCGGTGCCGGCCGCGGCGCAAGCCAATCTCGGAAAGAAGATTACCGTAATGCAGCTGCTACGGGGCCGGCGACGCGGGCGCCCCCGGCGAAGGGGCCGCCTCGAGCTGCTCGAGCGTCGTCTTCGCGACGGGGTGGCCGGCATCGGCCGCCTTGCGCAGCCAGGCTTTCGCTTCGGCCGGATCGGCCGGCACACCGAGTCCGCCGGAATAGGCAAGGCCGGTGCGGAACTGGGCGTCGGCGTTGCCGGCCTCGGCGGCACGGCGGTACCACCCGGTGGAGGTCGCCACGTCGGGCTCCACCGGCCCGCCGGAGGTGTAGAGCCGGCCGAGAGCCGCCATGGCGTCGGCGCTTCCCTTGTCGGCGGCAGCCTTCAGCGTGGTCACGGCCTCGGCGGCGGCGGGGTCGGCCGGCGGGACCGTGCCGACGGCGCGCACGAGGCCGTCGCTCGCCTCCGCCCGTCCGCCGGCGACCGCCTTGATGCGCAAGGTGACGATCTCGGCCGGGGAGCCCGCGACGAGACCCGCCTCGATCGCGTCGGCAAGGCGGGCGGCGGCCGCGACGTCGCCGGCCGCGGCGGCCTGCTGCAGCCGGACCCGCTCTTCCGGCCGCGTCGCGAGGTCGTCGAGGCCCGGCAGGCTGCGCCGGCTGGCGGCGGTCGCCGTCCGCTTGCCCGAAGCGGCCCCGCGCGTCTCGGTGCGGGCGGTGCGCGTCGTCCGCACCTGTCCGCCGCGCGCGGCCCAGGCGGCGGCGGCGCGGGCATTGCGCGGCACGCCCGCCCCGGTCGAGAGGGCGGTCGCGATCTCCCGGTAGGCTGAAGGCCGGTCGGCGGCGGGCAGCCGGGCCACCGTCGCGAGCGCCGCCGCCTCGTCGCCGCGCGCCGCCTGCATCACGGCGAGGCGCTTCGTGCCGGTGACGCTGTCGCCGGCGGCCGCCTTCGCATACCAGCGCTCCGCCGCCGCCGGATCGGGCCGGCCGAGGGCGCCGGAGCGCGCCATGTCGCCGAGGAGCACGGCGACCGAACTCGAGCCGCTGTCGGCGGCGATCGCGTAGGCCTTCGCCAGCCGCGCGGGATCGCTCGGCCGGTAGCGCCCGGCGAGCTGGGCGGCGGCGAGGTCGCGGATTGCGGGTCGCCATCCGGCATAGGCGGCCGCCTCGAGGTCGGCCCAAGCCTCGGCCTTGCCGCCGGGGAAGCGCCCGGCGAGAACGCCGGTGGCCAGCGCATAGAGCGCCTCGCCCTTGTCGCGCCGGTCGCCGGCGTTGCGCACCGCCGCCCTCAGCGCCTCGTAGGCGCCGGCCGCGTCGCCGCGCTTCTGGAGCACGTAGGCGCGGACGATGTAGTCGCGGGCGGAGAGGCCGGCCGGCTCTGCCGCGACGGCGGCGCCCGGCAGCGCCGCGGCGATCAGGGCCGCGGCGAGGAGCCCGGAGAGGGTGGCTCGCATCCGCGTCACGGGCTGAACCCCGCGCGTTCGGCCGCCGCCAGCCATGCCTCGGCCCGCTCGGGGTCGGTCCGGCCGCCGAAGCCGGTCTGGTAGACGAGGGCGAGTTCGTACATGGCCCGCGCCTCGCCGCGCTCGGCCGCCTTCTCCAGCCACCGGACGCTGTCGGCGGGCGACAGCGGCACGCCGAAGCCGGCGGCGTAGGAGCGCGCGATCTCGCGCATCGCCTGGCCGTCGCCCGCTTCCGCCGCCCGCGTCAGCCAGGCGGCGCCGGCGGCCGGATCGGCCGGCACGGCGGTGCCGAGCTGCAGGCGGACCCCGACCTCGCGCATCGCCTCCGGCGCACCGGCCTCCGCCGCCTTCATCAGCCGCTCCCACGCCTTCGCCCGGTCGGCGTCGGTGAGGCTCGGATCGATGACGACGAGCCGGAAGAGATCGGCGGCGGCGCCTCCGTCGCCGGCGTCGGCGGCCCGTTCGTACCAGCCGATCGCCGCCGCCGGGTCGGCAGGGACGCCGTCTCCGGCCAGCAGCACCTCGGCAAAGGCCTTCATGGCGGGAATGTAGGCGGCTTCGGCGGCAATCCGCAGCAAGGTCGCCGCCTGGTCCGGGCTTTCCGCGGGCACGAGGCCCTCGCGGATCGCCTCGCCGACGCGGAAGACGACCTCCGGCTCCTCCGGCGCCGCGAGCAGCGCCCGGGCGTAAAGCACCGCCGCCTTCTCCCGGGCCATCGGCACCTGGTCCACCAGCTTGCCGTAGTCCGCGGCGACCCGTACGAGCGCCTCGCCGTCGCAGCCCGCCTTGATCTCCCGGCGGGCGAGATCGGCGAGCAGCTCCTGCTCGCTGCGCTGCGTCTCCGAGCCGGTCACGACTTCGACCGCGCTGCCCTTCTGCATCGCCTCGGCGATCAGTTCGGCGGCCGTCAGGTCGCCCCCGGCGGTGCCCGCGTCGAGCAGGTCGCGCAGGCTTTCGGCCGCCTCGGCGAGCCCGGCACCGGCGGCGTCGCGGATGAGCCGGACGCCGCGGGCCGGGTCGCGCGGCGGGCCATCCTCGTCGGAGAGGAGGAACTCGCCGAGCTCGAGCATTGCCGTCGGGTCGCCGCCGGCCGCGCCCTGTTCGAGCAGCGCCTGCGCCTTGTCGGGATCGCGCCGGCCGCCGAGGCCGTCGAGATAGGCGCGGGCGAGGGCGACGTAGCCCTTGCCGGCGTCCTCGCCCGGCTCGATCGCCCGATCGAGCCAGAGCCGGCCACGATCGGGGTCGCGCTCGGTGCCGCGGCCCTGGTCGTAGGCGAAGCCGAGGAGCACCATGGCGCGCCGGCTGCCGGCCGCTGCGGCGCGCTTCAGGTAGCGGAACCGGGCCTCGTCGCCTTCCGCCGAAGCCTCCATCGCCGCGCGGTTGGCGAACTCCATCAGGAAGCGCTCGCTGCCCCCCACGGCCGCCCGCTCGCGCCAGAGGTCGGCGACCCGGGCATCCGGCACGACGCCGAGGCCGCAGCGGAAGATGTCGGCGAGCCGCTCGCGCGCCTCTTCGGGTCCCGCATAGGCGGCCTGGCGGAGGAGCCGGACGGCGAGGCGCGGATCCGCCGGCACACCGTCGCCGGCGATGTAGGCGTCGGCCAGTGTGAGCATGGCGAGGCCGTCGCCGAGGTCGACGGCGCGGGCGAGGAGGCCGGCGGCGCGACTCGGGTCCTCCGGCACGCCGAGCCCGTCGGAGTACATGCGGGCGAGCTCGATGAAGGATTCCGGCAGCGGCTGCGGCAGCTCGGTCGCCGCCTCGAAGAGCTGGACCGCCCGGGCATAGTCCGGCGTGCCGCCGAAGTCGCCCCGCGCGATGCGCCCGCGCTGCAGCATCGAGAAGCCGTCGAGGATCTTCACGCCGCGGTCGTAGATCTGCGCCGCCAGCCCGAGGTCGGCCGCGGCGCGCTCGCCCGAGAGATAGACCTCGCCGAGCTCGTGGGTCGCCTGCAGGTTGCCCCGGCGGGAAGCGAAGTCGAGGAGGGCGATGCCGCGCGCCGGATCGATCGGTACCTCGTCGCCCGTGGTCAGCCGCCGCGCCATCTGCGAGGCCGAGATCATGGCCTGGTAGACCTTCGAATCGACGCTCTTCTGCTGCCACTCCATGCCGAGATCGACGTCGCGGAAGACGGCGAAGTCGTCGAGGTAGGCTGTTCCAATCGAGTAGAGCTCGTTGCAGCGGCCGGCGGCGACGTCGCTCATCAGGAGCGTCATGCCGATCTTCCAGTACCGCTCGGCCGCATCGCCCGACGGGGAGGCCACGGCGCCCTGGCGATAGAGACGCGCAAGCGCGATGGCGGCGCGACCGCTGCCGCCGGCGAGGGCCCGCTTGTAGAGCGCCTCGGCGCGGGACATGTCCGCCTCGACGGCGCCGCCGCGCTCGAAGACGCCGGCGAGCGGCAGGGCGGCCCGCACCTGGCCCTGATCCAGCGAACGCTCGAGCAGCGCGACCCCGCGGACCACCTGGTCGGGGTCGAGCTTGTCGTCGATGAGGATCTCCCCGAGCCGCCGGCGGGCCTGCGCCGCCTCAGGACCGTCTTCCGCGACGACGTATTCGAGCAGTCGCTTCGCCGTCGGCACGTCGACCGGCTGCTCCGGGTTGATGGTGAGCAGCCGGTCGGCGTCCGCGATCATCACGAGGGTCGAGGCGCCGGGCGGACCCTCGGTCCACGTCCTCCAGTCGCGCGACGGCGGCTCGTAGACCCACGGCTTGCAGAGGGCCGCGACGTCGAGGGAGCCGGGCTCGAAGCGGAGTTCGGACGGCACGACATCGGCGCGCGCCTCCCCGGGGGCGGCCACGATCGCGATCATCGACGCGAGCCCCGCGGCGAGGATCGTCGTCCGCGGCTGCCGTCCCGTCCTCATCGCCGCACGACCGTGTTGTCGAGGAGGACGGCCCGGGGCGCCTCGGCAGGGCCGGTGACGATGACGGAGACCGCCTGCCGGCGGTTGATCGCACGCTTCGGGAAGGTGGCGACGACCCGATCGCCCGCCCGCACCTCGAGCACCAGCGAGCCTTCGCCGAAGGCCCGGCCCCGGGTCGTGCCGGCGGCGACGTCCTCGACGACGGCCCGGCCGAACTCCGGGGCAAACAGCGTCACCGAGGGCAGGGCGGAGAGATTGTAGACATGGATGCCAGAGGCCTTCGGGCTCGCCAGCGGCTCGTCGGCGAGGACCGCGAGGCTTCCGTCGGCACGGACGGCGAGGGTGGTGAACGAGCCCGGCGCCACGGCGATCTCCGTCTCGCCGGCGGCATAGCGGCCGGTCTTGAAGATCGAATAGGGCGAGACGCCGTCGGCGGCCGTCGTCAGGGTCCGGTCGCCGACGTCGAGCGTCGCCCCGGCGCGGCCGTCGGCGGCGACGAGGCGCACGAAACCCGCGTCCGCGGGGATCGGCGCGTCGTAGAGGCCGGCGTCCTGCGCAAGGACCGCGACCGGGGCGAGGGGGCCGGACAGGAGGGCGAGGGCGGCAGCGAGCCACAGGGTCGGCAGTCGGCGCATCAGGAGGCTCCCTGTCTCACCCGGCAGATCGCGGCGCTGATCGGCAGCGCCCGGTCCTCCGGCAGGCCGCGCACCCGCACCGCCTTCACCGGGGCGGCGAAGTCGCCCGAGAACTCGAGGAAGAAGCGGGAGGAGGACGCGTAGGGCGGGGCCTGGTCGATGGTGACGATGTCGGCGTCGCGATCGGCGTACTCGACCTCGACGGTGAAGCGCCGGACGGTGCGGTCCGGGATCTCGAGGGCGAGATAGCCCGCCTCGCCGACCACCGGCGGCGCCGCCGGCGGCACGGCGATGACGTCTCCGGCGCCGCGGATCTCGACGAGGCTCTCGGCCACGAGCCGGTCGGTTCCGGTGCAGGTGCCGTTGGCGGCGCCGATCATCTGCCGGAACGCGACGGCGTCGTCCGGGAAGGCATGGTAGGCGAGGAACTCCCACAGGAGCACCGCGGGCGGGTCGCGGTCGAAGTCGCTCGTCTCCAGATAGGAGAGCATCGACGTCGATAGGCCGCCGGCGCTGATCGAGTAGTCGAGAACGCTGCGGCCGAGCGCCTCCGACAGGAAGCCCGGGAAGTTGAAGGCGGGCGTCGCACTGAAGCTCGTGCCCGCAAGCACCACCTGCGGGCCGCCGTCGCCGGCGTCGCCGAAGAGGGCCTGTTCGGCGCTGTCGCTCGGACCCCCGTCGCCGCCCTCGCGCACGGTGGTGAACACGGCGAGCTCCTGGGCCGGCACCGGATCGTCGCAGTACTGGTTGATCATCGACTGCAGGCGGCCGGTCATCGGCTCGGTGCGCACCTGGCGTGTCGCGAAACGCGCCCGGCCTTCGGCGGCGGCCGGGCCGAGCAGCCTGTCGATGTCGGCGGCGGCGAGCCCGGCCGCGAACTTCGCTCCCTGCGGCGTCCAGTGGAGGTCGCGCTTCAGGTAGAAGGCAGCGCCGATGCGGGCGCGGATCGTCTCCGGGTCGAGGTCGACGACGGGCAGCCCGGCGTCCCGCAGGCTCTTCACGAACGCCCGGTACTCGGCGAGGGCGTCCCGCCGTGCGTAGCGCCCCTGCAGCGGCACCGCCGCGTCCATCTGGTCGTAGGCGACGAGGGCGCGCGTCGGCACCGGCATGAGGACGAGCCGCGTCCCGCGGTCGCCGAGGGCCGCGCCGAGGCGGGCCATGTAGGCGAGGCTCTCCCCGTCGAGCACGAAGAATTCATCGAGGTCGGTGTTCGGGGCGCGGAAGAACCAGCCGTCGCGGCCCTGCGAGAGGATGTCGTCCTCGTTGCCGGAGAGCGCGGCCTGGGCGTCGAGACGGTCGCAGCGGTAGTGCGGCTCGGCCGCCGCGGCCCCGCCCGCCGCGAGGCTTCCGGCCAGCAGCAGAAGGCCGGCGAGAAGGCGCCGCCGGCCTGCGAGACGGCGCCGCCGCCCGGCGGTCCACCCGTTCGCGCTCCGCACCCCTGCCATCGCCGTTCCCGTGCCCTCCGCCGCCGCGCCGTGCCGCGCGGTCGGTCGCTCGCGTCCCCGGCCCGCACGAAGCCCGCAACATCCGCCGCCGTCAAGCGTGCCGGCGTCCGCACCGGCGGAAGGTCGGGAAAGCTTATGCTTAACGGCACATTAAGCAGTCGCTCGTTAACCATGCGAAGCCCGGAGAACATCGGGTCTGGCGCGAGCGTAGTGATGGATCGGCGACTGTTCGGCGTAATCGTTCTGCTGTCCGCGGCGAGCCAGCCGGCCCGCGCGGCGGACGTGCAGCCGGCCGCCCCGCTCGCGGTGGAGCCGACGCGCTATGTCCGCACCTGCGAACTCTACGGCAACCGCTACATCAACATCGACGGCGGCAACACCTGCATCCGCATCGGCGGCTACGTCCGCGCCGACTACATGGTGGCGGAACCGGACCTGCGCGGCTCGACCTACGACTTCCAGTCGCGCGCCGTCATGCTCTACGACGCCCGCACCGCGACCGAACTCGGCACCTTGCAGACCTACGCCTCCATCCGGGTCGACACCGCCACCTTGCGCGGCACCGACAGCGGCGGGCCGGAGTCGCGGGCCCGCCTCGACCGCGGCTACATCAACTACGCCGGCTGGACCTTCGGCCTGACGAAGTCGCTGTTCGACCTCGACGTGAACTACAACTTCTTCGGGTCGCGGGCCGCCGACCGCAACACGCTCCTGATGACCTACACCTACTTCCTGCCGAACGGCTTCTTCATTGCCGGGTCAATCGAGGACGGCACCGGCCGGCGCGGCGACCTCCAGGGGCGGCGTCGCAAGCACGAATATGGCGGCGGCCGCATGCCCGACCTCGTCGCCGCCGTCGGCCAGGACGGGCCCGGCTACTTCGCCAAGCTCTCCGGCGCGGTCCGCGAGGTGCGGCCGCGCAACCCGAACAAGTTCGACACCGAATACGGCTTCGCCGCCCGCGCCTCGCTGACGGCCGAACTACCCTCCGGCGGCGGTCGCGACCGCCTCGGCCTCGCCGCCGTCGTCGGCACCGGCGCCGCCTCCTACATCGGCTTCGACGACGACATCGACGGCTTCGCCGCTTCGAACCGCTTCGACGGGAGCACCGGCTATTCCGGCATCGCCTCCCTGCAGCACTGGTGGGACGAGACCTGGTGGTCGGCCGCCACCGTCGCCGCCGGGCAGCTCAACCGCTCCGACCGCGCCGGCCAGGGCGACCGGACCTATGTGGAGACGGCCGCCAACCTCGTCTGGCAGCCCTACGACGGCTTCTATGTCGGCGCCGAGGCGAAGTACGTGTGGGACAAGAACGGCCCGCCCGGACAGTCCGACTTCGGCGACGAGGGGTGGTCGGGCCTCGTGCGCGCCTACCGCTCCTTCTGAGGCTGAGCGGCGCCAGGCCTTCTTCGCGCCGGGCCTTCTTCGCGCCGAGCCTTCGCCGCGGCCTGACGATCCGTCACTTCACCTTGTCGGGAACCACCGGACACGGCGCCCCCGCGACGTGCTATAGCCTGCGGCTGCCGGCCGGTCCGGCGGTCGTCGGGTGGGGTATGCGCGTCTCTCGTATCGCAGTGTGTGTGGTCATGGCGGCCCTCGTCGCAGGCTGCGGCGGCCGTCCCCGCGGCGTGCTCGAACCGGTGGCGGCGACGGCACCGGGCACGAGCAGCGTCACGATGGTGGTCGCCACCACGCGCTCCGGCGAGGGCGTCAGCCGCGCCGAGCTGTTCTCCGGCGAGCGCGGCCGGCTCGCCTTCGCCGACATGACGGTGTCGATCCCGCCGGACGCCGCGCGCACGGTCGGCGAGGTGCAGTGGCCGACCCAGCTGCCCGGCGACCCGGCTCGCGACTTCGTCACCGTCCGCGCCGACCTCATCGACCGCGAGCAGGCGATTTCCGCCGTCAACGCCATGGCGGCGAAGACGAAGCCCCGGCGGGTGATGGTCTTCGTGCACGGCTTCAACAACCGCTTCGAGGATGCGGTCTACCGCTTCGCCCAGATTGTCCACGACTCCCGCGTCGACGCCGCGCCGCTGCTCTTCACCTGGCCCTCCCGCGGGCAGGTCTTCGCCTACGGATACGACCGGGAGAGCTCCAACTTCTCCCGCGACGCCCTCGAGGCGGTGTTGATGGGGCTCGTGCGCGACGCCTCGGTCGACGAGATCGCCATCCTCGCCCACTCGATGGGCAACTGGGTGACCCTCGAGGCGCTGCGCCAGATGGCGATCCGCCAGGGCCGCATCCCCGCCAAGATCAACGACGTGATGCTCGCCGCCCCCGACGTCGACATCGACGTCTTCCGCACCCAGATCGAGGCGATCGGCGAGCCGCGGCCGGACTTCACCGTCTTCGTCTCCCGGGACGACCGGGCGCTCGCCGTCTCGCAGCGCGTCTGGGGCTCGACGGCGCGCCTCGGGTCGATCGACCCGCGCGCCGAGCCCTACCGCTCCGAGCTCGAGGGCCAGAACATCGTCGTCGTGGACCTCACCGAGGTGCGGACGGCCGACGGCCTCAACCACGGCAAGTTCGCCGAGAGCCCGGAGGTCGTGCGGCTGATCGGCACCCGCCTCGCCGGCCAGCAGCTGACGGACACGGAGGTCGGCCTCGGCGACACCATCGGCAACATCACCACGGGCGCCGCCACCGCCGTCGGCACCGCCGCCGGCCTCGTGCTGACGGCGCCGATCGCGATCTTCGACGGCCGCACCCGCGAGACCTACGGCAACCGCGTCAACGAACTCGGCCACGCCGTCGCCGGCACGGCAGGGGCGACCGGCGACCTCGTGACGGCACCGGTCGGCGGCCTCGGCTCAGGCGGTGGCCGCGCCGCTGCGCCCGCTGCCGCGGCGGCGCGGCCCGACGAGGCAGGCGACGGCAAGTAGCACCCCGGCGACGGTAGCGATCATGCCGGCGGCGCTGACCGAGGCCTCGAAGCCGAGCCACAGCGGCCCGTAGCCGGCGAGCACATAGCCGGCGATGCCGGAGAGCGCCGCGAAGCCGGTCGACCAGGCGATCTGCGGGACGAGCCGGTCCGTCATCAGCCGCGCCGCCGCCGGCGGGCAGATGAACATGGCGATGACGATGATCGAGCCGACCGCATCGAAGGCGGCGACGGCGGCGACCGCCACGGCGACCACGAGGGCGAAGCCGGTGAGGGTGGGGCGCGCCCCGACGCTCTCGGCGAAGCCCGCATCGAAGGTCGACAGGACGAGCTCCTTCCACGCGACGATGGTGAACACCACCATCGCCGCCGCGACGACAGCGAGCCGGGCGAGCTGCGGCGGCAGGTCGGCGAGCGCCACCGGGTCGAGCAGCGAGCCCCAGTCCTCGGCGGCAAACCAGACGAGGCTCTCGAGATTGCCGTAGAGGGCGTGCTCGACGTCGAGGTGGACGCCGCTCGTGTCGGACTGCTCGATCATCAGCACGCCAGCGGCGAACATCGTCGTGAAGATCACGCCCATCGCCGCCCCGGGCTCGATGCGGCCGACGCGCCGGACGAACTCGATCAGCACCACCGCCACCACCGCCGCGGCGGCGGCACCGGCGAGCATGGCGGTCGCCGCCACGGTGCCGGTGACGAGGAAGGCGGCGACGATGCCCGGCAGCACCACGTGGCTGACGGCGTCGCCGATCAGGCTCTGGCGGCGCAGCACGAGGAAGTTGCCCGGCAGCGCGCAGGCGATCGAGGCGAGGGTGCCGACGAGGAGCGGCACGAGGCTGAGCTGCAGGAACTCCTGGCCGAAGAACGCCTCGCTCATGACGCCGCTCCCGCCGGCATCGCGACGCGCGGCAGCGCCCGGTCGAGGGCGGCGACCGTCTCCGGCGGCAGCACCTCGGCGATCGGGTTGAGTTCGAGGGCCGGCGACACCGCCGCCGACTGCGGATGCTCGCGCCGGTAGAGGGCCCACAGCGCCTCCTCGCGCTGGGCCGCCGCCGCCGCGGCACGGCCGGAGAGGGTCGCGACGCCGTCGGCGCGGATGTGGCCGGCCCGGCGCAGCACCTTCAGGGTCAGTGCGTCGTAGATCGGCTCGCCGCGGGCAAGCGCCAGCAGCCCCTGGCGCTCATGCACCTTGCGCGACAGCCGCATCCGCTCGAGCCCGCCGGCGACCACGCCGCGGACCGGCGAGACGATCAGCGAGACGACGAAGAGGGCGAAGGAGGAGAGCACGATGACGGCGCCGGTCGGCAGGTTCGCCGCGCTCGCCGAGATCGAGGTGCCGACGTAGCCGGCAGCGGCCCCGAGACCGGCGGCGATCATCACCATGTGCGGCGCCCGCTCCGTCCAGAAGCGCGCCGCCACCGGCGGGATGATGGTGAGGGCGACGATGAGGACGAGCCCGGCCACCTTCAGCCCGATCACTGTCACGGCGAGGAGGATGCCCATGAGGGCGAGATCCGTCGCCCGGACGCTGACGCCCCGCACGGCGGCGTATTCCGGGTCGAAGGAGACGAGGGTGAACGGCCGGCGCAGGGCGAACACGGCGAGGGCGACGGCGGCCGCGGCGACGGCGATCGTCTCGGCTTCCGAGCGCAGCATGCCGGCGGTGGAGCCGAGGAGGTAGCCGGCGATGCCAGCCTGCCGGCCGGTGTCGAGGGACTGGATGATCGTGAGAAGGACGATGCCGAAGCCGAAGAACACCGACAGCACCGCGCCGATCGCCGCGTCTTCGCGCAGGCGCGTGCGGTGGGTGATCCAGTCGACGGCGAGGAGGCCGAGGGCGGCGCTCGCCGCCGCGCCGGCGAGGAGGCCGGCGAGGATGCGGCCGTCGCCGAGGGTGAGCGCCATGAGGATGAAGGCGCCTGCGAGGCCGGGCAGGGTGGCGTGCCCCACCGCGTCGGAGACGAGCGAGCGCTTGCGCAGGAGCACGAAGGCGCCGACGGCGCCCGCGGCGGCGCCGAGGAAGCCGGCGCCGATCGACACGACGGCCGTGTTGTAACCGGCCGACAGGGTGAGGGCGGCGAGGAAGGTCTCCATCGCTGCCGCCTCAGGAGGCGGCGGCGCGCCGGCCGGCGAGGGCGGCGGCGATGTCGTCGAGCTGCGCCGGCGCGAGGCGGCCGCCATAGGCCGTCTGCAGGTGTTCCGGCGTGAAGGTGGTGGCGACCGGGCCGGCGGCGACGGCACGTACGTTCATCAGGAGCACGTGGTCGAAGTAGACCGGCACGGTCGCGAGGTCGTGGTGGACGCAGACGATCGTCTTGCCCTCCGCCTGCAGGGTCCGCAGCACCTCGATGATCGCCCGCTCGGTCGCCGCGTCGACGCCGGCGAACGGCTCGTCCATGACGTAGAGGTCGGCGTTCTGGGCGAGGGCGCGGGCGAGGAAGACGCGCTGCTGCTGGCCGCCGGAGAGCTGGCCGATCTGCCGGCCGGCGAAGGCGGCCATGCCGACGCGCTCGAGGCAGGCCATCGCCGTCGCCCGGTGGCGGCGACCGGCGAAGCGCAGGAGGCCGATGCGCCTGTAGAGGCCCATCACCACGACGTCGAGCACGGTCGCCGGGAAGTCCCAGTCGACGCTCGCCCGCTGCGGCACGTAGGCGATGCGGTCGCGCACCTTCGCCACCGGCTGCCCGAAGGCGGTGACGTCGCCGGAGAGCCGCGGGACGATGCCGAGGGCGGCGCGGATCAGGGTCGACTTGCCGGCGCCGTTCGGGCCGACGATCGCCATCATCGCGCCGGCCGGCACCGTTGCGTCGACCGAGAAGACCACCGGCTTGCCCGAATAGGTCACGGTGAGGCCGGTGATCGACAGCGGGCTGTCGGTGTCGCCGCGCTTCAGCGTGCGGCCGTCGATGGCGATGAGCTCGGCAGGCTGCACGGGCGCCCTCAGTTCGTCGTGGCGAGGCGGCCGTCGAGGCCGCCCTCGGGCACCGGCGCGCCCAGCGCCCCGGCGATGGTGGTGACGTTGTGGTCGATCATGCCGAGGTAGGTGCCCTCGTAGGTTCCGGGCGAGCCCATCGCGTCGGAATAGAGCTGGCCACCGATCTTCACCGTCCAGCCCTGCGCCGCCGCGCCCTCGACGAGCGCCTTGACGTTGCGGTCGGACACCGAGGATTCGACGAAGATGGCGCCGATCTTCCGGTCGACGAGGACGCCGACCATCTCCTCGATGTGCTTCAGCCCGGCCTCGCTCTCCGTCGAGATGCCCTGGATGCCGAGCACCTCGAAGCCGTAGGCGCGGCCGAAATAGCGGAAGGCGTCGTGGGCGGTGACGAGCACCCGGGCGTTCTCCGGCACGTCGCCGAGCACCTGGCGGGAATAGGCGTCGAGGCGGTCGAGATCGGCGATCATCGCACCGGCGTTGGCGCGGTAGGTGTCGGCGCCGCCGGCATCGAGCTCGATCAGCGCGTCCCGCGTCGCCTCGACGACGAAGCGCCACAGCGTCGGGTCCATCCAGATGTGCGGGTCGTAGCGGTCCTGGTAGTCGTCGTGGGCGAGGCGGCGGTCGACGGGAACGGCTTCGCCGACGGCGAAGACCGGCTTCCGCTTGCCGAGCTGGCCGAAGAACTCTTCGAGCTGCGCCTCGAGATAGAGCCCGTTCCAGAAGACGGCGTCGGCGGAGGTCATGCGGGCGATGTCCGAGCGGGTCTGGCGGTAGGTGTGCGGGTCGACGCCCGGTCCCATCAGGGCCGTCACCGTGGCGCGGTCGCCGGCGACGCGGGAGAGGGTGTCGGCGATCATCCCGGTGGTGGCCACGAGCTTCAGCGGCTCCGCCGCGCGGGCCGGTGCTGCGTGCGCGGCGCCAAAGACGGCGAGGGCGGCGGCGGCGGCGAGGACGGAGCGGCGGCTGAGAGAAAGCACGGGTTCGGACCTCTGACGCGATACAGGCGATCCACCTGTCTGGATTGCAAGTAGTTCGCATCTGCATGAAACGCCTGTTGCGAACCGCTGTCAACACGTTTTCTGAAATAAGTCGAATGTGCAGTCGCAGGTGGCGGCCCGCTCGCGCTCCGGGGGTCGGTCACGGGACCGTCGCCGAGCGGTGGCAGCGTCTCCCGGGACACGGGGCAGTGGGTCGCCTTGGAATTCATACGCAACTTCGAACTCGCCAGTTTCCTCGACACGTTCGCGAGCCTCGCGATTGCCTTCGCGCTCGGCACGCTGATCGGCGCCGAGCGCCAGTACCGCCAGCGCACCGCCGGCCTCAGGACCAACGTCCTCGTTGCCCTCAGCGCCGCCGCCTTCGTCGACGTGGCACTGCGCATCAACGGCACCGACGGCGCCGCTCGCGTCATTTCCTACGTCGTGTCGGGCATCGGCTTCCTCGGTGCCGGCGTGATCATGAAGGAGGGGCTGAACGTCCGCGGCCTCAACACGGCGGCGACCCTGTGGGCGTCCGCCGCCGTCGGGGCGTGCGCCGGCGTCGACATGGCCGCCGAGGCGGCGCTGATCACCTTCTTCGTGATCGTCGGCAACACGCTGCTGCGGCCGCTGGCCGACACGATCGACCGCATTCCGCTGAACACCAAGGCCACCGAAGCGGAGTTCGAGGTCCGTGTCGCCACCACGCCGGCGGCGGTGCCCGAGGTGCGCAAGGCGGCGCTGTCGCGGCTGGCGGCGGCTGAGTTCCCGGTCGCCGATGCCGACGTCGAGACGCTCGGCGACGGCCGTGTCGAAATCGTCGCTACCCTCGTCAACACCGCCGTCGACCGTGCACGGCTGGACAAGGCGGTGGCCGAGATCGGCAGGCTCGCCGGCGTCGAGAGTGCCACCTGGGAGACGAGCTCCAGCGCGTGAGCAGCGCCGAGGGGGTGTGCAAGCCCGCGCTTTCGGCTTGGCACCTCGACCGGCGGGCGGTGTATCAATCGGCGATGGAGTGGCGGGACACCGGCATCGTGCTGTCGACGCGGCCGCACGGCGAGACGAGCCTCGTCGTCGAGCTGATGACGCGTGCCCACGGCCGCCATCTCGGCCTCGTGCGGGGCGGGCGCTCGCGCCGCCAGGCCGCCGTCCTGCAGCCGGGCAACGGCGTCGAGGCTGTCTGGCGGGCCCGTCTCGACGACCAGCTCGGCTCCTTCGCCCTCGAGCCGGCAGCGATGCGCGCGGCGCGGCTGATGGAGACGCCGGCCGGCACCTTCGGCGTGCGCACCCTCGCCGCGCACCTCCGCCTCCTCGCCGAGCGCGAGCCGCATCCGCTGCTGCACGACCTCCTCGCCGTCGTGCTCGACCACGTCGACGACCCGGCGGAGGCGGGAGCGCTCCTCGTCCGCTTCGAGCTCGTGCTCCTCGACGAACTCGGCTTCGGCCTCGATCTCACCGCCTGCGCGGCCACCGGCGAGACCCAAGACCTCGCCTTCGTCTCGCCGCGCTCGGGCCGTGCCGTCGGGCGCGTCGCCGGTGCCGAATGGGCCGACCGGCTGCTGCCCTTGCCGCGCTTCCTCGTCGACCGCACCATGAACGCCCCGCCGGAGCCGGCCGACGTCGCGGACGGCCTCGCGCTCGCCGCCTTCTTCCTCGGCCGCCACGTGCTCGGCCCGCGCGGCCTCGCGCTGCCCCCGGAGCGCGAGCGGCTCGCGGCGTCGCTGGCGCGGGGCCACGCCGGCGCCGTGGCACCCTGACGACGGCCGTGATCACGGATCACGGATCACCGTCCGCCCTCGCGCGCGAGATCCGGCGGCCGTCGAGGCGGCATCCTGATCACGGATCAGGGATCACGAACGCCCGTCCGCGCGGGCCGGGCCAGACGAAAAGGACGACGACCGGCCGATGACCACCCCATCCACCGACCCCGTTTCCGCCCGCCACGGCGGCGCCCCGCACGTCCTCGTCGTCGGCGCCGGCATTGTCGGCGCCTCGATCTGCTGGCATCTCGTTCGCGGCGGGGCAGCCGTGACGCTCGTCGACGCCGGCGCGCCGGGCGGCGTCGCCACGGCCGCTTCGTTCGCCTGGATCAACGCCAGCTGGGGCAATCCGGAGCCCTATGTCCGGCTCCGCATGGCGGCGATGGCGGGCTGGCGCCGGCTCGATGCGGCGGTGCCCGACCTCGGCGTCGCCTGGTCCGGTGCCCTGCTGTGGGACCTTCCGGAGCCCGAACTCCGCGCCTTCGCGGCCGGCCACGCGGCCCTCGGCTACGACATCCGCCTCGTCGACGCGCCAGAGGCCGCGCGGCTCGAGCCGGCGCTGGCCGTGCCGCCGGCCCTCGCCGTCCACGCCCCCGGCGATGCGGCGGTGGAGCCGGTCGCCGCCGCCGGCGTGCTCGTCGCCGCCGCCGCGGCCGCCGGCGCGACGGTCCGCCTCGATGCCGCCGTCACCGGCCTCGCCTTCACCGACGCCGGCGCCGCGGGCGCGGTCCTTTCCGACGGCACGCGGATCGCGGCGGATGCCGTGGTGGTCGCCGCCGGCGTCGCGACGCCGGGCCTCCTGGCACCGGCTGGAGTGGCGTTGCCGCTGTTCGAGCCGGCCGGCCTCCTGGTCCGCACCGAGCCGGTGCCGAAGCTGCTGAACGGCCTCGTGATTTCCCCGGCGGTGCACGTGCGGCAGAGGGCGGACGGCCGCCTCCTCGCAGGAGCCGATTTCGGCGGCGGCGATCCCGGTGCCGATGCCGCGGCAACGGCGGAGGGTGTTTGGGCCGACCTCCGGGCGCTGCTGCGGCCGGACACGCCGCTCGCGCTCGAGGGCTTCACGGTCGGCCGCCGCCCGACCCCGGCGGACGGATTCCCGGCCGTCGGCGGCATCCCGGACGTGCCGGGGCTGTTCATGGCGGTGATGCACTCCGGCGTGACGCTCGCCCCCGCCGTCGGCGCGTTCCTCGCGGAGGAGATCCTCGACGGCACCCGCGAGCCGCTGCTCGCACCCTACCGGCCGGAGCGGTTCGTCCCCGGACAGGTCTGGGCGCCGCCGCCTGTCATCTAGCCGGACGCGAAGGGACTGTCGCTCAGGCCTGGTTGCGCTTGCGGGCCTTGCGGGCGGCCTTGTTGCGGGCGCGCTGGGCTTCCTTCGCCTTCTCGGCCGGCGTCGTGGCGACAGTACGGTCGACCGCGGCCTTGGCGGCCTCCTTGCCGCCACCCTTGCCGCCACCCTTGCCGCCACCCTTGCCGGCGCCTTTGCCGGCCTCCTTGCCGAGCGCTTTGCCGGCGTCCTTGCCGGGCCCCTTGCGGTTGCCCGCCGGTGCGGCGACGCCTTTCGGCGCGTCCTTCTTCTTGAAAATCCCCAGCACCTTCGACAGGACAGACATCGCACTCTCCCGAGGCTGAGCCGGCCTTCCGACGGCAGCCGCCGCTCTCATAGCACGCCGGCCGGCCGCGCCAGAGGCCGCGGCGGCTTTTTCCGGGGACGGCGGCACCGTTCCGCTTGCCCGCCGCGGCCGCGACGTCTATCCCGGAACCGATGGGGAACAAACCGACTCCGCCCGAAGGCCCGATCGAGCCCGTCGACCTCAAGTCGGCGCTCGAGGAGCGCTATCTCGCCTACGCGCTGTCGACGATCATGCACCGGGCGCTGCCGGACGTGCGCGACGGCATGAAGCCGGTGCACCGCCGCATCCTCTACGCCATGCGGCAGCTGCGCCTCGACCCGGACGCCGCCTTCAAGAAGTGCGCCCGCGTCGTCGGCGACGTCATCGGCAAGTATCATCCGCACGGCGACCAGTCGGTCTACGACGCCCTCGTCCGCCTCGCCCAGGAGTTCGCGGTCCGCTACCCGCTCGTCGATGGCCAGGGCAACTTCGGCACCCTCGACGGCGATGGCGCGGCGGCGATGCGCTACACCGAGGCGCGGCTGACGGACGTCGGCGCCCGCCTGCTCGAGGGCATCGACGACGACGCGGTGGACTTCCGCGCCACCTATGACGGCTCCGAGGACGAGCCGGTGGTGCTGCCGGGCGCCTTCCCGAACCTCCTCGCCAACGGCTCGAGCGGCATCGCCGTCGGCATGGCCACCTCGATCCCGCCGCACAACGTCGCCGAACTCGCCGCCGCGGCCCTCCACCTCATCCGTACGCCGCAGGCCGAGCCCGCCTCGCTAATGGCCTTCGTGCAGGGGCCAGACTTCCCGACCGGCGGCGTCGTCATCGACCCGCCGCACGAGATCGCGCTCGCCTACGAGACCGGCCGTGGCGGGTTCCGCGTGCGCGCCCGCTGGCACACCGAGGACCTCGGCCGCGGCACCTACGTGGTGGTGGTCACCGAGGTGCCGTACCAGGTGCAGAAGGGCAAGCTGGTCGAGCGCATCGCCGAGCTGATCGAGGCGAAGAAGGTGCCGCTCCTCGCCGACGTGCGCGACGAATCGGCGGACGATGTCCGGCTGATCCTCGAACCCCGCGCGCGCACCGTCGACGCGGCGGTGATGATGGAGCAGCTGTTCCGCGCCACCGACCTCGAGGTGCGCATCCCGCTCAACATGAACGTGCTCGTCGGCGGCCAGGTGCCGGCGGTGATCGGCCTCAAGGCGGCGCTGCAGGCCTGGCTCGACCACCGCAAGGACGTGCTCGTCCGCCGCTCGCGCCACCGGCTCGGCAAGGTCGACGCGCGGCTCGAGATCCTCGACGGCTTCCTCATCGTCTATCTCGACCTCGATCGCGTCATCCAGATCGTCCGCGAGGAGGACGATCCGAAGGCCGAGCTCATCGCCGCCTTCACCCTGACGGAGACGCAGGCGGAAGCCATCCTCAACATGCGGCTGCGCAGCCTGCGCAAGCTCGAGGAGATGGAGATCCGCAAGGAGCACGCGGCGCTCACGGCCGAGAAGGCCGGGCTCGAGGCGCTGCTTGCCTCCGACCAGCTGCAATGGAAGCGGGTGGGCGAGGAGGTGAAGGGGCTCGCCAAGGCCTACGGGCCGGAGACGCCGCTCGGCAAGCGCCGCACGACCTTCGCAGAGGCGCCGGTGGCCGCCGCCGCGGAGGCGCTCGAGGCGGCGGTGGAGCGCGAGCCGATCACCATCGTCGTCTCGAAGCTCGGCTGGATCCGCGCCCTCCGGGGCCACGGCGCCGACACCGCGAACCTCGCCTTCAAGCAGGGCGACGAACTGCTCGCCGCATTGCCGGCGCAGACGACCGACCGCCTGCTCGTGCTCGCCACCGGCGGCAAGGTCTACACGCTCACCTGCGACAAGCTGCCGAGCGGCCGCGGCCACGGCGAGCCGATCAAGCTGATGGTCGACTTCGAGACCGGCAGCGACCTCGCCGCCGTCGCCGTCTACCGGCCGAAGGCGAAGGCGCTAGCGGTCTCCAGCGACGGCCGCGGCTTCGTGGTCGAGGAGGACGACCTCGTCGCCACCAAGCGCACCGGCAAGCTCCTCATCACCGTCGCCGGCACCGAGACGGCGCGGGCGCTGGTGCCGGCGGACGGCGACATCGTCGCGATCATCGGCGAGAACCGCAAGCTCCTGGTCTTCCCGCTGTCGCAGGTGCCGGTGATGGCCCGCGGCCGCGGCGTCCGCCTGCAGCGCTACAAGGACGGCGGCCTGTCGGACGTGAAGGTGTTCCGGGCCGAGGCCGGCCTTTCCTGGACCGACGGGTCCGGCCGCCAGTTCCTCCGCACGATGGCCGAGCTGAAGGACTGGATTGGCGACCGGGCCACCGCCGGAAGGCTGCCGCCGCCGGGCTTCCCGCGGACGAACAAGTTCGGGGGGTAGGGCGGCGTCAGCCGTGCAGCGCGATGGCGTAGATCTCCGCGAGGCGGCTGGCCGAAATTCCGTCCTGTTCCGCGGCAATTGGATGATCCGTTTCGCCAGCCATGACGATCGGGCGCTGGCCGCCGTTCTGCATCCACACCGTGACGGGAACCCCCACGGTACTGACGGCATATCCCGGCAGGTCGCTGTTCAACGTACCAGAAAGCGGACCGAGACTTTCACGGTCGTCGGTCTCGTGACCGTCGAGCCAGGTCATGAAAGCCTCACGGTCGCACTCCACCCAGACGATCCAGGCAAAGGGGTCCTCCTCGCGGGCAACGGGAATGAGGTAGAGGCCGCGAACGAAGAATCGCTCTTCATCTAGGATGCACTCTTCGTCGCTCCGCTCGGTGCGGCTGGCCCGTTCATGCTCGGGCAGACGGTACCAGGCGTCAGGCGCCGGAGCGCCGAGGGCCGGCATCCCGAAGTGCACCTCGTCGCAAGTCGCACAACGAAACGAGAACGCCATAGCGAGCCCCAAGCACCGGTAGACGGACGATAACGGTTCGACCGTCCCGTGTCGAAGGCCCCCGCGAGAGGGCGCCGCCGCCTTCGGGACGAATCCTCGGGCTGCGCCCCCCGTAAAAACGGCTTCCCTCAAATCGCCGTCGCGCAGGCCTCGTTGCAGGTTTCGCGGCCGGCCGTCAGGCGGTGGGCGAGGAGCGCGGTGGCGAGGGCAGTGAGACCGGCGCCGACGGCGACGAGGAAGCCGGCCGGCGCGCCCCAGCTGTCGATGACGTAGCCCGAGACGAAGGCGCCGAGGGCCATGCCGATGCCGATGCCGGTCATCGCCCAGGTGATGCCCTCGGTCAGCGCCGCCGGCGGCACGAGGCGCTCGATCAGGCCGAAGGCGGAAATGAAGGTCGGCGAGATCGACATGCCGGCGAGGAAGAGCAGCACGGCGAGCGCCGGGATGCTGCCGGCGGCGAGCAGCGGCAGGGCCGTGAGCGCGGCGACGGCGTTCGCCACGAGGAACTGCGTCGCGAGCGGCGTCTTCAGCCGCAGCGCCCCGTAGACGAGGCCGGTGACGAGCGAGCCGCCCGCATAGCCGGCGAGGATGAAACTCGCCGCAGCCTTCTGGCCGAGCGCCTCGGCCATCGCGATCACCGTCACCTCGACCGTGCCGAAGATGGTACCGACCGCGGCGAGCGTCAGCGTCAGCACCTGCACGACGGGGAGGCGGATGGCCGAGCGGCCGGGCGCGGCGCGCTCGGTGCGCACCACCGGCGGCTCCGTGCCCTTCTGGACGACGAAGAGCGCAGTGCCGACGGCGAGGCAGAGGGTGGAGACGAGCGGCCCCGCCTCCGGGAACCAGGTGACGCTGAGGCCGACGGCGAGCACCGAGCCGAGCATGTAGATCACCTCGTCGGCGACCGACTCGAAGGCGAAGGCGGTGCCGAGCTCCGGCCGGTCGCGGTAGAGCGCCGTCCAGCGGGCGCGCACCATCGCCGGCATGCTCGGCATGACGCTCGCCACCAGCGCCGCGACGAAGAGGAGGGCCACCGGCAGGCGGAGATGCGTGGCGAGGAGGAGCCCCGAGAAGGCCGCCACCGAGACGAGGGTGGCCGGGATCAGGACCCGCGCCTGGCCATGGCGGTCGACGAGGCGGGAGACCTGCGGCGAGACGAGGGCGTTCGCCAGCGCGAACGTGCCGGCGACGGCGCCGGCGAGCCAGTAGTCGCCGTGGGACTGGGAGAGCATCGCGACGATGCCCATGGAGACCATGGCGAGGGGCAGCCGCGCCAGGAAGCCGGCGGCCGAAAACGCCTTGGCGCCCGGCGCCCGGAAGATCGCGACATAGGGGTTTGGCATCACGACACCTCGACAGACCGCCCCTTCACATACGGAGCGTATGTCGGAGGTTATTGCATACGGCGCGTATGTCAATTAGCATGCGAGGCGTATGTGCGGGAGAGGTGGTGAGCCCGCGGTGGGGAAGTCTCGGCCCGGCATCGAGCGCGGTATCCGAGCTCACACCTCCGCCTCGCTCGGCTCCAGCGTCTCTCCCGGCAGCATCAGCCTCACCGGTCGGATCTCGTAGACGGCCGTCGGGTTGGCGCGGTGGAGGTCGCGGGCGGCGGCGATGGCGGTGGCCTGGTCGGGGCAGTCGTAGAGGTAGAGGCCGAGGAGCTGTTCCTTCGTCTCGGCGAACGGGCCATCGAGGACGACGCCCTCGCCGGGGCCGCGCAGCGTCACGGCGTTCTTCGTCGCGCCGAGGCGGGCGGCGGGGCCGAGGGTGCCCTTCTCGCGAACCCGCGCATGCGCCTCCCGCAGGCCGTCCATCACGGCCGCGTCCTCCTCCGGCGTCCACGACGTGACGATGTCTTCCTCGTGGTAGGCGAGAATGGCGTAGAGCATCGGGGACCTCGCGGGGTTGGGGGCGACCATCAAGGACGCCGGAGACCAGCCGATCCCGACACGGGGTGCAACCCCCACGATGCTGTCTCGGCAGGGGAGGTGGGCTTCCTCAGGGCCACCATACCCCTCGCCGTCATGCCCCGGCTTGACTGGGGCATCCATCGCCGGTCTCGACAACCGTTGGTGCTCGGGATGGATCGCCCGGTCGATCACCCGGTCAAGCCGGGTGAGGGCGATGATGGGAAGAAGGTTGGTCGAGTGACGCGCTGGTCCGGTACGCGCCGTCGGTGTTTCCCTGCGGCGTTCACCGACGGGCCGCCCGTTCACCGCACCGTCACGGCGTGGCAATAGGGCTGTGGCGATGCGCGGGGGCGGGCGATGCGGCTGAGCGGAGCTGAAGTGATCGACGGTGGCGCCGCGGCGCGGCTGACCTGGGAGGTCGGCGGCACGGCGCGCTTCCATGCGCTGTGGCTGCGCGACAACGCCCTCGACGCCGCAACGCGCAGCCCGCGCAACGGCCAGCGACTCGTCACCATCCTCGACATTTCGGCAGACACGCGGATCGCCGATCTCGCCGTCATGGCCGACGGCGGCCTCCGCGTGCGCTTCGCGCCGGAGGGCGCTGGGGCGTCCGGGGCGGGCGAGACCACGGCCGCCGGCAGGACGGTCGAGTTCCCCGCCGCCTGGCTCCATGCCCGCCGCTACGACTGCCCCACCGACCGGCGGCCGGGGCGGGTCGACGAGGTCGTCGAGACCTTCGACGCCTCGCTCTCCGGCGCCGTCACCCGCGCCGACTTCGCCGCCGTCTCCACGGATCGCGGCGCGCTCGCCGCGTGGCTCGCGGGCGTGCGCCGGCACGGGGTCGCGATCCTCGCCGGCGTGCCGCGCGAGCCCGGCAGCGTCTGCCGCGTCGCCGAGCTGTTCGGCTATGTGCGCGAGACCAACTACGGCCGGCTGTTCGACGTGCGGGCGGAGGTGAACCCGACCAACCTCGCCTATACGAACCTCGGCCTGCAGGCCCACACCGACAACCCCTACCGCGACCCGGTGCCGACGCTGCAGCTGCTGATGTGCCTCGAAAACACCGTGGAGGGCGGCCTGTCGACGGTGGTCGACGGCTTCCGCATCGCCGAGCGGCTGCGGGACGAGAGCCCGGACCTGTTCGAGGCGCTGACGACCTTCCCGGCGCGCTTCGAGTACGCCGGCGAGGTGGGGGTGCGGCTCTCGTCACGCCGGCCGGTGATCGAGCTCGCGCCAGACGGCCGCCTCCAGGCGGTCCGCTTCAACAACCGCTCGGCCGCCGCCGTCACCGACGTGCCGTTCGACGACATGCCGCGCTGGTACGCGGCGCTCCGCCGCTTCGCCGAGATCCTCGAGGACCCGGCGATGGCGGTGTCGTTCCGGCTGGCGCCGGGCGAGCTCTTCATCGTCGACAACACCCGCGTGCTGCACGCCCGCACCGCCTTCTCCGGCAGCGGCGAGCGCTGGCTGCAGGGGTGCTACGCCGACAAGGACGGGCTCCTGTCGACGCTCGCCGCCATCGAGGAGGACGCCGCGTGACTTCCGACATCGCCGCGCCGACGCGCGCGACCATCGTCGCCGTGCTTTCCGACATCTTCGCCCGCCGCGGCGCCGAGGAATATCTCGGCGAGCCGGTGACGGTGGCGGAGCACATGCTGCAGGGGGCCCATTTCGCCACGCTGGAGGGCGCCGACGAGGAACTCGTCGCCGCGGCGCTGCTCCACGACATCGGCCACTTCACCAGCGAGTTCGGCACCTATACGCCCGAGGACACCGAGGACCGCCACCATGACGAGGCCGGGGCGGCGGTTCTCGCGCCGTTCTTCCCGCCGCGGGTCGTCGCCTGCGTAAAGCTGCACGTCGCCGCGAAGCGCTATCTCTGCGCCACCGACCCCTCCTATTTCAGCAAGCTTTCGTCCGCCTCCGTCCACACGCTGTCGCTGCAGGGCGGGCCGATGAGTGCCGACGAGGCGGCGGCCTTCGAGGCGGTTCCCTTCCACGCCGACGCAGTGCGCGTGCGCCTGTGGGACGAGGCGGGCAAGGAGCCCGACCTGCCGACGGCGCCCTTCGACCACTACCGGCCGCTCCTGCAGCGGGTCGTCGACCGGCACCTCGCCAGGGGCTGACGGTCGCGGGTGGCTCAGCCGCCGTCGAGCGCCCGGGTGGCGGCGACGGCGGCCGACGCCCGGTTCTCGACGCCGAGCTTCATGTAGATCTGCTCGAGGTGCTTGTTCACCGTCCGGGGACTGAGCGAGAGGATCTCGCCGATGTCGCGGTTCGCCTTGCCGCGGGCGATCCACAGGAGCACCTCCGCCTCGCGCGCGGTGAGCGGGAAGCGCTGGCGCAGCGCTGCCATCTGATCGGTGCTGTCGTCGCCGACGAGGCGGAACAGGAGCTCGTCTTCGCCCGTCGTGCCGAGGAAGGACAAAGTGAGGGCCGCGCCGTCGCGGCCGGCGAGCGAGACAGACGGCGCCGCCGAACCGCCACGGTCGGCGGCCGTCCTGTCGCCGGCGAGCGCCGCGATCCACAGGCGCACGGCGATCGGCAGGAGGGCGACGCCGCCCTCGCCGGTGAGCGCCGTGCCGAGGAGGCGGATCGCCTGCGGCGTACACCAGCGGACGGTGCCATCGCGGCCCGTGGCGACGAGATAGCGGCCGGCGCTGTCGAGTGCGGCGCGGGCGCTCGCGGCGGCGCGGGCGTTGGCGATGTGGACGCGGATGCGGGCGAAGAGCTCGTCGAGGACGATCGGCTTCGTCACGTAGTCGACGCCGCCGGCGGCGAGCGCGCGGACGATGTGCTCGGTCTCGGTGAGGCCGGTCATGAAGATGACGGGGACGTGGGCGACGGCGCCGGCGGCCTTCAGGCGCCGGCAGGTCTCGAAGCCGTCGAGGCCTGGCATGACGGCGTCGAGCAGGATGACGTCGGGGGTGATGCGGCCCGTCAGGTCGAGCGCCGCCTCGCCGTCGGTGGCGACGAGGACGGTGGCGCCCGACTGCTCGAGCGCATCGGTGAGCATGCCGAGGGTCTCGGGCGAATCGTCGACGACCAGCACGATGTCCCGGGACGTCAGCGGCTCACTCATCGGCGTCGATGGACTCGAGGGTTGCGGTGAGGCGGCGGAAGTCGAAGCGGCCGAGGTGGCCGCGCACGGCCTCGACGAAGGGCCGGTTCTCCGGATCCGCGTCGAGTTCGGCGAGCTTCCGCTCGATGCCGCGGACGTAACCGATCCGGCCGAGGCGAAGCAACTCGGCGACGTGCTCGTCGCCGGGGCTGCGGAGGGCCGGGGAGGGGGCGGCGGTCGCGGTCGTGCGCGGTGGGGCCGCCTCCGCCTCCTCGATCCACTCGAGCGCGAGCAGCGTTTGCAGGCGGTCGAGGAGCTGGGCGAGGTCGAAGGGCTTGCCGAGGGTCTCGTCGTGGAAGGCACGCTCCCCGCCCGGCGGGTGGAGTTCGCCGATGTTGGCCGACAACATGACGATCGCCGCCTCGCGGTGGCCGGCGGCGCGCAGCGCCGCGGCGAGGGCCCAGCCGTCCATGCCCGGCATGGCGATGTCGAGGAGGAAGAGGTCCGGCTTCAGCTCGGCGGCGAGCATCAGGGCGCTCGGCCCGTCGGGGGCGGCGAGGACGGTGAAGCCGATCGGCTCGAGGAGCTCGCGCATCAGCGTGCGGTGATCGGCGTCGTCGTCGACGACGAGGACGGTCCGGCGCGGCCCCTCGTAGCCGCGGATGCTGCGGGTCGGCCGCACGGCGACCGGGTGCGCGACGGCGGAGAGCATCAGGCGGACGGTGAAGGTGCTGCCGGCTCCGGGGGTGCTCGTCACCGTCACCTCGCCGCCCATCAGCTCGGCGAGGAGCTTCGTGATGGTGAGGCCGAGGCCGAGGCCGGGGAGGGCGCGGGCGGCGAGGTCGGTGCCGCGCTCGAAGGGCTCGAAGATGCGCTTCAGGTCCTCCGCCGGGATGCCGGGGCCGGTGTCGGTGACGGAGAGGCTCGCCACCTGGTTGCGGTAGGCGACGGCGAGGCCGACGGTGCCGGTCGCGGTGAACTTGATGGCGTTCGACAGGAGGTTGATGAGGATCTGGCGCAGCCGCTTCTCGTCGGTGGTGACGACTTCCGGCAGCGCGTCGCGGCAGGTGAAGGCGAAGGCGAGGCCCTTCGCCTCGGCCTGCGGGCGGACCATCTCGACGATCTGGTCGAGGAAGTCGGCGATGCGCACCTCGTTGCGGTAGAGCTGCAGGCGGCCGGCCTCGATCTTGGAGATATCCAGGAGGCCGTCGATGAGGCCCGACAGGTGCTCGGCGGAGCGGCGGATGACGCGCACGCCGTTCTGCCGCTCCTTCGGCACCGCGCCGTCGCGCTCGAGGATCTGGGCGTAGCCGAGGACGGCGTTGAGGGGCGTGCGGAGCTCGTGGCTGAGGCCGACGACGTAGCGGCTCTTGGCGAGGTTGGCCGCCTCGGCGGCCTCCTTGGCGCGCTGCAGGGCGGCGTCGGTGCGGCGGTGGGCGTCGATCTCTTTCAGGAGCAGCGTCGTCTGGCGGGCCGATTCCTCCTGGGCGACGCGGCGGCTCTCCTGGGCGAGCACCAGGAACCAGGCGACGATGCCGGCGAGGATGAAGAGGATGAAGAAGGCCGCCCACAAGGCCTGCTCGACGACGGCGCCGTCCGGGGCCGCGTAGCCTGCCGTCTGGAAGCGGATGAGCAGGAGGACGATGCCGATGACCGCCGTGAGGAGCGCGAGGAGGCCGGCGTACTGGGCGATGCGGATGGAGAAGCGGGCGGCGATCGGCGCCGGCAGGAGGGCGCGGACGACCGAGAGGAGCTGGTTCTCGAGCCGCGCCTTCGGCTTGCAGAGGTCGTGGCAGCGGGCGTCGAGGGAACAGCAGAGCGAGCAGATCGGCGCGGCGTAGGCGGGGCAGTAGGCCATGTCCTCCGGCTCGAAGGCGTGCTCGCAGATGCGGCACTCGAGCGTCGACAGCGTCATCCAGGCCGCGCGCGGCTTGCGGGCGAGGTAGTAGCGGCCGCGCGTCGCAAAGGCGATCGCCGGTGCCGCCACGAGGGCGATGGCGAGGGAGATGAACGGCGCGAGCGCCTGAGCCACCGCGCCGAGGGCGCCGGTGTAGGCGATGATCGCCACCGCGGCAGCGAGGCCCATGGCGCCGACGCCGACCGGGTTGATGTCGTAGAGGTGCGCCCGCTTGAACTCGATGCCGGGCGGCGACAGGCCGAGCGGCTTGCTGACGGCAAGGTCGCCGACGATGGCGCCGAGCCAGGCGACGGCGACGATGGCGAACAGGCCGAGCGTCTGTTCGAGGGCCTGGTAGATGCCGAGCTCCATGAGGAGGAGGGCGATCGCCACGTTGAAGATCAGCCAGACGACGCGGCCGGGGTGGCTGTGGGTGAGGCGGGAGAAGAAGTTCGACCACGCGAGCGAGCCCGCATAGGCGTTCATCACGTTGATCTTCAGCTGCGCCACGACGACGAAGGCGGCGGTCAGCAGGAGCACCGCGTTCGGCCACGGCAGCACGTAGCCGAAGGCGAGCTGGTACATGTAGGCGGGCTCGGCGGCGTGTTCGGCCGGAACGCCGTGGGTGAGGGCGAGGAAGGCGAGGAGCGAGCCGAACAGCAGCTTCGGCGCCCCGAGGATCACCCAGCCCGGCCCGCCCCACAGGAGCGCCGAGCGCCAGCTGCGGCGGGCCTTCGCCTCGTCGCTCGATCGGCTGCCGGGTGACGGGCCGTCGCCGCGTCCCCGGATGCCGGGGGGCAGGAAGCGCAGGATGTCCACCTGCTCGCCGATCTGCGGCATCAGCGCGAGGATCACCGAGGCGGCGGCCCCGAACTTCAGGATGTCGAGCCCGTCCACCTCGCCGGCCGCCTGGGCCTCGAGGCCGGGGAAGGCGAGCCACGCCTCGACCGAGGCCCAGTCCTGCCAGAGGATGAAGCCGATCGGCAGCAGGTTGAGGACGATCCACAGCGGCTGGGTGACGATCTGGAAGCGGCTGATCCAGGTGACGCCGTGGGTGACGAGGGGGATCACCGCGACGGCGCTGACGATGTAGCCGAGCCACAGCGGCATGCCGAAGCACAGCTCCAGCGCCGACGACATGATCGCCGCCTCGATGGCGAACAGGATGAAGGTGAAGGTCGCGTAGATCAGCGAGGTGATCGTCGAGCCGATGTAGCCGAAGCCGGCGCCGCGGGTGAGGAGGTCGATGTCGACCCCGTAGCGGGCGGCGTAGTGGCTGATCGGCAGGCCGGTGAGGAAGAGGATGACGCCGACCACGAGGGTGGCGAGCACCGTGTTGGCGACGCCGTAGGAGAGGGTGATCGCGCCGCCGATCGCCTCCAGCGCCAGGAACGAGATCGCGCCGATGGCGGTCTGGGCGACGCGGCCGGACGCCCAGCGCCGCGACGACTTCGCGGTGAAGCGCAGCGCATAGTCCTCGAGGGTCTGGTTCGCGACCCAGCGATTGTAGTCGCGCCGGACCGGGAGGATGCGCTGCCGTCCAGCCATGAGCCCGTCGTGATTCCCCGCCTCGGAGCGCTCGCTCCCGGCCCGCGACCAGCAAGAACGGTGCCGCCGCCGGCCGGCGGACGGGGCAGGGGAGGGGCGGCGCAAGGGGCGGGTACGTCAATCGACGTATATGCCTGTCCGGCAGGCATGGTCACAGTCGAGGCAGGCGGCAACGGGGCTCGGTGCCGCCCCAGAACCCTGACAGAGTGAGGACTGCCATGTCTCTACGCCATCGCGAGGCGGCACGGGCGCTTGCCGAGACGGCGACGCGCGCCGTCGCCGCGCTCCCCGCTTCGATGTTCCGCGCCGGCCGCGCCCTCTCGCTCGCCGCCGCCGTCACCGCCGCCGGCCTCACGGCGGCCTCCGCGCAGGAAGACACCATCAAGGTGGGCGTCCTGCACTCGCTCTCCGGCACGATGGCCATCTCCGAGACGACCCTCAAGGACGTCATGCTGATGCTCATCGAGGAGCAGAACAAGAAGGGCGGCGTCCTCGGCAAGCAGCTCGAGGCGGTGGTGGTCGATCCCGCCTCCGACTGGCCGCGCTTCGCAGAGCTCGCCCGCAAGCTCCTGACCGAGGACAAGGTCGCCGCCACCTTCGGCTGCTGGACCTCGGTGTCGCGCAAGTCCGTGCTGCCGGTGTTCGAGGAGCTGAACGGCATCCTCTTCTATCCGGTGCAGTACGAGGGCGAGGAGTCCTCGAAGAACATCTTCTACACCGGCGCCGCGCCGAACCAGCAGGCGATCCCGGCCGTCGACTATCTCGCCGCCGAGGGCGTCGAGCGTTGGGTGCTCGCCGGCACCGACTACGTCTACCCGCGCACGACGAACAAGATCCTCGAGGCGTACCTCAAGGCGCAGGGCGTCGCCGACGAGGACATCATGATCAACTACACGCCGTTCGGTCATTCCGACTGGCAGAACATCGTCGCCGACATCAAGAAGTTCGGCTCCGCCGGCAAGAAGACGGCGGTCGTGTCGACCATCAACGGCGACGCCAACGTGCCGTTCTACAAGGAGCTGGCGAACCAGGGCATCAAGGCGACCGACATCCCGGTGGTGGCGTTCTCGGTGGGTGAGGAAGAACTCGCCGGCCTCGACACGCAGCCGCTGGTCGGCCACCTCGCCGCGTGGAACTACTTCATGAGCGTCGACACGCCCGAGAACGAGGAGTTCATCGAGGCCTGGCAGACGTTCATCAAGAACGACAAGCGCGTCACCAACGACCCGATGGAGGCCCACGTCATCGGCTTCAACATGTGGGTTGCGGCGGTCGAGAAGGCCGGCACCACGGACCCCGAGGCGGTCATCGACGCGATGATCGGCATCGCCGTGCCGAACCTCTCCGGCGGCTACTCGGCGATGATGCCGAACCACCACATCACCAAGCCGGTGCTGATCGGCGAGATCCAGGGCGACGGCCAGTTCGACATCGTCTGGGAGACGCCCGGCCTCGTCGTCGGCGACGAGTGGTCGGACTTCCTGCCGGACTCGAAGGACCTGATCTCCGACTGGCGGGCGCCGATGAAGTGCGGAAACTTCAACGTCGCCACCGGCAAGTGCGGCGGCGCCACCCAGTGATGCCACGGCCCCGCGGGCCCATGGGGGTGGGCGGCGCGGGGCTTGCTTCCTGCAGCACCGACGACACTGCAACGGGCGGCGGCCTCCGCCGCCCGTTCCCACCGGGCCGCCGCGGGCGGGCCGGATGCCTCGAGGCCGGGAGCGCTCGCCGCATGTTCCTCTTCCGCAAGGCGCTGACGACCCTTCTCGTGATGCTGGCGGTCCTCGCCGGGCCGGCGATGGCGCAGACGCCGAACGACACGCTCCGCCCGCTTGTCGACGCACTCGGACAGGGCGGCTTCGACGGGGCCGAGAAGGCGATCGCCGCCCTCGCCGCCACCGGTGACCCCGCCGTCCTGCCTATTCTCGAGGCACTCGGTGCCGGCAGCCTGAACGTCCGCAAGGCCGACAAGCGGGTCGTGCTCGTCCGGGAGGAGGGCGGCGACGACGTCGCGGTCGATCCGCTGACGGGCGAGGTCTACGGCCCGGTCGGACGCCGCGACACCGACCGCATCCGCGTCAACAACCGCCTGCGCAGCGCCATCGCCGCGGCAGTCGCCGGCCTCAGCCTGCACTCGAAGGACCCCGCCGTCCGCCGCACCTCCGCCGAGGCGATGTTCAAGGCCGCCGACCCGGCGATGGCGCCGGCCCTCGCCGAGGCCGCCGCGGGCGAGGAGGATGCCGGCATCCGGCGCGTGCTCGAGCAGGCCCTCGCCGCCTCGATCCTGCGCTCCGACGCCTCCGACGAGGAGAAGGTCGCCGCCGTCGGCGTCGTCGCGGCCCGCGGCGACCGGGACGCGCTGTCGCTGCTCACCTCCATCTCCTCCGGCGAACCCGGCCCGGTGACGACCGCCGCCGCCGACGCGGTGGCGGGGATCGAATCCTCGCTCGCCGTGTGGGGCGCCGCGCAGAACGTCTGGTACGGCGTTTCGCTCGGCTCGGTGCTGCTGCTCGCCGCCATCGGCCTTGCCATCACCTTCGGCGTGATGGGCGTCATCAACATGGCGCACGGCGAGATGGTGATGATCGGCGCCTACACGACCTTCGTCGTGCAGGAGATCATCCGCACCTCCTTCCCGGGCCTCTTCGACTGGTCGCTGGCAATCGCCCTGCCGCTCGCCTTCTGCGTCGCCGGGCTCGTCGGCATCCTCATCGAGCGCTCGGTGATCCGCTGGCTCTACGGCCGGCCGCTCGAGACGCTGCTCGCCACCTGGGGCATCTCTCTGATCCTGCAGCAGGCGGTGCGCACGGTCTTCGGCCCGTCGAACCGCGAGGTCGGCAACCCGTCGTGGATGTCCGGCTCCTTCGAGATCGGCCAGCTCTCGATCACCTACGGGCGGCTGTGGATCGTCGTCTTTGCCCTCTGCGTCTTCGCCGCCCTGATGCTGATCATGCGCTACACGCCCTTCGGGCTGCAGATGCGCGCCGTCACCCAGAACCGGCGGATGGCCTCCGTCATGGGCATCCGCACGCCCTGGGTCGACGCCATGACCTTCGGTCTCGGCTCCGGCATCGCCGGCGTCGCCGGGGTGGCGCTCTCGCAGATCGACAACGTCAGCCCGAACCTCGGCCAGAGCTACATCATCGACAGTTTCATGGTGGTGGTCTTCGGCGGCGTCGGGAACCTCTGGGGCACCCTCGTCGGGGCGCTCACCCTCGGCGTCGTCAACAAGTTCCTCGAGCCCTATGCCGGCGCCGTGCTCGGCAAGATCCTGGTGCTCGTCTTCATCATCCTGTTCATCCAGAAGCGTCCGCGCGGGCTGTTCGCCCTCAAGGGCCGGGCGGTGGAAGCATGATCGCCCGCAAGCTCCTCGGCGACAGCGGCGTCCTGCTGCTGGTCGCGCTCCTCGTCCTCGCGGCGGTGCTCGTCCCGCTCGCCAACCTGACGCTGCCGCCCGACAGCCCGCTGCACGTCTCGAACACGTCGGTGCAGCTGTTCGGCAAGTATCTCGCCTTCGCGATGCTCGCTCTGTCGGTGGACCTCGTCTGGGGCTACTGCGGCATCCTCTCGCTCGGCCACGGTGCCTTCTTCGCCCTCGGCGGCTACGCGATGGGCATGTACCTGATGCGCCAGATCGGCACGCGCGGCGTCTATGCGAACCCGGTGCTGCCGGACTTCATGGTGTTCCTCAACTGGCAGGAACTGCCCTGGTACTGGTACGGCTTCGACCAGTTCTGGTTCGCCGCGCTGATGGCGATGGTGGTGCCGGGCGTGCTCGCCTTCGTCTTCGGCTGGTTCGCCTTCCGCTCGCGCGTCACCGGCGTCTACCTGTCGATCATCACCCAGGCGATGACCTTCGCCCTCCTGCTCGCCTTCTTCCGCAACGACATGGGCTTCGGCGGCAACAACGGCCTCACCGACTTCAAGGACATCCTCGGCTACAACATCCAGGCCGACACGACGCGCGCCGCCCTGTTCGCCGCCACCGCGCTGATCCTCGCCGGGGCGCTCCTCGTCTGCCGCTACATCACCCGCTCGAAGCTCGGCAAGGTGCTCGTCGCCATCCGCGACGCGGAAAGCCGGACGCGCTTCATCGGCTACCGGGTGGAGCACTACAAGCTGTTCGTCTGGACACTGTCGGCGGTGATGGCCGGCATCGCCGGGGCCCTCTACGTGCCGCAGGTCGGCATCATCAACCCGAGCGAGTTCGCGCCCGCCAACTCCATCGAAGCGGTGATCTGGGTGGCGGTCGGCGGCCGCGGCACCCTCGTCGGGCCGGTGATCGGCGCCTTCCTCGTCAACTGGGGGAAGACGACATTCACCAGCGTCCTGCCGGACTTCTGGCTGTTCGCCCTCGGCGCCCTCTTCGTCGCCGTCACGCTGTTCCTGCCGAAGGGCATCGTCGGGCTGATCGCGAAGCTGACGAGCCGGCGGGCGCGCAAGCCCGTGCCTCCGGCCGACACCGAGGCCGGCGTCGGCACGGCCGCCGACGCCCGCGCCGCGGCCGAGTGAGGAGACCGCCATGACCGACACCGGCGTCATCGCCGAGGACTCGCTCCTCTATCTCGACCACGTCTCCGTCTCCTTCGACGGCTTCCGCGCCCTCAACAACCTGTCGCTGGTGCTGCAGCCCGGCGAGATGCGGGCGATCATCGGCCCGAACGGTGCTGGCAAGACGACGATGATGGACGTCATCACCGGCAAGACGCGTCCCGACGACGGGGACGTGATGTTCGACGGCCGGGTCGACCTCCGGAAGCTCGACGAGGCCTCGATCGCCAGCCTCGGCATCGGCCGCAAGTTCCAGAAACCGACGGTGTTCGAGAGCCACACGGTCGAGGACAACCTGCTCCTCGCCCTCAAGAGCCCGCGGACGCCGTGGGCGAGCCTGAAGCACCGGCTCTCCGGCCTCGAGCGGGACCGCATCGAGGAGCTCCTGTCGCTGATCCGCCTGACCAACCGCCGCGCGGCGCTCGCCGCCGACCTCAGCCACGGCCAGAAGCAGTGGCTGGAGATCGGCATGCTGCTCGCCCAGGAGCCGAAGCTGCTCCTTGTCGACGAGCCGGTCGCCGGCATGACCGACGCCGAGACGGCCGAGACCGCCTCGCTGCTGGTGGAGATCAACAAGACCCGCTCGGTGGTGGTGGTCGAGCACGACATGACCTTCGTGCGCGACCTCGGCGTCAAGGTGACGGTGCTGCACGAAGGCTCGGTGCTGGCCGAAGGCTCGCTCGACCATGTGTCGAACGACCAGCGCGTCATCGAAGTCTATCTGGGGAGGTGAGGGCGGTGCTTCAGGTCCAGTCCGTCAACCTCCACTACGGCGCCGCCCAGGCGCTGAAGTCGGTGTCGCTGAAGGCCGAGGTGGGCAAGGTCACCTGCATCCTCGGCCGCAACGGCGTCGGCAAGACCTCGCTCCTGCGCGCCATCGCCGGCGTGCAGCCGATCTCCGCTGGCACGATCGAGTGGGAAGGTTCGGCCCTCGGGCGCATCCCGCCCTACGACCGCGCCCGCCGCGGCATCGCCATGGTGCCCCAGGGCCGCGAGATCTTCTCGCTGCTTTCGGTCAAGGAGAACCTCGAGACCGGCTACGCGCCGCTGCCGAGGCGCGAGCGGACGGTGCCGGAGACGATCTTCGAGCTCTTCCCGGTGCTGAAGTCGATGCTCGGCCGGCGCGGCGGCGACCTCTCCGGCGGCCAGCAGCAGCAGCTCGCCATCGGCCGGGCCCTGGTGACGCGGCCGCGGCTCCTCCTCCTCGACGAGCCGACCGAGGGCATCCAGCCGTCGATCATCAAGGATATCGGCCGCGCCATCGAGTGGCTGCGCGACCAGGGCACGATGGCGATCGTGCTGGTCGAGCAGTACTTCGACTTCGCCCGCGACCTCGCCGACGAGTTCGTCGTGCTCGACCGCGGCGAGGTGGTGGTGGCCGGTGACCGCGCCGTCATGGCCCGCGACGAGGCGGAGGTGCGGCGGCACCTCACGGTGTGACGGGCGCCGGCGAACGTCAGGCGGTGGCGAGGGAGGGCGCCGACACCGGAACGGGCGGCCGCGCCGGCGCCGGGGCGCCCGGCTGCGGCACGAGGCCGAGCAGGCGCAGACGGTGGAGGTCGATCCGCGAGGCGCGGGGCTCCTGGGCGACTTCCGCCTGGATGGCGCGGCTCAGCTCTTCCTTCAGCTCGGGGTGCTCGGCCAGAAAAGGCGGCACCTTCTTGTCGTAACCGAAGTTGATGTGCTCGAAGCCGAACTCGTCCCGCTTGCGGATGAACTCCGGAATCTCGTGGACGTTCTCGACGACGATCGTCATGTGCCCGACGATGATGACCTTCGCCTTCGTCTCCTTCTTCGCCGCGATCATGCGCCCGACGTTGCGGACCACCTTCTCGAAGCGGGAGCCGGCGTTGACGGTCTCGTGGATCTCCTTGGAGGCGGCGTTCAGCGAGAAGGAGATGATGCTGAAGTTCTCTGCGATCTTCTTCGCCATGTCCTCGCTGAGCGCCGTCCCGTTCGTCAGGAGCGCCATCTTCGCGCCGTGACCGGCCCAGTGGTCGATGAAGCGCTTCGCCGACTTCAGGATCAGCGGCTCGCCGCCGAGCAGCGTCACGGTCGGCCGCGACTTCGGAATTTCGACGTTCTGCGTGATCACCTCTTCGGTGAGCTCGACCCGGCTGTCGTGGTTCTGCGAACACATGATGCAGCGGATGTTGCACTTCTCGCCGAAGGAGAAGAGGAGGCGCTTCAGGTCCTGGTCGTAGTCGTGATCGAGCATGGGCTCGACTGGCGAGACCTGTGGCAGCGTGCAGGTCTTCAGGCACTTGAGCGTGCCGTCGATCTCCTGGCGCCGGAATTCCTTCACCCGCTCGTCGTTGTAGATCGTCTTCAGACTGGTCGTGTAGAGGTTGCCGACGGCGCCGGGCTGCAGGTGGCAGCAGGGGAAGACGTCGCCGTTCTCCCGGACGTACAGGCTGTCGTGTACCCAGGTGCAGCGCTTCCGCTCGCTCATTGGCCACTCCGGGGCGGACGAACTGCCGTCCGTCATCCGCTTCCTCGCACCGCTCCCCGAATGGGAGCCTACGAGCCCTGTGGGACCAGTTCAATCCTGCGGGCCCCCGGACGCTCTCCCGGTGTCGCTCCCTCGGGGTCCGCAATGGGGCGAAGGCCGGCCCGGCGACACCTGACGGTGTGAGGCGGCGCCGCCCCTCCTCGTCAGGGCGGGCCCTGCAGGATCGGCATGACGACGAGGCTCAGCTGGTGCTGCGGCTTCCAGCGACTGGCGTTCACCGCCATCAGCTCGTACTGCAGCATGAACTTCACCGCCTGGTGGCCGAAGTAGGTCGTCTTCGCGACGTCGAGACCCACCGGCACGTTCCAGACGCCTTTGCCGCCGCGCCGCCACGTGTATTCGATCGTCGGCCGGCCGAGGCCGACCTGCCAGCCATCGTGCAGGAAGCGCTGGTAGTTGTACTCGATCTGGATCTGGCCCGCCTGCTGGCGCTGGCGGGCCGTCGCGAAGCCGGCCTTGACCGTGACCGAGGCGAGCTGGTCCTTCGTCTTGATCCGCGCCACGACGCCCGGGCCGAACTGCCACTGGTTGACGGCGAGGTCGCGGTCGCTCGCGACCGGGAACGACACGTAGGGACCGAGCGCCCAGGCGAAGACGCCGCGGGTCACCGGGCCGACGGCGGCGAGGTAGGTGAAGTTCTCGACGCCAGTCGCCTGGGTGTTGTCGGCGGTCCCCTCGCTTGCCGCCGTGAAGGTCGGCAGGTTCAAAAGGAGCCACCGGTCGTCGAACGTAACGGGCATCGAGGGCTGGAGTTCGATGGAGAACTGGTTCGATTGCCGGTAGGGCTCCGACGGGGTGTCGGTGAAGCCGAAGGTGATCGGTACGATCCAGACGTCCGAGGTCGGGTCGCTCGTCTCGCGCGCCAGCGTATCGACGGACGCAGGCTCCCCACGGGCGGCTGTCTCCGCGACCGCCGCCGGGGCGCCAAACGACCCGACGACCGCCAGCGCCAGGACGGCACGCTGGCCCATTCGGTGCCGGGTCGGACGCGGTAACAGAGCCTCCATGCCCGCGGACTGACCGCCCGAGGAAGCGTCCTCGTCCACGCAAGTCGTGGTCATGTCGGCGATTCTCCCCCTCGCGACGCAAGCCTATGACAAGCCTTGGAACCCTACAACGACGTGGCCGCTGCGGTGTGCCTTGACGCTCCGTGAGGGGCGTGCGCCAATCCGCGCACCTTCGGGGGAGACATTGCCATGTCGACACGCCTGCCCGTCCTCATCGCCGGGGCCGGTCCGACCGGGCTGACGCTTGCCCTCGCGCTCGCCCGCCACGGCGTTGCCTGCCGAGTCGTCGACAAGAACCCCCATCCGACCGAGGTGTCGAAGGCGCTTGCGGTGTGGAGCGGCACGCTGGAGGCGTTCGCGGCGCTCGGCGTCATCTCCTCCTTCCTCGACGCCGGCCTGCACCTGACCGAGCTCAAGGTCAGCGATGGCGGCCGCCAGATCGCGGCGCTGAAGGTGGCCGAGGGCGTCGACAGCGCCTATCCCTTCACCATCATCGTGCCGCAGTCGAAGACCGAGGCGATCCTCGCCGAGCACCTCGCCGCCGCCGGCGTGCGGATCGAGCGGCCGGTCGAACTGGTCGCTGTCGCGCCGGCCGGCGAGACCGTGCGGGCGGTGCTGAAGCATGCCGACGGGACCGAAGAGACGGTGGAGGCCGACTTCGTCGTCGGCTGTGATGGCGCCCGCAGCACGGTGCGCCAGGGGCTCGGCGTCGACTTCGACGGCATCACCGAGCCGCAGACCTTCATCCTGTCGGATACCCGCATGGCCGGCGACCTCGACCCGACCTCCATCCACATCGGCTGGGGGCCGGGCGGCAGCGTCGCCCTCTTCCCTATCGGCGGCGACGTCTGGCGCACCTTCGCCATGCGCGACGCGCCGGCAGGCGATGCGCCGCCGACGCTCGAGGAGATCCAGACCCACCTGACCGCGAACGGGCCGCCCGGCATCGTCGCGAGCGACCCCACCTGGCTCTCAACCTTCCACGTCAACGAGCGCCTCGCCTCGGCCTACCGCAAGGGCCGGATCTTCATCGCCGGCGACGCGGCGCACATCCACAGCCCGGCCGGCGGCCAGGGCATGAACACCGGCATCCAGGACGCCTACAATCTCGGCTGGAAGCTCGCCGCCGTCCTCGCCGGACGGGGCGACGCGGAGGCGCTGCTCGCCTCCTACGAGGCGGAGCGGCGACCGGTGGCGCACGGGGTGGTGACGCGGGCGACGCAGCTCCTGCGCTTCGGCATGGTGGCCCGCGGCATCGCCGTGCGCCTCCTCCGCGAGGCGATGGTCACCGTCGTCTCGCACATTCCGGCGGCGCGGCGGAAGCTGCAGGCGCAGATGTCGGAGACGGAGATCGTCTACGGCGCCGGGCCGCTCGTCGAGATCGGCAGGAGCGTCAGCGGTGCCGGCGAGCCGGCCGTCGGCGCCCGGGCCCTCGATGCGGAGATCACCGACCCGGCGACGGGCGCGCGCGGGCCACTCTGGCCGCGTCTGTCGGCGGTGCGCCACACGCTGCTCGTCTTCGGCGACCCGGAGCGGCAGTCGGCCCTGATGGCCGAGGCGCTCTCGCACGTCGACACGGTGGAGATCGTCGTCCTCGACGGTGCGAGCGACCCGGACGGCGTCGCGGCCGAGCGCTACGGCATCTCCGTCGCCGGCTGGGTGCTGGTGCGGCCGGACCAGTTCATCGCCGCCCGCGGCGCCGCCGGCGAGACGCGCGCCTTCAGCGCCTACGCCGGCCGTGCCCTGGAGCGCCGCGCCGCCTGACCTCCGACCCTGGCGGCGCGCCACTTGCGCCGCCGTCACGGCGCGACGTTGCCGACCTTCGCCTTCAGGTCCTCGAGCCCTTGCGGCGTCCAGCCCGGGGCGTCGGTGAGGGACGCCCACGCATCGACATAGTGCGGGAAGGCGTAGACGTGGCCGTAGCCCTTCGGCGGGACGACGGCCATCATGATGTCGGCGAGGAGCTGCAGGAGCGTCACCCCGGGGATCCAGACGAAGTCGGGCGAGACGTCCGGCCCGATCGGCGCCGCCATCCAGTCCGGCCGTCGCCAGCCGGCGTTGGGGTCGAAGAAGGTTACCGCGTCGCTCGCATATTGCAGGAAGATCACCCGGTAGGGACCCCACGGCGCCGCCGCGTCACCGAGGTGGTTCTTCTGGGCGGTGAAGCGGATCACCGAGCCGTCGCGGAAGGTCGGCAGCCACTCCGGCGTGCCGGCGTTGCGCTCCGCCGTCACGGCGGACCAGGTGCGGCTGTTGAACGGTGGGCCCGACCACAGGGCACCCTGGTAGGGATCGCCGATCACCTGGTGCAGGTCGTGGCTGAGGTCCGAGTTGTAGGAGCCGAGGCTGAGGCCGTGCAGATAGAGCCGCGGGCGGCTGTCGCGCGGCAGCGAGCGCCAGTGGCCGTAGAGGGCGGCGAAGACCTCCCGCGCCGTCTCGACGCCGTAGTCCGGGTCGGCCAGCATGGCGATCCAGCTCGCCACATAGGAGTACTGCACCGCGACGCTCGCGACGTCGCCGCGCAGCACGTACTCGAACGCCGCCTGGCTCTCCGGGTCGACCCAGCCGGTGCCGGTCGGCGTGACGATGACGAGGTTGGCGCGCTCGAAGGCGCCGATGCGGATCGCCTCGGCGAGGGCGAGCTGCGCCCGTTCGGCGGGCGTGCCGGCGGAGTTGAGGCCGACATAGACCCGCAGCGGCTCGCGGGCGGGCGCCCCCGCCACCGCCTCGATGGCGGCCCGGTCCGGCCCGGCGGCGACCATCCGCCGGCCCGTCCGCCCGAGGCTCTCCCAGCTGACGAGCGAGCCCGGCCCGCCGGACTTCGCCGCGTCCGTCGGCTCCGGACTGCCCTCCTCGAACTGCTGGTCGAGCTCGGCATAGATGCCGTCGAGGGTGCGCAGCGCGCCGTCGACGAGGAGGCCGTTGCCGAGCGACCAGAAGACGAGCGCCGTCACCACGAGCGCGACGAGGATCGCCTGCGGGCGGGGGATGACGCCGGAGAGCGCGTTCGACAGCCGCCGCACGATCATCCGGGCGAGGCGGGCGAGGAGGAGCAGGAGGACGAACACCGCCACGGCGGCCGCCGCGATGGTGAAGGGGCCGGCGCTGTCGATCGGCGGCATCTCCATCAGCGCCCTGAGCCGGTTCTGCCACCCGGTCGCCCACCAGAGGCAGAGGACCGCCGCGGCGGCGCTGAGGGCGAGGGCGGCGAGGACGAGGACGCGGCGGGCCGCCGGCGGCGGCACCGGCACCTGCAGCCACAGCCAGAGGGCCCGCAAGGCCACCCCCGCCCCGTAGCCGGCGGCGAAGCTGAGGCCGGCGATGCCGCCCTGGACGAGCGGCGGCCGCGGCACGAGGCTCGGCGTCAGCGCCGCAGCGAAGGCGAGCGTGCCGAGCAGCAGCCCGACCACCGAGACGGATCGCAGGATGTCGCGCTCCGGCCGATCCGCCATCGGAAGTCTCCCCGTCCGAGACCCGGCCCGCGTCCGAATCGTCATCACCCGCCGGAACCCTAGCAGAGCGGTCGGGCACGCGCGGGCATCCCGGCATTGGCGCCGCGACAGTCCGGCGCAAGGTTGTAGCCTTAGGCGGGAGGATCACAGGAGTTCCGCGTCAGATCGGGTCCCGCCAGCGAGGAGACACCATGACCACCCCGAACGACCTCGAGCGCCGTGCCGAACCGCCGGCCGCCGTCGCAGCCGCCGCCCTCGCGGCCCGCGCCGACTCGGATCGCTTCGAGGCCGCCGTGGATGCTTCGGTGAACCTCAGCGAAGTCCTCTGCCTGATGGCCTGGTCGAGCGGCAACGCCCGCAAGCTCGCCGGCGAGACCACGGCGGCCTCGAGCGCGGTCGGCGCCATCGCCGGTGCCATCGACGCCATCGCCGAGCGGGGCGGCGCCGCTGAAAGCCGCTCCACCGACGCGCGCCGTCTCGTCTCCGCCGGCGTCGCCCGCACCCGCTCGGCCGGGGCCGCGATGGGCGGCATCGCCGACGCCTTTGGCGACCTCGAGGGGCGTCTTTCTGAACTGCGCGCCGCCACCGACAGCATCGGCGGTTTCGCCCAGGCGATCGGCAGCGTGTCGCGCCAGACGAAGCTGCTCGCCCTCAATGCCACCATCGAGGCGGCCCGCGCGGGCGCCGCCGGCCGCGGCTTCGCTGTCGTGGCGGCGGAGGTGAAAGCCCTGTCCGAGGAGGCCTCGAACACGACGCAGCTGATCCGCGAGCAGCTCGAGACGCTGTCGTCGGTGATGTCCGGGATGATGCGCGCGATGGGCGCGGGGGCCGCGCGGGTGCGCGAGGGCCGGGAAGCCGTCGATGCCGTGGTCGTCGACATGGAGGGCGTCGAAGGGTGCGTCTCGGAGGTCGCCGTCGGCATCGGCCACATCGCCGGCGTCCTCGGCGAGCGGCGCCAGTCGCTGCGCGACCTCGCCGAACGGCTCGGCGAGATCGACCGGCTGGCCGGCCAGAACGAGACGGATTCCCGCTCTGCTGCCGAGATCGTCGGGCGCACCGACGGCCTCCTGTCGGCCCTCATCGAGGAGAGCGGCGGCAGCGCCGGGCCGGCGGCGACGGTGCTGCGGCTGCGGGCCGACCACATGGTCTGGAAGCGCGAACTCGCCGAGGTGCTCGCAGGCGTCCGGCCGGCCGAGCCGCGCCGCTACGGCGACCGCAACACGCCGCTCGGCCGCCACTTCGCCGGCATCACCGAGCCGGCGGTGCTCATGGCCGCAGAACACCGGCGGCTCGCGGAGGCGGCCGGCCGTCTCGCCGCGCTCGGCACGACGATCGTCGCCAAGGCGAGCGAGGGCGACATCGGCGGCGCGATCGGCGCCTACATGGAGATGGACACGCTGTCCGCCGAGGCGATGGGGCTGATGGCGGCGCTGGCCGCCGGCGCTCCCGCGGCGGCGGGGCCGCGTCACTGATCAGGGCGGCGGCAGCCCTCCTGCCACCGCCGGACAGCGCCGCCGCTGCAGCGGTCAGCGGTAGACGTATTCCGTTCGGTAGAGCTGGTCGACGAACTCGCCGGTTCCATCACGCAACAAGAGATGCTCGGGAATGCCGTCCGGCCGTTTGCGGTCCGGCGGGATCGGCGAGACGTAGGGCCGGTCGCCCCGACGACGGTTGAAGTCGGCGCGGGCGGCGGCGCGCAGGTCCGCGTCCGTCATCAGATCGTAGCCGACGCCGGCCATGACGCGGGCCGTGTCGAGCGAGGCCTTGTCGCCGATCGACATGCCGCCGCAAGCCGTCACCGGCCAGGTGTGCAGGCCGACGCCGAGCGGCATCGTCGTCCAGCCGAACAGGCCGGTCGGGGTGTTGTAGGACACGTCGCCGACGTCGGTGCCGCCGCCCGTGGTGATCTCCGGCAACATCGGCAGGATGTCGGTGGCGAGGCCCTTCTCCGGCAGCCCGGACGCCGCCTGGCAGGCGCGCGCGAAGGCCTGTTCCTCCTCGGTCCACTCGAGCCCGACGGCATGCAGGTGTCGGTTGATCTGCGCCGCCAGCGTCTCGTTCGGCATCAGGTCGTGCAGGCCGAAGAAATGGTCGACCTCGGCGCGCGTCTGCGTCGCCATCGCCGCCGCCTCGGCGATCTGGCGCACCCAGGCGGTCATCGCCACCACCCGGTCGCGATCGGCGTCGCGGATCATGATCAGCGCCTGGGCGCGGTCGGGCACGACGTTCGCCGCCTCGCCCATGCGCGGGTAGACGTAATGGAGCCGTGACGTCGGCTCGATGTGCTCGCGCATGAAGTTGACGCCGATGCCGAACATCTCGGCCGCCTTCTGGGCGCTGCGCCCCTCCCACGGGGCGACGCCGGCGTGTGCCGTGCGGCCATAGAAGTCGATGCGGACGATGTCGGCGGCAGCGGTGCGCAGCAGCCCCGTGGCGGTGATCGGCGCCGGGTGCCAGGCGAGGCAGGCGTCCATGTCGTCGAACAGGCCATCGCGGGCCATGTAGACCTTGACGCCCTGGGTCTCCTCGGCGGCACAGCCATAGACGCGGATGGTGCCGGGCGCGCCCGTGTCCATCATCATCTGCTTCAGGGCGAAGGCCGCCCCGGTGCAGCCGGCGCCGAGCAGGTTATGGCCGCAGCCGTGACCGACGGCGACGCCGGTCGGGCCAGGGGTCTCACGCGGCTCGGCAGCGTTGCCGAGCCCCGGGAGTGCGTCGTACTCGGGCAGGAAGCCGATCTTCGGGCCGCCCGTGCCTTGCGTCCATTCGGCGACGAAGGCCGTCGGCGTGCCCGACGTGCCGGTGCTGACGATGGTGAAGCCCGCCGCGCGCAGTTCGCGCAGGTGGATCTCGGCCGACTTCTCCTCCTCCAGCGACAACTCCGGCGTCGCCCACACCTCGCGCGAGATGCGCAGGATGGCCTCGCTGACGGCATCGACGGCGGCAGAGGCCGTGGCGGCGGAGGCGGGCGGGGGCGGCGCTGCGGCGGCGGAGGCCTCGCCTGCGCCCGAGGCGGCGATGCCGGTCGCCGCGGCGACCACCGTCGGCGCGCCGGCGACGGCGAGCGAGGCCTTGAGGAAATCCCTGCGGCCGAAGCCGTCGCGGCGGTTGCTCTTCACGGGCGCTCTCCCGATCGGCACGCGCGGCGTTGCGCTTGCCGTCAGGTTAGCCGAAGACGGCCGCCACGACGAGCGGCCGTCGCCACGCGCTCGCGCGCGCAGAAGGTGTGCGGCCGCCGCTCAGGCGGCCGAGACCGCCACCGCCGCCGCCTTCGGTGCAGGGGCGGATGCCGCCGCCCCCGGCAGCGGCGTCGGGGCCGTCCACGCACCACTCTCCACCGCTTCGATCTTCTCGCCGATGGCGCCTACCACATGGCGCGAGAACGGTCCGAGGTGGGCGTAGAGCGCCGACATCTGCAGCACCGCCTTCAGGGCGAGCGGGTTGCGGAGCGCCGTCAGCACCACCGTCTTCCAGAACTCGCCACGGAACTGCGGCTTGCGGAAGGTGATCGCCGTCATCAGGCGGACGACCTGCACGCAGTCCTTCCAGGCGGCGCCGAAGTTGATCTCGCCGGGCGACATCTGGATCTTCAGCGCCCGGCCGACGCGCCGGACGCGGCCGAAGTAGTTCTCCGGCCGGTAGACGAAGTCGACCACCGCCCGGTAGTCGGCGAGGATCTCGCCGCGCGGGCGGAGGGTGTCGAAGTTGAGCCCGGACAGGCACTGGTCGGCGGAACCGTCGTCGACGTCGATGCCGTGGTCGGGATGCAGGCGCCCCTCCTTGGCGAGGCGTCGGGTCAGCTGGGTGTTCGGCAGGGCGTAGAGCATGCCGACCATCGCCACCGGGATCGCCGCGTCCTCGATCAGGTGGGTGATCGGGGCGGACACGCGGCCCTTCTCGCTGTCGAAGCCGACGATGAAGCCGGCAAGCACGAACATCCCCGACCCATAGATCTTGTGGACGCTCTCGGAGATGTCGCCGCGGGTGTTCTGCTTCTTGCTGGTCGCCGCCAGCACCTCCGGGTCGGGGCTCTCGATGCCGACGAACACGGAGAAGAAGCCGGCCTTGCGCATCAGCTCCATCAGCTCGCGGTCCTCGGCGAGGTTGAGCGAGGCTTCGGTGGAGAGCTCGAAGGGATGGCGGTTGCGCTTCTGCCACTCGGCGAGGTGCGGCAGGAAGGCCTTCACCGCCTTCTTGTTGCCGATGAGGTTGTCGTCGACGAAGTCGACGTGGCCGCGGTAGCCGAGGGCGTAGAGGGTGTCGAGCTCGGCGAGGATCTGCGGCGTCGCCTTGGTGCGCGGACGGCGGCCGTAGAGCTCGATGATGTCGCAGAACTCGCAGGTGAACGGGCAGCCGCGCGAGAACTGCACGCCGACGTGCAGGTAGCGGTCGAGCTTCAGGAGGTCGAAGCGCGGGATCGGGCTCTGGGTGACGTCGGCCTGGAACTTCGGCGCCTCGAAGGTTCCGGCGCGCACGCCGTCCGCCCAGGCGGCGAGGAACTCCTCGATGATGCCTTCCGCCTCGCCGAGGACGCGGATGTCGGCGCGCTCGTAGACCTCCGGGCTCGAGGTGACGTCCGGCCCGCCGACGACAACGACCTTGCCGAGAGACTGGGCACGCTCGATGAGGAGGAGGGCGTCGCGCTGCTGCGGCAGCATCCCGCCAGTCATCACGAGATCGGCCCAGGCGAGGTCCGCGTCGGTGAGATCCTCGACGTTGCGGTCGACGAGGCGCACCGTCCAGGTCTTCGGCAGCATCGCGGCGACGGTGATGAGGCCGAGCGGCGAGGCCGGATATTTCGCCCCGACCATCTCGCAGGTCTCGCCATAGTTCCAGAACGAGGCCGCGTTGAACTTCGGGTAGACGAGGAGGGCGTTCTGGGCGTCGGCCGGCAAGTGCGGTCTCCTCGCATCGCTGCGTTCGCGTGAGGCTGCGCCGCGAATCTTACGCCATTGCGACAAGCAGCGCCAATGCGGCCGAAGCACGGCGCCGACCGACTTTCACGCTGCGTCGTGGAAGATGATGCCGAGGGTGTGGCGCCGGCCGGAGCGGATGCGGCTGACGCCGTGGCGCAGCGTCACCCGGTGGTCGCCGCGCGTCCCCGCAGCCGGACGGTGGGAGACGGCGAAGACGACGCCCTCGCCCTGGGAAAGCGGCACCACCTCGGCGCGGGACTGCTGGCGCGGCCGCTGCTCGGCGAGCACGAACTCGCCGCCGGTGAAGTCGCGGCCGGGCTCGGACAGGAGGATCGCCACCTGCAGCGGGAAGACGTGCTCGCCGTAGAGGTCCTGGTGGAGGCAGTTGAAGTCGCCGGCCCCGTAGCGCAGCAGCAGCGGCGTCGGCCGCGCCTGACCGGCGGCGTGACAGCGATCGAGAAAGGCGCCGTGCTCGTCCGGATAGCGGATGTCGGTCCCGATGCGCTCGTTCCAGCGGTTGGCGATCGGCACCAGCCGGGCGTAGAGCGCGGCGCGGAGCTCCGCCACGGCCGGTGGCAGCGGGTAGCGGAAGTATTGGTACTCGCCGCGGCCGAAGCCGTGGCGCGCCATGACGATGCGGCTGCGGAAGCGGTCCTCGCTGTCGTAGAGGGCGGCGAGGGTAGCGCACTCGTCCGGCTTCAGGAGCGCCGCGCCAGTGGCGGCGCCCCCGAAGGCGTCGAGGTCGCCCGCGAGCAGCGGCCAGTCGATGTCGGCGACGCGCTCGGCGGGCGTCCGCCGCGTCCGCGCGTTCGCGCCGTGGGTCCCGGCGAGGCTCACCGGGCGCCCTCGCGGGCGAGGAGGGCCGCCTTCCGCTCGACGCCCCAGCGATAGCCGGAGAGGCTGCCGTCGGTGCGCACGACCCGGTGGCAGGGGATGGCGACGGCCGCCGGGTTCGCACCGCACGCCTGGGCCACCGCACGCACCGCCTTCGGCAGGCCGATCGCGGTGGCGATCTCCGTGTAGGTGGCGGTGCGGCCGGCCGGGATCGCCCTGAGGGCCTGCCAGACGCGCTCCTGGAAGGCCGTGCCGCGCACGTCGAGCGGCAGGTCGAGACCGGCGGCCGGCGCCTCGACGAAGGCGACAACGCGGGCGACCAGCGTCTCGAACTCGGCGTCGCCGCCGATCAGGGTCGCCTTCGGGAAGCGGTCCTCGAGGCCGCGCACGAGGGCGTCCGGGTCGTCGCCGAGCTCGATGGCGGCGATGCCGCGCTGGCTCGCTGCGACGATGACGGCCCCGAGCGAGCAGTGGCCAACAGCAAAGCGGAGTTCCGTCCCTCGCCCGCCGTCGCGGAACGCTGCGGGCGTCATGCCGAGACGGCCGTCGGCCTGTTCGTAGAGACGGCTGCTCGAGCCATAGCCGGCCTCGTAGAGAGCGTCGGTGACGCGATCGCCGCGGTCGAGACCGGCACGCAGGCGCGCGGCGCGGCGGGCGCTCGCATAGGCCTTCGGCGTCACGCCGGTGACGGTCTTGAAGACGCGGTGGAAGTGATGCGGCGAGAGCCCGGCGATGGCCGCGAGGGCGGCGAGCGGCGGCGGCTCCTCCGCCGCCTCGATCGCCCGGCAGGCGGCTGCGACGGCCTCGGCATGGCGCACGTGGCCGGCGGGCTCGTCCGGCCGGCAGCGCTTGCATGGCCGGAAACCGGCCGCCCGCGCCGCGGCGCCGTCCGCATGGAAGGCGATGTTGGCGGCGAGCGCGGGCCGGGCCGCGCAGGAGGGCCGGCAATAGACCCCCGTCGTCGCGACCGAATAGACGAAGCGACCGTCGGCCGCCGGATCCCGGGCACGGACGGCGGCGAGCCGCGCGACGTCGTCGGAGAAGGCAGGGTTCGGCGCCGGAGCGCCAGCGCCCGGGGGGACTGCGTCAAGGGTGGCGAGGGCTGTGGTCACGGGTGTTCTCCCGGGTCTGAGAGTGTCCTTGGTCGAGCCCGCTGACCATGCCCGTCCGCGCAGGGGCCGGCACTCCGGCCCTTGCGCTGGAATTCCTTTTGCCGTCCCGCACCGACCCGGCGGCACCGGCCATCTCGGCAACGCTGGAGGGGCCGTCAGCGATCCTCGCTCGGCGTGATGTCGATGCCGGCGATCGCCGCCGAGATGCCGCGGTCGGAGGTGCGATGCTTGATCTCGTCGGCATCCCGTGCCGCGTCCGCCTGCTTCGCCTCGTCCTCGATGCGCGCCTCGTCGCCGCGGTGACGGCGCTCGGGCGGGACGTCGGCGAGGAGGGCGCTCTCCCGCCCCTCGTTCTCGGCACGGGCGGAACCGCGCGGCGTCGGGCGCTGCGGCGTGCCGGCGTCGCCGGGCTGCGGGCGGTCGTCGGCCGGATCGGGCCGGGGCGGGGTGCTGTCGGTGAAGCGGGGGGCGGACATGGCGTTCTCCCGGGGGCCGCGCCCGGACCGGTCCTCCGGCGGGCGTGGCTTGCAGGAGAACGCGGCCTGGGCCGTGTGTGTTCCGGGCGCCGCATCACGCGGAATTTCACTCCGAAATTCGATTAAAGACTGGAGTGATCGAGGCATCCTATGATTTGATCCGAATTGGCTATCGGCGCCCCTCCCAAGGCGTCCAGCCCGGCCTGGCGCGGCGACAGCCTGCAGCCGGGCCGCTTCCTTCGCGAACCGGAGGCGGCAGGCGCGACAAGGCGCGGCCGCCTCCGGGACGCACCCGGGGGCTCATCGGACAGTGATGGCGATCGAGGGGGGCGTGCTCTCGTCGAGCGCGGTCTCGCGTTCCGACCGACGGCGGAAACGCTTGTCGGTCTGGAGGCCGAGACGGGGAGGGCCGGCGCCTACAGTGCCGCCGTCGTCCGGACGGCGCGGTCAGGAGGCGCTGAGACGGCGCCGATTCGCCTTCACGGCGCGCCGGTAGGGTCGGAAGGCGGCGGCCGCGACGGCCTCTGAGCCGCGGCCGCTGGCGATCGCGAGGCCGGCGGCGATCTGCGACTGCCAGACCGCCTCGGCCTTCTCGGTGATCATCCGCTGGGTCTCCGCGGCCGCCTCGGTGCCGCCGGCGGCGATGCGGAGCAAGCGGAGGGCGACCACGGACTGGACTTCGAAGGCGAACTCGAAGGCCTGCAGCATGGAGGCGGCAGGATGGGATGTCTGTCGGCGCATGGCGGAACTCCTTGCCGCACGCCGGCTCCTCGCGCTGTCGCGCGGATCCGGCTGGGGTCGTCTTCTGAAAAGCGGGTGCGGGCTGGCTCGTTCGGCGGGTCGGGCGCCGGCGAAGCACTCGGGGCTGCCGGCGACCCGGGCCGGATCATCCGCCCGAAGACGGGATGACGCAAGCCGGGCCGGTGGGGCGGAGCAACAACGCGCCAGCCCCACACAAGCTCCCGGCGCGGCGTTATCGCACAGCGGCCGGAGGGCGGGCCCAGGTGACGGGAAGGGCTGCGATGGGGAGGATTGGAGGCGACGGCCGGAATCGAACCGGCATACACGGATTTGCAGTCCGCTGCGTAACCATTCCGCCACGTCGCCAACCGGGCGGATGTGTAGAGGCTGGCGGCGGCGGAGACAAGAGGTTGGGCGATGGCTGACGGTGGCAAGACGGACGATCTCGCATTCATGCCGGCGCACCGGCTGGCGCCGCTGATCCGGACCGGCGACGTCTCGCCGGTGGAGAGTGTCGAGGCGGTGCTGTCGCGCATCGAGGCGGTGGAGCCCGCCATCAACGCCTTCGCCCTTGTCACCGCTGATGCGGCGCGGGCGGAGGCGAAGCGGGCGGAGGCGATGGTCAAGTCCGGCGAGCCGCTCGGGCCGCTCCACGGCGTCACCGTGACGATCAAGGACCTCGCCGGCATCGAGGGGCTGCCGACGCTGCGCGGCTCGCACATCTATGTCGGCGAGATCGCGAAGACCTCCGCGCCCTTCGTCAAGCGGCTGAAGGCAGCCGGCGCCATCGTCGTCGGCAAGACGACGACGCCGGAGTGCGGCTGGATCGGCCTCGGCCGCAGCCCGCTCACCGGCGACACCCACAATCCCTGGAAGCACGGCCTCACCCCCGGCGGCTCCTCGGCGGGCGCGGCGGCGGCGGCCGCCGCCGGCTGCGGGCCGCTGCACCAGGGCACCGACGCGGCCGGCTCGATCCGCATCCCGGCGCACTTCTGCGGCCTCTTCGGACTGAAGCCGAGCTACGGGCGCATCCCGATGGTGCCGGTCGGCCTCCATGACCTCGCCTCGCACGGCGGCCCGATGGCGCGCACGGTGCGGGACGTGGCGATGATGCTGTCCGTCATGGCCGGGCCGCACCCGGAGGACCACACCTGCCTCGACTCGGCCCCGGCCGACTATCTCGGGCGGATCGGCGAGGGGATCGCCGGCAAGCGGATCGCCTTCAGCCCCGATCTCGGCCACATCCGCGTCGACCCGGAGGTGGCGGCCCTGGTGCGGGCAGGGCTTTCGGCCTTCACCGAGGCCGGTGCGATCGTCGAGGAGCCGGGAACACCCTGGGGCGCTGGCGGCGTCGACCTCGCCCGCTTCTTCTGGAAGGCGCACTTCTCGAGCTTCGGCCGCTTCCTGCCGGAGTGGCGCGACCGCATGGACCCGCACCTCGTCGCCTGCATCGAGGACGGCCAGGCGGTGACGGCCGCGGACTACCAGATGCAGCGCGAGCGCAAATACGCGTGGTGTTCCGAGATCGGCCGCTGGTTCGGGGACTGGGATTATCTCGTCACCCCCACCGCCTCGGTGGCGGCCTTCCCGGTCGGCCAGCTCGCGCCCGAGGGCTGGGGGCAGCATCGCTGGGACTGGATGGAGTGGGCGGAGTTCTCCTACCCGTTCAACTTCACCGGCGCGCCGGCGGCCTCGGTGCCGTGCGGGATGACGGCCGACGGGCGGCCGGTCGGGCTGCAGATCGTCGGCCGCCGCTTCGACGATCTCGGCGTACTGCAGGCCGCCGCCGCCTTCGAGGCGGCACGCCCGTGGGAGCACCTGCGCCCGCCGCTGTGAGGCGGAGCCAATCGCTGGCGGGGCTCGCGGCCGCGGCTACTCGGCCGCGGCAGCGAGTTCCGGCTGGCGCTGGCGCGCGTCGGTGCCGCGGCCGAGGCCGAGGTCGGGGAACTGGTCGGAGAGACGGCTTCCCGGATAGTAGGCCTGCGCATAGGCCGGCCGCGCCTGCAGGTCGGCGAGCCATTTGGCGACGCGCGGGTAGCGCTCCTCCCACAAATAGGCGAAGCCGAGGTCTTCCATGCGGTCGATCAGCGGCGCCACCGCGACGTCGGCGAGGGTCAGCTGCTCGCCCATCAGGAAGGGGCCGCCGTTCTTCTCGAGGAGAAGGTCCATGCGGCCGGCGGTCTTGACGATGTCGGCGAGCGCCTTGTCGATGTCCTCGCGCGGAAAACCGGTGCGGCCCATGCGCTTGTAGAACTCGCCCTTCAGCGGCCGGAGCGCGACGCTCTCGGCGAACTCGGCATCCGTCATCGCCAGGAACTTGCGGATGAGGCCGCCATACTGGAACGACGGGTAGCGCACCGCCGGCGTCGGCACGGCGTCGACGAAGGCGAGGAAGGCGCGCATCTCGGCCCGGGCGAGCGGCGTCGGCGGCGTCAGCGACACCGGCGGGTAGATCTCGTCGAGATACTGCACGATCACGGACGACTCGATCACCGGCGTGCCGTCGTGGATCAGCGTCGGCACGACGCCGTTCGGGTTGAGCTTCAGGTACCAGTCCGAGAGGTGGTGCTGGTCTTTCGAGACGAGCACCCGGTCGACCCAGTCGATGCCCTTCTCGTGCATGGCGAGGCGGACCTTCAGGCTGCAGGTGGACTGGGCGAAATTGTAGAGCTCCAGCATCAGGCGCCTCCCGTCATATTGTCAGATGGTCATACGCCGACGCCCGCGTGCGGTCCAGTTCCGAGGCTTGCCGGGGAGGGGAGGGGACGTCGCGGCGACCTGGTGCAGCGGTCGCTCCTGAGCCACAGCGGCGCCTTCTCTGCCGTTCCCTTCGCTCCTGCAACACGGAATGCCTCTTGCCGAGACGTCGAGCCGGGCGTAGCGTCGCCAAACTGGTATGACAGGTATACCAATGCTCGACACGGCGGTTCGCCAGCGCAAGCTCTACGAGGAGGTCGCCGCCCGGCTCGAGCGGATGATCGCCGAGGGGCACTACGCCGCCGGCGACGCGCTGCCCTCGCAGCGCACGCTGATGGAGACCTTCGGCGTCGGCCGCCCGGCGATCCGCGAGGCGCTGTTCCACCTGCAGAAGATGGGGCTGATCGACATCCGCTCCGGCACCCGGGCGATCGTGACGCTGCCGACGCCGGCCTTCGTGGTGGACGCGCTGGCGGTCACCGCCCGCCACATGCTGGCAGCACCGGGCGGCGTGCAGAACTTTCAGAGCCTGCGCGTCTTCTTCGAGGTCGGCCTCGCCCGGCACGCGGCGGAGCACGCGACCGCCGAGGATCTCGCCCGCTTCCGCGCGGCGCTCGAGGAGAACCGCGCCTCGCTCGGCGACCTCAAGCGCTTCGAGCGCACGGACGTCGACTTCCACTTCGTGCTGGCGGTGATCCCGCGCAATCCGATGTTCACGGCGATCCACGCCGCACTCGCCGAGTGGCTGCTCGAACAGCGCCAGACGACGCTCGCCCCCGGCGAGGACAAGGTCGCCTACGAGGCGCACCGGGCGATCTTCGAGGCGGTGGCGGCGCATGACGCCGACCGCGCGGAGGCGGCGATGCGCGCCCACCTCGACTACGTCACCCGGCGCTACAACGCGGTGGTGGAGAAGCGGCGATGAGCGGGTTCGTCATCCTCGTCGACTTCACGGTGGTCGCCGGCGAGCGCGCGGCCTTCCGTCGCCTGATCGACGAGAACGCCCGCGAATCCTGCCGCACCGAGCCCGGCTGCCGGCGCTTCGACGTGCTGGAGCCGGCCGGCGAGCCGGACCGGGTGCTGCTCTACGAGATCTACGACGATCGCGCCGCCTTCGAGGCGCACACCCGCACCGCCCACTTCGCCCGCTTCGACGCGGCGAGCGCGGCGCTGGTCGCGGCGAAGGCCGTCACCGAGTGCGCCCTCGTCTGCGAGGGCTCGGCATAACGCACGGCAAGGCCCGACCCGGCCGACGAGAGCCGGGCGGCACCCACAGGGAGAGACGCATGGCGGACGGGAGTTCGGAAGGCACGGGCCTCAAGGCGATGGCCGCGACGCGGGCGCCGAAGTTCGGGCACTTCATCGTCGAGTTCGCGACGCCGGGCATCGGCCACATCCTGAAGTCGGCCGGGTGCGACTTCGTGCTGTTCGACCTCGAGCACTCCGGCTTCGGCTTCGAGACCGTCAAGAGCGCCATCCGCTATTTCGAGGCGGCGCAGGTGCCGGTGATCGTGCGGGTGCCGTCGAAGGAGTACCACCACATCGCCCGCGCCATGGACATGGGCGCCGAGGGGCTGATGGTGCCGATGGTCGGCTCGGCCGAAGAGGCCCGCCAGATCGTCCACTCGATGAAGTACCACCCGCAGGGGGGCCGCGGCGTCGCTTTGCAGGTGGCGCACGACCGCTACCGGCCCGGCGCGGTCGCCGACAAGTTCACCGCCACCAATGCCCGCACCACGCTGTTCTGCCAGATCGAGACGGCGGACGGGGTGAAGAACTGCGAGGAGATCGCCGCGGTCGACGGCGTCGACTGCCTGTGGGTCGGCCACTTCGACCTGTCGGTCGGCCTCGGCATCCCCGGCGAGTTCGAGCATCCGGAGTTCAAGGCGGCGATCGACCGGACCGTGAAGGCCGCCCGCAAGCACGGCAAGGCGATGGGCCGGCTGGTGCCGACGGTCGAGGCCGGCATCGCGCTCTACGACGTCGGCTTCGACTTCATCTGCTATTCCGGCGACGTCTGGGTGCTGCACAACGCGCTCGCCGAGGCGATCGGCAAGCTGCGCGAGGGCACCAAGGCGAGCGCGGCGGCGCACAAGGCTGCCGCGACGAAGGCAGGGTCGAAGGTCGCTGCTCCCGCCAAGGCAGCGCCCAAGGCTGCCGCCAAAACTCCGGCGAAGTCGGCAGCCAAGACTGCTGCGGCTCAGGCCGAACCGGCGCCCGCCAAAACCCCGGCGAAGGCCGCGAAGGTCCCTGCGAAGCGGGGGACGCGGACGTGACCGCACCCTTCCGCGTCGCGCTGTCCGGCGACTTCAAGAAGCCGGACGGCTCGCCGACCTACCCGGACTTCGACCTCGCGCCGCTGCGCGCCGCGCCGAACCTCGAGGTCGAGTTCCTCGATGTCGCGAACCCGCTCGGGGCCGAGCAGCTCGAGGACTTCGACGCCCTCATCCTGCTCACCCACCGCTTCGGCCGCGACAGCGTGCCGAAGAGCGGCCGGCTCGCCGTCATCGCCCGCTTCGGCGTCGGCTACGACACCGTCGACGTGCCGGCCTGCACGGACGCCGGCATCGCGCTGGTGATCACGCCGGACGGGGTGCGGCGGCCGGTGGCGGTGTCGATCCTGGCGCTGATGCTGGCGCTCACCGGCAAGATGATGGTGAAGGACCGGCTGACGCGGGAAGGCCCGAGCGGCTTCCACCAGCGCTCCGAGCACATGGGCGTCGGCCTCGTCGGCCGCACGCTGGGCTCCGTCGGCATCGGCAACATCGGCGCCGAGTTCTTCCGGCTGGCGAAGCCCCTCGACATGCGCTTCATCGCCCACGACCCCTTCGCCGACAGGGCGGTGGCGGCCGAGCTCGGCATCGAGCTCGTCAGCCTCGAGGAGGTGTTCCGGCAGTCCGACGTCTTGTCGGTGAGCTGCCCGCTGACGCCGGAGACGCACCACCTCGTCAACGCCGAGCGGCTCGCGCTGATGAAGCCGACCGCCTACCTGATCAACACGGCGCGCGGCCCGATCGTCGACCAAAAGGCACTGACGAAGGTCCTGCAGGAGCGCCGCATCGCCGGCGCCGGCCTCGACGTGCTCGAGCAGGAGCCGCCGGACGCCGACGATCCGATCCTGAAGCTCGACAACGTCATCCTCGCGCCGCACGCGCTCTGCTGGACCGACCAGTGCTTCGCCGGCAACGGCGCCGCCGACGTCAAGGCGGTGCTCGAGGTGCAGCACGGCCGCGTGCCGCGCGGCGTCGTCAACCGTGTCGTGCTCGACAGCCCGGCATGGACGCGGCGGCTCGACGATTTCCGCAGCCGGTTCGGAGCCTAGACGGAGAGGGCGGAGGGCAACCGCCCCGTCAAACGAAGGAGTGCCTACAGACCGGCCGCCGGGCGGCGGCCCCCACTTTCGGCAACACGACGGCTCGCCGGGGCGCCCGCGCCGCGAGCCACCGGAGACCGCCGGCGAGAACGCCCGGACAGACCCGTCCGCGCCGTCCGACCGTGCGGCCCACCTTAGGGAGGAGTGAGGACCATGAACGATCGCGAAAGGCGTGACTTCGAAGCCGGCCTCGCACAGGAGGTCGATGCTCTGCTGCGCGGGGAACCGACGCGGCGCACCTTCATCACCCGCTTCGGCCAGATGACGGGCATGCTGGCCCTGAGCGGCCCGATGCTCGGCGCGATGACCGACTGGGCGCTCGCCCAGGCGAACCTCGAGCTCGCCGACCCGTCGACGCCGCTCGGCAAGGCGCAAGCCCTGGCGCTCGCCGCCTCCACCGAGGGGCCGACGGACGGCTCCGCCTACCGGGCGGTGCAGGCGGCGAAGCAATATTCCGGCGTCACGCTCTCGATGACCTACGAGGCCGGCCTGCAGGCGCTCGATCCGCGCAACTTCTCGGGCCCGATGTGGGAACAGCTCACCGGCATCAAGTCGAACGTCGTCGAGCTCTCCAACCCGGACCAGTACTCGAAGGCGGTGGCCGAACACATCGCCGGCTCCGGCGCCTTCGACGTCCTCGACATCTCGCCGGCGTGGACGCCGTCCCTCGCCGACGGCGGCGTCATCGCCCCGCTCGACGACTACATCAAGGAGTACATGAACCCGGCGGACCTCGAGGACTACCACCCGCTCTACCGCGCCCTGCCGACCTACAAGGGCAAGATCTGGGGCTTCTTCGATGACGGCGACATGTTCGCCCTCTACTACCGCAAGGACATCTTCGAAGACCCAAAGCTGATGGCCGCCTACGAGGCGAAGTTCGACAAGAAGCTCGAGCCGCCGAAGACCTGGGAGGACTACGCCCAGGTGGCGCAGTTCATCACCGACCAGATGGCGCCGAACGTCTACGGCGCCGGCCACTTCCGCAAGGCGGGCAGCCCGGGCAACCAGTTCGACTTCCTGCAGCAGTTCCGTGCCAACGGCGGGCAGCTGTTCGACGACAACATGAAGGCGCAGCTCGCCTCGCCCGCCGGCGTCAAGACGCTGCAGAACATGATCGCGGCGAACAACGCCTCGATCCCCGGCAACAACGAGCTCGACGCGGTGTCGCTGTGGGCCGCCTTCCTCACCGGCAAGGTGGCGATGATCTACTCGTGGCCGCCGTCGGGCCGCATGGCGGCGAACTACTCGCAGACTGCGACGGCGATCAACTTCATCCCGCAGTCGCAGATCGCCGGCAAGGTTGGCTACGCCGTGGTGCCGGGCAATCCGGAGCACGCCACCGGCTTCAGCAAGGCGCTGTCGGCCGACAGCGCCAATCCTGTCGCCGCCTACCTTTTCATGCAGTGGGTGACGTCGCCGCCGGTGTCGCTCGCCCGCGTCATGCTGCCCTACGCGCTGCGAGATCCCTACCGTCTGTCGCACTTCAAGTCGGAGCTCTACGGCGACCTGTTCCCGGGCGCCAAGGACTACCTCAAGACCTTGAACAACTCGGCCAACGTCGGCCTGCTCGACCCGATCATGCCGGGCGCCCAGGACTACTTCCTCAGCCTCGACCGCATGGCCACCGCGGTGTGGGCAGGCGCCGACCCGCAGCAGGCGCTGGAAACGGCTGCGGCCGAGTGGGATGCGACCACCGAGCGCCTCGGCGTCGACAGCCAGAAGGCGTTCTACGTCGAGTTCCTGAAGCTGCCCGGCTCCACCGCCGACAACACGGTGGAGAAGCTCGGCCAGGCCGTCGTCATCGAGTGACGGGGGGAGGCGGCGGTGTCGCCGGGGCACATTCCCGGCGGCACCGCATCGCCGCCTGCCGCACCATCGCCCGCCGCGCCCCGGCCATCCCGCCCAAGGCGCGGCGACCACCCGGCAGCAACACCGGAAACCCGATGGCAGAGACGCTCGCGACCTTCCGCCAGGGCACCGTCCGCCACCCCGGCCCGCAGACGAGCGGCTTCTCGGCGTGGTGCGACCGGCACTTCAAGTGGCTGCTCGTCGCCCCGGCGGTGGCGCTGATCCTCGCCCTGTCGATCTATCCGCTGCTGTTCTCGCTCGTCGTCTCGTTCATCAACTACGACTTCCAGGTGCCCGGCCACGCCTTCGTCGGGCTGAAGAACTTCGAGCGCGTCGTCTTCGATCCCGTCGCGCGGTGGTCGCTGGTGCTGACGGCGCTGCTGTCGTTCTCGTGCGTCGCGATCGAGTTCCTGCTCGGGCTCGCCGTCGCGATGGCGATGGTGAAGAGCTTCCCGGGCCGGGGGCTCGTCATGTCGATCCTGATCGTGCCGCTCTTCATCAGCCCGGTGATCGTCGGCCAGGCGTGGACGCTCCTTCTGCAGCGCCCGTTCGGCCCGACCAACTACATCCTGTCGCAGCTTCTCGGGCAGGAGGTGACGATCAGCTGGCTGACCGAGCAGCCATGGATCTACATCTCGCTGATCGTCGCCGACGTCTGGCAGTGGACGCCGTTCATGTTCGTCATCCTGCTCGCCGGGCTGACGTCCATCCCGCCGAACCTCTACGAGGCGGCCGAGCTCGACGGCGTCGGCGCCTGGCAGGCGTTCACGGCGATCACCCTGCCGCATCTCGGGCCGATGATCCTGCTCGCCATCACCTTCCGCCTGCTCGACGCGATCCGCCTGTTCGACACGATCTTCATCATGACGGGGGGCGGGCCGGGCACGCAGACCTACACGGCCTCCTACTATCTCTACACCGTCGGCTTCACGCAGTTTCACCTGTCGCAGGCAACTGCCGGCAGCTGGCTCTTCCTCATCTTCACCGCGGCGGTGGTGACCTTCCTCGTCCGCCGTCTGCTCAAGGCGGAGGTCGCCTGATGAGTGTCGCCGCGCCCTCCCGCCCGCGCCGCCGCCGCCCGTTTCCGGTGGCGACGATCGCCCGCGTCCTCCTCCTCGGCTTCTTCCTGATCTTCGTGCTCTGGCCGATCTACTGGATGTTCAACACGTCCATCAAGCCGAGCGACGACTATCTCGCCGTGCCGCCGGTGTGGTTTCCTGCCGAGCCGACGATTGTCCACTACACGGCGGCGCTGTTCACCTACCGGGGCTTCCAGGGCCTCGTGAACAGCCTGATCGTCTCGACAGCGGCGACGGGGCTGTCCGCGCTGCTCGGCACGCTCATGGCCTACAGCCTCGCCCGCTTCCACACCGGCGGGCCGCACCTCTCCTTCTGGGTGCTGTCGCAGCGCTTCCTGCCGCCGATCGCCATCGTGCTGCCGGTGTTCCTGATCTACCGTTCGATTGGCATCTACGACACCCACATCGGGCTCATCCTCGCCTACACCGTGTTCACCCTGCCGGTGACGGTGTGGATGATGTTCGCCTACTTCCGCCAGATGCCGAGGTCCATGGAGGACGCGGCACTGGTCGATGGCTGCACGCGCTGGCAGGCGTTCTGGAAGGTGGCGGTGCCACTCGCCGCTCCCGGCATCGTGGCGGCGGCGGTGTTCGCCTTCATCGCCTGCTGGACGGAGTTCTTCTTCGCCCTGCTCCTGACGAGCCGCAACGCCTTCACCTTGCCGACGGTCTTCCGCGCCTTCATCGGCTTCCAGGGCGCCCAGTACGGCGAGGCGGCGGCGCTCGCCATCGTCTCGCTCGGACCCTCGATCGCCCTCGGCGTGCTCGCCCAGCGCCACCTCGTCCGCGGGCTGACGCTTGGCGCCGTGCGCGGCTGACCGGAACCAACGGAGGAAGACGCCAACCATGGCCCCCGTCCGCATCGCCGGCCTCCACAAGCGCTACGGCGGCTTCCATGCCGTGCGCGGCATCGACCTCGATATCGCCGACGGCGAGTTCACCGTGCTCGTCGGCCCGTCCGGCTGCGGCAAGAGCACGCTCCTGCGCACCATCGCCGGCCTCGAAGAGATCAGCGAGGGCGACATCTTCATCGGCGGCGAACGCGTCAACGACGTCCGCCCGCGCGACCGCGACGTCGCGATGGTGTTCCAGGACTACGCGCTCTATCCGCACATGAGCGTCGAGAAGAACATCGGCTTCGGCCTTCGCGCCCGCAAATGGCCGAAGGCGGAGATCGAAAAACGCGTTGCCGCGGCGGCGAAGATGCTCGGCATCGAACCGCTGCTCGGCCGCCTGCCGCGGCAGCTCTCCGGAGGCCAGCGCCAGCGCGTCGCCATCGGCCGGGCGATCGTCCGCGACCCGCAGATCTTCCTGTTCGACGAGCCGCTCTCCAACCTCGACGCGCAGCTGCGCGACGACATGCGCGGCGAGATCAAGCGGCTCCACCAGGAGATCGCGACGACGATGATCTACGTCACCCACGACCAGATCGAGGCGATGACCCTCGCCGACCGGATCGTGCTGATGCGCGACGGCGTCATCGAGCAGCAGGGCTCGCCGCTCGACCTCTTCGAGCGCCCGGCGAGCCGCTTCGTCGCCGGTTTCCTCGGCTCGCCGAAGATGAGCTTCCTCGCCGGGCGGCTGTCGCGGGGCGGGGAGGGGGACCGCATCACCCTCGCCGACGGCTCGGCGACGCTGCCGCTGCCGGCCGGCCGCATCCGCAACGGCGCGGCCGACGGCAGCGCCGTCCTCGTCGGGCTGCGGCCGGAGCACACGACGCGCGCCCTCGGCGAGGCGCCGCCGCCGGGCGTCGTGCGCCGCGAGGCGATCGTCGAGCTCGTCCAGCCGACGGGCTCGCGCAGCTACGCTACCTTCCGCCTCGGCGGCGAGCCGGTGCTCGCCGAACTGCAGGCCCACGACGTCGGCCAGGCGGGCGAGCGCCTGATGCTCGACATCAACCTCAACCGTGCCGCCGTCTTCGACGCGGCGAGCGAGCGGGCGCTCTGAGCGCCGCCGGACGGGGAGCCAGCGATGCCGACGACGAGCCGCGCCATCCGCCTCTGCGGCACCGAGACCACAGACCCGCCGAGCCGTCTGCTCGTCGCCGGGCCGCTCACCGCGCTCTTCGAGGGCGGTGCGCTGCGCACGGTCAGCATCGCCGGCGTCGAGGTGATCCGCATGATCGCCTTCCTGGTGCGCGACGAGAACTGGGGCACGTTCACGCCGGCGATCGACGGCCTCGCCATCGAGGAGGACGACGCCGGCTTCCGCGTCCGCTACCGCGCCACCTGCGCGGATGCCAGGCGCCACCTCGTCTATTCGGCGGAAATCGTCGGCGGCCCCGACGGCTCGCTCGTCTTCTCGGCGGTCGCCGAGCCGGTGACCGACGTCGAGACCAACCGAACCGGCTTCATCGTGCTGCACCCCGTCGAGGGGGTCGCCGGCCGGCCGGTGCGCGTCCTCCACACCGACGGCCGCGAGAAGCTCTCCACCTTCCCGGCGCTGATCGACCCGGTGCAGCCCTTCCTCGACATCCGCGCCCTCTCCCACGAGGCGCTGCCGGGGGTCTGGGTGACCTGCCGGATGGAGGGCGATGCCTTCGAGATGGAGGACCAGCGCAACTGGAGCGACGCCTCCTACAAGACCTACGTCCGCCCGCTCGCCCGCCCGTGGCCCTACGTGCTGAAGGCGGGGGAGGCACTCCACCAGTCGGTGACGCTGACGGTGTCCGGCCCGCTGCCGACAGCGGCGTCCGCTGGTGACGCGGACCTGCTCGTCGAGATCGGCGGCGAAAGCGGCGGCACCATGCCGGCGATCGGCCTCGGCGTGCCGGCGGCGGAGGCGATGAACGCGCTCGCCGTCGCGCGCCTCCTGCGGGCCCTCGGCCCGCGCCACCTCGTCTGCGCCTTCGACACCCGCCGTGACGGCGCCGACGTGCTGTCGACCTACCGCTCCCTCGGCGAGAGCGTCGGCGCGGCCGTCGTGCTGGAGGCGGTGATCGCCGGCGACGGTCCCGCTGCCGAGCTCGCGGCGCTGGCGGATCTCGTACGGTCGGCCGCGCTGTCACTTGCCGGCCTCACAGTGTCGCCGGCGGCCGACCTCCGGTCCGTGCTGCCCGGCACGCCGTGGCCGCCGGTGGCTTCCGCCGAGGCGATCGCCGCGGCGGCCCGCGCCGCCTTCCCGGGCGTGCCGCTCGGCGGCGGCATGCTCTCCTATTTCACCGAGCTCAACCGGAAGCGCCCGCCGGCGGCGCTGCTCGACTACGTCACCCACACGACTTGCCCGATCGTCCACGCCGCCGACGACCGCTCTGTGATGGAGACGCTGGAGGCGATGCCGTCGATCCTGTCGTCGACACGCGCCTTCATCGGCGACACCCCCTACCGCGTCGGCCCCTCCGCCATCGGCTGCCGCCAGAATCCCTACGGCAAGGCGACGACGCCCAATCCCCGCGACGAGCGCGTCTGCCTCGCCGAGAACGATCCGCGCCAGCGCGGCCTCTTCAACGCCGCTTGGACGCTCGCCTACATCGCCGCGTGTGCCCGCGGCGGCGTCGAGGCGGTGGCGATGGGCGCGCCGACGGGGCCGTTCGGCGTGCTGCACCGGACGGGGGAGGGCGCGAAGCCGGGGTTCGACGGCGGCAGCGATGCGCTCTACCCGGTGTTCCACGTCCTTGCGGCGCTCGCCGGGCTCGCCGGCCGCCCGCGGCTCGAGACACGGCTGTCGCGCTCCGGCCTCGTGGACGCGATCGCCGCCCGCAACGGTGAGGGGGCGACGCTGCTTCTCGCCAACCTGACGGGGGAGCCGCAGGTGGTGCGGCTTCCCACCGCTGGTGCCGGCGCGACGGTCGCGATCCTCGATGCGGACGCCTTCGAGCGCGCCACGCGTGACCCGGCAGCGCTCGACGCGCTCGCCGCGCCGCTTGCCGGCGACACGCTCACCCTCGACGCCTACGCCGTCGCGAAGGTGCGGCTGCCCTCAGCCTGACTCCCGCCTCCAGCTGCCTGCATGCGAGGCGCGCCTCGGTGGCCAGCCGCCGAGCCGTTAGCCCGCGATGCTTCCCCTTCTCCCGCGCGAGCGGGAGAAGGTGGCCGAAGGCCGGATGAGGGCGCGCGGCAAAGCCGCGCGGGCGTCGAATCGGGGGTATCCCCGGCGCGCCGTGCGCGCCGCCCTCATCCTCCTGCCGAACCTTCTCCCCGCCTCCGGCCGGGAGAAGGGGCATCGCAGCGGGCGCCTTGGCCCGCGGAGCCTCCGAATCCGTCTCGGTGCCGGACCCTGCCGGTCACCAATGGTCCTGCCCCACCTCTCCCCCCGACACCCCACGGAACCGCCGCCCCTCCGGCCGCGTTCGTGATCCGCCGTGTGCGCTGCAGCAGCGCCGGCCCCGAGGGGATCCCACGATGCGCACCGAACCCTTTTCGTCGACCGCCGGCGCCGGCAGCGCCATCGAGCCCGGCGATCCCTATCCGCTGGGCGCGACGCCCGTCGAGGGCGGCACCAACTTCGCGCTCTTCTCCGACCACGCCGAGCGCATCGAGCTCTGCCTCTATTCCGAAGACGGCAAGACGGAGATCGGCCGCCACGATCTGCCGGAGTGCACCGACGGGTCCTGGCACGGTTTCGTCCCCGGCGTCGGCCCCGGCACCTGCTACGGCTACCGCGTCCACGGCCCGTGGGATCCGGAAAACGGCCACCGCTTCAACCCGGAGAAGCTCCTCATCGACCCCTATGCCCGCGAACTCGTCGGGCCGCTCGACTGGGATGATGCCCTCTTCGGCTACACCGTCGGGCCGGATCCGGACGCCGACCTCCACCGCGACGACCGCGACAGCGCCGCCTTCATCCCGAAGGGCAGGGTGGTCGGCAGCCTTCCCCGCAAGCGCCGGGTGCGCCGGGTCGAGTGGCCACAGACCGTCGTCTACGAGGCGCACGTGCGCGGCCTGACGATGCGCCATCCGCTGATCGCCGAGGACGTCCGCGGCACGTTCGCCGCCCTCGGCGCGCAGCCGATGGTCGATTACCTGAAGCGCCTCGGCATCACGACGCTCGAACTCCTGCCCGTGCAGGCTTTCCTGCAGGACCGTCATCTCCTCGAGCGCGGGCTGTCGAACTACTGGGGCTACAACACCCTGTCGTTCTTCGCGCCGGAGCCGCGCTATCTCGGCCCTGGCGGCCGCGAGGAGATCGCCGAGGCCGTCGATCGGCTGGCCGCCGCCGGCATCGAGGTGATCCTCGACGTCGTCTACAACCACACCTGCGAGGGCAACCACCTCGGGCCGACGCTGTCGTGGCGCGGCATCGACAACGCCACCTACTACCGCCTGCTGCCGGGCAACCCCCGCTACTACGACGACCTCACGGGCACCGGCAATTCCGTCGACACCAACCAGCCGCGCGTCCTCCAGATGGTCATGGACAGCCTCCGGCTGTGGGCGACCGAGTACGGCATCGGCGGCTTCCGCTTCGACCTCGCGACGACACTCGGCCGCCGACCGGACGGGTTCGATCCGACCCATCCCTTCTTCCACGCGATCCTGCAGGACCCGGTGCTCGGCCGCCTGAAGCTGATCGCCGAGCCCTGGGACGTCGGACCCGGCGGCTACCAGCTCGGCAACTTCCCGGCCGGGTTCTCGGAGTGGAACGGCGACTACCGCGATGTCGTCCGTGACTTCTGGAGCGGCCGCGAGGGCGCCCTGCCGGACTTCGCCCGTCGCTTCGCCGCTTCCAGCGACCTCTTCGGCGAGGGGCGCCGGCGGCCGTGGTCGAGCGTCAACTTCGTCACCGCCCACGACGGCTTCACCCTCGCCGACGTCGTCTCCTACAACGACAAGCACAACGACGCGAACGGCGAGGACGGCCGCGACGGCCACGACGACAACCGCAGCTGGAACTGCGGCGCCGAAGGCGAGACCGACGACGCGGGGATCAACGCCCTGCGCGACCAGCAGAAGCGCAACTATCTCGCGACGCTGATGCTGTCCCAGGGCGTCCCGATGCTGCTTGCCGGCGACGAGTGCGGCAACTCCCAGGGCGGCAACAACAACGCCTACTGCCAGGACAACGAGATCGGCTGGATCGACTGGCACGGCGCCGATTCCGATCTGATCGCCTTCGTCCGCAAGCTGATCGACTTCCGCAACAGCCGCTCGGCGATCAACCGGTCCGAGTTCCTCACCGGCTCCCGCGACGACCGCGGCCGACCGGACGTCACCTGGTACTCCGCCGGCGGCCACCGGATGACCGAGGAGGAGTGGACGACCTCCCACAACAAGTGCCTGAGCGTGCGCCTCTCGCCGAAGAACGTGCGCGAGCCGATGGTTCTCGTGATGCTGAACGGCGCCCACCACGGCGTCGAGTTCACCGTGCCCGGCGCCGACACCCGCTGGAAGCTGGTCATCTCGACCGTCGCCCGCGACGACGAGGGTGAAACCCGCTCGTCCAGCGAAACGGTCACCCTCGACGGCCGCTCCCTCGCCGTTTGGGAGCAGATCCTGTGACGGCGACGATGAATGAGGCGGCCACCGCCGTGCGGCCGCTGACGATGACCTACCGGCTGCAGTTCGCCGAGGACCTCGGCTTCGACGCGGCGATCGACCTCCTGCCGCATCTGGAGCGGCTCGGGGTCAGCCACGTCTACGCCTCGCCGATCACCCGCGCCCGGCCGGGCTCCACCCACGGCTACGATGTGGTGGACCCGACGGTCGTCTCCCCCGCCCTCGGCGGCCGCGAGGCGCTGGAGCGGCTCGTCGAGAAGCTCCATGCGCGCGGCATGGGGCTGATCGTCGACATCGTGCCGAACCACATGGCGTCGCACCCGCACAACGCCCCGTGGATGGAGACGCTGGAACTCGGCCGCACGGCGCCGGCGGCCCCGGTGTTCGACTTCGACTGGACGCGGCCGCAGATCGACCTGCCGCGCCTCGAGGCGGACCTCGCCGCCTGCCTCGCAGCTGGCACGCTGCATCTGCAGCTCGACGCCGCCAAGGCGCGGGTGCTCCTCGTCCACCACGACACCCGCCTGCCGCTCCGCCCGCGCGATGTGGCGGCCCTCGTCGGCGCGGCGGCCTCGGAGGACGATGGTGATCTCCTCGAGGCAGCGGAGGCTTGGGGACGTCTCGACGCCCGCCCGGTGGACGCCGCGACCGTGGAGATGACCCGCGCGCGGCTCGCCGTCGCGCTGGCCGCCTCGCCCTCCGCGCTCGGGCGGATCGAGGACCACCTGGCGAGCGTCGCCGCCGATCATCCGCGCTTCCAGGCGATGCTGGAGGACCAGTTCTGGCGCGTCGACGACTGGCGGACGCGCAGCGAGGCGATCGGCTACCGCCGCTTCTTCGAGATCGACGACCTCGTCGGCGTCCGCGTCGAGGACCCGGCGGTGTTCGATCTGATGCATTCCCTGCCGATCGACCTCGTCCGCAGCGGCCTCGTCGACGGCCTGCGCGTCGACCACATCGACGGCCTCGCAGACCCCGCCGGCTATGCGGCGACGCTCCGCCGCGCCGTCGGCAACCGCGCGACGCTGCACGTCGAGAAGATCCTCATCGGCCACGAGGAGCTTCGTCCTTGGCCGGTCGACGGCACCACGGGCTACGAGACGCTGAACTGGATCAACGGCCTGTTCCTCGACCGGCCCGGCTACGACCGCCTCGTCGCCGCCGCCCGCGAGGACGTGCCGGACCTCGCCGACGCGGAGCGGGTCTACGGGGCGAAGCGCGAGATGCTCGAGCGCGCCTTCCGGCCGGACCTCCGCCGCCTCTCGGCCCTTGCCCACGAGGCGATCGGCGAGGGCGGCGAAGGCCCCGACGCGGCGCTCGAGGCGGCGGTTGCGGCGCTCGCCTGCGCCTTCCCGGTCTATCGCAGCTATCTCGCCGGCGACCGGCCGGCCGACGGACCGGACCTTGCTCTCCTCAACACGGCCCTCGCGGAGGCGAGCCGGCGCGAGCCCGACGACGCCGAGGCGATCGAGCGGGTGGCGAACCTGCTCGCGACCGGCAAGGGGCCGGCCGCCGTGGCCTTCCGCGTCCGCTTCCAGCAGTTCACCGGCGCCCTCATGGCGAAGGGCTACGAGGACACCGAGCTCTACCGTTCCGTCGCCCTCGCCGCGGCGAACGAGGTCGGCGGCGAGGTGGTCGCGCCAGCCCTGTCACCGGACGACGCCCACGCGCTCTTCCGCGACCGCCAGCGTGACTGGCCGCGGGCGCTGACGCCGCTCTCCACCCACGACACCAAGCGGAGCGGCGACGTCAGGGCGCGCCTCGACGTCCTCACGGAGGATCCGGACGCGTGGCTCGCCGCCGTCGAACGCTGGCGCGGCATGACGGCTCGCTTCGTCACCGACGCGGACGACGGTCCAGCCCCCGACCGCCTCGACCAGTCGATCATCTTCCAGGCCCTCGCCGGCGCCTGGCCGATCGACGCCGACCGTCTCGGCGGCTTCGTCACCAAGGCCCTGCGCGAGGCGAAGCGCCGGAGCGACTGGATCGCCCCCGACGCCGCCTACGAGGAAGCGGCCGTCGCCTTCGCCACGGCCCTCGTCGAGGATCCGGCCGCCGAGGCGTTCCGTGCCGACTTCACGGCCTTCCTCGTGCCGCTCGTCCGCGCCGGCCGGACGAACAGCCTCGCCCAGACGGTCATCCAGATGACGGCCCCGGGTGTGCCCGACCTCTTCCAGGGCACGGAGCGCTTCGACCTGTCGCTCGTCGACCCGGACAACCGCAGGCCGATCGACTGGTCGCATCTCTCCGCGTCCGATTTCGACGCCGCGCCGGCTGACGTGCGCGACGACGAGGAAGGGCTCGCGAAAACCGCGGCCATAGCCGCCCTCGGCGCGTTCCGCCGGTCCCGCCCGGAGCTCTTTGCCGACGGCGACTACGAACCCGTTGAGGTGACCCGCGACGGCGCGGGAAGCGACGAGGCGTTCGCCTTCGCCCGCCGCCGCGGCGCCGAGGCATGCCTCACCGTCGCGGCTCTCCGCGGAGCGGCCGCCGGGAACGGGCTCCTCGCCGAGACGGCGCTGCGTCTGCCGGAGGACCTGCACGGGGCGTGGCGGGAGGTCGGCACCGACCGCCGCATCGTGCTCGGGCCGCGCACGCCCCTCTCGGCGCTGCTCTCGCCGGGGCGGCCCGCTTCGGTGCTCGCCCGCGACTGAGACATCGTCCGCCGGCCCGCGCCGGCGGGCCCCGCGGCGGAACGAGTTGCCGGCGAGCGCATTGTCCCGGACCCCCCGCCCCGGAGCCGCGAGATGTCCCTCGACGTCGTTCTCGAAGCCGCCGCCTCGCCCCCCTCCGACCGCTCGGAGACGATCCCCTACGGCGCCCACCTGACGGACGGCGGCTGCCGCTTCCACGTCTGGGCGCCCGACCACGCGGATGTCTCGGTTGTCGTCGACGGCGCCCGCCATCCTCTCGCCGCCGCAGGCGACGGCACCCATGCCGGCGAGGTCGCCGGCGTCCGCGCCGGCGCCCGCTACGGCTTTGCCTTCGGCGACGGCGAGGACGTCTTCCCCGACCCGGCGTCGCGCTTCCAGCCCGACGGCCCGCACGGTCTCAGCGCCGTCGTCGATCCAGCCGGCTTCGCCTGGAGCGATGCCGGCTGGAGCGGAATCGACCTCTCCGGCCAGGTGATCATGGAGGTGCACGTCGGCACCTTCACGGAAGCCGGCACGTGGGCGGCAGCGGCCGAGCGGCTGCCGGACCTCGCCGACGTCGGCGTCACCGTCATTGAGATGATGCCGGTCAACGAGTTCCCCGGCCGCTTCGGCTGGGGCTACGACGGCGTCGGCCTCTACGCGCCGACCCGGCTCTATGGCGAGCCCGACGACCTCCGCCGCTTCGTCGACCGCGCCCACGCCCTCGGCATCGCCGTCATCCTCGACGTGGTCTACAACCACCTCGGGCCCGACGGGAACTTCGTGCCGCGGTTCGGCAAGTCGATCTTCCGCGACCGCCGCAACGACTGGGGCGACGTCCTCAACTTCGACGAGGGCGATGTCGGGCCGCTCCGCCGCTTCTTCATCGAGAACGCGGCCTACTGGATCCGCGAGTTCCACTTCGACGGCCTCCGGCTCGATGCGACGCAGGAGATCCATGACGCATCGCCGGTCCACATCATCGCCGAGGTCACGGCCGCCGCCCGGGCAGCCGCCGGGGGTCGCCGGATCATCGTGGTCGGCGAGAACGAGCCGCAGAACAACGTCCTCCTAGCTGACCCGGCAAAGGGCGGCTGCGGGCTCGACGCCTTGTGGAACGACGACTTCCACCATTCGGCCCACGTCGCCCTGACTGGCCGGCGCGAGGCCTACTATTCCGACTATGACGGCGGCGCGCGCGAGATCGCCGACAGCCTCGCCTTCGGCTTCCTGATGCAGGGCCAGCGCTCGTCCTGGCAGAAGAACCCGCGCGGCACGCCGGTGCTTCGGACGCCGCCGATGCGCTTCATCAGCTTCCTCGAGAACCACGACCAGGTGGCGAACTCCGCCGCTGGTCAGCGCCTCACGGAACTCGCCCAGCCTGGCCGGCTCCGGGCGCTGACGGCCGTCATGCTGCTCGGCCCGCAGACGCCGATGCTCTGGCAGGGACAGGAATTCGCCGCCTCGGCGCCCTTCCTCTTCTTCGCCGACCACGGCGGCGATGTCGGGGAGGGGGCGCGGCGCGGCCGCCGCGAGTTCCTCGCCCAGTTCCCGTCGCTCATCGGCGCCGAACTCGACGACCCGGTCGCCGAGGACACGTTCCGGCGCTGCATCCTCGACTGGCGGGAGCGCGAGACTCACGCCCGCGTGGTCGCGTTCCACCGTGACCTTCTGCGCCTTCGCCGGGAGGACCCGGTGCTGCGCCTGCAGGGATCGGCGGGCGTCCTCGCCTCGAGCGACGGCGACCTCGCCATCATCCGCCTCCTCGGCGAGGACGCCGGCGACGACCGGCTGATGGTGGTGAACCTCGGTCCGGACGCGCCGGCGCCCATTTCCGCGCCGCTGATCGCCCCGCCCGACCGGCAAGGCTGGCGCCTCGTCTGGTCGAGCGAGGACCCCGCCTATGGCGGCGGCGGCACCCCTGCCGACCCCTTCGGCGCCGACTGGTGCTTCCCGGGGGATTCCACCCTGCTGTTTGCCGGAGTATCGAGCCGATGACCGAAGACGTCCCGCGCTGGTGGCAGAGCGGCCTCATCTACCAGATCTATCCGCGCTCCTTTCAGGACAGCGACGGCAATGGCATCGGTGATCTGAACGGCATCCGCCGCCGGCTCGACTACCTCGAGACGCTCGGCGTCGACGCCATCTGGATGTCGCCGATGTTCGTCTCGCCGATGAAGGACTTCGGCTACGACGTGGCCGACTATTGCGCCATCGATCCGCGCTTCGGCACGATGGAGGACTTCGACGCCCTGCTCGCCGAGGCGCGCGCGCGGGGACTGCGCATCATCCTCGACCTCGTGCCGAACCACACCTCCGACCAGCACGCCTGGTTCAAGGAGGCCCGGTCGTCGCGGACGAGCCCGAAGCGCGACTGGTACCTGTGGTCGGACCCGGCGCCAAACGGCGGCCGGCCGAACAACTGGCTCTCGGAGTTCGGCGGCCCCGCCTGGACCTTCGACGCCGCCACCGACCAGTACTACTACCACGCCTTCCTGCCCGAACAGCCGGACCTCAACTGGCGCAATCCGGAGGTGCGGGCGGCGATCTACGACGTCATGCGCTTCTGGCTCGACAAGGGCGTCGGCGGCTTCCGCGTCGACGTGCTCTGGCATCTCCTGAAGGACGACGCCCGCCGCGACAATCCCGAGAACCCCGGCTGGCACGAGGGCATGTCGCCGACGCACCGGCTGCTGCCGATCTACACCACCGACCTGCCGGACATGCAGAGCATCGTCCGGGAGATGCGCAGCGTCGTCGACGAGTACGACGAGCGCGTGCTGATCGGCGAACTCTACCTGCCGATCGAGCGGCTCGTGCGCTACTACGGCGAGGAACTCGACGGGGCCCACCTGCCGTTCAACTTCGCCCTCATCGAGGCGCCTTGGCACGCCCGCGAGCTCGACCGGCTGATCCGCGACTACGAGGCGGCGGTGCCGCACGGCGGCTGGCCGAACTGGGTGCTCGGCAACCACGACAAGCCGCGCATTTCCGGCCGCGTCGGTCCCGCACAGGCGCGGGTCGCGGCCATGCTGCTCCTGACCCTTCGTGGCACGCCAACTCTCTATTACGGCGACGAGATCGGCATGCCGCAGGCCCAACTGTCCGGTACGGAGACGCGAGATCCGGTCGAGCGGAACGTGCCGGGCTTCGGCCTCGGGCGCGACGGCTGCCGCACCCCGATGCAGTGGGACGACACGCCGAATGCGGGCTTCACCACCGGCCTGCCGTGGCTGCCGCTCGCGACCGACGATCCCGCCGTCACCGTTGCGGCCGAGGACGCCGACCCCGATTCCATGCTGTCGCTCCATCGGCGGCTGATCACGCACCGCCGGCAGCATCCGGCCCTCTCGGTCGGCTCGTTCCATCCCCTCGCGGCGGAGGGCGATGTCCTCCTGTTCCAGCGCGAGCACGGGTCGGAGCGGTTCCTCGTGGCGCTGAACCTTGGTCCGGCTGCGACGGAGGTCGCGCTCGAGGCGAGCGCGCGGGCGACGGTCGCCGTCGCCACCACGACCGGGCGGGAAGGCGAGGCGATCACCGGCACCTTCACGCTCGGGAGCGACGAGGGGCTCCTCCTCAAGCTCGACTGAGCCCCTGAGGCCGACCGGCGGCGCGATCCGGGCGACGGCCCGTCCCTCGCCGAGGCGGATCAATGAAAAAGGGCGGGGGGCCGATGGCCTCCCGCCCTTTCCTTTGGGCCGAACCCTGCCTGCGATCAGCCGAAGCGGCCGCTCGCAGACCCGGGTTTGCGATCAGCCAAAGCGGCCGCTCGCGTGGGCGAGGAGGGTGTAGACCTTGCCGGTCTCCGAACCGAGGTAGCCGCGGCGGCGGGCGGCGCCGTCCGGCGCGCCCTCGAAGGCGTCGAGCAGGCGGTCGAAGTCGTCGACGTACTGGTCGACAACGGCGCGGAACTCCTCGTTGCGGGCGTACTTGCGACGGATCTCGTCGAAGGTCTGCTGGCCGCGCATCGTGTAGAGCCGGCGGGTGAAGACCCCCGCCTCACCGCGCTCGTGGCGCGCCCACAGGTCCTCGTAGCTCTCCTCGTCGATCGCCCGGGCAATGTCGCCCGACAGGCCGTCGAAGCGCGGCAGGGCAGGCGAGCCGTCGTCGTCCGCGGCCGCCGGAGCGGCGTCCTCCCCGTCGTCCTCGAACGGCGGATCGGAGGCGCGGCGGAGGAGGTCGGTGATCCAGCCGCGGCCGCCTGTCGGACGGTCGTCGTCCTCCTCGTCCTCGTGGGCGGGCGGCGTCAGGATCGGCCGCGGCGGCGCCGGCTCGGCGACGATCGGCGCGACCCGGGCGGTCTCGCGCACCGGCGGGCGGGCGGGACGCGGCTCGTCGATCACGTCCGCATCGCCGGCCGCCGGGGCCACCGGCCGTCCGCCGCCGACGGAACCCGCCGGACCGGCGACGGCGAGAGCCGCGCTCTGCCGGGAGACGATGCCCGACAGCATCTCGAGGGCCTGCAACTGGCCGGAGACGGCCCGCCGCATCGCCTCGGTGCTCTCGCGCGCCTCCTCCGGCAGCTCGAACAGGCCGCGGCGGATCTCGGCGCGGGTCGCCTCGAGCTCCTGCCGCATCTCTGTGGCGCCCCGCTCGAGCTGCAGGGCGAGCTCGCTGTAGCGCTCCGTGATCTCCGAGATCGCCCGCGTCGTCTCCTCGACGATGGTGATCTGGGCGAGACGGATCGCCTCGCGGGCCCGCTCGCCCTCGCGGTCAGCGGTCTCCTGCATGCCCTCGAGGCCGGAGCCGAGCGAGCGCGTGGCGCTCTCGGCGCTGTCGGCGAGGGCACGCGTCGCGGTCTCCGTCAGGTCCTCGATGCTGCGGGCGACGGTCTCGGTCGCGCCGTTGAGGGCGGTGGTCGCGCCCGTCACCGACTGGGTGATCGCCTCGGCGGTGGCGCGCGCCTTCGCCTCGGCGGCGGCGATCGCCTCGCCCACCTGGCCGGCGAAGGAGCGCATCAGCGCCTCGATCGACTCCGTCTTGAACAGCAGCGTCGAGGCGAGCTCGTCGATCGACGAGCGGCGATCCTCGAGCGACTGCTCGACGGCGCGGTTCGAGGACTCGAGCCGCCGCGCGGCGTCCATGAGGGCGACGCGGCCGTTCTCGAGCGTCGCCTCGAGCTGCCGGTGCGTGCCCTCGATCTCCTGGGCCGCATCCCCGAGCACGCGGTTCTGCGCCTCGATGCGGTTGGCGACGGCGGTGAACTCCTTGAGCGAGGTGGAGGCCACGGCATCGAGGCGGCTGGTCTCTTCCGCCATGGCGGCGGCGGACCGGGACGCTCCCTCGACCGCGCGGCCGACGACGTCGCCGAAGCTCGCCGCCTGCCGGCCGATCTCGCCCTCGACGCCGCCGAGTTCCTCGCCGGCAGTGGCGACCGCCTTCTCGAACGAGCCGGTGACCATCCGGAGGTCGGACAGCACGCGCTCGATCTGGCCCTGGGCGCGGGCGGTGGCGTCGGCGACGCCGGCGAGCGAGGCCTCGCCGGTGGCCGAGAGGGCGCGTGCCGCCTCGGCAGACTGGGTGCGGATGCGCTCGACGAGCGCGTCGCCCTCGTGGCCGATCTCGCGCGCCACCACCTCGCGGGCGGTGACGATCTCGTCGCGGAAGCGCTCGGTCGACTGGCCGATGGCCTCGACGAGGGCGCTGTCCTCCGCGTTGAGGAGCGCGGCCAGCTCGCTGGTCCGCGACGCCAGCATCGCATCGACCGAGTGCGACGACTGGGAGAGGCGGCGGGCGAGTTCCTCGAGGGCCGCGGCGACGAGGGCGCGGGCGCGGCTTGCCTCGGAGGCGAGCACCTCGGCGGCCTCGCGCGAACCATCGGAGAGGGTCGTGCGCATCCGCTCGACCTCGGCGCCGATGGTCCCGGCGGCCGCTTCCGCATCGCCCGTGACGATCGTCCGGACCCGCTCGCTCTCGTTCGCCAAAAGCTCGGCGGCTTCGCGCGAACCCTCGTGGAGGGCGGCGCGCATCCGCGCCACCTCGGCACCGATCGTCTCGGCCGCAGCCGAGGCGTCGCCGGTGACGATCGACCGGACGCGCTCGCTCTCGTTCGCCAGGACCTCGGCAGCTTCACGCGAACCGTCCTGCAGGACGGCGCGCATCCGGGCCACCTCGGCACCGATCGTCTCGGCCGCGGCCGAGGCGTCTCCGGTGACCGCGGCGCGGACCCGCTCGCTCTCGCCGGCGAGGAGTTCCGCGGCTTCACGCGATCCGTCGGCGATGACGTCGCGCATCCGCGCGACCTCGGCGCCGATCGCCTGGGCCGCCGCCGAGGCGTCGCCCGTGACGGCGGTCCGGGCGCGGTGGCTCTCGGTGGCAAGAACGTCGGCGGCGAGCTGGGCGCCTTCCGTGACGTTCGAGCGGACCCGCTCGCTCTCGGTAGCGAGGAGCTGCGCGGCGGTCTGCAGGTCGTGGGTGACGGCGCCGCGGACGCGCTCGCTCTCCTCGGCGAGGATGCCGGCGGCCGCACGGGCCTCGTCGCCGACGAGGCTGCGCAGACGCTCGCCCTCGGCGGTGAGGATGGCCGCGGCGGCGCGCACCTCGTCGGTGACGCCGTGGCGCAGCCGCTCGCCCTCGGAGGTGAGGAGATCGGCCGCGGCCCGCACGTCGTCGGTGACGGTGGCGCGGACGCGGTCGCTCTCGGCGGCGAGGATGTCCGCCGCGGCGCGGATGTCGTCGCCGACGGTGGTGCGGACGCGCTCGCCCTCGACGGAGAGGAGCTCGGCAGCAGCCCGCAGCTCCCCGACGACGCCGTGGCGGACGCGCTCGCCCTCGCTGAGGAGGAGGCGGGCAGCCGCCTGGGTCTCGGCCGTCAGCGAGGTGCGGGTCTGCTCGCCGGCCTCGACGAGCGTCGCGGCAGCGGTGCGGGCTTCCTCGCCGACGGTGGTGCGCAGGCGCTCGCTCTCGGTCGCCATCGTCTCGACCGCGGCACGCGCCTCGTCGCCGAGGGTACGGCGGGCCCGATCGGACTCGACGAGCAGCGACTGGATGATCTCTCCGGCGGCGGCGACGAGGTTGCGGCGCGTCTCCTCGGCGCGGGAGGAGAGCGTCTCCGTCATGGCGTTCAGCGTGCCCTCGAGCGCCGAGCGGGTCCGCTCGGTCTCCTGGCCGATGTTGCCGAGGACGTGGGTGACCGAGGACTGGGTCTGCTCCGCACCGTCCGACAGGGCGGCGATGATCGCCTCGGTGCGGCTGCGCAGGGTGCTCTCGAGCGCCACGGCGCGGGCCTCCACCGTGTCTGCGGTCGAGGCGAGCTCCTCGGCGAGGATCTCGCGGATCCGCTCGACGCGCTCGCCGAAGGTGCCGGTGATGGTCTCGGCGTGGCCGGCGAGGGTGGCGTTCACCCGCTCGAAGGTCGAGGCCAGCGTCGTCTCGAGGTCGGTGTGACCGGAGGCGACGGCCTGGACGAAGTCGCGGGTGCGGGCGAGCAGCGTCTCGCTGAGCTCGCGGGCACGGCTGTCGAGGGCGTCCTCGACCCGGCGGGTGCGGGTCTCGATGATCGACACGACGTTGTCGCTCGCCGTCGCCATCCGCGAGGCGAGGGATTCGGTGCGCGCCTCGATGGCCGCGTCGAAGGCCTCGGCGCGCTCAGCGATGGCGCTGTCGAGGGCCTGGGTGCGGTCGCTGAAGGCGGTCTCCAGCGACGCCGTGCGGGCGCCGAGGATGCCGTCGAGCCGGCCCACGCCCTCGTCGACGGTGCGGTTCAGGGTGTGGATGCGGCTGTCGACGAGCTGCGCGACGTTGGTCGAGAACTGCTCGATCGGCCGGCCGATCGCGTCGGTGCGCTCCGACAGCGTCTGCTCGAGGATGACGAGGCGGTCGGAGAGGATGCGGTCGAGCTCCTCCGTGCGCATTCCGAGCGTGGCGGTAAGGCCCTCGGCGCGGACGGTGATGAGCTCGCGCAGGGTCTCGACGTCGCGGGAGATGCGGTCGCCGATCTCGCCGGAGCGGGAGGCAAGCGTCTCGGCGGCGGCGGTCGCCGCGGTCGTGATGTCCTCCGTGGCGCGGTGGCTGCGCTCGCCGATGAGGCGGGCGACCTCGGCCCCGGCGGTGCCGAAGACGTGCGCGACGTCGGCCGTCTGGCGGGACAGCGTGTGGCCGATGCCTTCCACCGCCTCGTCGACCGAAGACCGGAAGTGGGTGCTGCGGCTCTCGAGCACGGCGGCGAGCGACAGCTCGCGGTCGCGCAGCGCCTCCTCGAGCGCCGTGGCGCGGCGCACCACCGCGTCCTCGATGCGGTTGCTCGCCTGCTCGAGGCGATCGGCGACCTCGCTGCCGTCGGCGCCGACGATGGCGCCGAGACGGTCCGTCGCCTGCTCGAGGCGGCTCGACAGGGCGTCGGCGCGCAGCTGCAGGTCGAGGGAGATCGAGTCGCCGGTGCCCTTCAGCACGTCGGAGATGCGGTCGACCTGGGTGGTGATGGCGATGACCATCTCGTCGCCGCGCGCGGCCATCGTGTCGGACGTGCGCACCGACTGGGTGGTGACCGCCTCGTCGAGCGAGCGCAGCGCGTCCGAGAGGGTGTCGCGTACCTCGGTGGTGCGGGCGAGCACGGTGTCGGTGACGCGCGTGCCGGTCTCGTCGAGCGTCCGCTGCAGGGCGTCGACGCTGGCGCGCATGTCGCCGAGCTGGCGCGTGGTGACCTCGGTGGTCGAGCGGCCCATCTCGGTGATGAGCGCCTCGATCTCGGCGATGCGCTCGCGCACCAGGGTGGAGACGGTCGAGCCGGCACTGTCGAGAGCGGTCTCGAAGCCGGCGACACGGTCGCCGAGGACGGCGGTGACCCGCTCGGTGCTCTCGCCGAGGCGGCTCTCGAGGCTCGCCACCTGGCTCTCGAGCGTCTCGTTGACGGTACTGCCCGTGCGCGTCAGGGCCTCGGTGAGGCCGGCGACGGTGCCGGTCAGCGTCTCGGTGACCGAGCGGCCGGTCTCCGCGAGGGTGCCCTCGATGCCGCCGATCTGGACCGACAGCGCGGAGGTCAGGCGGTTGCCGGCGCTGTCAATCACCTCCTCGAGCGACACGACCTGCTCGGACAGCGTCCGCGTGACGCGGTCGCCCGTGCCGGTGATCGACGCCTCGAGGCCGCCGACGCGGTCGTCGAGGACGGCGACGACCGCCTGGCCGGCCGTGGTGATCGAGGTCTCGATCTCGCCGACTCGCGCGGCGAGGGCTTCGGTGACGCCCGAGCCCGCCTGCTGGATGGCGCCCTCGAGGCTGCCGATGCGCGTCTCGAGGGTCGAGACGAGGATCTCGCCGGTGCGGTTCAGCGAGGATTCGACCTCGGCGACGCGCACGGTCAGCGTGTCGGTCACGAAGGCCCCGGCGCTGCGGATCGAGCCCTCGAGCCCGCCGACGCGCTCGTCGAGCACCGTGACGACGGTCCGGCTCGCCTCGGCCATCGTCGTCTCGATGGTGGCGACGCGGTCGGTGAGGCTGTCGGTGACCGCCGCTCCGGCGTCGCGGATGGCGCTCTCGAGGCTGCCGACGCGGCCGTCGAGGGTGGAGACGACGACATCGCAGGTCGTGGTGATGGTCGCCTCGATCTCGCCGACGCGGGCGGTGAGGGCGTCCGTGACCGAGCTGCCGGCGCCGCGCAGGGCGCTCTCGAGCGCCTCGACGCGGCTCTCCATGCTGCCGACGACGGCCTCACCGGTCGCCGCCAGCGACACCTCGACATCGGCGGCGCGGGCCGACAGGGCGTCGGTGACGCGCGTGCCGGCGGTGAGGATGGAGGACTCGAGGCCGGTGACGCGCTCGGCGAGCGAGGCCGTGACACTGCCGGAGACGGCGGTGATCGCCTCCTCGAACTCTGCTGCCCGCACGGTCAGCGTGTCGTTGACGATCGAGCCGGCGGCGGAGATCGCCGTCTCGAGCGAGGTGACGCGGTCGCCGAGCGTGTCGGAGAGCGAGTGCGTGACGGTGGTGATCGAGGTCTCGAGGGCGCCGACGCGCCCGGTCAGCATGTCGGCCGCTTCGGTGCTCGCCCGGTCGATGACCGCCTCGAGGCTGGCGATGCGCTCGCCGAGCGAGGAGGCGACCACCTCGGTGGTGGAGGCGATCTTCGCCTCGAGGCCGTTCGTCTGGGCGACGAGCGTGCCCGACAGCGTGCTGCCGGCGTCGTCGATCGTCCGCTGCAGCTCGCCAACCCGGTCGGTCAGGGTCGCGGCGACGGTGACGCCGGCCGAGGTGAGGGTCCCCTCGAGGGTGATGATGCGGCCCTGGAGGTCCTCGATGAGGCGCTCGCCGGTCTCGTTGAAGCCGGCCTGCAGCTCGCCGAGGCGGGCCTGCAGCTCGCCCGTCACCGCGGCACCTGCCGAGGCGATCGTCTGGGTGACGCGGTCGCCGGTGTCGTTGAAGGTGCGGTCGAGGGTCGACAGGCGCTCGTCGATGGCGCCGACGATGCGGGCGCTCGTCTCCGACAGCGAGCTGTCGATCTCGACGAGGCGGGTGTCGAGGGTGTTGAGGATCTGGTCGGAGCGGCCGGTGACGGTGGCGATCAGGCGGTCTGTCGAGCCGCCGAGGGTGTCGCCGATCGCGTCGATGCGCGTCTCGACGGTCTGGATGACGCTCTCGCCGGTGGTGGCGAGACGCTCGGCGACCTCGTTCGCCCGCAGGACGAGCGTCTCGACGACGCTCTTGCCGGTGCGCTCGATGGAGCCGTCGACCTCGCCGCCGATGGCGCGCAGCTGCTCGCTGACGAGCGTCGAGGCGGAGTTGAGCCGCTCGGCGACCTCTTCGCCCTGACGGCTGATGAGGGTGGCCACGTCGCCGCCCGCCTTGTCGATCCCCTCGCTGACGATGCGCGCCTCGGCGCGGATCCGCTCGACGAAGTCCTCGCCGCGGCTCGTCAGCGTGTCGTTGAGGTTGTCGCTCGCCGAGGTCATCGAGAAGGCGATCTTCGAGGCGCGCTCGTCCACCATCGTGGTGAAGCGGGCAGCGGCCGCGTCGATGTCGACGGTGAGGCGCTCGCTCGTCGACTTCAGGTCGTCGGCGAGGGCGCGGTGGGCGCCGGAGATCGCCGCGCGCAGGCGCTCGGCGTTGTTAGTCACAGCCTCGCGCTCGGTGACGAGCTCGGAGAGGAGGCCGCGCACCTTCAGCTCGTTGTCGCCGAAGGACCGCTCGAGGGCGGAAACCTCGTTGTGGATCATCACCTCGAGCTCGCTCGCCCGGGCGAGGACGCGCTCGATGCCGTCTCCCATCGCCGCGAGCTCGCGGCGCACGGTCTGTCCGGCGGCGACGACCGCCTCGGTGGACAGCGTCTCCGGCTCGGAGAAGCGGCCGGCCGCATCCACCATCGCCGCGGCGGCGAGGCGCATCTCCTGGCCACGGCGGGCGAAGCCGGCGAGCACGAAGGCGAGGATGACGGGCAGGAGGGCAGCGCCGAGGAGGAACACCGTCTCCGGCCGGGCGAGGAGGGCCGGCACGTCGACGGGCGGCATCAGCAGCGGCGCGAAGGTGGCCTGGGCGGCATAGGCGCAGAGGGCGAGCCACAGCACCGACAGGAGGGCGGCGATCCACGTCGGGGCGGAGGACGGGCGCTCGCGCACGATCGCGCCGGCGACGCGGCGATCGTCGTTGGCTGCGGCCCGTGGCGGGGTCAGGCTGCGGCGGGGCTCGGCGGGGAGGGGGGCGGCGGCGAGCGGTGCCGGGGCGTCGGTCGCCGGCGCCTCGACGGCGGCCTCGGCCGGGCGGTCGGCGGCGGGCGGGTCGAAGGCGAGGGCCTGCGCGAGCGCCTCGGCGTGGACTTCCTCGGAGCTGACGGGGGCTGGCTCGGGCCCGAAATCGAGCTTCAACGCCTCCTCGACCGCGGAGAGCGCCACTTCCGCCGGATCCTTGGCGTGCTGATTCTGAATGGCCATGACCGTGTCGCCTCGCGCCGTACTCACTACCGTTCGGCCGCCGACCGCATCCCGGGCGGGGTGCGATCTTCCGAACTTAGTCTCCTCGAACCGCAGCGCCGCCCGTCCGTCGTCGCCGCGATCCGCCCTGATCGCGTGCTGCCGACGGAGCGGGCAGCGTGGGTCGGATGGTAATGAATCGTTAGGATTTCTGAAACTCGCATCTCCCGCGGCCGCCGGTCAGGGTTAACGCGGCGGCCGATTCGGCCCTTCCGCGCGACCGCCGGCCGCCCCTCGGCTGCGGCGCCCGTGCGCTTGACGCGACGGCCCGAACCGCTATTCCCAACGCAGCAGATCCCAAGGGCTTCCCGCTCCGCGCGGCGCACCGCCTCCCACCGAAGGCCAGGCATGCCGAAGATCACCTACATCACCCACGACGGCGTCAGCCACGAGGTCGCCGCCGACGTCGGCTCCACCGTCATGGAGAACGCCATACGCAATGGCGTGCCCGGCATCGACGCCGAATGTGGCGGGGCTTTGGCGTGCGCCACCTGTCATGTCTACGTCGACCCGGCGTGGGTGGCGGCGACGGGCTCGCCGTCGCCGATGGAAGAGGACATGCTGGACTTCGCCTACGACGTGCAGCCGACGTCGCGGCTCTCCTGCCAGATCCGCGTCGAGCCGGCGCTCGACGGCCTCGTCGTGCGGGTTCCCGAGCGCCAGGCCTGACGGCCGGCGCTCCGGCCGGCCGCTCCCGGCCCGTCCTCAGCGGGCATCCAGTCGCTTGACGAACCAGGCGACCAGCTTCTCCCACATGGCGTCCTTCTCGACGAGGTCCTCGCAGTTGCGGTCGAGGTTCGGGTTGTCATTGATCTCGATGACGAAGACGCCCCGCTCGGTTTCCTTGAGGTCGACGCCGTAGAGGCCGTTGCCGATCAGGCGCGCCGCCTTCACCGCCGTCTCGACCACCGCCGGCGACACCTCGTCGAGCGCGAAGGCCTTGTACTTCCCCTGGTCGGGGGCCTTGTTCGGGTGGTGGTGGATCACCTGCCAGTGCTGCTTCGCCATCATGTACTGGCAGGCGAACAGCGGCTCGCCGTCGAGCACGCCGATCCGCCAGTCGAAGCTCGTCGGCACGAACTCCTGGGCGAGCACGAGGTCGGACTCGTCGAGCAGCGCCTCGAGGCGCGTCTTCAGGTCCTCCGGGGTGTCGAGCTTGAAGACGCCGCGGCTGAACGAGCCGTCCGGGATCTTGAGGACGACCGGCCAGCCGAGCTCCTGGGGCAGCGTCTCGGCCTGCTTCGGACTGTCGACGATCACCGTCTTCGGCGTCGGCACGTCGTTCGCCGAGAGGAGCTCGGCCAGGTAGACCTTGTTGGTGCAGCGGATCATCGACACCGGGTCGTCGATGACCGGCATGCCCTCCTGCACGGCCCGGCGGGCGAAGCGGTAGGTATGGTTGTCGATCGCCGTCGTCTCGCGGATGAACAGGGCGTCGAACTCGGCGAGACGGTCGAGGTCGGTCTTCTCGATGGGCTCCACCTCGACGCCGAGGCGGGCGGCAACCTTCGCGAGGTGGCGGAGCGAATAGGGCATCGAGGGCGGCAGCGGCGCCTTCGGATCGTAGAGGATGGCGAGCGAGTAGCGCGCCGCGTTGCGCGCCTTCTTCGGCGGCTTCCAGGCGCGCTGGGTGTAGCGGTCGAGTGCATCGACGAGGAACCGCCGCTCCACCGGGCTGAGCTCGGGGATCGCGATGGTGCGGATCTTGTTGATCGAGCGCCACTCGCCGTGTTCGACCTTCACCTCGAGGATCGGCGCCCGGTACCAGTCGAAGAGGTGGCGCCCGAACGCCTCGAAGCGCGCATCGTCCACCCGCCCGAAGCAGACGAGCAGGCGGAAGTCGGCCGTCGGCGGCTCGTCGAGCCCCTTGATCACCTTGTTCAGCCGGTCCTCGAGCTCGGGCAGGGCGATCCGGTAGAGCGACTTCTTCGACAGCTCGATCATCGTCTCGACCGAGGGCATGACGCGGTGGCCGCGGGCCTCGGCGAGGAGCGAGCAATAGTAGCCGGCGCCCTGGTAGCTGTAGGAGCGCGCGAGGTTGATCACCGTCGGCTTGACGTCGCCGAAGAGGCGCGGACGGGTCAGATAGTCCCGCACGGTCATCACCTTGTGCGGGGTGTCGGCGTTGGCGAGGTCGGCGGGCCGGTCGACGAGGATCAGCCACGTCATCGGGGGGCTCCGTTGGGGGAGGCGGGCGAGCCGGGCGCCGCGGGTCCGCTCCGTCCGGAGCGGGCGTCCTCGCGTCGTCGGGGTTCGGGCGGTTCAGGCGGGCGCATCGAGCGGTGGCAGGCTCCCTGCGTCGCCCGTGGCGGGCGGCGGGCCGCGCGACCTCCCGCGGCTGGACAGAACGTCGTGACCAGGCCCGGCGTTCCGCGAGGGCAGGTAATTCATCCAGTCATGCAAATCAACGGGACTTGGGCGCTGCTCGCCATCAATTGCGACTCTCCTCGGGATTGAAGTCGTTCGACCGAAAAGAGAGGTTTTTTCGTGACGAAAAGCTGGCGACGGAAAGAAGAGATCGCCGTGAGCCAAAGCCGGCGGGCGAGCGGCGGGGCGTGTGGTCGGCAGGGGTGGGAAGACCGCCGGCGGCACTGTCCGGCTATTGCCGGCGAGCCTTTCCGCGCTCCCTCGTGACGGCGCTCAGGACTGCGCCGCGCCTGCTTGGTGTGCGGCCTGCATTGCCGGGCGCCGAGCCTATTCGCCGTCGGGACCGTCGAGCCTCCGTCGCATCTTCAGGCAGGCACAGCCATCCGGGTAGTAGGCGTCCACCCGGCGGTAGATCGTGTAGCCGTAGCGGGTGTAGCGGTCGCGCAGGAAGGCATTGTCCTCGCGGATCTCGAGCAGCACCGTGGTGAGCCCGAGCGCCCGGGCGTTGTCCTCGAAGTGGTGGAACAGCGCCTCGCCGATGCCGCGCCCCTTGCCCGCGGCGTCGACCGCCAGCGAGTAGAAGCGCAGCCAGTCGCCGCCGCGTCGCCTGTGGCCGAGCGAATAGCCGAGCACCTTGCCGGCATCCGGCCGCCCGTCCTCCTCGACGAAGACGAAGGCCTCGCAGGTCGGGCTCGCCACGTTGGCGCGGAACCGCGCCGGCGACATCGGCGCATAGAGGCGCGGATCGAAGGCCCGGCGCTCGAGCCGCACCAGATCCGGCACGTCGGACGGTGTCGCGCGGCGGATGGGCATGGCGTCTCCTCGCTCGGGAACGATCTTCCACAAACGGCGTTCGCAACCCGGTCTAGCATGCTCGCGGCTTCGTGACCCGGGGAGCGCCGTCCACCGCGACGGTGGCGGTTGCCGCCCTGATTGCCGCGGTCCGCGGAAATGCGGTAGGGCTTGTGGGAACGGTGGCCCCCGGGCCGGCCGGAAAACGAGGGAGTTTCGAGATGAAGATGTTGGCTGTTCCGGCGGTGGTCGCGCTCTTCGCGGTGGCCGGGTGCAACACGGTGGAGCAGGATCGCGCGCTCGTCGGCGGCGGCCTCGGCGCTGCGACGGGCGCCGTGATCGGCGCCGCCACGGGCGGCGGTGCCGGTGCGGCGGTGGCGGGTGCGGCCATCGGCGGCGTCACCGGTGCGGCGATCGGTGCGGCGACCGCGCCGCGCGGCTACTGCCACGCGACCGACGCTCGTGGCCGCTACCTCTACAAGCCGAACGGCGAGCCGGTCTTCGTGCGCTGCTGATCGCAGCATTGCGTCTGATCTGAAGCGGGGGGCGTCGCGAGGCGCCCCCCGTCTTCGTTTGGAACGCCCCGCGGAAGGACGAGCGCCGCCGCGGTGCTGCCGCAACCGCCGGCGAGGGTGCCGCAGGGTCGCGGCGGAGGGTGACGATGCAGGCGGTGTGGCGGGATCGGACCGGGCGCTTCTCGCCCCTCAAGGCGGCGACCCTCGCCCTCCTGACGCTGCCGGGCATCCTCGCCGCCGTGACGCTGATCCTCGCCGAGCCCGCCGCCCCGGGCGCTCTGCCCGCGGGACCGCCCGCTCTCGGCCCCGGCGGCCCGGCCGGCGAGGCGGCGCGGCCGATCACCGACGCCATCCACACCACCGGCGACTGGGCCGTCCGGTTCCTCCTCCTGTCGCTCGCCGTGACCCCGGCGATGCGGAGCCTGCGCTGGCCGCGCGCGCTCATCGTGCGGCGGATGATCGGCGTCGGCGCCTTCGCCTATGTCGCCGCCCACTTTCTGCTCTACGTCGTCGACCAGCAGTTCGACCTCGTGAAGGTGGCGAGCGAGATCGTCCTTCGGATCTATCTCACGATCGGCTTCGTCGCCGTCGTCGGGCTCGCCGTCCTTGCCGCCACCTCCACCGATGCGGCGGTTCGCCGGATGGGGGCGCCGGCGTGGCAGCGGCTGCACCGGATCGTCTACGTCCTCGCCGTGCTGGCGCTGCTGCACTTCTTCATGCAGTCGAAGATCGACGTCTCGCAACCCACTCTGATGTCAGGCTTCTTGATCTGGCTGATGGGCTGGCGCCTGATCGTCTCCTGGCGTCGGCGGACCGGCCGCGAGCCCGTCCCGGCCGTCGCCGACCTTCTCGTCCTGGCGGTTGCCGCGGCGCTCCTGACGGTGGTGACCGAGGCGCTCTGGTATGCGGTCGCGACCGGTGTCGACCCGTGGCGCGTCGTCCGCTCCAACCTCGACTTCGGCTTTGCGATCCGGCCGGTCTGGTGGGTCCTCCTCGCCGGGCTCGCCGTCACGGCCGCCGCCTGGTGGCGCGGACGGACGGCGCCGAAGGGCCGCGTCCGGCCGCCCCGGCCCGCCGCCGCCGGCTAGAGCGCTTTCCGACCAGATGGAATCATCTGGTCGAAGAGAAAGCGCTCCGGATTCAAAAGCTTGAGCATATCCCTTGCGATCAGATCGTTTCGATCTGATCGGGATATGCTCGAGCTCAACCGGCGAGGAACGGGAAGACGGCCGCGTCGAACGCCGCGCGCGCCTCGATGTTCGACAGGTGCGCCGCCTCGAGCCGCATCAGCCTCGAGCCCTTGATCGCCGCGTGGATCGCCTCGCCGAGGGCGGGGGGCGTCGCCGGGTCCTCGGTCCCGACCACGACGATCGCCGGCACGGCGATGCGGCCGATGTCGGCGCGAAGGTCCGCGTCGCGCACTGCCGCACAGCAGCCGGCGTAGCCCTGCGACGGCACCTTCGACATCACCGCCTTGCAGGCGGCGACGGTCTCTGGATGGCTCGCCCGGAAGCCGGCGGTGAACCAGCGCTCGAGCACCGCGTCGGCGATCGCCGGCAGGCCCTTCTCGGTCACGGCGGCGATGCGGGCGTTCCACGTCTCGGCGCTCGGGATCATCGCGCCGGTGTTGCAGATCGCCGCCCGCGTCAGCCGCTCCGGCGCATGGATGGCGAGCCACTGGGCGACGAGGCCGCCCTTCGACAGCCCGCAGAAGGCCACCTTGTCGATCTTGAGGGCATCCAGCAGCGCCAGCGCGTCGTGGCCGAGCCGGTCGATCGTGTAGGCACCGGCCGGCGCGGACGATCCGCCGTGGCCGCGGCTGTCGTAGCGCAGCACCTGGAAGTGGGCCAGCGCCGCCGGCATGTTGCCGTCCCACATCGTGAGATCCGCGCCGAGCGAGTTCGAGAACATGAGCACGGGCCGCCCGGCCTCGCCCTCGAGGCGGTAGTGGATCGTCTGGCCGTCGTCGGTGGTGATGGTCGGCATGGCTCGCCTCATAGTGCGAAGGGCAGGGGCGGCGTCAGGACGCCGGGGCGCGGGCCGCGCGCCAGGCGGCGCCGGCGGCCTCGATGAAGGTGTCGTTGGCGCCGAGATAGCCTTGCGGGTCAAACAGGGCGGCGAGCCCGTCCGCCCCGAGCGTCGCGACGATCTCGGCGTCGGCGGCGAGGGCGGCGTGCAGCGTCGTGCCGTCGGCGACGGCCCGCTTCGTCGCCGCCTCGATGCGGTGATGAGCGGGCATCCGCCCGAGCGTCGGGGCGAGGGCCATCATCACCCGCTCGGCGAGCACGAGGCCCTGCGTCCTGTCGAGGTTCGCGCGCATGCGAGCGGCGTCGACCTCTAGCCCCTCGGCGATGGTGCGCACGTGGCCGGCGGCGGCGGCCGTCAGGCGGAAGGCCTCCGGGAGCGCCACCCACTCGGTGTGCCAGCCGCCGATCGGCCGCTCGTGCTCGGCGACCATCGCCTGCAGGGCCAGCGGCACCAGCGCCTGCGCCTGCCGGGCGCTCGCGAGCGCCAGCGTCGCCCCGACGGGGTTGCGCTTGTGCGGCATGGTGGACGACCCACCCTTGCCGGGGGCCGCCGGCTCGAAGGCCTCGCCCACCTCCGTCTGCATCATCAGCGCCACGTCGAGGGCGATCTTGCCGAGGGCGCCGGCGGCGAGCCCGAGCGCGGAGGCGATGCGGGCGATCCGCGTCCGGTCGCCGTGCCAGGGCAGCGCCGGCAATGGCAGGTCGAGATTGGCCGCCAGCCGTTCGGCCACCGCCGGTCCGCGGTCGCCGAGCGAGGCGAGGGTGCCGGCGGCGCCACCGAACTGCAGGGCGATGGCGGTCGCCCGCACGAGGCGGAGCTCGGCATGGGCCGCCGTGACGCCGGAGAGCCAGCCGGCCGCCTTCAGCCCGAAGGTCACTGGCAGGGCGTGCTGCAGGAAGGTGCGACCCGGCATCACGGTCTTCCGGTTCCGGTCGGCGAGGGTAGCGAGGGCGTCGCCGATCGCCCCGGTCTCGAGGATCAGGAGATCGAGCCCGGCGCGCGCCTGCAGCATGAAGCCGGTGTCGATGGCGTCCTGGCTCGTCGCGCCCCAGTGGACGGACCGGGCGGCCTCGCCGCCGACGGCGGCCGTCAGCGCCTTCACCATCGGGATCGCGAGGTTGCCGCCGTCGGCGGCGGCCCGTCCGATCGCGGCGAGGTCGAAGCGGCCGGCGTCGCAGGCGGCGCTGATCGCCACGGCCGCCTCCGCGGGGATCACGCCCGCCGCCGCCTCGGCCCGCGCGAGCGCCGCCTCGAAGTCGAGCATCGCCTGCAGGCGGGCACGGTCGTCGAACAGCCGCGCCATCGCGGGCGTCGCGAACAGCCCGTCCAGCAGCGTGCCGTCGCCGCGCCCCCCGTCGTCGGAACGATCGTCCATGCCCGTCCTCCGACCGTTCTCGTAGGGCGGCCCGGGCGGGGCGCGCAAGGCGAAAGCGGGGCACCGGCTGTTCCGCCGCCGCCGGCTCGCTATGCTGGCGCCGCCTGCAACGCGCCGCCCGCAGATGGTGCGACGGGCCCGGAACGCCAGGAGACGCCATGAAGCTCTATTCCGCGCCGCTCAGCCTGTTCGCCCGCAAGGTGGAGATTGCCCTCGCCGAGAAGGGCCTCCCGTTCGAGCGCGTCCTCGTGCCCTTCACCCAGACCGAGGGCTACCGGCCGAAGGACCCCGCCGTGCTCGCGGCGAACCCGAAGGGCCAGGTGCCGGTGCTCGTGGACGGCGACCTCGCCCTCTTCGATTCGACCGTGATCTTCGAGTACCTCGAGGACGCCTACCCGCAGCCGCCGCTCTATCCCGCGGCGCCGCGGGAGAAGGCCGAATGCCGGCTGCTGGAGCTCTACGCCGACGAGGTCTTCTTCACGCCGCTGCGGGCGCTGCTCTACCGCACCGGCCCGCGGTCGGCTGATCCGGACCGGCGGGCGCGCGACCGCGAGGAGGCGCTGAAGGCCGAGGCCGTCATCGCCGGGCACTATGGCGAGATCGACCGGCGGCTCGGCGAGCGGGACTTCCTCTGCGGCGACACCTTCACGGTCGCCGATATCGCCATGTTTTTGATGGTTCTTTACGCCTTGCGCCTCGCCGGCCCGCCGATCACCGACCACCCGCGTCTCTCGGCCTGGTATCGCCGCGTCGCCGCCCGGCCGACGGTGGCGCCGCAGATCGAGGAGATCGCCGCCGCCGACCGGGCGCTCTCCTTCCCGGTCGAGGAGCCCTGAGCCGCGGCAGCGGGGCATTTGAACGGCGCCGGGCGGGCGTGTAGTCAGGAGGGGACGCCGGTGGCCCGCGGCCGCCCGCACCTTGTCGGAAAACGGACCCGCGATGACCTCCCCGAAGAAGCTGCCGACCTCGATCGACGAGACCGAGGCCTTCCTCGCCGGCGAGGCCTACGTCGCCGACCGCTCGCTCGCCACCGTGCTGTTCCTCGCCCTGCGCATGAAGCGGCCGCTCTTCCTCGAGGGCGAGGCGGGCGTCGGCAAAACGGAGATCGCCAAGGTCCTCGCCCACGGCCTCGGGCGGAAGCTGATCCGCCTGCAGTGCTACGAGGGCCTCGACGTCGCGAGCGCCGTCTACGAGTGGAACTACGCCGCCCAGATGGTCGAGATCCGCCTCGCCGAGGCGGCCGGCGAGACCGACCGCGAGCGCCTCGCCGGCGACGTCTTCTCCGAGCGCTTCCTCGTCCGCCGGCCGATCCTGCAGGCCCTCGAGCCCGACGCCGCCGGCCCGCCGGTCCTCCTTATCGACGAGCTCGACCGCGCCGACGAGGCCTTCGAGGCCTTCCTGCTGGAAGTGCTCGCCGACGGGCAGGTGACGATCCCCGAGCTCGGCACCGTTCGCGCCCCCGAGGCGCCGATCGTCGTCATCACCACGAACCGCACCCGCGAGATCCACGACGCCCTGAAGCGCCGCTGCCTCTACCACTGGGTCGACTATCCGGACGCCGCCCGCGAGCTCGCCATCGTGCGCCTCAAGGTGCCTGGGGCCGCCGAGCGGCTGTCGCGCGAGATCGTCGCCTTCGTCCAGAAGCTCCGGGCCGACGAGGACCTCTTCAAGGCCCCCGGCGTCGCCGAGACCATCGACTGGGCGACCGCTCTCGCCGAGCTCGACCAGGCGGCCCTCGACCCCGACGTCGTCTCCGACACCCTCGGGGTGCTCCTCAAGTATCAGGACGACGTGGCGCGCATCCGCGGCAGCCGCACGGTGCAGCTCGTCGAGGAGATCCGCCGGCAGGCGAGCGCGGCGTGAGCGGCGCGGTGCCGGAGCGAGCCGCATGAGCGGCGCCGGACCCGAGGGCGCCCTGTCGTCCTTCGACGGCGGGCGCATCGCCGACAACGTCGTGCTGTTCGCCCGGGCGCTGCGCAAGGCGGGGATGCGCGTCGGTCCGGCCGCCGTCATCGACGCCATCCGCGCCGTCGAGGTGGCCGGCATCTCCCGCCGCGACGACCTCTACTGGACGCTGAACGCCGTCTTCGTGACCCGGCACGACCAGCAGGTCGTCTTCGACGCCGCCTTCCATGCCTTCTGGCGCGCCCGCGGCCTCGTCGACAAGATGATCGCCATGCTCTCGCCGGTGGCGCCGCCGCGGCCGGCGGCAGAGGAGCCGAAGGCCGCCCAACGCCGCGTCGCCGAGGCGCTCGCCGCCAGCCGCCGCGAGCGTCAGCAGCCCGACAAGCCGCGCGTCGAGGTCGACGCGACGCTCACGGTGTCCGGCAAGGAAGTCCTGCAACGCCGTGATTTCGCTCAGATGTCGGCCGCCGAGATCAACGCCGCCATCGCCGCCGTCCGCACCCTTGCGGTCGAACTCGAGCACGTCGAGACGCGGCGCCTCGTGGCGGCGAACCGCGGCCGCCTCGTCGATCCGCGCCGGACGATGCGCCAGTCCCTGCGCGGCGGCGGCGGGGCGATCCGGCTCGCCTATCGGCGGCGCCAGGAGGTGGTGCCGCCGATCGTGGCGCTCATCGACATCTCCGGCTCGATGAGCCAGTACACCCGCGTCTTCCTGCACTTCATGCACGCCCTCGCCGAGACGCGCGGCCACGTCTCGACCTTTGTCTTCGGCACGCGGCTGACGAACGTCACCCGCCAGCTCGCCCGCAAGGACCCCGACGAGGCGCTCGCGGCCCTCACCGGCCACGTCTCCGACTGGTCGGGCGGCACGCGCATCGCCACGGCGCTCAGGACCTTCAACCGCGACTGGTCGCGGCGGGTGATGCACGGCGGGCCGATCGTCCTCCTCGTCACCGACGGCCTCGAGCGCGATTCGGACGAGGACCTGACGCGCGAGATGGACCGGCTGCACCGCTCCTGCCGCCGACTGATCTGGCTGAACCCGCTGCTGCGTTTCGACGGCTTCGAGCCGCGGGCGCGCGGCATCCGCGAGATGCTCCCGCACGTCGACGAATTCCGGGCGGTCCACTCGCTCGATGCGGTCGTCGACCTCTGCCGCGCCCTCGGCCGGGCCGGCGCGTCGGCGGCGGTCGACCCGCGCGCCTGGCTCGCCGGCACGGCACCCCGTGCACCCGCCCGGTTGACAAGCCCGCCCTCGCGGACCCAAGAGAGCCGCGCCGGCTGAGGGGCGGCACCGTGGGTCCGGGCGACGGGCCCAGCCGATCGCCGTGACGCAACGAGGAGCCTCAATGTCGGAAGCCGATCAGTTCGGGGAGGGTTTCGACTTCCCGCCGTTCGAGGGGCAGCCGAAGGTCTACCTGATCGCCTCGTCGCAGCGCACCGGCAGCCACTACCTCTGCCACCTGTTCTTCTCGACGGGCCGGCTCGGCAGCCCGTTCGAGTATTTCCACCGGCGCAACTTCAAGACCTTCCGCAAGCGCTTCGAGACGAAGCGGCCGGCGCCGACCATGCGCAAGCTGATGGAACTGCGGACGAGCCCGAACGGCTGGTTCGGCATCAAGGCCCATTGGGGCCAGTTCTCCAACCGCGAGGATCTCGGCTTCGAGCCGTCGCTCGTGCCGGTCGACAAGTACGTCTACCTGAAGCGGCGCGACCAGGTCCTGCAGGCGATCTCCCGCTCGATCGCGGTGCAGACCCAGCAGTGGATGAGCCACTACGAGAAGGCCGGCGAGCCCGTCTACGACTTCGCCGAACTCGACGAGCACATGCGCTCGGTGCGCTCGGGCTACCAGAAGTGGGAGCGCTACTTCGCCGCCAACGGCATCGAGCCGCTGACCATGTACTACGAGGACCTCTGCGCCGATCCGGTCGCCGAGGTGCAGCGGGCGCTCGCCTTCTTCGGCGAGCCGACCGACATCCAGGAACTGAAGGCCTTCACCAAGCGCCAGGCGACCGACCTCAACCACGCCTGGAAGCAGCGCTATCTCGACGACCTCGAAAAGGCCGGCCGCGAGCTCGTCTGAGCCTCAGGCCGTCACCCGCGCCCCGCGGGGATCGTAGAAGGGCTCGAGCGCGATCGTGGCCGGCACCCGCTCGCAGGCGACCTCGAGTTCGTAGCGGCCGGCGGTGAGCCAGCCGTCCTCGACGCCGTCCGGATTGCGCACGTAGCCGTAGCCGACGGCCTTGCCCACCGTGTAGCCGAAGCCGCCGCTCGACAGGTAGCCGACCGGAGCGCCATCCCGGTAGATCGTCTCGCGCCCGAGCAGCACCACGTCCGGATCCGCGACCGAGAAGCCGACGAAGCGCTTCGCGAGCGGCCGTCCCTGCTTCTCCACGAGCGCCTCGCGGCCCCGGAACGGCACGTTGCCCTTCAGCTTCACCGACCAGCCGAGGCCGGCCTCGTAGGGCGTGTGGTCGGGCGACAGGTCGGCGCCCCACACCCGGTAGCCCTTCTCGAGCCTGAGCGAATCGAGCGCCCGGTAGCCGGCATTGGCGATGCCGTGCGCGGCCCCGGCGGCCATCAGCGCGTCATAGACCGGGGCGACGTGGGCGCGCGGCATGTGCAGCTCGTAGCCGAGCTCGCCGACGAAGGTGAGCCGCAGCGCCCGCACCATGGCGCCGGCAATGGCGAGCTCACGGTGGGTGTAGAAGGGGAAGGCGGCGTTCGACACGTCGGCGTCCGTCACGGCGGCGAGCACGTCCCGCGAGCGCGGACCCATCAGCGCCAGCACCCCCATCCTCTCCGTCACGTCCTCGAAGGCGACGCGGGCGCCCGCGGGCATGGCGCGCTGGAGGACGTCGATGTCGTGGGTGCGGAAGCCGGTGCCGATGACGGCGTAGTAGGCGTCCTCGGCGAGGCGGGCGAGGACGAGGTCCGCTTCGATGCCGCCGCGGTCGTTGAGGAGCGTCGTGTAGACGAGCCGGCCCGGCAGGCGGCGGACGTCGTTGGCAGAGGCCCACGACAGCGCCGCCTCGGCGTCCGGCCCGGTGATCATCAGCTTGGCGAACGAGGTCTGGTCGAACAGCCCGACCCGCTCGCGCACCGCCCGGTGCTCCTCGCCGACGTGCGGAAACCAGTTCTGCCGGCCGAACGAGTAGCGGTCGACCGGCTCGATGCCCGGAGGCGCGAACCAGTTCGGGCGCTCCCAGCCGAGCTTCGAGCCAAACGAGGCGCCCGCCGCCTTCAGCCGCTCGTAGATCGGCGAGGTGAGGGCGGGGCGGGCGGAGGCGTATTCCTCGAAGGGCCAGACGATCGTGTAGTGCTTGCCGTACATCTCGAGAGTGCGCTCGCGCACGAAGGTCTCGTCGGCGTGGAGGCGCGAGAAGCGGCGGATGTCGACCGGCCACAGGTCGAGCGGCGGCGCGCCGGTCAGCACCCATTCGGCGAGCGCCCAGCCGGCGCCGCCGCCCGACGCGATGCCGAAGGCGTTGAAGCCGGCACCGACGAAGAAGCCCCGCACCTCCGGCGCCTCGCCGAGGATGAAGTTGCCGTCGGGCGTGAAGCTCTCCGGGCCGTTGAGGAGCTGGCGGACCCCGGCGCCGGCGAGCGGCGGGCAGCGGGCGAGGGCCTGCTCGGAGATCTGCTCGAAGTGGTCGAAGTTGGAGGGCAGCAGCGAGAAGTGGAAGCCCGCCGGGATGCCGTTCACCGCCCACGGGATCGGGTTCGGTTCGTAGCCGCCCATCACGAGGCCGCCGACCTCCTCCTTGAAGTAGATCAGCCGGTCCGGGTCGCGCAGCGTCGGCAGGTTCGCCGGCACGCCGAACGGCTCGGAGATCAGGTACTGGTGCTCGACCGAGCAGAGCGGCACGCTGACCCCGGCGAGCCGGCCCACCTCCCGCGCCCACTGGCCGGCGCAGTTCACCACCTTCTCGCAGGCGATGCGGCCGGCCTCGGTGACGACGGCAGCGACGCGGCCGTCCTTCACCTCGATGGCGGTGACGGCGGTGTCCTCGAGGATGCGGACGCCGCGCATCCGGGCGCCCTTCGCCAGCGCCTGGGTGATGTCGGACGGGTTCGCCTGGCCGTCGGTCGGCAGGAAGGCGGCGCCGACGAGGTCGCTCTCGTCCATCAGCGGCCAGAGGTCCTTCGCCTCGGATGGCGTCAGGAGGTGCATCTCGAGGCCGAAGGAGCGGGCCGTGGTCGCCTGCCGCTTGATCTCGATCATCCGCTCCGGATTGCAGGCAAGGCGCAGGCCGCCGTTCCGCTTCCAGCCGGTCGCCTGGCCCGTCTCCGCCTCCAGCGTGTCGTAGAGCTCCACCGAGTGCTTCAGGAGCCGCGTCACGCTCGCCGAGGAGCGGAGCTGCCCGACGAGGCCGGCGGCGTGGAAGGTCGAGCCGGAGGTGAGCCTCGCGCGCTCCAGCAGCACCACGTCCTTCGCCCCCGCCTTGGCGAGGTGGTAGGCGGTGCTGCAGCCGACGATGCCGCCGCCGATGACGACGATCTCGGCGTGGCTCGGAAGGGGGGCGGTCATCGCAGGTCCGTCTCGGAGAAGGCCGTCAAGGCGCGCTCGAATCGAGCAAGGTAATCATCGGCATAGGCGGCATAGTCGAAATCGAGGGTGGAGTGGTGCTCCGACACGCCGCCCCACAAAGCCTCGCGCAGCAGCGACACGCAGCGCATGGCGCGGAAGGATCGCGCGAGCGCAGCGTCGGGCGGGTGGCCGAAATAGGCCTCGAGCAGCCAGGCGTCCTCGTCCGCGGTGAAGCCGTTGTTCGAGGAGAGGTTGGCGAGGTCGAACAGCGGGCTGTCGAAGCCGGCATAGTCGAAGTCGATCAGCCACAGCCGCTTGCCGTCGTCGATGAGGTTGGCGGCGAGGAGGTCGTTGTGGCCGAAGACGATGCGGACGGGCCCGACGGCGCGCTCGAGGTGTTCGGCGAGGGCGCGCAGGCGGGGCAGGGCGGGGACGAGGCGGCTGCCGGCGTCCTCGAGCGCCCCCGCATAGCCGCGGATCACCTGGAACGGCCAGAAGATCAGCGACGGCCCGCGGAGGTGCCGCGGCACGTCCTCGTGGCAGCGGCGGACAAGGTCGACGATGCGGCCGCGGTTCGCCGGAAGGCGCACCATCTCCGGGTCGAGCGTCACGCCGTCGATGTGGCGCGTGACGAGCACCCCCGGCTCGGCATGCACCACCTCCGGCGACAGGCCGGCGGCGTGGGCCGCCCGCGCCGCCGCCAGCTCGTTGAAGCGCATGACACCGTGGACCGGGATGTCGTCGCCGAGCCGGGCGACGAAGCTGCCGCGGACGGGGTCGGTGACCACGTAGTTCCGGTTGGTGATGCCGCCGGCGAGCGGGGCGATCTCGACGCGGCCCGACCAGCACGACAGGCGCGCGACCCTCGCCTCGGCGTCCGCGTCCGCCGCGGCACTCATCGGCGGGCGGGCCGCGGCCGAGCGCGGAAGGGGCGGTGGCTCAGTCCAGCCACGACTTCCACACTGCCTCGTTCGCCGCCATCCACTCGGCGACGGTCTCCTCGATGGTGAGGCCGTCCACGTCGACGCGAGCGATCATCGCGCCCATTTCGGCGTTCGAGATGTGGAAGGCGTCGATCGCCTGGGTCGCCTCCGGGAAGCGGGCGGTGAGGTCCGTGGCGCCCACCTTCCAGATCGGGCCGGACGGCTTGCCGCAGTCGAAGCGCCGCTCCCGGTAGCAGTCCTCGGTGAAGGCGGGAAACTCGACCCACTCGCCCTGATGCCGGACCGGCGCCCAGTGGGGCGCGTAGACCCAGAGGAGCACGGGCTGGTGCCGGGCGACGGCTGCCTCGAGGGTGGAATAGAGGTCGGCTTCGGTGGCGGCGTGCACCACCTCGAAATCGAGCCCGAGGGCCGCCACCCGCTCCTCGTCGAAGCCCCCCCAGGTGACCGGGCCGCCGAGATAGCGCCCCTTCGGTGCGGTGTCCGGAACGGCGAACGTCGAGGCGCACGCCTTCAGGGCGTGCCAGTCGGGCAGGCCGGGGCAGCGCTCCTTCATGTAGATCGGATACCACCACTCCTCCCGGGCGATCATCCCGGTGTCGCCGATGATGCGCACGCTGCCGGCGGCGAGGGCGTCGTCGAGCGCCACCGACCCCGTCGTCGACCAGAACTCCATCGCTACGTCGATCCGGCCGTCGGCGATCGCGTCGAGCTGGTCCATGTAGGGAGCATCGACATACTCCACCTCGTGGCCCGCGGCCGCGAGAACGGTGCCCATCAGGTAGGTGCTGATCCGCTGGCTGGTCCACTCGTTCAGCGCCAGACGGATCGGGTCGTGCCCGTCCGCCGCGACCCGCGTCGCGGGGAGGAGGTGAAGGACGGCCAGGGACATCAGGGCGGCGGCGGTCAGCCGCAAGGCCCAGGCGGTCGGCCGACCGGCCGACACCCCGTCGATAACGGGTTCTCGCGTGCGGCTCGGCGCAGCCCCCCGGTGCGCCGGCCGCAGCCCACGACGATGCATCGTCCCCTCTTCGCGCCACCCCTGGCGTCGGCTCGCGCCCCCCGGAGCGAAGGATGCCTTGCGCCCTTCTGTGTGACAAGCTTCAATCCCACGCAGAAACTCACAGAACCCACACCAATCACACAGGGACATTGACGCGGATGGCGTCCGACCGCCTGCCCGAGGCCGCTCCGGAGAGCCGGCTCAGTGCCCGACAGTCGGAAATCCTCCGGCTCGTCCGCGCCGAGGGGCGGGCCACCATCGCCGGCGTCGCGGCGCTCCTGGCGGTCTCCGAGGAGACGGTGCGGCGCGACGTCAGGCCGATGGCGGCCGCCGGACTGCTCCGCAAGCTGCACGGCGCCGTGGCGGTCGCCGCCGCGACCACCGAGCCGCCGCTGTCCCACCGCATGCAGGAGAACATCGAGGCGAAGCAGCGCATCGCCGCGGCCGCCGCCGCCCTCGTCGCCGACGGCGAGTCGGTGATGCTCGACACCGGCTCGACGACGATCTTCGTCGCCAGGGCGCTGGCGCGGCGCCGGCGGCTGATGGCGGTCACCAACTCCGCCGAAGTCGCCCGCCTCCTGTCCCAGACCGAGGGATCGCGGGTCTTCCTCGCCGGCGGCGAGATGCGGAGCGACGACGCCGCCGTGTTCGGGGCCCAGACGGTCGCCTTCGTCGGGCAGTTCGTCGCCCGCATCGGCATCCTGTCGATCGGCGGCATCGACCTCGAGCAGGGGCTGACCAACTATCACGTCGGCGAGGCCGAGTTCTCCAAGGCGGTGATCCCGCGGGTCGACCGGGTCCTCGTCGTCGCCGACCACACGAAGTTCGGCCGCCACGGCTTCGCACGGGTCTGCGGCCTCGAGCGGATCGACGTCCTGATCACCGACCGGCCGCCGCCCGCCGACATGGCGGAGCGGCTCGCCGAGGCCGGGGTCGAGGTGCTCGTCGCCGAATAGCGGTCCCGTCAGGTCGACGGGACGAGCGCGCGGTAGAGGTGCCAGGTCGCGTGGCCGAACACCGGCAGCACGACGATCAGGCCGATGAACAGCGGGATCGAGCCGGCGAGCAGCGCGCCCGCCACGATCAGGCCCCAGGTGGCGAGCGGGACCGGGTTGGTGGCGACGGCGCGCAGCGAGGTGCGGATCGCCGTGCCGACGCCCACGTCGCGGTCGAGCAGCATCGGGAACGAGACGATGCTGATCGACAGCACCAGGACCGCGAACAGGAAGCCGATGCCGCAGCCGACCACGATGAGCGCCCAGCCGGCGGGCGTCTCCAGCACCGTCTCGGCGAACGCGCCGATCGAGGCCGGCGGCATCGGTCCGAGCGTGAGGGTGTAGACGACCTGCGCGACGGCGAGCCAGGCGAGGAAGATCGCCAGAAGCAGCAGCGCCATGACCGAGATCGCCGCGAATGCCGGCGAGCGGACGACGCCGAAGGCGTCGGTCCAACCGACCACCGACCCCTCTTCGCGCCGCCGGCTCATCTCGTAGAGGCCGATGGCGGCGAGTGGACCGAGGAGGGCGAAGCCCGCCGCGAGCGGAAACACCAGCGCCAGGAAGTCGGCGTGCAGCAGCGCCCGCGCGAGGACGAGCCCGATGACCGGGTAGACGAGGCTGATGAAGATGACGTCCGTGCGGTAGGCGCGGAAATCCTCCCATCCCTTTCGCAGCGCCGCATTCAGGTCTTCGGTGCCGATGCGGCGAATGACGGGAATGTCGGACCGGGTGTCGTCGTCGCGGTGCACGGCGCGCCCCACGGCCTCGGCGGCCCCCGCCGCGTGCCGCACCTGGTCGGCACTCCATTCGATGGGATTCCGGATGGGCATGTCCGCTCCTCCTGTTTCAGGATCGCCGCGGCTTGATCCGGCTGCCGTCAGACGGCACGGGTCTCGCAAGTCGCGGCGACCCAGATGGCAATTGGTACGGGACGATTGTGGCAGTATGTCGCTGGCGGCGGACATCAGGCGTCGTCAGGGAAGGCGAACACGACTGCGCAGCGTCCGCGCCTGTCGAACCAACCCCCGCGTTGGTTCAGCCTTCGATTGTTCCCGCAGGCGTGCTAGTGGCGACCCCGTCCCATATGACCGTATGAGAGGGAGCGCCGCCTTGCCCCAGCCGAAGAACCGCTACGGCCGCACCGCCGCGCGCACCCACACGACGACCGGCCTTGCCCGCCGGCCCTCGACGACGACGGTGGACGTCCACTGCCACATCCTCGTCCCAGAGGCGGCGAAGTTCGCCGGGCCGCACGTCGACCTGTCGAAGATCCCGCTCGCCCGCTACGCCGACGCCCTGACGCGCGAGATCAACGTCCAGCAGGATGCCGACCGCACCCACGTCATGACCGACGTCGACGCCCGGCTCGCCGAGATGGATGCGACCGGCATCGACATCCAGGTCGTCGCGCCCCTGCCGCCACAGAGTTACTTCACCGTCGACCCGAAGGTCGCCGAGACGGCCCACCGCATGGTCAACGAGGGCGTCGCCGCCTTCGTCGCAAAGCGCCCAGACCGCTTCGCCGGCCTCGGCTCGGTGACGCTGCAGGAGCCGGAGCTCGCCGTCGCCGAGCTCGAGACGGTGATGAAGCTCGGCCTGAAGGGCGTGCAGATCCTGACGAACGTCGGTGGCGAGGAGCTGTCGGACGCGCGCTTTGAGCCCTTCTTCGCCGCCGCCGAGCGGCTCGGCGCCTTCCTCATGCTCCACCCCCTCGGCTTCACCGAGGGCCAGCGGCTGACGAAGCTCTATCTCAACAACGTCATCGGCAATCCGCTCGAGACGACGCTCGCCGTCCACAACCTGATCCTGAACGGCACGCTGGCGAAGTTCCCGGACCTCAAGGTGCTCGCCGTCCACGGCGGCGGCTATCTCGCCAGCTACTCCGGCCGCATCGACCACGCCTGGGGCGCCCGCGAGGACGCCCGCGCCGCCCTGCCGCTGCCGCCGACCCACTATCTCCGCCAGGTCTATATCGACACGGTGGTCTTCTCGGTCCACCAGCTCGAGTACCTCATCGAGGTGTTCGGCGCCGACCGCATCCTGATGGGCACGGACTACCCGTTCGACATGGCCGAATCCGACCCGGTCGGCCACGTCGCGGCGATCGACTGGCTCGAGGAGCGCGATTTCTCGGCGATCTGCGGCGGCAACGCGGTGCGTGCTCTGGGGCTGTGAGGGTGGTGTCCCTTCTCCCGGCCGAAGGCGGGGAGAAGGTGGCGCGCAGCGCCGGATGAGGGCGGCGCCCGCAGGGCGCCGAAGGCAGCAGCTCGTTGAAGCACCGCGCGGCTGCGCCGCGCGGCCCTCATCCGCCCTTCGGGCACCTTCTCCCGCGCGAGCGGGAGAAGGGAAGCAACCTCAAGCGCTTGCGCCTTGTCCCTTACCGCCCCCTCAGTACTCCACGACCCCGTCGAGCGCGTAGTGCTTCACCGTCTTGCGGTTGGCGATGAGCTCGTCGATCGTCGGCTCGCCCTTCATGGCGCGGGCGATGGCGAGCTTCGTCGCCTCGTACTGCGTCCGGTAGAGGTCCTTGCGGTCGAGGTTCTCGTCGGTGGCGCAGCGGGGGTCGAGCCACACCATGATGATGATGCAGAGGTCGTCGACCGCGTCCTTCGGCAGCACGCCCTCGATGACGCAGTCGACTACCGCGTCGCCGATCGCGCCCTGCACCACGCCGCCGAGCAGCTCCACATAGGCGGCGCTGTCGATCGTCACCTTCGTCGTCATCATCGTCGCCGGACGGACGAGCTGGTTGAGATCACGGATCACGAACATCCGCGTGTGGCCGACGGCCTGGCCCATCATCGAGGCGAAGGCCTGGCCGGCCGGCCCCTTCACCGAGCCGATCAGCACCTCCGGCATCGCGTCCGTCGCCTGCCCCTCGGCGGCGAGCACGGTCGCCTCGCCCACGCGGAACCAGATCTCGCTCATGTCGTCCTCCAGCCGTCGTTGATTGCGCGGCGGCGATAGCACCCGCCCGCCGCCGCCGTCCAGCCGGAGGCTGGCCGTTTGCGCCGTCCCCCGCTATGTGTGGCACCCGCGCGGGCGGCCCCGCCCGCACGATCCCCTCCTTCGCGTCGTCCGGCGCAGCCTCTTGCGGGAGAGCCCGATGGAAAAGACCGCCCTGATCACCGGTGCCACGTCCGGCTTCGGCGAGGCGACGGCGAGGAAGTTCGTCGCGAACGGCTGGAAGGTGATCGTCACCGGCCGCCGCGCCGATCGTCTCGCGACGGTCGTCGACGCCCTCGGCGGCCCTTCGAAGGCCTATGGCGCCAGCTTCGACATCCGCGACGAGGCCGGCATGAACGCGGCGATGGACGCCCTGCCGGAGGCCTTCCGCGGCGTCGACCTCCTCGTCAACAACGCCGGCCTCGCCCTTGGCACCGCGCCGGCGCCCGAGTGCAAGCTCGACGACTGGAAGACGATGATCGACACCAACGTCACCGCCCTCGTCACGATGACGAAGCGCATGCTGCCGACGCTGATGGAGCGCGCCGGCGGGATCATCAACATCTCCTCGACGGCGGCGCACTACCCGTATCCGGGCGGCAACGTCTACGGCGCCACCAAGGCGTTCGTGCGCCACTTCTCCTACAACCTGCGCTGCGACGTCGTCGGATCCGGGGTGCGCGTCACCTCTGTCGAGCCCGGCCTCTGCGAGAGCGAGTTCACGCTGGTGCGCACCGGCGGCAACCAGGCGGCCTACGACGCCCTCTACAAGGGCGCCGAGGCGATCCAGCCGGAGGACATCGCCGAGACCCTCTTCTGGATCGCGACGCTGCCCAAGCACGTCAACATCAACGCCGTCGAGCTGATGCCCGTCAGCCAGACGTGGGCCGGCTTCAACATCCACCGCAAGCCGGCCTGAGCGGCGACAGCGTCTGCAGCAACCGGTCAAGAAATCGAGGGAACCCCATGAAACTGTTGCGCTATGGTGCCGCCGGCCAGGAGAAGCCCGGCATCCTCGACGCCGACGGCCGCATCCGCGACCTCTCCGCTCACGTCGCCGACATCGACGGCGCGGCGCTGACGCCCGAGGGTCTCGCCAAGATCGCCAAAGTCGACGTCGCCTCGCTGCCGCTGGTCGAGGGCGAGCCGCGCATCGGCGCGTGCGTCGGCAAGGTCGGCAAGTTCCTCTGCATCGGCCTCAACTATGCGGACCACGCCGCCGAGGCGGGCATGAAGCTGCCGCCCGAGCCGGTGCTGTTCATGAAGGCGACCTCCTGCATCGTCGGCCCGAACGACGACGTGGTGCTGCCACGCACGGCGGTGAAGGGCGACTGGGAGGTCGAGCTCGGCATCGTTATCGGCAAGCGCGCGAAGTACGTGACGGAGGCCGAGGCGCTCGACCACGTCGCCGGCTACTGCACCATCAATGACGTCTCCGAGCGGTCCTTCCAGGCGGAGCGCGCCGGCCAGTGGACCAAGGGCAAGTCATGCGACACCTTCGGTCCGATCGGCCCGTGGGTGGTGACGCGCGACGAGGTTCCCGATCCGCAGGACCTGAAGCTCTGGTGCCACGTCAACGGCAAGGTCATGCAGAACGGCTCGACCAACACGATGCACTTCGGGGTCAAGCACATCGTCTCCTACCTGTCGCAGTTCTTCGCGCTGGAGCCGGGCGACGTGATCGCCACCGGCACGCCGCCGGGCGTCGGCCTCGGCATGAAGCCGCCGGTGTTCCTGAAGGCCGGCGACGTCATGGAGCTCGGGATCGAGGGCCTCGGCACCCAGCGCCAGCGCGTCGTGGCCGACTGAGGCGCGCAGGCGGGTGAGGGACCTCTCCGATCGCGCGCTCCTCAGGGCGCTGTTCGACGCGGCGCTCGCCGCCTCCCTGCCGGACGGCCGCTTCGCCGGCCTCTTGCCGGCGCGGCCGGAGGGTCGCACCCTCGTGCTCGCCGCCGGCAAGGGCGCGGCTCGCATGGCGGCGGCGTTCGAGGAGGAGTGGGGCGAGCCGGTCGAAGGGCTCGCCGTCACCCGCTACGGCCATGCCGTGCCGACCCGGTTCGTCGAGGTGGTCGAGGCAGCCCATCCGGTGCCGGACGCCGCGGGCCTCGCCGCCGCGGGGCGGATGCTGCAGATGGCCCGCGGCGCCCGGCCGGGCGACCTCGTCGTCTTCCTGATCTCCGGCGGCGCCTCGGCGCTGCTGTCGCTGCCGGCCGACGGCATCACGCTCGACGACAAGCGGGCGATCACCACGGCACTCCTGAAGTCCGGCGCCGCCATCGACGAGATGAACACCGTCCGCAAATCGCTGTCGGCCATTAAGGGCGGCCGGCTCGCCGCCGCGGCGAGCGGGGCGAGGCGCGTCACCTATCTCATCTCCGACGTGCCGGGCGACGACCCGGGCGTCATCGGCTCGGGGCCGTCGATCCCGGAGCGTGCGACCACGGACCGGGCCTTCGCCATCCTCGACCGCTACGGCATCGAGGTGCCGCCGCACGTTGCCGAGGCGATGCGCCGGAACGTGCCGGCGGATGTCGAGCGCGGCACCGTCCACATGCTGGCGACGCCGAAGATGGCGCTCGACGCCGCCGCGGCGAAGGCGCGCGAACTCGGCCTGACGCCGCTGCTGCTCGGCGACGCCATCGAGGGCAATGCGGCGGAGGTCGGCACCGTCATGGCCGGCATCGCGAAGTTCGCGGCCGCGCACGGCGAGCCGGTGAAGGCGCCGTGCGTGCTCCTCTCCGGCGGCGAGACGACGGTGATCGTCCGCGGCAAGGGGCGGGGCGGGCGGAACGCCGAGTTCCTGCTGTCCCTGGCGATCCACCTCGGCGGCGTGCCGGGTGTCTCGGCGATCGCCTGCGACACCGACGGCATCGACGGCTCCGAGGACAACGCCGGCGCCTGGATCGACGCCGAGGTGCTGGCGGAGGCGCGCCTAGCCGGCCTCGACCCGCTGGCGCGCCTCGCCGACAACGACGCCTACACGCTGTTCGAGGCCCTCGACCGGCTGGTCGTCACCGGCCCGACCTTCACCAACGTCAACGACTTCCGCGCCATCGTGGTGCGCTGAGCGCGGGAGTGGCGGCGCGGTGGCGCCGCCCGGTCACCGGACGTCGCGCGTGCCCTTCTCCGCCGCATAGAGCGCCCGGAAGCGGGCGAGGCGCGGCTGGAAGAGTGCCGGCGCGCCGGCGTCGGGCGTGAAGGTCCGGCGGATCGGCGGGCGGGTGCAGATCTCCGCCTCGCTGCCGGCGCCGGCGGCAAGCATGCCGAGGCGGGCGGCACCGAAGGCGGCGCCGAGTTCGGCGCCGCTCGGAAGATCCAGCGGCACCTGCAGCACGTCGGCGATCATCTGCGTCCAGAACGCCGAGCGCGAGCCGCCGCCGACGAGGAGGCAGCTCGTCAGCGGCAGGCTCGCCGCGTTGAAGACGTCGAGCCCGTCGGCGAAGCCGAAGGCGACGCCCTCGAGCACCGCGTAGGCCATCGCGTCCGCCCCGTGTTCGGCGCGCAGGCCCTGGAACATGCCGGTGGCGCCGGCGTCGTTGTAGGGCGTGCGCTCGCCGGTGAGGTAGGGCAGGAACAGGGGCGCGTGCTCGCGGCGGCCGCGGTCGGCGGCGAAGGCCTCGGCCTTGCCGACGAGGCCGCCGATGTCGTCCACATGGCCGGTGACGCCGGCGACCCAGGAGAGGGCGGATGCGGCGGCGAGCACCACCGCCATGCCGTGCCAGCGGCCGGGGAGGGCATGGCAGAAGGCGTGCAGCGTCCGCTCCGGCAGCGCCGCCAGCCGGTCGGTGACGGAGAACAGCACGCCGGAGGTGCCGAGCGACAGGAAGCCCTCGCCGGTGCGCACCGCGCCGATGCCGACGGCGGAGGCCGCGTTGTCGCCGCCGCCTCCGGCGACCGGGATCCGGCGCCCGGCAAGGCCCCAGTCGGCGGCGAGGTCGGCGGACAAATCCGCCGAGACTTCAGAGCCTTCGACCAGCGAAGGCATGTGCGAGCGGTCGAGGCCGCAAGCGGCGAGCAGCGTGTCGTCCCAGGCGCGCTTGCCGACGTCGAGCCACAGCGTGCCGGCCGCGTCCGACATCTCGGACACGGCGGCGCCCGTAAGCCTCAGGCGCACATAGTCTTTCGGCAGGAGCACGAGGCGCGTCGCCGCAAAGATCTCGGGCTCGTGCTCGGCCACCCAGACGAGTTTCGGGGCCGTGAAGCCCGGCATCGGGATGTTCGCCGCCCGCGTCGTGAAGTCCGGCACGCGGCGGAGCAACTCGGCGCACTGCGGCTCGGAACGTCCGTCATTCCAGATGATTGCGGGGCGCAGCACCTTGTGGGCGCCGTCGAGGAGCACAGCCCCGTGCATCTGGCCGGAGAGGCCGATCGCGGCGACGCCGGAAAACGACTCCGGTGCCGCGGCCCGGACGGCGGCCACCGCGCCGAGCGTCGCCTGCCACCAGTCCTCGGGGTCCTGTTCCGACCACAGCGGCTTCGGCCGTGACACGGTGAGGGGCAGCGACGCCTCCGCCAGCACGGCCTGCGACGGGTCGAGGAGCACGGCCTTCACCGACGAGGTGCCGACGTCGATGCCGAGGAAGCTGGTCATGGCGGTGGGTTCCGGAGGAGGACGGGCGGCGAAGGGCAGGCGGCGAAGGGCATGCGGCGAAGGGACCGGCGCGGGTCAGATCGCCCGGCCGGCGTCGTCGAAGAGGTACACCCGCGCCGGGTCGATGGCGACGGTGAGTGGCGTGCCCTTGTCGACCGTGTGGCGGCCGGGGGCGAGGATGGTCAGAGTGTCGCCGGCCGGCGTCTGGGCATAGACCTGCGAGGCGCCGCCGAGGTTCTCGGCGAACTCGCCAGCGAGCGACAAGGTGGTGCCGCCGGCGCCGCCGAGCATCAGGTGCTCGGGGCGAAGGCCCGCCCGCACCTTGCCGCCGCGCGTAACGCGAGGTGCCGCGTGGGTCGGGATCGTCGCGGCGCCGCCGGCGAAGGCCGGGTGGGCGAGGGTGAGGGTGTGGTCGGAGCCCTCCGTCACCGTCGCCTCGAGGAAGTTCATCTTCGGCGAGCCGATGAAGCCGGCGACGAAGGTGTTCGCCGGGCGCTCGTAGAGGTCCGTGGGCGTGCCGATCTGCTCCACCTTGCCGGCGCGCAGCACGACGATGCGGTCGGCGAGCGTCATCGCCTCGATCTGGTCGTGCGTGACGTAGACCATCGTCACGCCGAGGTCGCGGTGGAGGCGGGCGATCTCGACGCGCATTTGGCTGCGCAGCTCGGCGTCGAGGTTCGACAGCGGCTCGTCGAAGAGGAACAGCTTCGGGTCGCGGACGATGGCGCGGCCGATGGCGACGCGCTGGCGCTGGCCGCCGGAGAGCTGGCGCGGCTTGCGGTCGAGCAGCTGCTCGATCTGCAGGATGCGGGCGGCATTGGCGACGCGCTTCTCGATCTCCGGCTTCGGCGTCTTCGCCATCACGAGGCCGAAGGCCATGTTCTCCTTGACGCTCATGTGCGGGTAGAGCGCGTAGGACTGGAACACCATCGCCACCTGGCGGGCGGCCGGCTCGATGTGGGTGACGTCGCGGCCGTCGATGGCGATGCGCCCGTCGGTCACCTCCTCGAGCCCCGCGATCATCCGGAGCAGCGTCGACTTCCCGCAGCCCGAGGGGCCGACGAAGACGACGAACTCGCCCTTCTCGGCCGAGAGGCTGACGCGGTCGATGACGAGGTGGTCCCCGTAGCGCTTCACCACGTCGTCGATGTTCAAGAACGCCATCACGCGGCTCCTGCGGTCCCGTCCCGGGCGGCCGGCGACGGGGTCGCCTGGGGCGCACGGGCGTCCTGTTCGATGCGGTTGCGGACCTCGAAGAGGTCGAGATAGGTGCGGTAGGACCGGTCGTGCGCCACCACCCACGCGGGGTCCGCCGCGAGCACCTGCTGCTGCGGCGCCATCCGCTCCACGGCGGCGAAGAGGTCTTGCGCGAGGCCCCCGGCCACCGCCGCCACCATCGCGGTGCCGAGGAGCACCGGCTCGGCGGTGTCGCTGGTGACGAGCTCCGCCCCGAGCGCGTCGCGGTAGAGGCGCAGGAGCAGCGGGTTCTTGATGTGACCGCCGGCGAGGGTGACGCGGCTGATCTCGTAGCCGTGGCGGTTGAGATGCTCGATGATGTGGCGGGTCTGCAAGGCGAGCGCCCGCGCCGTCGCGTAGTAGTGCTCGAAGAAGGAGCGCGGGCCGGTCTCCTCGCCGAGCCCGGTGACGAGGGCGCGCACGCTGCCGTCGCCGAGCGGGGCACGGTTGCCGAGCCAGTCCGGCACGATGTGGCGCCGCGCCGCGAAGGCGGGTCCCTCGGCGTCGAGGAGCGCGAGGATCTCGCGCGCCGCCGCCGCGTGGCGCTCGCCGGAGGCCTTGCCGGGGCTTGCCGGATGGTGGTCGAGGACGGCGTCGAGGGCAGCGCCGGAGAGGCTCTGTCCGGCCTCGTGCATCCAGTAGCCAGGGAAGACCGCGTCGCGGAACGGACCCCACACGCCGGAGATGCGCCGCTCGTCCTCCGCCCAGGCCATGAACGAGCTCGAGGTGCCGCCGATCATCGCGAGCACCGTGTTCATCGACGCCCCGTAGCCCCGGCCGACGACGCCGAGCGCGCCGGCCTCCGCGTCGATCAGGCCGACGGCGACCGGCGTCCCGGCGGCAAGGCCGGTCTCCGCCGCGGCGGCGGCCGTGACGCGCCCGTGCAGGGCGCCGACCGGCAGCGGCGGCGCCGCGAGGCAGCCAAGGTCGAGCAGGCCGGAGAGCCCGAGCCGGCCGAGCAGCTCGCGCCGCCACGGGTCGGCATCGTTCGGCAGGTACGGCCACTTGGCGGCGAGGCCGCAGAGCGAGTGGCGGTCCTCGCCGGTGAGGCGAACTGCGAGCTCGTCGCAGAGGTCACGGGCGGCGGTGAGGCGTGCGAACGCCTCCGGCCGGTGCCGCTTCAGCCACAGGAGCTTCGGCAGGTGGATCTCCGGCGAGGCGCTGCCGCCAATGTAGTCGAGCCAGCGGTCGCCGCTCTCGCCGATCTCCTCGGCCTCCGCCTCGCCGCGGTGGTCCATCCAGCAGATCACGTCGGCGTCGCCGTCGAGGGGCCGCCCGCCGGTCGCCGTGAGTGCGGTCGAGGAGGTGGCGTCGAAGGCGACGGCCGCCACCTGCCGGGCCGCATCCGGCGCCTTGCCGAGGCAGGCGCGGATCGCCGCCGTCGCGGCCGCCCAGATCTCGTCCATCCGGTAGACGGCGTGGCGCTCGAGCGGCCGCAGCAGCTCGAACGGCGTGGTGGCGGTGGCGAGGCAGGCGCCGGCGGCATCGAACAGGCCGGCCCGCGCGGACAGCGTGCCGACGTCGACGGCGAGGAGCGTCGCGGCGGAGGGCGGGGAGGCCGTCACAGCAGCGCCCGGGCGACGGCTTCGTCGGTGACGAGGTGGTTGACGTAGCGGGCGGCGAGCGCCCCGCGGATGACCGCAACCTTGTGGAGGCCTCCGGAGGCGAGCACCGTGGTCGGGATGCTGCGGAGGTCGGCGAGCGGCAGGGCCATCACGCGCTCGTTCAGCGGGTGGTCGACGGGATTGCCCTCGGCGTCGAAATAGGTGGCGAGCATGTCGCCGACGGCGCCCGCCTTCCTCAGCCCCTCGGCGTTCTCCGCCACCACCTGCGTCGCCGCGAGGTTGGAGCGGGCCGTGAGGTCGCCGCAGGAGACGAGCGCGATGTCCACTTCACGGGCGCGCCGCATCACCTCGGCGAGGCCGTAGTGGGTGAGCAGCGTCGCGCGGCTCTCGACGCTCGGGCAGTAGATCGGTGCGGCGAGATAGTGGCACTCGGCATCCAGCATGCGCGTCAGCTCGGTCGACACCTCGAACGTGTTCGTGCCGGAGCCGCGGGTGAGGCCGCCCATCAGCGCCACCACCCAGAGCCCCGACGCCTTGCGCGGCGGCAGCCGGCGGACGGTGGCCGACAGCGTCCGGCCCCAGCCGACACCGATCGACTGCTTGCCGACGATCAGCCGGTCGAGCAGCGCGGCGGCGGCCTCGCCGATCACCCGCTGCTGGTCCTCCTCGCCGACCGACGGCACCACCACGGCCTCGACGAGACCATAGCGCGCCTTCAGCGCCTCCTCCAAGGCGACGCAGTCGGCGAGCGGCATGCGCACCTCGATGCGCACCGAGCCGTCCGCCCGCGCCTGGCCGACGATGCGGTTGACCTTCAGCCGCGTCAGGCCGAGGCGGTCGGCGATCTCCTGCTGAGTGAGGCCGCCGACATAGTAGTACCAGGTGACCCGCGCCCGGACGCGCTCGGCGTCGAGCTCGTCGAGGCGCAGGAGCATCGGGTCGCCGCCGGGGCGGGCGCCGGTGAGCGTCTCGGCCACTCCGTCAGGCTCCGGCGAAGGCGGGCTCGAGCACCGCCACCGAGCGCCGCACCGCCTCGAGCACCGAGGCGTCGTCCCGCTCGAAGGGGTAGAAGACCTCGAGGAAGACCGGCTTGTCGCCGTGGCCGGTGCGGGCGAGGAGCGCCGCGGCCGCCGCCGGCTCGACCATGCCGGCCTCGGTGAAGTCCCAGTGGCGGTCGTAGAGGCCGTCCGTCTGCTGGATGTGGAGCATGCCGATGTCGTCCCCGAGGCGCTCCAGCCATCCTTCCATCCCCGCCCGGTAGCGTCCATAGAGCGGCTCGAAGGTGGCGTGACCCCAGTCGACGCAGTAGCGCCAGGGGAGGGCGGCGCCGCGCACGTCCGCCATCATCTGCTCGGCCTGGGCGATCGTCGACGGCCACTCGCGGCGGAGCGGCGTCGGCTCGACATAGAGCTCCGTCAGCCCGTGCCGCTTCGCCGTCTCGGCGAGGCGGTGCATGCGCGCGACGAGGTCGGCGTAGTCCGCCGCCGGAATGGCGTCCGCCTCGCGGGCGTCGGGGCTCGCCGCGATGGCGCCGAGCGGCCCGCCGACGGAAGGAATGCCGGCGAGGGCGGCGAAGCGGTAGGCGCGGCCGAGCCAGGCTTCCGCCACGTCGCGCACCTCCGGCTCCGGATGCAGGAGCTGGCTGTAGGTGTAGTGGGCGAGGCCGATGAAGGCGCTGTGGACGGTGATGGCGTTCGCGGCGGTCTCGCGCCGGATCGCCTCCGCTTGCCGGTCGAGCAGCGCGTCCGGCCACATCGGGTCCACGAGGTCGAAGGAGAGCTGGACGAGGCCGACACCGAGTTCCTCGCGGACGAGGCGCGCCCACAGGGCCGGCGTCACCCAGCGCTTGACGCAGAACGACAGGTTGAGGCCGAAGCGCCCGCTCATCGCATTCCCCCGCGCAGTTCTATTTCGTGGCGCCCATCGTCAGCCCGCGCACCATGTGGCGGGAGACGAGGAGCGCGAAGATCGTCACCGGCAGCACGATGACCGTGCCGGTCGCCATGATCTTCCCCCACGGCAGCTCGTAGCCGGACATGAAGCTCGTCGCCGCCACCGGCGCCGTCTGCACGGCCCGCCGCGTCAGCACGAGGGCGTAGAGGAGCTCGTTCCAGGAGAAGATGAAGGAGAAGATCGCCGACACGGCGATGCCCGGCAGCCCGAGCGGCAGGTAGATGCGCCAGAAGATCAGGAACTGGCTCGCCCCGTCGAGGCGCGCCGCCTGCTCGAGCTCGCTCGGGATCGAGCGGAACTGGTCGGTGCAGATCCACACGACGATCGGCAGGTTGAAGGTGAGGTAGATGAGGATGAGGACGAGGTGGGTGTCGAGGAGCCCGAGCGTCTGGGCGAGCAGGTAGACGGGCAGCGCCAGCACGATCGGGCTGATCATCCGGTTCGAGATGAACCAGAACCACAGATCCGACTTGCCGCGGAACTCGAAGCGGGCGAGGGCGTAGGCGGCCGGCGCGCCGAGGACGATGGCGAGCAGCGTCGTCGAGGTGGCGATGATGAGCGAGTGCATCACCGAGGAGATGATCTTCGGATCCTCGAAGATCTCCCGGTAGTGGTCGAGCGTCGGCGTGAACAGCCAGACCGGCGGCGAGGCGAGGAGGTCGGCCTGGTCCTTCAGGCTGCTCGACACCATCCAGTAGAACGGGAACAGCGTGAAGGCGAGCACCAGCACGAGGCCGAGAAAGTGCAGGACGCGGCCGAAGCGGTGCGGCATCACTCGATCTCCCGGTAGAAGATGCGGATGTAGAGCCGGCTGAGGATGATCGTGAGGACGAGCAGCAGGATCGCCTGCGCCGAGGCGAGCCCCATGTCGAAGACGCGGAAGCCGACGCGCTGGATGTAGATCGAGACGAGCTCCGTCGCCGTGCCCGGCCCGCCGCGCGTCATCGTGAAGATCATGTCGAAGAGCTTCAGCACGTCGGCCGAGCGCAGGATGAGCACGGCGGTGAGGCCGGGCAGCAGGTAGGGCAGTTGCACGTGGCGAAGCAGCGCCAGCTTGCTCGAGGTCTCAAGCCGCGCCGCCTCCTCGATCTCGACCGGCACCATCGACAGGCCGGCGAGGAAGATGAGCGCGCAGAACGGCGTCCACTGCCAGATGTCCATGATGGCGATCGCCGCGAAGGCGCCGCCGGTGCTCGCCAGCCAGTCGAAGCCGGGGATGCCGAACCAGCCGAGCATCTGGTTGGCGACGCCGAAGTTGCCGTTGAAGACGAGGCGGCCGATGAGGCCGACGACGGCGTAGGTGGTGGCGAGCGGCACCACCAGCGAGACGCGGGCGAGCGAGCGCAGGAGGCCGAGGCCGGGCTTGTGGAGGAGGAGCGCGATGATGATGCCGAGGACGATCTGCACCGGCATGACCGTCAGGAAGAAGCGCAGCGTCAGCCCGAGCGTGTCCCAGAAGGTCTGGTCGGAGAGGACCTTCGTGTAGTTCTCGAAGCCGATGAACGGAAAGCCGTCGCGCGGCCGCGTGATGTTGTAGCGGCGGAACGAGGTGACGAGCGCGAAGATCGTCGGGTAGATGCCGATGACGAGCAGCGCCAGCACGGCCGGAGCGAGGAAGAGGGCGGGCGTCCAGCGCCCGTAGCCCGGATTGAGGCGTGCGGGCGCCTTCCCGGCCGTCGGCGGGGCAGAGGTCATTCGAGGTTCGTGTGGTTGGCGCGCATCGCCTCGGGCGTGACGCCGAGACGGTCGCGCAGCTTCAGGATCATCACCTCGAAGAGGATGTACTGGGCGCCTTCGTAGAGCGAGCCCATCGGCAGGACCGAGGTCGCGGGACCCTGGTCGTCGGCCATCGTCTGGGCGGGGACGGGCAGGACGACGTCGGCCTGCCGCGCCGCCGCGCCGTCGGGCTGCGCGGTGACGACGAGCGTCTTCGCGCCGGCCTCGCGGGCGACGCCCATCAGGGCGAGCACGGTGGAGAATTCGCCCGGGCCGGCGGAGACCATCAGGAGGTCGCCGGGGCCGACGGGCGGGGTCGTCATGTCGCCGACCATCGCGGCCCGGCGGCCGAGATGGAAGAGGCGCATGGCGAAGCCCTTGATCTGCAGGCCCTCGCGGCCGACGCCGTAGAGGGCGACGCGCTCGGCGCCGGCGATCGCCGCGACGGCGCGCTCGACGGCCGCCTCGTCGATCCGCGCGAAGACGCGGCCGAGGTCGTCGAGGGCGCGCTGGTAGAGGCTGGACATCCTGGCTCTCCGTCTCGCGAGGCGGGGAGGGCGATCGAAAGGCGGGCGGGGGCCGCGAGCGGGCCGCCCGCCCGGAAGTCCGGCCGCCGGGTCGAGACCGGCGGCCGGGCAGGAAGCCTTACTGCAGCAGCTTCTTGCCGCCGTCGTAGTAGCCTTCACCCTTCAGGATATCCTCCATGCGGGTGCCGATCTCCTTGGCACCGTCGGAGATCGACGTCTCGCCGAGCTGCATCTTGGTGCCCCACTCGGCGACGACCTCGGAGATCGCCGGCCACGCCGGGAAGCGCGGACGGAACTCCGGCACGCCCTTCTGCCAGGAGGCGACCATCGGCTCGACGAACTTGTAGTTCGCCTTGATGTCCGCCTCGTCATAGATCGCCATGCGGCCGGAAACGCCGCCGGCCTCGACGTAGGCGCGGGCGATCTCCTCGGAGGTGGCCCACTGGATGAACAGCCAGGAGGCCTTCTGCTGCTCCTCGCTGCCCTGGGCGGCCACCGCGAGCGAGAAGCCACCGAGCGCCGGCAGACGGCCGGCCGGGCCGGCGGGCTCGGGGGCGACGGCGAGGCAGTCGACGATCTTCGAGGTCGCCGGGTCGTTCAGGGTCGAATAGAACGCCGACCACTCGGTGATCATCGCCACCTGGCCCTGCGCGAGGGCGTTCACCGCCTCGGCGTGGTCGAAGGAGACGATGCCCGGCGGCATGTACTTGGCGAGGTCCTGGCGGAACTGCAGGCCGGCCTGGCTCTCGGGGCTGTTGAGGTTGGACTTGAAGTCCTTGTCGAGCAGCGAGCCGCCGAACGGCCACAGGAAGCGCATGAAGCTGTCGGCCGACTGGGTCTCGCCGCGGCGCGACTGCAGGGCGTAGGCGTACTGGTTCTTCGAGGCGTCGGTGAGCTTCGGCCCGTAGACCTCCATCACCTCCTGCCAGGTGGCCGGCGGCTTGTCGAAGCCGGCGTCCTTCAGCATGCAGGAATTGTAGAAGAGCAGGCCCGAATAGTTGTCGAAGGGAAGTCCGTAGGTCACGCCGCCCCACGAGCCGAAGGCGTCGAGCAGCAGCGGGAAGAAGCCGTCGAGGTTGAGGGCGGGATCGGTGATCGCGGCGTCCGAGGTGAACTTGTCGATCGGCAGGATCCAGCCGTTCTCGGCGAACTCGCCGATCCACACGAGGTCGACGAGCGCCACCGTGAGGTCACCGCCGGAGGTGAAGTTGAGAACCTGCTTCTCGCGGGTGCTCTCGTAGGGGACGATCTCGTAGTTCACCTTGATGCCGGTCTTCTGCTCGAACTCCGGCAGCAGCTTGATAATCGCCCGGTAGCCGGGGCGATCGAGGAAGATGACATTGACCTCGGTGCCCTTGTAGGGCGCGGCGGCGGTCTCGAGCGACCAATCGGCGGCATACGCCCCCGTCGGACCGGCGGCCACCGCGACGGTGAGCGCCAGCGCGCTCGCCGCAGCAAACAGGAATTTCCTCACCTTTGCCTCCTCCCTCGTTTCTGTTGCGACGTCTTTCCGGCCCGACCCGGGCCGGCCTTCGAGCGGCGCCGCCGACGCGCGGCGGCGCATCGATCAGCGTGTCGGGTAGATCAGGCTCTTCACCACGCCCGCCGCGTTCTCGGCGTGGCGGCGGAACGCCTCCGGGGCCTCCTCCAGTCCGACCTCGTGGGTGACCATCGTCTTCACGTCGACCTTGCCGGTCGCGACGAGCTCGATCGCCCGCGGATAGACCTCGCCCATCCGCCGCGAGAACTTGATCTTGAGGCCGCGCCGGCGCGCCTCGGCGGCCGGCAGCGTGTACACGTCGCCGTCGGGGATGCCGACGAGCACGACGCGGCCGCCGATGCGGGCGGACAGCACCGCGTCGCGGAAGCCGTCCGGCGAATTGGTCGCCTCGATGACGAGCGGGCAGCCCTCGTTGTGGGTCCATTCGCGGATGTCGGCGACACCCTCGCCGACCTTTGCGGCGCCGAGCGCCTTCGCCATCGCGCGGCGGTGGGGCAGGGGATCGACGGCGACGATCTCGCCGGCGCCCGCCACCTTCAGCACCTGCAGGATGAGGAGGCCGATCGGCCCGCAGCCGAGCACCGCGACGCGCTCGAGGAGGCGGGGCTTCGCGAGGTCGACGGCGTGGATGGCGACGCCGAGCGGCTCGAGCATCACCGCTTCGAGCGGGCTCATCGTCTGCGGCAGCGGCACGATCTGCGACTTCGGCACCCAGATCCGCTCGGTCATCGCCCCGTCGAAGGGCGGCGCGCCGATGAACTTGACGTTGGGGCAGAGGTTCGGATGCCCGGCGCGGCAGTGCTCGCAGACGCCGCAGGCGCGGTTCGGGTCGACGGCGACGAGGGCGCCACGGGCGAGGCCGAGTTCGGTGACGTCCTCCGACAGGTAGCCGCCGAACTCGTGGCCGGGCACGAACGGCTCGCGGATCACCGCCGAGCCGATGCCGCCGTCCTTGTAATAGTGCAGGTCGCTGCCGCAGAGGCCGACCGCCGCCACGTCGAGCAGCGTCTCGCCGTCCTGGCCTTCCCGCAGATTGAACGGTGCAACACGGGCATCGTGCGGCCCGTGCAGGAACAACGCGCGGCTCATCCGGTCGCTTCCACCCTCGCGGGCCCGCGGCCCGTCATTGATTGGAGGAGACGATACAGATGTAATTTTCGAGTTTCAAGTGTCGCTGCAGTGCGGTGGAGGCCAGCGAGGGAGGACCGCCCGGCCGGGACTTGCCGCCGGTAAGCGAAAAGCATACCATTCCTGGAGGCGAGCGAGGTGCCATGGGAACGGTCGAGAAGATCACGATTGCACTGACGGCGGAGCAGGCCGGCTTCGTGCGCGGCGCGGTCGAGGCCGGCGAGTACGCCTCCACCAGTGAGGTGATCCGCGAGGCCGTGCGCGAGTGGAAGGAGCGGCGTGACTTGCTCGGCTACACGGTCGAGGAGCTGCGCGGCCTTGTCCAGGAAGGACTCGACAGCGGGCCGAGTTCTCGCCTCTCGATGGCCGACGTGAAGGCCGATGCCCGCCGCCGGATGGAGACGGCAAAGCGCGGCGGTTGACCGGTGCTTCCCATCATCCGAACCGATCGGGCCGACGAGGACCTCATCGACATCTGGGTGAGCATTGCGACCGACAACCCGGCAGCCGCCGACCGGGTGGTCGACGCGATCGATCGGCGCTGGCAGCAGCTCGCGCTTTACCCGTTCTCCGGCGTTGCCCGGGACGACATCGCCCCCGGCCTCCGCTGCCTCGTCTCCGGCCAGTACCTTACGCTCTACCGCGTCGCCACCGACGGCATCCTGATCATCCGCGTCCTGCACGGACGGCGGAAGATCGGCGGCGACGCAGTCGCGTAGGGAACCACGGGGTCATTCCCGGCCTTGTGCCGGGAACCCATTATTCCCGGCTTGGCCTGACGCGACGGACGCGCGTTTCCCCCCACCTCGTGGGGGAGGTGGCCGGCGGAGCCGGCCGGAGGGGGCGCCGTCGGCGGAGCCGGCGGCGTGCGAGGTTCCCGAATCCGGCGCAGTCCGCCGCGCTGGCGCCCGGCGGCCCCCTCCCGGCCTCCTTCACGAGGGGGGAGGGGGCAAGGACGCGCTGCGCGCGCAGTCTTTCCGATGCGCTACGCGCGACTGCCTGCGGGGAGGTGCGTCACACCGGCCGGAGCAGCACGTGCTTCTTGCGGCCGTTGGAGAGCTTCACGACGCCCTCGACGAGGTGACCGGCGCCGAGCACCGCCTTGCCGTCGCTCACCACGGCGTGGTCGACGACGGCAGCAGTGTCTTGCGAGCGCTGTACGGGCGCAACAGGTTCCGCGCCGTCGCCTTCAGGTGAGCTGTTTAGTGAAAGTCCTATTCCGTAACTTTTACGACGAAATGCATCTTTTTCCCCACCGAAACTTTCCATCCTTCTTCGTCTCTCGGGAGTTCGCCCAATGTCACATTTGGATCAGTCAAGCGGATGCCGCCTACCGAATAAGCATTATTCGCCATATTCCGTCGAGCCTCGCTTGTCGAACGGACAATTCCATTGGCAACAAGAAGCTGTATAACCGGAAAACTCGGATCAGTAGCATACACCGTCGGCGCTGTAGCAGTGAATTCTCTGTGCTTGAAGGTCTGCTCTGCTTTTGTCTGAGCGTCCTTGGCCGCCTCCCGGCCGTGCAGCATCGCCGTCGCCTCGGTGGCGAGCACCTTCTTCGCCTCGTTGATCTCCTGGCCGGGCAGCGCCGCCAGGCGGGCGATCTCCTCGAGCGGCAGGTCGGTGAAGAGCTTCAGGAAGCGCTCCACGTCGGCGTCCGCCGTGTTGCGCCAGAACTGCCAGTAGTCCCACGGCGACAGCATGTCGGCGTTGAGCCAGACGGCGCCGGCGGCCGTCTTGCCCATCTTGGCGCCCGACGCGGTGGTGATCAGCGGGCAGGTGACGGCGAAGAGCTCGAAGTCGGCGACGCGGCGGCCGAGGTCGATGCCGTTGACGATGTTGCCCCACTGGTCCGAGCCGCCCATCTGCAGCCGGCAGCCGTAGCGCCGGCCGAGCTCGACGAAGTCGTAGGCCTGCAGGATCATGTAGTTGAATTCGAGGAAGGACAGCGGCTGCTCGCGCTCGAGCCTGAGGCGCACCGAATCGAAGGTGAGCATGCGGTTGACCGAGAAGTGCCGGCCGACGTCGCGCAGGAACGGGATGTAGGCGAGCTGGTCGAGCCACTCGGCGTTGTCGACCATGATCGCATCCGTCGGCCCGTCGCCGAAGGTGAGGAAGCGGTCGAAGGCGGTCTTGATCGACGCCTTGTTCGCCTCGATGTCGGCGTCGGTCAGGAGCTTGCGCGCCTCGTCCTTGCCGGAGGGATCGCCCACCTTGGTGGTGCCGCCGCCCATCAGCACGATCGGCTTGTGCCCCGCCTGCTGGAGGCGGCGCAGCATCATGATGCCCATCAGGTGGCCGACGTGCAGGCTCGGGCCGGTGCAGTCGAAGCCGATATAGGCTGGCACGCCCGTGCCGCCGGCGAGGAGGCCGTCGAGCGCCGCCGGGTCCGAGCACTGGTGCAGATAGCCGCGCGCCGCCAGCGTCGACAGGAAGGCGGACCGGAAGGCCGGCGTCGCGGCTTCGGTCGGTACGGCGGTGGCGGCGTCGGTGGTCATCGTCTCGTCTCTCGTCCTGCCGGCGGAACGGTGCCGGTTATCCTCGTGTTAAGGTGTGGCTCTATAGCCGGTTTGGCGGGGCTGATGCACGTGAAAGGGAGAACCCCATGGCGGAAACCGTGCGGGCGATCGGGCTCATGAGCGGCACCTCGATGGACGGCGTCGATGTGGCGCTGATCGAGACGGACGGCGACGCGGTCGTGCGCCGGGGGCCGAGCGGCTTCCGGCCCTACACCGCGGACGAACGCGAGGCCATCCGCGCCGCCCTCGCACCGGCGGCCACGCTGGCGGATCGCGCCGAGCGCCCGCCGCTCCTCGCCGCGGCCGAGCGCATCGTCACCACCGCCCATGTCGAGGCGGTGCGCGCCTTTCTCGCCGACGCCGCCGTCGATCCGGCGGACGTGGCGGTGATCGGCTTCCACGGCCAGACGGTCTTCCATGCCCCCGAGCGCGGTCTCACGGTGCAGCTCGGCGACGGTGCGGCCCTCGCCGAGGCGACCGGCATTCCGGTCGTCTTCGACATGCGGGCGGACGACGTCGCCGCCGGCGGCCAGGGTGCGCCGCTCGTGCCCGCCTATCACCGGGCGCTCGCCGAGGCGGGGCGCCTTGCGCTGCCGGCCGCGATCCTCAACGTCGGCGGCGTCGCGAACCTCACCCTCATCGGCCCGGGAGGCACGATCGTCGCCTTCGACACCGGACCCGGCAACGCGCTGATCGACGACCTGATGCGGACGCGGACCGGCGCGGCGATGGACGAGGGGGGACGGGCCGCCGCGGCCGGGACCGTCGACGCCACGGCCCTCGACGCCCTGCTCGATCATCCCTATTTCGCCCGCCCGGCGCCGAAGTCCCTCGACCGCAACGCTTTTTCCGCCGAGCCCGTGGCCGGGCTGTCCACGGCCGACGCTGCGGCGACGCTCGTCACCTTCACCGCGGAGACGGTGGCGCGCGGTCTCGACCTTGTCGGCGGCGCCGCCCGCATCGTCGTCTGCGGGGGCGGTGCCCGCAACCCCGCGCTCCTCACTGCCCTCGCCGAGCGGACGGGAGCAATGGTGGAGACGGCCGAGGCGCTCGGCTGGTCGGCCGACGCGATGGAGGCGGAAGCCTTCGCCTACCTCGCCGTCCGCTCCCTGCGCGGCCTGCCGCTGACCTATCCCGGAACGACGGGGGTCGGGGCGCCGCTCACCGGCGGGCGCAGCGCCGAGCCGACGCGGCGGGCGGCCTGACCACCCCCGTCGATCGCCGGCGTCGCCCTCAGGCGGCGTCGGCCGTCGCGGCGAGACGGCGGTCGAGATAGTCCGAGCAGATCTCGAGGAGGGGGTCGACCCGGTCCTCGAAGAAGTGGTTGGCGCCCTCGAGCACCCGCTGCTCGATGACGATGCCCTTCTGCGTCTTCAGCTTGTCGACAAGGTTCTGCACGTCCTTCAGCGGCACCACCTTGTCGATGTCGCCGTGGACGATGAGGCCGGACGACGGGCACGGGGCGAGGAAGGAGAAGTCGTGCAGGTTCGCCGGCGGGGCGATCGAGATGAAGCCCTCGATCTCCGGCCGCCGCATCAGGAGCTGCATGCCGATCCAGGCGCCGAAGGAGAAGCCGGCGATCCAGCAGGCGCGGGCGTCCGGGTGGATGCTCTGCGCCCAGTCGAGCGCCGAGGCGGCGTCTGAGAGTTCGCCCTGGCCGTGGTCGAAGGCGCCCTGGCTGCGGCCGACGCCGCGGAAATTGAAGCGCAGCACCGCGAAGTCGCGCTTCGCGAACATATAATACAGCTGGTAGATGATCTGGTTGTTCATCGTCCCGCCGAACTGCGGGTGCGGGTGCAGCACCATCGCGATCGGGGCGTTGCGGCGCTTGGCGGGCTGGAAGCGGCCTTCGATCCGACCGGCGGGACCGTTGAAGATGACCTCGGGCATAGCGGGGCAGGCTCTCCTGAAGACGGGCTGATCGGGCAGGGCGGCGGTCACGGCACCGGCGGACGAGAAGCAGCGGTACGCGGCGTTCGGGGCGCCCGGTCCGTTCGCCTTGACGGGCTAGAGGGCTGTCCCTACAAGAGAAATCGTTAGAACAATTCGAAACGTTGCCGAGCCGCGCTCGTCAGCGTCAGCCGTCCAGGCAGTGCTGTCTTGCCCATGTCGGCGCGGTTATCGTCGGTGACGCAAGCATTTGCAAGCGTCACCTGAGGTCGGGCGGCCGGCGGCCGGCCGGCGGGATCCGAGACGGGGCCGGCAGGTCGCTGCCGGCGCGAACGGGGATGGGGATGGCCGAGGGCCGCAGCGCAGGCGCCCGCACGACGGCTCGCAGCTATCTCGACTGGGCGGCCTCGTCGCCGCTCCGGCCGGAGGCGCGCGCCGCCGTGGTCGAGGCGCTGTCGCTCGCCGGCAACCCGTCCTCCGTCCATGCCGAGGGCCGCCGCGCCCGGGCTGTCGTGGAAGCGGCGCGCACCGCCGTCGCCACGCTCGCCGGGGCACCCGCGGCCGAGGTCGTCTTCACGAGCGGCGCCACCGAGGCGAACGTCACGGCGCTCGATCCGAGCCTCTGCGGGTCGGGCGAGCCGCTCCTCCTCGTCTCCGCCATCGAGCACCCGTCGGTCGCCGCCGGCGGCCGCTTCCCGGCCGAAGCCGTCCGCGTCGTGCCGGTGGACGCCGATGGCGTCGTGCGCCTCGACGCCCTTCATGAGGCGCTGCGGGCGGCCGTGGTCGAGGGGAGGCGACCCCTCGTCTCGCTGATGCTCGCCAACAACGAGACGGGCGTGGTCCAGCCCGTCGCCGAGGCGGCGCGCCTCATCCACGCCGCCGGTGGGCTCCTGCACGTCGACGCGGTGCAGGCGGCGGGCCGAATCGCGGTCGTGATGGCGGATCTCGGCGCCGACCTGCTGTCACTCTCGTCCCACAAGATCGGCGGTCCGAAGGGCGTCGGTGCCCTCCTCGTGCGCCCCGGCCTGTCGCTGCGGCCGCTCCTGACGGGCGGCGGCCAGGAGCGCCGGCGCCGCGCCGGCACCGAGGCGGTGCCGATGATCGCCGGGTTCGGCGCCGCGGCGACCGCCGCGTGTGCGGAAAGGGCCGGAATCGGGCAGATTGGAGCACTTCGGGACTGGCTCGAGAGCGAACTCGACACTATCTGTGGCGCGACGGTCGTGTTCGGCCGGAACGCCGAGCGTCTGCCGACGACGTCGTGCTTCGCCGCACCGGGCGTCGCCGCCGAGACGGCGGTGATCGCCCTCGATCTCGACGGCGTCGCGGTGTCGTCGGGAGCGGCCTGCTCCTCCGGCAAGGTGGCACCCTCGGCGGTGCTGACGGCGATGGGGGTGCCGGTCGAACTGTCGCGCGGAGTGATCCGCGTCAGTCTCGGTTGGGAGACGGAGGAGGAAGACGTCGCGCGGTTCCTCGCCGCGTGGCGGAAGGTGGTGGCCCGCCGCCGACCGGAGGTCGAACGGGCCGCCTGAGGGGCGCCGCGAGGCGTCGAACGACAGGGCTTCTGCAACCAGCGGTCCTTGAAACCGCCGTGGATGGAGAGCGAGATGCCGGCAGTGCAGGAAACGGTCGACCGCGTGCGGGCGATCGACGTCGATCAGTACAAGTACGGGTTCGTCACCGACATCGAGAGCGAGAAGGTCCGCAAGGGCCTCGACGAGGAGATCGTCCGCTTCATCTCGGCGAAGAAGAACGAGCCCGACTGGATGCTGGAGTGGCGCCTCGACGCCTTCCGTCGCTGGCAGACCATGCGCGAGCCGACCTGGGCGCGGGTGCACTACCCGAAGATCGATTTCCAGGATCTGCACTACTACTCCGCGCCGAAGTCGACCGCCGGGCCGAAGAGCCTCGACGAGGTCGATCCGGAACTCCTCGCCATGTACGAGAAGCTCGGCATCCCCCTGCGGGAGCGTGAGATCCTCGCCGGCGTCGAGGGCGCGGGCTCCCGCGTCGCCGTCGACGCCGTCTTCGATTCCGTCTCGGTGGTGACCACCTTCAAGGCCGAGCTTGCGAAGGCGGGCGTCATCTTCTGCTCGATCTCCGAGGCGGTGCGCGAGCACCCCGAGCTGGTGCGCCAGTACCTCGGCTCGGTCGTGCCGGTGACCGACAACTTCTACGCGACCCTGAACTCGGCGGTCTTCTCCGACGGCTCGTTCGTCTACATCCCGCCGGGCGTCCGCTGCCCGATGGAGCTCTCCACCTATTTCCGCATCAACGAGCGCAACACCGGCCAGTTCGAGCGGACGCTGATCATCGCCGACAAGGGCGCGCAGGTCTCCTACCTCGAGGGCTGCACGGCGCCGATGCGCGACGAGAACCAGCTGCACGCTGCCGTCGTGGAGCTCGTCGCCCTCGACGACGCCGAGATCAAGTACTCGACCGTGCAGAACTGGTACCCCGGCGACAAGGAAGGCCGGGGCGGCATCTACAACTTCGTCACCAAGCGGGGCGACTGCCGCGGCCGCAACTCCAAGATCTCGTGGACCCAGGTGGAGACCGGCTCGGCCATCACCTGGAAGTACCCGAGCTGCATCCTGCGCGGCGACAACTCGCGCGGCGAGTTCTATTCGATCGCGGTGTCGAACGGCTACCAGCAGGTCGATTCCGGCACCAAGATGATCCACCTCGGGAAGAACACCTCGAGCCGGATCATCTCGAAGGGCATCTCCGCCGGCCGCTCCTCGAACACCTACCGCGGCCTCGTGCAGGCGCACCGCAAGGCGGACGCGGCGCGCAACTACACCCAGTGCGACTCGCTCCTGATCGGCGACCAGTGCGGGGCGCACACCATCCCCTACATCGAGGCGAAGACGAAGACGGCGGTGTTCGAGCACGAGGCCACCACCTCGAAGATCTCCGACGCGCAGCTGTTCTACTGCCGCTCGCGGGGCATCCCGCAGGAGGAGGCGGTGGCGCTGATCGTCAACGGCTTCGTCAAGGACGTCATCCAGCAGCTGCCGATGGAGTTCGCCGTCGAGGCCCAGAAACTGATCGGCGTCAGCCTGGAGGGGAGCGTCGGGTAAAGGACGGACGCCGCCGATGCGGATGGCTGCCGACGCCCGATGCGTCATCCCGGACAAGCGAGCGAGAGCGAGCGCAGATCCGGGACCCAGCGCCCAGTTCCGCGCCGGAGGCGCGTCCAGAATGAGTGTCGCGCTCCGCGCGACGAGAGTCCGCTGGGTCCCGGATCGCTCCGCGTTGCTTCGCGTCCGGGATGACGCCGATCTGACCGACAAGCGACGGAAGCACCGGCGCTGGGAACGAGAAGAACACGACGAATGAGCGAGACGACGATGACGAATGCCCTGCTCGAGGTCCGCGGCCTCCACGCCTCCGTCGACGACCGCGAGATCCTGCACGGGCTCGACCTGACGATCCGCGCCGGCGAGGTGCACGCCATCATGGGGCCGAACGGCTCGGGCAAGTCGACCCTGTCGCACGTGCTCGCCGGCCGCGACGACTACGAGGTGACGGAGGGCACCATCACCCTCGACGGCCAGGATCTGCTCGAGCTCGAGCCGGAGGAGCGGGCGGCGGCGGGCGTGTTCCTCGCGCTGCAGTACCCGGTCGAGATCCCCGGCGTCGCCAACATGACGTTCCTGAAGGCGGCGCTGACGGCGCAGCGGAAGGCGCGCGGCGAGCCGGACCTCTCGACCGCCGACTTCATGAAGCGCGTGCGGACCGAGGCCGAGAAGCTCGGCATCTCGCCGGAGATGCTGAAGCGGCCGGTCAATGTCGGCTTCTCGGGCGGCGAGAAGAAGCGCAACGAGATCCTGCAGATGGCCGTGCTCGCGCCGCGCCTCTGCGTCCTCGACGAGACGGACTCCGGCCTCGACATCGACGCGCTGCGCATCGTCGCCGACGGCGTCAACGCGCTGCGCTCCCCCGAGCGCGGCATGCTCGTCATCACCCACTACCAGCGCCTGCTCGACCTCATCGTGCCGGACGTCGTGCACGTCCTCGCCGGTGGCCGCATCGTCAAGACCGGCGGTCCGGGGCTGGCGCTGGAACTCGAGGAGCGCGGCTATGCCGAGTACCTCGGTGCGGCGTGAGGGGGCAGCGATGAACGCCGAGACCCCGAGACGCCTGACCGCCGCCGAGTCTGAGCTCGCGAGCCGCGTCGCGGCGCTGCCGGCCGATGCCGACGCCCGCAGGGCGGCCGGCGCGGCCGTCGTCGCCGCCGGCCTGCCGAGCCGGCGCGTCGAGGCCTACAAGTACACCGACGTGCGCGCCGCCTTCTCCGCGCTCGCGCCGGTGGCCCCGCCGGCGGACGCCACCGCGGCCGCCGCGGCCGTCGCCGCCGCGTGGGACTGGCAGGGCCTCGCCGCCCGCCGCATCGTCTTCGTGAACGGACGCTTCGAGCCGGCGCTGAGCACCCTCGACGGTCTCGACGGCGCGGTCGAGGTGGTGTCGCTCGCCGAGCGGGCGCGACTGCCGGCCGCCGACCTGCCGGTCGGCCGCGTCGCCGGCGGCAACGACGATCCCGTCCTCGCCCTCAACACCGCCTTCTGGCAGGACGGCGCGCTGATCCGCGTCGCCCCCGGCGCCACCGTCGCCGAGCCGATCGCCCTCGTCTCGCTCGTCGTCGCCGACGCGCCGGTGGCGGTGACGACGCGTCACGTCGTCGAGGTGGGCGAGGGGGCGACCGTGCGCCTCCTCGAGCAGCACGCCGGCCCGGCGGGCGTCGCCTACCAGGCGAGCAGCACCGTCGAGCTCGAGATCGCCGCCGGAGCGCGCGTTACCTGGGCCCGCCTGCAGGAGGAAGGCCCCGCGGCGCTCCACCTTGCGACCCTCGCCGCCCGCCTCGGTGCCGGCAGCGCGCTCGACCGCCTGTCGGTGAGCTTCGGCGCGGCCCTGTCCCGCGACCAGGCCTTCGTCGAGTTCGCTGGCCGCGACGGCCGCGTCGGCCTCGAGACGGTGACCCATGTCGACGGCCGCCGCCATTCCGACGCGACGCTCGTCATGCACCACGCGGTGCCCGACTGCGCGAGCCGCGAGCGCTTCCGCGCCGTCGTCGCCGACGACGCCCGCTCGGTGGTTCAGGGCAAGATCGTCGTCGCGCCCGATGCCCAGCGCACCGACGGGCGGATGATGGCCCAGGCGATCCTCACCGGCGACGGGGCCGAAGCGATCAACAAGCCCGAGCTCGAGATCTTCGCCGACGACGTCCAGTGCGGCCACGGCGCCACCTCGGGCCGCCTCGACGAGACCGCGCTCTTCTACATGCGCACCCGCGGCATCCCGAAGGCGGAGGCCGAGGCGCTGCTGCTCGAGGCCTTCCTGGCCGAAGCGATCGAGGGCCTCGGCGACGAGGCGATCGCCGCCGTCCTTGCCGACCGGCTGCGGGCGGAACTGTCGGCAAAGGGAGGCGAGAGGCCATGACGATCGCCGACGTGGACACCATCCCCGCCTTCGACGTCGAGCGCGTCCGGCAGGACTTCCCGATCCTGTCGCGCACCGTGCACGGCAAGCCGCTCGTCTATCTCGACAACGCCGCCTCCGCCCAGAAGCCGACGCCGGTGCTCGACCGCATCCGGCAGGCCTATGCGGAGGACTACGCCAACGTCCACCGCGGCCTGCACTTCCTGTCGAATGCCTCGACGGACGCCTATGAGGCGGCGCGCGAGACCGTCCGCCGCTTCCTCAACGCCGCCTCGATCGAGGAGATCGTCTTCACCAAGGGCGGCACCGAGGCGATCAACCTCGTCGCCTCCAGCTGGGGCGGCGTCCACGTCGGGGAGGGGGACGAGATCGTCCTCACCGTCATGGAGCACCACTCCAACATCGTCCCCTGGCACTTCCTGCGCGAGCGCCAGGGCGCGGTTCTGAAGTGGGTGGCACTGAAGGACGACGGCAGCTTCGACCTCGAGGCGTTCGAGGCGGCCCTGTCGCCGCGCACGAAGCTCGTCGCCGTCACCCACATGTCGAACGTCCTCGGCACGGTGGTGCCCGTGGCGGAAGTCACCCGCATCGCCCACGCCCGCGGCGTCAAGGTGCTCGTCGACGGCTGCCAGGGCGCCGTCCATCTGCCGGTCGACGTCCGCGCCCTCGACGCCGATTTCTACGTCGCCACCGGCCACAAGCTCTACGGCCCGACCGGCATCGGCGTCCTCTACGGCAAGCGCGCGCTGCTCGACGCGATGCGTCCCTACCAGGGCGGCGGCGAGATGATCCGCACCGTCAGCGAGACCGGTGTCGTCTACGGCGACACGCCGTTCCGCTTCGAGGCCGGCACGCCGCCGATCGCCCAGGCGATCGGCCTCGCGGCGGCCATCGACTATGTCGACGGGCTCGGCCGCGCGGCGATCGCCGCCCACGAGGCCTCCTTGCGCGACTACGCGGACGAGCGCCTGTCGCGGCTGAACTCGGTGCGCACCTACGGCCACGCGCCGGGCCGGGGGGCGATCGTCTCCTTCGCCCTCGAGGGCGCGCACCCGCACGACGTCGCCACCATCCTCGACCGCGAGGGGATCGCGGTCCGGGCCGGCACCCACTGCGCCGTGCCGCTGATGGACCGCCTCGGCGTCACCGCCACCTGCCGCGCCTCCTTCGGGCTCTACAACACCCGCGCCGAAGTCGACCGCCTTGCGGATGCCATCGACAAGGCCCATAGATTCTTCGCATGAGCGAGACGATCATGGACGATGCCGCGCTGATGGCCGAAGACGCCGCGCCCGTCGCCGGGGATACGGCGGCGACCGCAACCGTGTCCGCGATCCCGCCCGAAGAGCTCGCGCGGATGACTGACGACATCGTCGCGGCCCTGAAGACGGTCTACGACCCGGAGATCCCGGCGGACATCTACGAGCTCGGCCTCATCTACAAGGTCGACATCGACGACGACCGCACGGTGGCGATCGACATGACGCTGACGGCGCCCGGCTGCCCGGTCGCCGGCGAGATGCCGGGCTGGGTGCAGAACGCGGTGTCGACCGTCGAGGGCGTCGGCGACGTGAAGGTCAACATGACCTTCGACCCGCCCTGGGACCCGAGCCGCATGTCGGAAGAGGCGAAAGTCGCCCTCGACTGGTACTGAGCCGGGCTGCGCCGCGATGACCGGACCGGCAGCACCGCCGCGTCTCACCGGCGTCCTCGAGACCGGCGTCTACGTCGAGGACATGACGCGGGCGCGGGCGTTCTACGAGGGCCTCTTCGGCCTCGTGCCGATGATGGCCGACGGCCGCCTCACGGCCTACCCGGTCGGCCCGGCGAGCGTCTTCATCCTCTTCCTGCGCGGGGCGACGGTGGAGGCGGTCACGTTGCCGGGCGGCGTGGTACCGCCGCACGACGCGCGGGGCGCGCAGCATTTCGCCTTCGCCATCGCGGCCGATGACGTCGCCCCGTGGCGGCATCGGCTCCGGGAGGCCGGGGTCGAGATCGAATCCGAGATAGTCTGGCCGCGCGGCGGCACGAGCCTCTATTTCCGCGATCCCGACGGCCACCTCGCCGAACTCGTCACGCCGGGGCTCTGGGAGAACTACTGAGCGCCGCCCGCGGTGTTCTCCTTCGTCGAATTCTCGTTTGCGGGCGAGGGGGTTCCGGGATCCGCCCGGACTTCCTAGATTAGGGGCAACCGGCGCCCGCGTGGCGCCCCGAGGAGTTCCGACGATGGCGAGCCTGCGTCCCCGTCCGTCCGTCATGAGCATCACGCCCGCCGCCGCGGCGCGGGTGTGCGAGATCGTCGAGGCCGCCGACGGGCCGGCCGCCGGCATCCGTGTCGGCGTCAAGAACGGCGGCTGCGCCGGCATGAGCTACACGGTCGCCCTCGCCGACGCCGCCGCGCCCGGCGACGAGGTCGTCGAGGCCGAGGGGGCGCGCGTCTTCGTCGACCCGAAGGCGGTGCTCTTCCTCCTCGGCACGCGCATGGATTTCCGGGCGAGCAAGCTCTCGACCGGCTTCGTCTTCGAGAACCCCAACCAGGTCTCGGCCTGCGGCTGCGGCGAATCGGTGTCGCTGAAGGCGGCCGACCCGTCCGCGCTCGCCGGCGCCCCGGCGTGACGGCGGTCGGCGGCGATCTCTTCGATCGCCTGAAGGCGACCTGCCCGGACGACTGGGCCGCCTATGTCGACCACCCCTTCGTGCGCGGGCTCGGCGACGGCACATTGCCGGCCGAGAGCTTCCGGCACTACCTCGCCCAGGACTACCTCTTCCTCCTGCAGTTCGCCCGCGCCTACGCCCTCGGCGTCGTGAAGAGCGACACCCTCGCCGAGATGCGCAGCGCCGCCTCCGGCGTCTCGGCGATCCTCGACGAGATGAGCCTGCACGTGCGCCTCTGTGCCGGCTGGGGCCTCACCGCCGCCGACCTCGAGACGGTGCCCGAGGCCCGCGCGACGGTCGCCTATACCCGCTACGTCATCGATACGGGCCTCCGCGGCGATCTCCTCGACCTGCAGGTGGCGCTCGCCCCCTGCGTCGTCGGCTATGCCGAGATCGGCACGGCCCTTTCCGCGCGGCCGGGGGCGCTCGATGTTGCCAATCCCTACCGCGACTGGATCGCCGAATATGCCGGCGAGGGCTACCGCGACGTCGCCCGCCGGTCGCGGGCGGCCCTCGACGCCTCGGCGGCCGTCCGCCTGTCCGAGGCGCGCTTCGAGCGGCTCGCCGGCATCTTCCGCCAGGCGACGCGGCTCGAGGCGGACTTCTGGCAGATGGGCCTGACGCTCGCCGACTGACGAAGGCGAGAGGGGGGAGGGGCCGCACGTGGATCCCGAATGGCTCGCCGAGCTCTTCTCCTCCCACGGGACGCCGGCCATCCGCCGGATGTTCGGCGGCCAGGGCGTCCATCTCGACGGCCGCATGGTCGCCCTCGTGGCGGGCGGCGTCCTCTACCTCAAGTCCGATGCGGAGAGCGCCGTCCTCTTCGAGGCCGAGGGCCTCGAGCCGTTCTCGTACACGGCGAAGGGCGAGCGACGGGTGCTCACCTCCTACCGGCGCTGTCCGCCGGCGGCGCTCGAGGATCCGGACGAGATGGCCCGCTGGGTCGGCCTTGCCCGCGCCGCGGCGATGAGGGCGGCCGAGCGCAAGCCGGTCCGCAAAGCGGGGAAGCGTCCGCCTGGCTCCGCCGAGGGTGCCACAAGACGGCGCTAGGCCGTCTCCGAACGCCTTTGCGTCCCGATCAGGCGATGGCGCGGAGCGCGTGTTCGAAACCCGGGTCCGTCTCGCAGACGACGCGGTTGCCGCCTTGCCACTGCGCCTCGCCGAGGCAGCGGACGGCGCGGTCGACCGCCGCGGCGGCGTCGGCGTCCCCCGCCGCGCACACGACGCCGGCCGAGAGGGTGATGCGGCCGAGCTGGTCGCCGGTCGAGCGCCGCACCAGCTTCCGCCCCATCACCGAGCGGCGGAGGTTCTCCGCCACCGCCACCGCCTGGCGGAGCGGCACCTCGGGCAGCACGGCGGCATAGACGTCGGGGTCGAAGCGAAAGACGCTCGCGATGCCGGACAGGCTCTCGGTCATGGCCCGGCCGACGGCGGCGAGCACGTCGGCGCTCGCCCCTTCGCCGTGGGTGGCATCGAGGCGCGACAGCCGGTCGATGCCGATCAGCATCATCGACGAGGGCTGGCCGTCCGCGGCGGTGCAGAGCCGGTGGAGGACGGCGTCGAAGGCGAAGCGGCCGGGCAGGGGCCGTGTCGCCGCGTCGGCCGGCAGAAGGCTCGGGAAATAGAACGCGAGGTCGCGGGAGAGCCGCCGGCATTCGGCCTCCGCCGCGGCGACGGCCGCTGCGGGCGCATCGCCGGCGAGGGCCCGCCGCGCCTCGGCGAGGATCGCGAGGCTGCCGTCGAGGCGGGCCGTGGCGCGGCTGAGGGCGGCACGATGGGAAAGAGTGGCGGCGCCGGCCTCCGGTGCCGCGTCTGACGACAGCAGCGAGGCGATGGCCGCGAATGCCGAGGCGAGGGCCGGATTGACGCCGGCGGAGGCAAGTTCGTCGCCGGAGGCGAAGGGTCCGCGCTCGGCATCGACGCCCCCGCGGGGTTCTGTCGGCGCCGGTCCCTCAGCCGATGACGACATCTGCGATCCCCCGCCCGTCCCCGGCGCAACGTCGGCGCCGGTCGGAAGGAACGGTAACGAGACGTCGTTAAGGAGGGGTTTCCCGCGGCGGTCGTCGCGGGAAAGGGATCAGCTCGGAAGAAGGATCAGCTCGCGTCGGCGAGCGCTTCCTCGCCGAGGGCCTCGTCCGCCTCGCCGGCGCGGATCGGCCGCGGCATGCGCGTCGGCCGCAGCAGGAAGGCCGGAACGTGGTCACCGAGGCCGACGACCGGACGGTCGTCACGGTCCTCGCCGCGCCGGTGGTCACCGCGCCGGTCGGAACGGCCGCGCAGGCTGTCCGGGCGGACTGGCTCGGGCCTGTCGTTGCGCTCGGGGCGGCTGTCCTGCCGGGCCGGACGCTCCTGGCGCTCGGACCTCTCCTGGCGCTCGGACCGCTCGGCACGGTCCGACCGCTCCGGCCGGGGCGGGCGCCCCGACGCGGCGCGCTCGGCCGGAGCGGCGCGCTCGGCCGCCGGAGCGACCTCCGCAACCTCGGCCTCGGCGGCCGGCTCGGACCGGGCGGCGGACCGGCCACGGCCACGGCCGCCCCGCGCCGAACGCGCGGGTGCGGCCTCGGTGGCCTCGTCGGCCGGTGCGGCGGACCGCGACGAGGACCGCGCGCCGCGGCCACGCCGCTCGGACGGCGCCGGAGCGTCGTCACCGGCCGGCGGACCGTCGGCCCATTCGACCGGCTGGCCGATCAGCTTCTCGATGGCGGCGATCGCCTTGCCGTCGGCGCTGGTGGCGATCGTCAGCGCCACACCAGACCGGCCGGCGCGGCCGGTGCGGCCGATGCGGTGGACATAGTCCTCGGCGTGGTGGGGGACGTCGAAATTGTAGACGTGGCTGACGTCCGGGATGTCGAGGCCGCGGGCGGCGACGTCGCTGGCGACGAGGAAGGTGAGGCTGCCCTTGCGGAAGCTCTCGAGCGTCGTCGTGCGGGCCCGCTGGTCCATGTCGCCGTGCAGCGAGCCGACCGAGAAGCCGTGCTGCTGCAGCGAGCGGAAGAGGGTGGCGACGTCGCGCTTGCGGTTGCAGAAGATGATGGCGTTCTTCAGCCCCTCGGCCGACGACATCAGCTTGCGCAGCGTGTCGCGCTTCTCGTGCGGGGCGCTGCCGGAGGCGACGAGGCGCTGGGTGACGTTGATCGCCGTGCTCGCCGGCTTCGACACCTCGACCCGCACCGGGTCCTTGAGGAAGCTCGCCACGAGGCGCTGGATCTCCGGCGGCATCGTCGCGGAGAAGAACAGGGTCTGCCGCGTCGTCGGGATCAGCTTGCAGATGCGCTCGATGTCCGGGATGAAGCCCATGTCGAGCATCCGGTCGGCCTCGTCGATGACGAGGATCTCGACGCCCTGCATCAGGAGCTTGCCGCGCTCGGAATGGTCGAGCAGGCGGCCGGGCGTCGCGATCAAGACGTCGACGCCGCGCGACAGCTTGCGGTCCTGGTCCTCGAAGGAGACGCCGCCGATCAGGAGCGCGACCGAGAGCTTGTGGTTGGCACCGTACTTGACGAAATTCTCTTCGACCTGGGCGGCGAGCTCGCGCGTCGGCTCGAGGATCAGCGTCCGCGGCATCCGGGCCCGGGCGCGCCCCTTCTCGAGGCGTGTCAGCATCGGCAGCACGAACGAGGCCGTCTTGCCGGTGCCGGTCTGGGCGATGCCCAGGACGTCCTTGCCGTCGAGGACGTGCGGGATGGCGCCCGCCTGGATCGGGGTCGGCTCCCGATAGCCGGCGGCCTCAACCGCCGCGAGAACCTTCTCGCTCAGTCCAAGAGATTCGAAGCTCATGTAACCGTTGGTTTCGGTGGCGTGCGATCACGACGAACTGCCGGACCGAATACGCCGGACGGCCGCCCGAAGGCGTCCGTTCAATGCGGCGGAACATAAGAGCAGCCTGCGGGAAGTCAATGTCTTTCGGGTGACGAGGCCGGAAAATCGGCCATCCGTCACCCGACTTCCGGGTCCCTCGGCCGGCCACCGGCCGCCCCGGCTAACGAAGCCGCCAGTATCTCCCACGGGGGCGTCATGTTGCCCGTCGTCTAGCGTGGGTCGAGGTTTTCTGCCGATTCCGGTTGCAGCGGAAGCCGATGGGTGCCGTCGGCGCCGCCGCCGCGGCCGGCAGGCCGGTTGTGGCGCAGGGCTCCGTTGATCTTTCGCGATCTGTCGCTTAGCCGGACAATATTGGCTTATTCCATCCCGGCGGGATGTGCATACTTGTCGCCGAAGGCCGGCGGTGTGGAATCGGTGGCCGGCGCGAGTGGGAGGAGAGGCGCGTGCGGGTTGCGACGGCTTGGGCGGGTGTGGTGGCGGCGGGCCTTCTCGTCGGCGGCGCCGCGGCGCAGACGACGACGACGGAGACCGAGACCCTCAGCATCGGGACGGGAACGGTCTCGGGCGTCTACCTCCCCGCCGGCGGCGCGATCTGCACGATGGTCAACCGCACCCGCAAGACGACCGGGGTTCATTGCGTCGTCGCGCCGACGGAGGGCTCCGTCGCCAATCTCGAGGGGCTGCGCGAGGGCCACGTCGACTTCGCGATCGCCCAGTCGGACGTCGTCGCCGACGCCGCCACCGGCCGCGACCGCTTCACGGCGGTGGGCCCGGACGGCAATCTGCGCGCCGTCTTCGCGCTCCACGCCGAGACGCTCAGCTTCGTCGTCGGCGAGAACAGCGACATCGAGAGCTTCGATCAGCTGAAGGGCCGCCGCGTCGCCGTCGGTCCCCCCGGCTCCGGCCAGCGGGTGCTGCTCGACCTCCTCCTCGCCGCCCGCGGCTGGACCCTCGCCGACTTTGCGTCCGTCCTCGAGGTCGCGCCGACCGAGGAGGCCGAGGCCCTCTGCGACGGCAAGGTGGACGCCGCCATCTACATGGCGGGCAACCCGACCGGCCTCCTGCAGGAGGCCACCACCAGCTGCGACAGCGACATCGTCCCGGTCCCCGCCGACCTCGTCGCCGCGGTGGTGAAGGGCAACCCGGCCCTGCGCCCGGCGGTCGTCCCGGGCGGGATCTACCGCGACGTCCCCGAGGACGTTCCGACGATCGGCACGGTCGCCCTCCTCGTCACCACGGCGGAGGAGCCCGCGGCGAACGTCTATCTCCTCGTGCGCGCGGTCTTCGAGAATCTCGCCGTCATCAACTCGCTGCACCCGGCGCTGTTCGACCTGAAGCCGAAGGAGATGGTGCAGCAGCCGTTCCCCATTCCCGTCCACCCGGGGGCGCTGCGCTACTACAAGGAACGCGGCTGGAACTGAGCGGCGCCGCCGCGCCCCGAGCCGCCTCCGGCGCTCATGCGCCGCCGGCGCGCCGGCGGTCGAGCCGCGTCAGGCCGAAGGCGGCCACGAGCGCCGCGCCCTGCACCACGGCGGCGGCGAGGAGCAGCGCCCGGTAGGCGTCCGCCGTCTCCCAGCCGAGCCCCGTGAGCCCGTCGATCAGAACGCCGACCAGCCACTGCTGGGCGAAGGCGTAGGCGAAGACGAGGAAGTTGAGCGCCGCGTTTGCCCGTCCGGCGAGGCTGCTCGGGAAGGCCTGGGTGATCGCCGCGTAGGAGAGGGTGCCGGTGGTCGCGAGGAAGCTGAAGACCGGCCACAGCCAGACCGCCGGCTCGACGGGCAGCGCGGCGATGAGCGCGACGAGCAGCGAGAAGGCCGCCATGCCCGCGGCCGCGACGGCGGCGATCGGCACGCCGCGCCGGCCGGCACTGTCGGCGATCTTGCCGCTCGCGAGGTAGCCGGCGACCATCGCCACCGCCATCGCCGAAAGCCACGCCGCGGCGACCGACGGCGCATGGCCGGCGACATCGCGCAGCCACGGCCCGACCCACAGCGTGCCGAAGCCGAGGGCCGTTCCTTGGCAGGCGATCGAGCCGATACCGAGGCGCCAGAAGGCGGGGCTCGCGAAGATCGCCCGGTAGCCGCCGTCGCCCGCCGCCGCGGCCCTGGCGCCCGCCGGTCCCTCGTGGTCGCGCGGCACGGCGAACCAGATGAGCGCGGCCGAGGCGAAGGTAAGAAGCGTGAGGGCGGCAAACAGCGCCCGCCAGCCATAGGCCTCGAGGATGAACTCCGAGGGCGCCCCCGCCGCGAAGGCGCCGAGGCCGCCGGCGGCGAGGTGGAGGCCGTTGACGAGGGCGAGCCGCTCGCGCGGCACCCACAGGCTGTAGGCCTTGAAGGGCGCCATCAGGCAGGCGGACACGCCGAGGCCGATCAGCGCGCGCCCGATGGCGAGCTGGACGATGCCGTCGGCGACGACGAAGAGGCCTGCGCCGATCGCCGCGACGACGAGGAGCCCCGCCTCGATGCGGCGCGGCCCGTAGCGGTCGAGGGCCGAGCCGAGCGGCAGCTGCACCGCCCCGAAGGCGAGGAAATAGAGCGCCGTCAGGAGGCCGAGCTCGGCCGCCGCGAGGTCGAACGTCTCCGCCAGCGGCCGCGCGGCGACCGCGTTCACCAGCCGGTAGGCGAGGCTGAGGAAGTAGCCGAGCGCGAACGGCAGGAAGATGCGCAGGATCAGCCGTGCCATCGCCTCAGCCCCGGGCCGCGCCGCGCAGCCGGTCGATCGGCGCCGTGGCGATGACGAGCCCGCCGACGACGAGGAGCGAACCGGCGAGGACGGCGACGCCCGGCCGCTCGCCGAGGAAGAACACCGCCATCGCCACCCCGGAGACCGGCATCAGGTACATCATCATTCCCGTCACCGCGGGGCCGGCGAGGCGGATGCTCGCCTGGTAGCCGAGGAAGGCCGCCACCGAGGCGAGGACGACGAGACCGGCGATGGACACCCACTGGCCGGCCGTCGACGGGAAGGCCCCGGTCGTCGCCGTCTCCCACACCATCAGCGGCGCGAGGAGCAGCGCGCCGGCCGCCGCGACGGCGACGAAGAGGGCGAGGGCCGGCAGGGTCGCGAGGCGCGGCCGCCGGAGGATCACGGTGTAGACCGCCCAGGAGATGGCGCATCCGAGCGTCAGCAGGTCGCCGATGTTGAAGGTGAGCCCGAGCAGCGTCTCGAGCGAGCCGCGCGAGACGAGCACCAGGATGCCGGCGAGGGCGAGCACGATGCCGGCCGTCTCCCGGTGGCGGATCGGCCGGCCGCGCAGCACGCGCTCGAGCGCCAGGATGGCGAGCGGCGAGGTCGTGTAGATCAGCGTCGCGTTGGTGGCCGTCGTCGTCTGCAGCGCCGTGTAGAGGCCGCCGCCGCAGATCAGCATGCCGAGGGCGCCGAGGGCGATCAGCCACGGCGCCTCGGCGGCGAGCGTCGTCAGGTGGCCGCGCAGGGCCGGCGCGGCGAGTGGCACGAGCACCGCGGTGGCGAGCGCCCAGCGCAGGAAGGCGAGCGTCCAAGGGCCGGTGCTCTCGACCGCCGCCCGACCGATCACCGGGTTCGTGGAGAACAACATCGGCGTCAGGACGAGAACGGCGACGGCGACGGCGCCGACGGGACGCGGGGACAGGGACACGGCAAACCGATCGGCTGGTGGCGCGCTCGCGCCTTCGGCCGCGGGGGCGGCCCGCGCCGGGTTAGCGCGGCCGCCGCCGGCTGGCAAGCACGGCCGAAGGTTGTGCAGACAGGCGCCGCTCCCGAGCCGGCGACCGGCGGAGTTAGCCATGGGGGCCGCGGAGGGCCGCCTCGGCGCGGTCGACACCGCACGCCCTTCCGTGGCCTGATGAAGGCCGACTGACTGCGACTCGACCGGGAGAGCCAGAGCTTGCAAACGGGGGACACGCCGGCGACGACGATCTCGGACGGCGCCTTCTATCTCGTCGCCGGCCTCTGCGGCCTCGCGGTCGGCGTCGTCGGCGCCGCCTTCCACCTCAGTGTCGATTATCTGCTCGGGTGGCCGGGCTGGCTCGTCGCCCGCCTCGGCTCCGGCCCCCTCGCGATGGTCTGCGGCGCGGCGATCGCCGCCGTCGCCGTGCTCGCCGCCTTCGCCCTGACCCGCCGCTTCGCCCCGGAGGCGGCCGGCAGCGGCGTGCAGGAGATCGAGGGGGCGATGGAGGGCCTGCGCGAGGTCCGCTGGCACCGGGTGCTGCCGGTGAAGTTCGTCGGCGGCGTGCTCGCCTTGTCTTCCGGGCTCGTCGCCGGGCGCGAGGGGCCGACGATCCACATGGGCGCCTCGATCACCCAGGCCGCCGCCGACGGGCTGAAGCTCGGCCGAACCGATGTGCGCGGCCTCCTCGCCGCCGGCGCCGCCGCGGGCCTCGCCGCCGCCTTCAACGCGCCGCTCGCCGCCATCCTGTTCATCATCGAGGAGACGCGGAAGCAGTTCCCCTACACCTTCCGCTCCTACACGGGCGTCATCATCGCCTCGGCCGCGAGCGCCTTCGCCACCGAGATCGTCGGAGGCACGGCGCCGGACCTCGAGATCGCCACCGACGCGATGCCGCTCGCGCTCCTGCCCGCCTTCGCCGTCCTCGGCGTGGTGCTCGGCGGGCTCGGCGTCGTCTTCAACCGCTGCCTCGTCGCCACGCTCGACTGGACGCAGGCGACCTTCCGCCGCGTACCCTTCGTCCCGGCGCTCGTGGTCGGGGCCGCCGTCGGGGCGCTCGCCATCGTCCTGCCGGACGCCGTCGGCGGCGGCGAAACCCTGATCCTGCGCATGGTCGGGGAGAACCTGCCGGTCGCCGTGCTGCTCGTCATCGCGGCGCTGCGCTTCGCCGGCACGATGGCGAGCTATGCGACAGGCGTCCCCGGCGGCATCTTCGCGCCGATCCTCGCCCTCGCCACCGCGCTCGGCCTCGCGGCCGGGACCGTGCTCGAGGCCACCTTCGCCGTGCCGCCGACCACGGCCGCCGCCTTCGCCATCGCGGCGATGGGCGGGCTGTTCTCCTCGACGATCCGCGCGCCCCTCGTCGGCGTCGTGCTCGTCGCCGAGCTCACCGGCGCCTACGAACTGATCCTGCCGGTGATCGTCACCTGCGCGACCTCGAACCTCGTCGCCGAGCGCCTGCGCGGCCGGCCGATCTACGAGGTCCTCCTCGAGCGCACGCTGCGGCTCGCCGGGCGGACGCCGGCGATCCACTCCGACCCGATGTCCTCGCCCGTCGGGATCGACGAGCGGCCGGGTGGCGGTCGGCCCTGAGCGGCGGGGCGGGGAGGGCGGAGCGCGGGTCCCGGGCCCTCAGCGCTTCGGCGCGCGCGGCAGCACCATCGCGTCGATGGCCGCCGCCCAGCCGTCGCCGTCGTGCGAGCCGGTGACGTAGTCGGCGCGCGCCTTCACCTCCGGCCGGCCGTTGCCCATGGCGATCCGGAGCGCCCCGACGTCGAACATCGGCAGGTCGTTCGGCATGTCGCCGATCACCGCCACCTCCTCGAGAGGCACGCCGAAATAGTGGGCGAAGCCGCGCACGGCGTGGCCCTTGTCGGCGGTCGGGTGGGAGATGTCGACGTAGTATTCCTGCGATCGGACGACCGAAGCCGTGTCGCCGAGGAGCGCGCGGAGCTCCGCTTCCACCCTATCGAGCATGGCGTGGTCGCTCGAGGCGGCGACGATTTTGCCGACCCGGGCGAGCTCGTCGCCGAAGGCCGGGACGATCGTCGGATCGAACTGCACCGTGTAGCGCTCGAGCGGCACGTACTCCCCGTCGGGGTCGGTGATGATCCACTCGCCGTCGGCGAACACCCAGATCTCGGCGCCGTTCTCCCGCAGCACCCGCACGGTCGTCTCGGCGGCGGACAGTGGCAGCACGTGCTCCTCGATCGGCGAGAGGTCGGCGTGGACGAGCGAGCCGCCGTTGAAGCCGCCGAAGACGTCGAGCCCGAGTTCCGCGGCGAGGGGCTTCACCCCCCGCGGCGGCCGGCTCGAGACGATCCCGAGGGCGACGCCGGCCGCCTTCAGCCGCGCGGCCGCGGCGATCGTCCCCGCCTGCAGCTTCTTCTTGCTGTCGACGAGGGTCCCGTCGACGTCGGAGACGACGAGCGAGATGCGCTCCGGCAGGAGGCCGCTCACCGGAGCGGCGCCCCGGAGAGCGGCAGCCAGGAATAGCCGTCGCGGCCGATGAGGGCGTGGGCCGCCTGCGGGCCGCTGCCGCCGGCGGCATAGGGGTGGAGGTCGCCGATCCGCGCCCGCCAGGCATCGAGCAGCGGCTGCACCGCCGCCCACCCGGCCTCGATGTTGTCCGCGCGCTGGAACAGCGTCGCGTCGCCGGTGAGGCAGTCGTAGATCAGCGTCTCGTAGCCGGTGGAGGGCTGCGCCTGGAAATAGTCCTTGTAGCGGAAGTCCATGTCGACCTCCGACAGCCGCACCGTCCGGCCCGGCACCTTGGCGGCGAAGCGCAGCGAGATGCCCTCGTCCGGCTGCACGTGGATGACGAGCATGTTCGGCGCGAGGCCGCCCGCCGACGAGTTGCCGAACAGCACGCCCGGCGCCCGCTTGAACTGGATGGCGATCTCGGTGCGCCGCGTCGTCAGCGCCTTGCCGGTGCGGATGTAGAAGGGCACGCCCGACCAGCGCCAGTTGTCGACCATGCACTTCATGGCGACGTAGGTTTCGGTCAGGCTGTGCGGATCGACGTCCGGCTCGGCGCGGTAGTCGGCCACCGGCTTGCCGAGCACGGAGCCCGCCGTGTACTGGCCGCGTACCGCCCAGTTCGCCGCCTCGCCGGGCGACTGGATGCGCACCGCCTCGATCGCCTTCGCCTTCTCGGTGCGGATGGCATCGGCGTCGAAGGAGTTCGGCGGCTCCATCGCGGTGGTCGCGAGGAGCTGGAACATGTGGTTCGGCACCATGTCCCGGAGCGCACCGGTCGCGTCGTAGAACTTGCCGCGCGTCTCGACGCCGACCGTCTCCGCCGCCGTGATCTGCACGTGCTCGATGTACTCGCGCCGCCAGATCGGCTCGAAGATGCCGTTGGCGAAGCGCAGGCTCATGATGTTCTGCACCGTCTCCTTGCCGAGGAAATGGTCGATGCGGAACAGCTGGTGCTCGGTGGCGGCGCCGAGGAGGTGGGCGTTCAGCGCCTTCGCCGAGGCGAGGTCGGTGCCGAACGGCTTCTCGATGACGATGCGCCGGAACGCCTTCTCCTCCTCCCGCAGGAGGCCGGAGGAGGCGAGCTTCTCCGGGATGCTGGCGAAGAAGCGCGGCGCCACCGCGAGGTAGAAGACGGCGTTGGTCGAGCCGTCGCGCTGCGGCGTCAGCCGCCCCTTCAGCGTCTCGTAGGTGGCCGGGTCGTCGAAGTCGCCGGAGACGTAGCCGATGCGGCTCGCCAGCCACGACCACGTCTCGTCGTCGACCGAGGCCGACCCGTCCGTCGAGCGGGCGATCAGCTCGTGCACCGCGTCGGTCAGGAAGGTGCGGTAGTCCTCCTCCGACCGCGCGATGTGGTCGACGCCGATGATGCGGAAGTCGGGATCGAGCACCCCCTCGTAGGCGAGGTTGTAGATCGCCGGCATCAACAGGCGCTTCGTCAGGTCGCCGGAGGCGCCGAAGATGAACACCGTCGCCGGCGGGGCCGGCGCGGCGTCCGAGGGCATCCGTGCGTGCCCGAGCGTCACCTGGTCGTTCATCGGATCAGCCGCCCGTCGGCCGCTCGATGTGGCCGCCGAACTTGTAGCGCATGGCCGACAGGAGCTTCTCGCCGAAGGTGTGGTCCTGGCGCGAGCGGAAGCGCGCATAGAGCGCCGCCGTCAGCACCTCGGCCGACACCGCCTCTTCCACCGCCGCCATCACCGTCCAGCGGCCCTCGCCGGAATCGGCCACCGAGCCGGTGTATTCCGACAGGCTCGGGTTCTCGACGAGCGCCATCGCCGACAGGTCGAGCAGCCAGGAGGAGATGACGCTGCCGCGCCGCCACACCTCGGCGATGTCGGTGAGGTCGAGCGTATAGCGCTCGTTCGCCGGCAGCTCCTCGGAGGACTTGTTGCGCAGGATGTCGAAGCCCTCGGCATAGGCCTGCATCAGGCCGTACTCGATGCCGTTGTGGACCATCTTGACGAAGTGGCCGGCGCCGGGCGGGCCCGCGTGGATGTAGCCGCGCTCGGCCCGGCTATCGAGGCCGTCGCGGCCGGGGGTGCGCGGGATGTCGCCCATGCCGGGGGCGAGGGTGTCGAAGATCGGGTCGAGGCGGTCGACCGCCTCCTTGTCGCCGCCGATCATCATGCAGTAGCCGCGCTCGAGGCCCCAGACGCCGCCGGAGGTGCCGACGTCCACATAGTGGAGGCCCTTCTCGCGCAGGCCCTCGGCCCGCCGGATGTCGTCCTTGTAGAAGCTGTTGCCGCCGTCGATGATCGTGTCGCCCGCCGCCATGATCTTGGCGAAGGCGGCGACCGTGTCCTCGGTCGGCGCGCCGGCCGGCAGCATCACCCACACCGCGCGCGGCGCGTCGAGCTTCGACACCATGTCCTCGAGGCCGGTGGCGCCGATGCAGCCCTCGCCGGCGAGCTCCTTCACGGCCGCCTCGTTGCGGTCCCAGACCACGCAGGTGTGACCGGCGCGGGTGAGGCGGCGGGCGATGTTGCCGCCCATGCGGCCGAGGCCGACGATTCCAAGCTGCATCATGTCTCTCCCGGAAAAGGTTGTCGGCGGCCGGTCCCCCCGGCCGCCGGATCGATCAGGGGGCAGGGCGCCCCGCCATCTTCAGGCGAGGGCGCGCTCGACGGCGTTGGCGAGGCGGGCGAGCCCGGCGGCGACGTCGGTGCCGAGATGCACCCTGAGCGCCCGCCGGCCGCGCTCGGCGAGCACGTCGAAGTCGCCGCGCGCCTGCGCCGCCTTCACCACGCTGAAGCCGTAGCGGTGGCCCGGCACCGCGAGGTCCCTGGCGTCGTCGGCGGTGATCTGCAGGAACACGCCCGAGTTCGGCCCGCCCTTGTAGGCCTGGCCGGTCGAGTGCAGGAACCGCGGCCCGAAGCCGACGCAGGTCGCCACCTTGCGGGCGTCGCGGATCACCGTGCGCAGCTTCGTCAGCGCCTCGGTGTGGGCGGCGTTCCGCTCGATGTAGGCGAGCAGCGCCGCATAGTCGCCGGCGCCGAGGCGGGCGAGGTGGGCGGCGACGTAGGCGTCGAGCGTCTTCGCCTTCGCCGCCTTGGCGATCGCCTCGGCGTCGCGCGGGGCGGCGAACAGCTTGATGCCCTCGTCCTCGAGGAACGGCGCCTCGGCCGGCAGGGCGCCGGTCTGTTCGTAGGCGTCGGTCAGCTTGCGCGTCTCGATCTTGCTCGCCTCGACGTCCGGCTGGTTGAAGGCGTTGATGCCGATGACCGCGCCGGCGATGGCGGTGGCGACCTCCCAGCGGAAGAACTCCTGGCCGATCTGGTAGGGCTCACCGACCGTGATGCGCACCACCGGCTGGCCGGCCTCCTCCAGCGCCTTCACCGCCGCGTCCTGGGCCGCGTCGGCACCCCCCTCGAGGCGGAGATAGGCGAAGATGCGGTCCTTGCCGTAGACGGCGGGTGCGCCGAGCGGCTCGCTGTCGACCGGAACGATCCCCTTGCCGAGCTTGCCGGTCGATTCAGCGAGGAGCTGCTCGAGCCAGGCGCCGACATCGGAGATGCCGGGGGAGGCGATGATCGTCACCTTGTCGCGGCCGTGGACGGCCCCGACGCCGAGGATCGCCCCGAGCGTCGCGCCGGGATTGTCGGCCGGCGGCACCGAGGCGTCGCAGGACCGTACCATCACGTCCGTGGCCTCGAGGAAGCGCTTGAGGTCGAGCCCCATCACCGCCGCCGGCACCATGCCGAAGTTCGACAGCACCGAGTAGCGGCCGCCGATGCCGGGGTCGCCGAAGAAGATGTGCCGGAACTTGTCGCCCTCGGCCACCTTCTGCATGTGCGAGCCGGGGTCGGTGACGGCGACGAAGTGCGCGCCGGCCTTCTCCGCGCCCACCGCCTTCACGGCGAGGTCGAAGAAGTACTCCTTGAGGATGTTCGGCTCGAGCGTGCCGCCCGACTTCGAGGAGACGATGAACAGCGTCTTCGCCGGATCGATCTTCGCCTGGAAGGTGGCGATCTGCGCCGGGTCGGTGGAGTCCAGAACCAGCAGCTGCGGGAAGCCCGGCTGGCGGCCGAAGGTCTTCGCCAGCACCTCCGGCCCGAGGCTCGAGCCGCCCATGCCGAGCAGGAGCGCGTGCTCGAAGCCGCCGGCCTTCACCTCGTCCTGGAAGGCGAGGAGGGCAGGCAGTTCCTTCGCGTCCGCCCCGGTGATGCCGAGCCAGGCGAGCCACTTGCCCTCGTCATCGCCGGTCCACAGCGAGGCGTCGCGCGCCCAAAGGCGGCGGACGGCGCCGCTCTTGCGGGCGCTGTCGAGCTCCGCCTTCACCGCCGCGTCCATGTCGGCGGGCAGGGCGTGGGTGGCGCCGTCGAGACGGGCGCCGAGGAAGGCGATCCGCCGCTTCGCCACCGTCGACAAGAGGCTGTCGAAGGCGTCGGCGAACAGGGTCACGCCGTCGCGCAGCAGCTCCTGCGTGATCGCATCAAGGTCTATGCCGAAGCCCTTGAGATCGCTCAGCACCTTGTCGGCGGCGGGCACGTCGATGGTCAGCGCCTCGCGCGCCGTGCCGTGGTCGCGGAAGGCGTCCATGGTCGCCGGCGGCATGGTGTTGACCGTGTCCTTGCCGATCAGCTCCTCGACATAGAGCGTGTCCGGATAGGCCGGGTTCTTCGTGCCCGTGCTCGCCCACAAGAGGCGCTGCGGCCGGGCGCCGTCGGCGGCAAGCGCCTTGAAGCGGTTGCCGGCGATCAGCTTCAGATAGTGCTGGTAGGCCATCTTGGCGTTGGCGATGGCGACCTTGCCCTTGAGGGCCGTGAGCGCCGCCGCGTCGCCCGGCTTTGCGGCGATCTTCGCGTCGATGGCGTGGTCGACGGCCGAGTCGATGCGGCTGATGAAGAAGCTCGCGACGCTCGCCACCTTCGAGACGTCGCCGCCCTTCGCCTTCAGGGCCTCGAGGCCGTCGAGATAGGCGTCCGCCACCGCCTCGTAGGCGGCCTGCGAGAAGAGCAGCGTCACGTTGATGTTGATGCCGTCGCCGATCAGCGTGCGGATGGCCGGGACGCCGGCGGGGGTGCCGGGCACCTTCACCATCAGGTTCGGCTTGTCGACCGCATTCCACAGGCGGCGCGCCTCGGCGATCGTCTCGTCGGTGGTGTCGGCGAGATAGGGGGAGACCTCGAGGCTGATGTAGCCGTCCTCGCCGCCGGTCGCCTCGAAGACGGGCCTGAGCACGTCGGCGGCGGCCTTGATGTCGGCGATGGCGAGGGCGTCGAAGATCCCGAAGGCGGCGACGTCGCCCTGTCCCTCGAGCTCGGCGAAGGCGGCGTCGTAGTCCTTGCTGCCGCCGATCGCCTTCTCGAAGATCGACGGGTTGGAGGTGACGCCCTTGAGGCCGTCCTCGTCCACCATCTTCTTCAGGGCGCCGGTCTCGATGTGGCTGCGGCGGACGAAGTCGAGCCACGGCGACTGGCCGTATTTCGCGAGCTCGACCAGGGGGTTGGCGGAGGTTTTGTCGGTCACGGGTCAGAAGCTCCGTTCGATTACCGGCCGGCCTGGGCGCGCGCTGCGGCGAGCACGCGCTCCGGGGTGAAGCCGAACTGGGCGAGCAGCGCCTTGAGAGGCGCCGAGGCCCCGAAGGTGTGCATGCCGATGCGCGCTCCGCCGAGGCCGACATAGCGGTCCCAGCCGAGGGTCGAGGCCTGCTCGACGGAGACGCGGGCGGTGATGTGCGGCGGCAGGACCTCGTGGCGGTAGGCCTCGTCCTGCTTCTCGAAGAGCTCCCACGACGGCATCGAGACGACGCGCGAGCGGATGCCCTCGGCCTTCAGCGCCTCGTGGGCGCCGACGCAGAGCTGCACCTCGCTGCCGGTCGCCATCAGGATGACCTCCGGCTCGCCGCCCTCGCTGTCGGCGAGGATGTAGGCGCCGCGGGCGACGCCGCTTGCGGGGGCGTACTTGGTGCGGTCGACGGTCGGCAGCGCCTGGCGCGACAGCACGATGCAGGCCGGCTCGTGGCGCATCGAGAGCATCGTCCGCCAGGTCTCCGCCACCTCGTTGGCGTCGGCGGGGCGGAAGACGAGGAGGCCCGGGATCGAGCGGAGGCCGATCAGCTGCTCGACCGGCTGATGGGTCGGCCCGTCCTCGCCGACGCCGATCGAGTCGTGCGTGAAGACGTAGATGACCGGCAGCTCCATCAGCGCCGAGAGGCGGATGGCGGGCTTCATGTAGTCGGAGAAGATCAGGAAGCCGGAGCCGTAGGAGCGCAGCTTCGACAGCGACATGCCGTTGCAGATCGCCCCCATGGCGTGCTCGCGGATGCCGAAGTGGAAGTTGCGGCCGCCATAGGAGCCGGCCTCGAAGTCGCCGGCGCCCTCGAAGGTCATGCGCGTCTTCGTCGACGGGGCGAGGTCGGCGGCGCCGCCGACGAGCCAGGGCAGGTGGGGGGCGATGGCGTTCAGCACCTTCGCCGAGGCGTCGCGGCCGGCCATGCCCTTCTCGTCGGCCGGGAAGGTCGGTACCGCGCTGTCCCAGCCGGCGGGCAGCTTGCGGGCCTGCATGGCCTCGATCTCGGCGGCGAGCTCGGGGTGGGCCGCCTTGTAGCGGGCGAACATCGCCTCCCAGGCGACGCGCTGGTCGTGGCCGCGCTTGCCCATGCCGTCGGCGAAGCGCTGGTAGACGCCGTCCGGCACCAGGAACTTCGCGTCCTCCGGCCAGCCGTAGCTCTTCTTGGCGAGGCGAATCTCCTCCTCGCCGAGCGGCTCGCCGTGGGCGGCGCTGGTGTCCTGCTTGTTCGGGGCGCCGTAGCCGATGTGGCTCTCGACGATGATCATCGTCGGCCGGTCGTCGACGTGGCGGGCGCCGTCGAAGGCGGCGGCGAGGCGCTCGCAGTCGTTGGCGTCACCGACGCGCAGCACGTTCCAGCCATAGGCGAGGAAGCGGGCGGCGACGTCCTCGCTGAAGGCGAGCGAGGTGTGGCCCTCGATGGTGATGCGGTTGGAATCGTAGATCCAGACGAGGTTCGACAGCTTCAGGTGGCCGGCGAGCGAGGCCGCCTCGCCCGAGATGCCCTCCATCATGCAGCCGTCGCCGCCGAGGGCGTAGACGCGGTAGTCGAACAGCTTGAAGTCCGGCTTGTTGTAGCGCTCGGCGAGCCAGCGCTCGGCGATCGCCATGCCGACGCTCGTCGCGACGCCCTGGCCGAGCGGGCCGGTGGTCGTCTCGACGCCGGAGGTGAGGTGGTACTCCGGGTGGCCGGGGCACTTCGAGCCGAGCTGGCGGAAGTGCTTGAGGTCGTCGAGCGTCACCGCGGGCTCGCCGAGGCGCTCGTACTCGCTGTTCACAGACTTCACGCCCGCGAGGTGCAGCAGCGCGTAGAGCAGCGTCGAGGCGTGGCCCGCCGACAGCACGAAGCGGTCGCGGTTCGGCCAGATCGGGTCGGCCGGGTCGAAGCGCAGGAACTGTTGCCAGAGCGTGTAGGCGACCGGCGCCATCGCCATCGGCGTGCCGGGATGGCCCGAGTTCGCCTGCTGCACGGCATCCATCGCCAGGGTGCGGATGGTGTTGATGGCGAGGCTGTCGATGTCGGAAACGGCCTGCGCCGAGCCGGTGCCGCGCAGGTTCGGAGACGCGGCTTCGGCGCCCCCCGGTGTCCGCTCGGTCGAACTCATGGGTCATCCTCACTGCGGTTGTCGGCGGCGGGCCCCGTGCCGCGACGGCGACGAGACCAGAGAAGAGGCGTCACGTGACGGCCGAATGAACTGCGCTCGACAGGAAATCGGTTTCGGGTGGCGGGAGCGTCGTCGGGGAAGGTCCGCCGCGCTCGGGCTCGCCCGCGGGGTGGGCCGGTGTAACGAAACTCCCCCTCGCACCGAAATGAACCAGGTCGAACAGCCTCCGGTCGCACGACGGACGCGAGACCCTACAGCGGACCCGCCCCGTCGTCACCCAGTGGAGAGATGAATTTGCATTAAGATTGGTGCGATTTAACCCACTGACGATAAACGGCAAGCGGGTGCTGCACGGCGGCGCTGCGCACGCTAGGTTATGGCTGCAAGAACGGGGGCCGCGCTGCGGAGACACCCGGCACGGGAGTGAAGACACGTGGACGGCACTGCGATCACGCCACCGGGCGCGCCCGGTCTCTCGCCCCGCTGGACGTCGAGCGCGAAGAGCGGCGTCGGCACCGCCATGACCTCGGCGAGCCGCATCTGGTTCACCATCAGCCACGGCATCCTCAACGAGATCTACTATCCGCGCGTCGACATGGCGTGCACGCGCGACCTCGGCTTCCTCGTCACCGGGCCGGACGGCTACTTCAGCGAGGAGAAGCGCGACGCCACCCACGAGATCGCCCTCCTCGAGGAGGGGACGCCCGCCTTCCGCCTCACCAACACCGCCCACGACGGCCGCTGGCGCATCACCAAGGTGATCCTGACGGACCCGCACCGGGAGGCGCTGCTGCAGGAGGTGACGTTCGAGGCCCTCGTCGGCTCGCTCGACGACTACCGCCTCTATCTCCTCGCCTCGCCCCACCTCGTCAACGCCGGCGCCCACAACACCGCCTGGGTCGGCGACTATAAGGGCACGCCGATGCTCTTCGCGTCCGGCTCGCGCGGCGTCGCCCTCGCCATCGCCTCGTCGGTGCCCTGGCCGTCGCGCTCGGCCGGCTTCGTCGGCATCTCCGACGGCTGGCAGTGCCTGACCCGCCACGGCGTGCTCGACGAACGCTATGTCCGCGCCGAGCACGGCAACGTCGCCATCACCGGCGAGATCGACCTGAAGGCCGCCGGCGGCCGCGCGACGATCTCGCTCGGCTTTGGCGTCCGCGCCGAGGAGGCGGGCTACCGCGCCCTCTCCAGCCTGCAGGACGGCTTCGAGGCGGCCCGGCGCGACTATGTCGCCGGCTGGCGGGAGTGGCAGCGCAACCTCATGCCGCTCGACCGGCCGTCCGACCGCACCAACCTCGACCAGTACCGCGTCAGCGCCGCGGTGCTCGCCGTGCACCGCTCGCCGGCCTTCCCCGGCGCGACGATCGCCAGCCTGTCGATCCCCTGGGGTTTCAACAAGGGCGACGAGGACCTCGGCGGCTACCACCTCGTCTGGCCGCGCGATCTCGTCGAGACCGCCGGCGGCTTCCTCGCCGCCGGGGCGATCGACGACGCGAAGGCGATCCTCGGCTACCTGATGGCGATCCAGGAGGCGGACGGCCACTGGTCGCAGAACGTCTGGCTCGACGGCATGCCCTACTGGGAGGGCGTGCAGATGGACGAGTGCGCCTTCCCGATCCTGCTCGCCGACATGCTCTGCCGCGGCGGCCACCTCTCGAAGGACGACGTCGCCCGCTTCGTGCCGATGATCGAGCGCGCCGCCGCCTACATCGTCCAGAACGGCCCGGTGACCGGCCAGGACCGCTGGGAGGAGGACGCCGGCTACTCGCCCTTCACCCTCGCCGTCGAGATCGCCGGCCTCCTTGCCGCCGCCGACGTCCTCGAGTTGGTGGGGCGCACCGACGCCGCCGAATGCCTGCGGGAGACCGCCGACACCTGGAACGACGAGATCGAGTTCTGGACCTTCGCAAAGGGAACGGCCCTCGCCGAGCAGCTCGGCATCTCCGGCTACTATGTCCGCATCGCCCCGCCGGAGACGGCGGATGCGGCCTCGCCGCTCGATGGCTTCGTCCCGGTGAAGAACCGCCCGCCGAGCGACATGCAGCAGCGCGCCTCCTGTCTCGTCAGCCCGGATGCCCTCGCCCTCGTGCGCTTCGGCCTCCGGGCGGCGGACGATCCGCGCATCGTCGACACCGTCAAGGCGATCGACGCGATCCTGAAGATCGACCTGCCGCAGGGCCCGCTCTGGTACCGCTACAACGGCGACGGCTATGGCGAGCAGGAGGACGGCCATCCCTTCGACGGCACCGGCGTCGGCCGGCCCTGGCCGCTGCTCGCCGGGGAGCGCGCCCACTACGAGCTCGCCGCCGGCCGCACCGCCGTGGCTCAGGCCCTGCTCGAGACGTTGGAGAAATCGGCCGGCGTCGGCGGCATGCTGCCCGAGCAGGTGTGGGACGGCGACGACATCCCCGAGCGCGAGCTCTTCCGCGGCCGGCCCTCCGGCAGCGCGATGCCGCTCGTTTGGGCCCACTCCGAGCACATCAAGCTCCTCCGCTCGCTCCGCGAGGGCCAGGTGTTCGACATGCCGCCGCAGCCGGTGGAGCGCTATCAGGTGCGCAAGGTCACCGCGCCGGTCCGCGTCTGGCGCTTCAACCAGAAGCGGCGCTCGGTGCCGATGGGCAAGATGCTGCGCATCGAGGTGCCGGAGGCCGCCACCGTCCGCTGGACGATCGACGAGTGGACGAGCGAGAGCGACACGCCCACCATCACCAACAGCTTCGGCATGCACCTCGTCGACCTGCCGGTCGCCGAGATGCCGCGCGGCACCCACGTCCGCTTCACCTTCCTCTGGGCCTCGACGGGCGAGTGGGAGAACGAGGACTTCGTCGTCACGATTGACGGTGCCGAGGGCATCGCCACCATGACGGCGAACGGCTGACGGGCTTTCAGGCCCCCGATCCAACTCCAGGAGGCGCGCGTGAGCGCAGGAATTCTCGCCATCGATGTCGGCGGCACCGGCCTGAAGGCGGCGGTCATCGACGATACGGGCAAGCTCCTCTCCGAGCGCGCCCGCGTGCCGACGCCGCACCCGTGTCCGCCGGCCCTCTTCATCGAGACGCTCGGCGGCCTCGTCGCGCAGCTGCCGGCGTTCGACCGCATCTCGATCGGCTTCCCCGGCGTCGTGCGCGAGGGCAAGGTCCTGACCGCGCCGAACCTCGGCACCGAGGACTGGGCCGGCTTCGCCCTCGGCGAAGCCGTTTCGGCGAAGCTCGGCGGCCATCCCACGCGGATGATCAACGACGCCGAGATGCAGGGCTTCGGCATCATCAAGGGGGAGGGGCTCGAACTCGTCGTCACCCTCGGCACCGGCTGCGGCACGGCTCTGTTCCGAAACGGCGAACTGATGCCGCACATGGAACTCGCCCACCACCCGATCCACGAGGACAAGACCTACGACGAGTGGCTTGGCCGGGCGGCGATGGACGAGGCGGGCAAGAAGCACTGGAGCAAGCGCGTCCACAAGATGATCGACATCCTGTTCGTGCTCCTCCACTACGACCGGCTCTATCTCGGCGGCGGCAATTCCAAGCACGTCCAGGGCGACCTGCCGGCGAACGTTTCGATCGCCTCGAACGAGGCCGGCCTCGAGGGCGGCGCCGCTTTGTGGCGGGCGCCGAAGCCGGCCTGAGGCGGGGAGGGCGTCCGAGCCGGGTCGCCCGTTAGGCTCAAGGTCCGGCGAACGCGGCGCTGGGTCGTCCGGCCTCGGCTGCCCCGGCGCGGTCGGTGCCAGGGTGCCCGGCCTCAGCGGATCGCTGCGCCAGGCACCGAGCCCACCCGGCACCGTCTGGTCGGGCGCGTCCGGCGGCGAGCCGCCCGGCACCTGCGGATGAGGCGCGCCCCGCGCCGGGCCGACCGGTCGCGGCCGATCAGGCGTGCCCAACGCCGGGCTTGATGGGAGTGCATTGCCGGCCTGGCCGCGCCGACAGCGGCGCTCCGGCACCCTCCATCGGCCACTCGGCGGCGGCCGCCGCACGGGCCGTCAGCCGCTGCGGCCGACGCCCGCGAACAGCGGCAGCGGCGCGTGCGCCGATTCGATCGCCAGCAGCCGACGCTTCGTCGCAATCCCGCCCGGCGCCGAGAAGCCGCCGATCGCCCCGCCGGCGGCGAGCACCCGGTGGCAGGGCACGACGATCGGGAAGGGGTTGTCGCCGAGCGCCCGGCCGACGGCCCGCGCCGCGCCCGGTTCCCCAATCGCCCGCGCCACGTCGCCGTAGGTGCGGGTCTCGCCGGCCGGGATCGCAAGGGCGACGTCATAGACCCGCCGGTCGAAGTCCGGCACGTCGTCGAGGTCGAGCGGCAGGAAGGCGAAGCTCTCGGCGGCACCGGCCAGAAGCCGCCGGATCGCCGCCACCCCCTCGGCCACGGCCGCCGGCGGCTCTCCCGCCCCCGTCGGCCCCGCCCGCCGCGCCAGCGCCCCCAGCACCCGCGCATCGTCCCCCTCCGGCAGCGAGGTCGCCACCACGCGCTCGCCCCGCCAGGCGATCCCACACCGCCCGAGCGCGGTGTCGAAGACGAGGTGGGAAGGGGTAGTCATGGCGGGAGAGTAGCACATCCGTGCCCGCGCCTCTCGGGCCGGGAACGCTGGCGACCCGGCGGCGTTGTCCGCAAAACCGGCCCGGAGCGCCCCATGGACATTCCTTATCCCCTCGCCATCGCCCTCGTCGCGGCCACCTACGGCTTCATCGCCGTCGGCGCCTGGGTGATGTGACGGGCCACGTCCACCAACGGGAGCTCTGCTCCACCGGGGGTGACGCCACGAGCCCGCCCGTCCGCCCGCCCGCCTCATCGCGCCGCATCGGCCGGAGAACTGCGCAGCGTGCAAAGGGGAACGCGCGCCCGCCGATGTGGCGGAGAGCTGCGACAGGGGTACCGAAGAGTTTCCTGACAGAGCAACAAGTCCGCGCAGCGGGGATCGCCTACACCCCGCAGTTCCACAAGCAGCCATTGCATCGTGGTGTGCCGGCAGCATAGAGTGTTAGGCGTCGGTGCTGGTGGTGGGGAAAGCTTGCTCACTTCGGCCCGCCGGAAGGAAGAGCTCGACGGGGAATAGGAAACGGCCCTTTGCGGAGTTTGGGGCAAAGGCGCTCCGCAAGGTCACTTGGTGATCAAGTGGTGGCTCAACTGGCTGACAGGCACAGCGTCTACCGGACGATGATCTGCGCCTGCCGGAAGTAGGCGCGCGGGGAAATGGTCATCTGCTGAAATTCGACTGGGCCATCCCATCCGTGGGACGCAAGATCGCCGAGGCCTGTGCCACGATCGGCCAACTGGTGGTAGAGCGGGAACTTGCTGATGGGCCTACGGGCGTGCAGCGTGGGCCGATAAGGGAGACCCTGGAATCGAATCGATCTAAGCTGACGAGCACGCGCCGGCCCGTCCTGGTCCGCATCCGGGTCGGAGATCCACAGGGTAAGACCAGTGGAAGGCACCGTAAGCCTCGGCGTATCGCGAGCGATGGGCGGCCATTTTCTCGAGATGCCCTGCTGTGGCTCGGGGTAGGGGGTGCGCCGTTTGTCCCGGGAGCGACCTGCGGTCGGGCCCGGTTGCGTGCGGCGCCCCCGTGGCCAACCCGGGGGCAAGTCGCCCGCCTCCAGCGACGTAAAACCACGGTGCGGCACCCGCAGCACCATTCTAATCCCCCATTTCCTGCGGAACATGGCGATCGAGGAGCCTGACTATGTCTGATGCGCCGACATCACCGACGGCCCGAATGGTGGGATTACCTGTGTTTGTTCGTCGCCAGGACCTGGCGCTTCCGCGGGAGTCATTGCTGACGACCCTCCAACATCATCGAAGCCGGCTTAGTATCGCGGCGCTGGAAGACGCTGCATCCTGGGCCACCGCCCCGTCTCTTCTGGGCCGCCAGGGGCAGCCCGTCCACCAGATCTCACGTCAGGGAAAGGCTGCTCGAGGCCGGCGAGTGGATCTCCAGGAATGGCCACCGCCCGCTGACGGATAACGTGTTCATCCAGCGCCTCCAGTGGCTGGCGAAGGAGAGGCGCATCGATCTCTACGACTTCACGTCCGCCAACCTTACGCACGCCTCGCTCGCGCGCCAACCTGACCGCCGAACGAGGATTCCGTTTGTTTTGCCCAACGCTAGTCTCACCAGTTCCCCTCATCATCAATCAGAATGCGAAGCGAGGCCGTTGACCTGATGAATCAGACTTCCATTTCGCCAGATGGTCGTATCGAGCATTTAGGCCCTGACGGGATTGTTGGCTGGTATCTCGGCGATACGACTCATCGCGATGCGATCGTCGTCAAAATTCTCGGGCTGGAGGCTGCGATTGTACAATGCAGCATCCGCCGCGGCGGCGTTCTGGCCGCGAAGTCGCTGTCTGACTTGGATCTGACGCCTGGCTTCAGGATGAGCTTTCAGCAGATCGAGCCAGAGACGATCCAGAAAATTGCAACCAGACTGTCATCTCTGCCGGACAGCGTCGGCGCGGCCGACTTTCTCTCGGTTCACGCAAGCTCTGGCTTCGCGATCCCACTTTCATCGGCGACCTCCCAGAGGCAGTTCGCGCGGGACAGTTTGCTCGGCTGGCTTACGGCCCTTGGTGGCTTCGAGGTGATCGATGCGAAGAAGGTGCGCTTGTGGACCGGCCTGCACAACGAAGGCGCGGATGTCGTCCTGAAGGCTGCCGGTGGTCAGGAACTGAAAGTCGGCGCGAAGATCGATCGCGCCCATGCGTCCGATGACAGGATGGCAGGGGCCGTCATCGCGTTGCCGCGGCCGCCATCATCATGGCTGGCCTCGGGACCGGTTGCGTTCGGTCTCGCCGGGAGAACGGGAACCTTCATCGACCGCGACGGGGAGGCATCTGTACCCATCGACGAGACCAGGTCGCAGTTCTCCTTCACTGAGGTGACGATCAAGAACGGCCTGACCGTGCGTGGGCTGGTCGTTGCGGATGAGCCGGGACGTGGCAGCCTGACGATCGACGCCGTCTCGGACACGGGCGAAACGCTGGCGACGGGCTTTGCGCTGCCGACGGAAGACGCTGCTGCCGCGAGACGCTACCCCTTCCGCCTGGAGCTCCCAGGTTCGCTGCTCGACGGGGTCCATCGGAAGATCCAGCTGATTGTCCAGCAGGACCCGACGGCACAGCACGAAGTGCGATTGAACGGCAAGTCGTTCGCGACGGGTCGGGTCGAAACGGTTGGCTTGAACGAGATCACAGGATGGGCCGTCAATTTTCGGAGCCCTCTGGAACCGCTCTGCGTTGAAGTGGTCGTTGATGGGAAAATCATATCGACAACGACGGCCGGGCTTAAGCGGGATGATGTGCCCCGCGCGCTCGGGATGAACTGCAATCCCGGCTTCATCGCGCGACTGCCCGCCGCCATGACGGAGGAAGCGGTAGCGCGCGCGATCGTTCAGGTTCGAGATGGAGATCTCGTCCGCGTCCTGCCGCAGGGCGAAGCCCGCCGCGACACGCGGGCCAGGCGGGACAGCCCATCGACCGCCGCTCCGTCTCGGCCCTCGCTTCACTACTACTGGAACGCTGCGGCACCCGCTCGACTGCCGCTTGAGCAGATGGTGGCGAAGCTCGCGACGTACGACGTGATTTCTCTCGACGTGTTCGACACGGCGATCGTGCGCGCCGTCTCGAAGCCCAATGACGTCTTTCGCATCATGGCGTCCCGGCTTGGCGTGACGGATTTCGTCAAGAAGCGCAAGGATGCCGAAGCCCATGCGCGAGTGTGGAACGACCGCATCAAGGGTACGCGTGAAGTCACGCTCCACGACATCTACAAGGTGCTCGCAGAGCAAGCTGGTGCGACGAGCGATTGGGAACAGCTGGAAACGCAGCTTGAGATCCAGCTGACGCGCCAGAACCCCTACATCTTCGAAGTCTACGAGCGTCTGCGCGCCATGGGCAAGACGCTCGTGTTCACGACGGACATGTATCTCCCGCGGGAAACGATCGAGGCGATGATCGCGCGGGCAGGGTACCGCGGCTATGAGCGTATCTATCTCTCCCACGAGCACGGCGCCCGCAAGGGTGACGGCAGCATGCAGCAGATCCTGCTGGCGGCCTATGGCCCGACGCGGTCCATCGTCCACGTGGGTGACGTCTACGAGGCGGACGTCACCATGTCGATCACGGCGGGCATCGCGGCGGTGCATAATCCGGATCAGCACACGCCGCTGGTCCGCGAAAAGGACATGGCAAGCCTCGCCGGCAGCTTCTACGAGGCCGTTATAGACAATGCGCTCGGCACGGGAACGTGGAACGAAGGCCTGCACTATACGCACGGTTTCCGCGCGGGTGGAATTCTGACGCTCGGCTACATCGAGTTCCTTGAGAAACTCGCACGCGACCGGAACGTCGACAAGATCCTCTTTCTCGGTCGGGACTGTGACCTGTTTTTTCAGGTCTACCAGCGCTTCTTTGCGGCGCTGCCGAGTGCGTACATCGACACCTCCCGGTCCGCTGCCCTCATGCTGACCGCAGAATACAATTTCGACGAATACATCGGGCGGACGTTCTTCCGTTGGTACAGAGATTCCAACAATTCACGGCCCCTCACGCAGCTGCTCGTTGATACGGGGTTCGACTTCCTGGTCGCGCATCTCGAGGAGGCGGACATCGAGCCGCTGCAGTTCCCGACGAGTGCCAGCGAACCACGGCTCCGCGAATTCTTCTGGGCGAAGAAGCCCCAGATCCTGCAGCACATCGCTGAACAGATCGAAATCGCGCGCGACTATTTTGCCCCGATCGTCGAAGGGGCCAGGGTCGTTCTCGCGGTGGACGTCGGCTGGACGGGCACGTGCATCAAGGGCCTCAGAGACCTGTTCCGCCTTCTCTTTGGCGACGGCGCACCTCAGGTGGTCGGCGCGCTCCTCGCAACATCGCGCAGTGAGCAGCTGAACGACGCAATCTCGGATGGGTCGATCAGCGCCTACCTCTATTCCCCGGTCGTGAACCAGGACATCACGCGGCTGATGATGCCGGAGAGCGGTACCCCGCAGCAGAAGCGCGACCTGCTCACGCACCCCGTGGAGTACCTGTTCACAGAACCGAACGCTTCCACGATCGGCTACGGACGGGACGCTGCCGGAAAGGCCGCGGCCTTGCGCGGCTCGAACTTCCCGCCGAACGCGGATCAGATCCGCGAGATGCAGCGGGGCGCGATCGACTTCATCGAGCGCTATCTCGACTACTCGCGCGGCCTGACGGACCTCCGGCTCATAAACGCCTACGCGGCCTTCCAGCCGCTTCGCAACTCCCTTGGCCAGCCGGCCTATCTTTACGCGGTCTACAAGGATTTTCTCTACGATGCTGCGCCGGTTCTGCACGGCGAGGCCTCGGTATTTGAGCGGTTCGGCAGCCTTTTCAGCATTGAGGAGCAGCGCGCCGCAGCGGATGGAGGCGGGCCGCTCCAGACCGCAGCAAGTTCGTCACCGCTGCCCCGAATCCTGTTCGTGTCTCCTGAGATGCCCTACACCGGGAGCCCCCACAGTCTGCTTCGGCTCTGCAAGGTTGCTTCCTCGCTCGGCTACCAGCCTGTCGTCTGGACGGCAAAGGCGGGGCCGTTCGCCAAGGAGTTCGAGGCCCATGGATATGCGGTCGCCGTGGTGCCGCCTTCGGAGATTGGCGAGAGGCGGGTCAGGGATCTCATCCGCGACAACGTCCAACTCGTGGTGTGCAACACGGTCGTGACGGACGCCTACGTGCGAGCGTTCGAGGGGATTCTGCCGGTCGTCTGGTATGTGCGCGAGGCGACCAACGTGCCGCAGTTCCTGCGCGGAAACGCTCAGCGCACCGAGACCCTCCGCCATAGTTCCAGCGTCGCTGTCGTCAGTGAATATGCGGCCGAGGCAATCGGTCAGTTCGCAGACGGTCCGATCGACGTGGTGAGGAACGCCGTTGAAGACGTCAGCGCCCTGGCGCTGCCCTACGTGCCCGCTCGTGACGGCGTAGTTCGATTCGTGCAGCTGGGCACCGTCGAGCACCGAAAGGGATATGACCTTTTCGTTTCGGCCTACAAGGCCTTGCCGCAGGAGTATAAGGATCGCGCGGAACTTCACTTCGCGGGAGGCTTCGTCAATAGCGGAACGAGTTTTGCCTCGTTTTTCTTTGGGCAGATAGCCGACGAACCGCGGATCCATTACCACGGCGTCATCGCGGGTGTGCGAGAGAAGGTTGAGCTTCTGTCGCAGATGGACGTGGTCGTCGTCGCCTCGCGGGATGAGTCCTGCTCGCTCGTTGCCCTCGAGGGAGCAATGCTCTCGAAGCCCCTCATCGTCACCGAGAATGTCGGGGCGAAGTACATGGTTGGGGAGGAGAACGGCATCATCGTGCCGTCGGGCGAGGTCGAGGCGCTGCGTCGCGCCTTCATGCGCATGATTGATCTCGGTTCCGCTCCGCTCGCCGCGATGGGCGCCGTGTCGCGGCGCAAGTACGACGAGTTGGCGAGCATGAACACCCATAGCCGGGAGTTGGGCGAGCTCTTTGCCCGACGCATCAAGGCCGGTCCGACCGAGGCGATTCCCGCGGCGGCCAGGGCCGACGAGGTTCGTGTCCCGTCCGGCCTCGCCGCTCAGCCTCGACCCCTGATCGTCTCCCTGACCTCGTTCCCGCCGCGCATGGCGACGATCGCCGGCTGCATTGAGTCCCTGAAGCTTCAAACCAAACGACCGGACCGGATCATCCTCTGGCTCTCCGAGGATCAGTTTCCGGGGCGCGAATCCAGTTTGCCTGCCCAGTTGTTGGCTTGTGTTGATCGCGACTTCCAGATCCGGTGGGTCGAGGGAGACATCGGACCACACAAGAAGTACTTCTACGCGATGCGCGAATTTCCTGACGCACTGGTCGTCACGGTGGATGACGACGTGTATTATGATTCCAATCTGATCGACGAACTCTACCAGGGCCATCTTGCTCGTCCGACATCTGTCGTGACTGGTCGTGCGCACCTCGTGCGCTTCCGTCCGGACGGAACGTTGCGCTCCTATGATCACTGGGGATACGAACATCAGCACCTGCGCGAGACCGAAACATTCGCGCTGATCCCGACGGGGATTGGCGGGGTGCTCTATCCGCCGGGTTCCGTGCCACCGCAGGCTTTCGATCTCGACGCAATCAAATCGACATGCCTCTTCGCCGATGACCTCTGGCTGAAGATGATGACCACTGCCAACGGCTATCCGGTGTGGATGCCGCTGCGCAAGTTTCAATATCCGAACATCCGCGGCTCCCAGGATGCGGCGCTCTGGCGTGTGAACTACTTCCATCAGGGGAACGACGCTGCGATGTTGTCGATCCTGGACTACATCGACAGCAAGTATGGCCTGAAAGGTGCCGTCCTGCGACGCATCTGGGGCGTCCGTGAGGATGGCACCTTCGTTGGCCCCGGGGACGAGATCGACCGATCGCCGCTCCTGGCTCCGCACGGGGAGGCGCTTGAGTAGGCGGCGCGGAATGGCCGCCGTGGTCTTGTCCGCTGGGGCCAACCCGGTCGCAGGCGACCAAGCGTCGACTGCAATTTCGGAAAGCGCGCGTGCGGGCCGCTTCAACGGGTGATCGGCCCTGGCTGTCCCGCAGACGCCCACGCGATCCGGGAAGGGCGGCGAGGGCACGGGTGATCGGCGTCAGTGCTCAGTCGGGTCCGTTGACCTCTGAGCGCACTTCTCGGCGCGGAATGGTCTGTCGTGGAATGGTGGTCCGAGGGCTGGATTTTCGGACGGGAAGTGTGCTTGCGTCGCCACAGGGACAAGACGAGTTTCATCGTCCGACCTCTGCACGCTGCGACGCCATGGGCGAGGTGACGCCGCAATGGCCCCGGACGGGCGCCGTCAGACGTTCTCTGGTCTCGCGGACGTGAGCGCGACCAACGAAGCCGATTTCGGGCCTCGCCGGGCCTTCCGCCCGGATGGGTGTAGGGGCATCATTGGAGGCGTGGATGTCGTCAGGCCGGTGAGCCCAGCTCCTCCACGGAGCACACCCTCAAGACCGATAGCGCAAACAGCCGCGATTGATGATGTGGGTTTGCCGCGATCGATCCCCACCCCCGAGAAGTGATACCGCGCGACAGTTTCGTGCGCCTGGCACGTGGAGCCTGAGATGGATGAAGGAGACCGTGCGTTTTCATCGGCAGCCTACTGGGAGGAGAGGTATCGCTCGGGGGGCAATTCGGGCGCTGGATCCTATGGCAGGCTTGCCGAATTCAAGGGTTCATTCCTGAACCAATTCTTCGAGGCCAATGATGTCGAATCCGTGCTGGAGTTCGGTTGCGGCGATGGCAATCAGCTGAGGTACATGAGCCCGAAGCGATACATCGGCTTCGATGTATCGCCTGCGGCCATCGACATCTGCAGGCGAGCGTACGCCGACGTTTCCGCTTATGAATTCTATTCACCGCAGAACAAGCCAGACTTCAAGAAGTATGACTTGACGCTGTCTCTGGACGTGATGTTCCATCTGGTTGAAGACAATGTCTTTTCACGCTATGTGGATGAATTGTTTTCACATAGCAGCCGATTTGTCGTCATCTATTCCAGTAACTTTGACGCCCCCTGGCCAGACAAGCATGTCATTCACCGTAATGTCGTGAATTTCGTTAAAAGCTCTGTTAAGGGGTGGCGATTATTGTGCGTGGTGCCAAACGCATATCCTTATAGAGGCGATGATGTAAGAAATACTTCGTTCTGCGATTTTTTGATTTATGGGAAGGCTGGATCTGGGTGCACCGTCATATGCCCCGAAGTTCATGTCTAGCGCTTCATCTGATCGTGTTGCAGTCAGTCGAAAGCGCAATTTTGCTATGGGTCTCGACGGTATTTGTCTTGGTAGTTTCGTTGAGCAGGGTGATGATGGCCAGTGCCCTTCGCTCCGTGTAGGGCGGTAAGGAATGCGTGCCTGCCCACAGGCTTAAAGTTTTTCGTCAAGGGAGCCATGCGGATGCCAGAACAAACTTGCAATATTTGTGGCGGAAACGAGTTTGCGACATTTATCGGGCGCCCAAGGGCTTTGTGCAGGCAATGCTCATCCTTGGAGAGAACGCGAGCGCTTGCCTATTTCCTTGATGAATTTGAGCTTGTGAAGCCGGGATTCCGCGTTCTTCACTTTGCTCCCGAGCATGCCATCGGGAAGAAGATATTGAATATCGTCGGTCCTCAGAATTATGAGGCGTACGATCTTCTACCTGAGTTGTATCACAGTGATCTCAATGTGCGGAAATTCGACCTCTCCGAGCCTCATAATCTGAGAGGTGAAAGGTACGACCTGATTGTGCATTGCCACATACTTGAGCATATCCCCATATATACCGCTGTCGTGCTGTGGCATCTGCAGCGCGCCCTGACGCAGAATGGAAAGCACATATTCTTCCTCCCGGTCCTGCCGGGAATGTCGGCAACGGATTTTGGAGCTTCGGATGAGGAGCGGACTGCAAGATTTGGTCAAGCCGACCATATAAGGAAATTCGGCTTCGACGATCTGGAAAGGACGATCGGCCAAGTGCTGCATCTGGGCTCTCACAGTCACGGCATCAAGCTCCCAGCCGACGTAGCGGTGAAGCACAATATGTCCGTCAATGAAGTCGCCAGAACGATGTTCATTTTCTCAAAGGACGATCTTCGGCTGCGCTAGAGCGACTGAGGAGCTTGAGCGGCCCGTTCAGCGGCTTCCGCTCGGCGACTTTGCTCCCAGGCTGAGCGCTGGCGCTATGCTGTCAGAGGGCCAGGGAGCAGCTGCGGGTGATTCGAGCTCGATCGGGCCCGGGCGAGAAGCGACAGATAAGAACCAGCGGACGGTGAGGGTATCGATGAAGCAGCTGTGGGACTACTTGAATCATGTCATTCCTGACGATCACTGTCGTCAGATGACGGCGCCGGCAGTGCTTCAGGAGCGGGTAAAGGCCGGGTTGAAGCCCGAGAAAGTCCTGGATTTCGGCTGCGGAAACGGGCGATCCATCGACATGTTCGCCAAGATATCTCAGGATATCGAGTGGACAGGTGTCGATATCGAGGGGTCGCCGGAGGTCCTCAGTCGAGTTCGTAACGACGGCATCTTTGTGACGTATGACGGCGAGAATTTACCCTTCACCGACGAGCAGTTCGACCTCGTCTACAGTTATCAGGTCCTGGAGCATGTTCGAAAGCCGGAAGTCGTGCTGCGGGAGGTTCGCCGAGTCTTGAAGTCGGAGGGCGGCCTGTTCATCGGTCAGACATCGCAATTCGAGCCCTACCACTCATACAGTCTGTGGAATTTCACGCTCTACGGGTTCTTCGAAATGATGAAGGACGCCGGACTCCGGATCCTTGAGCTCAGGCCAGGGATTGACGGATTCACCCTGATGCGGCGCACCTACGAGAACAGGCCCCGATATCTTGATAGCTTCTTCAGTAAGGAATCGCCCATCAATCAGGAAATCGAGCTGATCGAGCAGGCGAAGACCACGAAGCAGAAGAACTTCCGCAAACTCATGTTCTGCGGGCAATTCTCATGGGTGGCGACGAGGGCCCCATGACAGGGGCCGTTGCCCTGGCGCTCGCGGAGCCTCGGTGGTGACGGTGCCGCCTGGGGCGTTCGCGTTCTGCAGCGGGCCCGGCCGGATGGTGACAGCCGGCCCGGGTGGGCGTCATCGGGCGCGTGACCGCCTGCCACGAACGTCACCGCCGAAGACCGTCACGGGGGGAGGGCGGGGTCGTCGCCGGCTCGTCCGCTTGCAAGGCGCTCCCGACGGGCGCAGCCTGCCGCGCCCTGGCCCGGCAGGCTCGCAAGTGACCGAAACCTCACGGAGCGGGCTGGTGGGGGCTCGTCGAGCCCCTCCTCGCGATGAGGCCGGAAGCGCTTCTTCCTGTTTGACCTGATGCCCCCCGCTCGTGAAGGGCGTGCCCGGTGGCCACGGGTCGGCCCCGATCCTGTGGCGGGGAACCCGCATCGCGGGCTGTCGGGACTTCGTCGACCCGTGCACGAGGAAGTGTGTCACCGGTGGATGCACGCTGCGTCAATTTGCGGTAGGAGTTGTCCACGTGGCGCCTTAACTCCAAATCCGATCTGCAGAAATCGATGACGCGCTCCGTCCTGATCGTGGAAGACGACGACGATCTCCGGCCGGAGCTGGTGGAGTTCCTGCGCCGGCGTGGCCGTCGGGTCAGTGCGTGCGGGTCTCTGGCCGCCGCGCGCGAGACGCTCGAGAAGATGCTGGCGAAGCGCACCCCGCCGGAGCACGTGATCAGCGACGTCGGCCTGTCCGATGGGGACGGCCTCCGGTTGTTCTCCGAGTTCGCGCCGCGCCTCGCCGACACCCGGTGGCTGCTGATGTCGGGAAGCCACGACATCGAGCGGCTGACGAAGACACTGCGCAGCCTGGTGGCGCCGCATCCCCCCGTGGTGATCGAGAAGCCGTTTTCCCTGAAGGTCCTGCAGAGGTTCGTCGAGAACCTTCCGCCGGAAGATTAGCGGGATGTCGAGGAAGCCTGCCGGGACGGCGTCGCGCGATCCCGAACACCACCTCCGCCTGTTCATCGAGCAGATGCGCGAGTATGCGCTGCTGACGCTGGACGCCGACGGCCACGTCCGGACGTGGAATGCAGGCGCCCGTGCGATCCAGGGCTACGAGGCGGATGAAATCATCGGCCGGCACGTCTCGCTGTTCTACACCCCGGAGGACCGGGCTGCTGGAAGGCCCGAGCACGCCCTGAGGACGGCGGCAGCGGAGGGACGCTTCAGCGATGTCGGCCAGCGGGTGCGCAAGGACGGCTCTCTCTTCCTCGCCGACGTCGTCCTGACGCCGATCTTCGAGCCGAACGGCGGGCTGCTGGGGTTCGGTAAGATCACGCGGGACATCAGCGTGCCGGCTGCGGCCGCCGACCAGTTGCGGGCGAGCGAGCTTCGCCTCCAGTCGTTGGTGGACACGGTCCTCGATACGCTGGTCGACGGCCTGATCATCATCGACCGCCGGGGCCGCATCCAGACCTACAATCGCGCCTGCGAGAGGCTGTTCGGCTACGACGTCGCCAGCGTCATCGGGCGAAACGTCCGCATGCTGATGCCGCCGGAGATCAGCCGCGAGCACGATCAGTACCTGCGCAACTACCACGAGACGGGCGTGCGCAAGATCATCGGCATCTCGCGTGAGGTCACGGGACAGCGCAAGGACGGCTCGACGTTTCCCATGCACCTGGCAGTCGGCGAGACCAGCCACCGCGGCGAGCCGATCTATGTCGGCATCATCCGCGACCTGACCGCGCGCAACCGCACCGAGGACCAGCTGCGACAGTCGCAGAAGATGGAGGCGGTCGGCCAGCTGACAGGCGGCATCGCCCACGACTTCAACAACATCCTGATGGTGGTCACGGCCAACGCCGAGGCGCTGCTCGAGTTGAAGAGCCTCGGTTCCGGTGCGCGCCGGCGGGTGCAGCAGATCAGCAAGGCGACCGGCCGCGCCGCCGAACTGACGCGCCAGCTGCTCGCCTTCTCGCGGCGCCAGCCACTGCGCCCGCAGCCGACGAACCTGAACGAGCTGGTGACGGCGACCGGCAACCTGCTGCGCCGGGTGCTCGGCGAGACCATCCAGATCAAGTCGTCGCTGGCGCCGGATCTGTGGACCGTCAGCGCCGATCGTGCCCAGCTCGAATCGGCCCTCGTCAATCTCGCGCTCAACGCCCGCGACGCCATGCCGGGCGGCGGGCGGCTGCTGATCGAGACGACCAACCAGCAGTTCGACGCCGACGACGTCGTGCAGTACCCCGATGTCGCCGAGGGCGACTTCGTTATGCTCGCCGTCTGCGACAACGGCATCGGCATCCCGCGCGAGTCGCTGAGCCGCGTCTTCGAGCCCTTCTTCACGACCAAGGCCGTCGGCAAGGGCACCGGGCTCGGTCTCAGCATGGTCTATGGTTTCATCAAGCAGTCGAACGGCGTGATCCGGATCTACAGCGAGGTCGGCATGGGCACGACCGTGCGGCTCTACCTGCCGCGCACAGGTGCCGTGCCCGAAGCGGCGCCGGAGCCGGTCGCCGGCGAGATGCCGCGAGGCCGGGAGCGGATCATCGCGGTCGAGGACGATCCGCAGGTCCGCGACGGCGTCGTCGAGCAGTTGCGCAGCCTCGGCTACACGGTTTTCGAGGCGAACAGTGGCGAGGCGGCCCTTGCGATGCTTGTGGCGGCCGACGCGCCCTTCGACCTGCTGCTGACCGACGTGGTGATGCCTGGCCGGCTCGGCGGAAAGGGGCTGGCCGACGAAGTGGCAAGGCGATGGCCGCAGATGGCGATCGTGTTCATGTCGGGCTACAGCGAGGACGCGATCACCCACGAGGGCCGGCTCGATCCCGGCGTCCGCCTGCTGACGAAGCCCTTCCGCAAGCACGACCTCGCCACAATGGTGCGCAAGGCACTCGACGAGGGGCGATCGTGAGCTGAAGGCCGTGTCGAGGAGGCCTCGTCATTCCGATACACGCCCGGTCCTGCCGGTGGACGCGGCCGACGATCGACATGATTCACCGGAGCAACCTTACCGGCCTCGAGCAGGCGCCCGCCGAGACACTGGCCTAGCGGGCGTTCGCTCCGGAGGCGAAGAGCCGGGAGCAAGGCCTCACGGTCGCCGCGAAAGTGTCTTCGGGCGCTCAGATCGTCATGACCGGCGCGAACGCCGGGCGGCCCTCAGGCCGGCGGCATGCCGCTACATCTTCGCAGACAAGATCAACGACTCCCGTCGGATGCCGACGGGGAGGGCGATCCAATCCCGCTCGCCGTGCAGCGCATCGCCACCTTCGGCTTGCGGCGCAAGACTTTCCTCCTTTCGATCCGCCTCTTGGTGCGCGCGCGCCGCATCGAAGCGGGCTTCGAGGAAGGCGACCAGCGGCGGCTCTACGACGTCCGCAGGCTCACTTGCCGTAGCAGATCAGATCGTCAGCAAAGATCCGCCACGCGTGGACCGCCGACCGCCGCTCCGCTTCGGTGCCGCCGTTATAGATGAACTCGAAGCTGGGGCCGGCGACCTGGTTCAGGATCGCGGCGAGCGCATCGACAATCTGTTCGGGGCCATAGTGGCGGATGCCCTCGAACGCGTCCGGAGCAAAATTGACAAGCGATATCTCGGGAAAGCTGAGTGGGCGCCGATCATCCATGTGCGCCACGATCGCTGGCACGGCCGCCATTCCGAGGCCCTCCAGTTTCGCGAAGATCTCGCGCTGACGCTCGCGAGCCGCGTCCCGGGCGTCATCGTCATCTCTCGCAGGTTTCGGGATCGCAGCCAGGTCCGAAACAAGCGACCGGACCTCCTCATAGTGCGCAAGCAAAGGGTCGGCACGCCAGGCCTTGAGTATTCTCCACTGTCGGTCGCGTTCGACCTTGGCGGCTTCGATCGTGTCCGGTGTCGCCGGTTGAAGCGCCTCCCCGTTCGCAAAGAAATAGGGATCGCCGTCCAACCCCCGTAGGAAGACGAGCACCGGCTTGCCCGCGAGGCGCTCCACCTGCTCCGGTTGCACGCCATACGGCACTCTTTCGGCATGCGTCTTGACCAGAATGCGCGGTGGGATCTTGCCTGCGATACTCACAACTCGGTCGATCGGCAGGTCAATGTAGCCGCCTAGGCCGTCGTCGGACGCCTTGGTGACCTCACCCTTCGCGACCCTCAAGGTTCCCGTCGCCACCCCGTTGCTCTCCATGAAAAGGAGCGCGAGCGTCCGGTCCGCGGGCTTGCCGGCGCACACCGCAGCGCTGGCGGAAGGCACCACGAGCGCCACGGCGGTGGCAGCGAAACAGCCGGCGAGCACGGAGGCGAAACGCGGCCGAAAGATACGCTTCATGGGAAGAGCACCAGAATCCAGGGTTGTCCCCGCAGCTTGTTGCAGGGCGGCCCCTGCGTCCAGCAGCGTGCGTTTCGACCGCCGCACCGCGCTGCGCGCCGCCGCATACCGGCCGACGGGCGCCGCGGCGCCCGAACGAGCACGTCGACGCCTAGGGCGCCGCGCATGGAAAACTGGGAAACTCCGGGAAGCCGCTTGGCTGGGGGACTAGGATTCGAACCTAGATTAACGGAGTCAGAGTCCGCTGTTCTACCGTTGAACTATCCCCCATCCGTCGCTCGACAGATGGTGCGGCGGCCGCCGGGCGGTCCGCCGCGCTGCACGGCGGGGCGGCTTATAGCGCGGGCCGCGGGCGATGCGCAACCACCTGTCCACGGTCTCGTGCGGGATCTTTGCGCCCCGCGCCGCCCCCGCGCCGGTCGGCGCCGTGGGCCAGCCGATCCTCCCGCTGCGCCATCCCCCACATCGCCAGTTTGTAGTGTCTCGCCGGCTTGATAGAGTGGGGCGAATGCCGGATCGCGGCACCCTGGCTCTGGATCGGCGGTAGGACGTGTCTGCATACAGCGAGGACGGGACGACGGCGGTCGTTCGCGAGCCGTTCGAGCGCCCGCCGGGCCGCCGTCCGCCGCTGCGCGTCTATGCGGCGCTGGACCTCGGCACCAACAACTGCCGCCTCCTCATCGCCGAGCCGCGCCGGCATGGCTTCCGCGTCGTCGACGCCTTCTCGCGCATCGTCCGCCTCGGCGAGGGCCTCGCCCGCACCGGCCGCCTCAGCGAGCCGGCGATGGACCGCGCCGTCGAGGCCCTGAAGATCTGCCGCCGCAAGCTCGTCGACCGCTCCGTGTCGCGGGCCCGGCTGATCGCCACCGAGGCCTGCCGGGCGGCGATCAACGGCTCCGACTTCCTCGCCAGGGTGAAGGACGAGGCGGAGCTCGACCTCGAGATCGTCTCGCGGGAGACCGAGGCGCGCCTCGCCGTCATCGGCTGCGCCGGCCTTGTCGACACCGACAGCGACGGCGCCATCCTGTTCGACATCGGCGGCGGCTCCTCGGAGGTCGTCTGGATCGACATCGCCGGCAAGGGTGCCCACCGCGGCGTCGAGCGGGCGATCGGCGCCTGGGCCTCGCTGCCGGTCGGCGTCGTCACCCTCGCCGAGCGCTTCGGCGGCCACGAGGTGGACGCGGCTGTCTTCGAGGCGATGGTCGCCGACGTCGCCGCCCGGCTCGACCGCTTCCCGGCCGCGCCGGAGATCGACCGGGCCGCCGCCGCCGGCCGCATCCACCTCCTCGGCACCTCCGGCACGGTAACGACCCTCGCCGGCGTCCACCTCGGCCTCGAGCGCTACGACCGCCGCCGCGTCGACGGTCTGTGGCTCGGCGCCGGCGATGTCGACGCGATGGTCGGCCGCATCCGCGCCATGTCGCACGCCGACCGGGTGGCGAGCCCCTGCATCGGCCACGACCGGGCCGACCTCGTCATCGCCGGCTGCGCCATCCTCGAGGCGATCCGCCGGCGCTGGCCGTGCACGCGCCTGCGCGTCGCGGACCGGGGCCTGCGCGAGGGCATCCTCGCCGAGCTCATCGCCGCCGACCGCCGCGAGGGCTACGGCGAAGAGGACGGCTGGCGGTGAGCGGGGCAGGGAAGGGGAAGGGCGGTCCCGCCAGGGGGAGTTCCCCCAAGGGCGGCGGGCCGGGCGGCGGCGAGCGCGCCCTCAAGGTCCGCGTCAAGACGGCGAAGAAGCGGACGCCCGCCTCGGCCCGCTGGCTCGAGCGCCAGCTGAACGACCCGTACGTGCGCCGCACCAAGGCCGAGGGCTACCGCTCCCGCGCCGCCTACAAGCTGATCGAGATCGACGAGCAGCATCGCCTCCTCACCCGCGGCGCCCGCATCGTCGACCTCGGCGCGGCGCCGGGCGGCTGGAGCCAGGTCGCGGCGGCCCGCACCGGCTCCCCGGCCGCCGAGCCGCGCATCGTCGCCATCGACTACCTGCCAGTCGACCCGCTGCCGGGCGTCGCCATCCTCGAGAAGGACTTCCTCGACGAGGACGCCCCGGCGGCGATCGTCGCGGCGCTTGGCGGCGCCAAGGCCGACCTCGTGCTCTCCGACATGGCGGCGCCGGCCACCGGCCACAAGAAGACCGACCACCTGCGCATCATGCACCTCTGCGAGGTCGCCGCCGAGTTCGCCCGCGACGTCCTCAAGCCCGGCGGCGCGTTCCTCGCCAAGGTGCTGCGCGGCGGCACCGAGAACCAGCTCCTCGCCGACCTGAAGCGCGACTTCGCCCAGGTGATGCACGTCAAGCCGCCGGCGAGCCGCCGCGATTCGGCCGAGCTCTACGTCCTGGCGAAGGGCTTCCGCGGCCGCGGCGAGAGCGACGCGGCACCCGAGGAGAGCGGCTGAAGGCCCGCGACCTCCCGGCCGGCCGCCGCTTTTCCGCTTCCGCCCTTCCGCCCCCGCACTTCAGGCGCCCCCGTCCGAGGCGTCGCTGCCGGCAGGCGGCGCCTTCCGGCGACGGCCGGACATCGAGGCGCCGGCGTCCGTCGGAAGGCGCAGGTAGGTGAGCACCGGCACCAGCGAGATCGCCCCGAGGATCAGGAACGCCGTCAGATAGTCGGTGAGGGCGATCGTGTGGTCGCCGCTCCGCGACCTCAGCACCTCGAGGATGAAGGCGGCGACGGCGACGCCCGTCGACAGCGCCAGCTGCTGGCTGACGCTCGACAGGCTGGTGGCGCGGCTCGTCAGCTCGTCCGGCACGTCGGCGTAGGTGAGGGCGTTGAGGCAGGTGAACTGCAGCGAGCGGAAGAAGCCGGCGGTGAGCAGCACGACGATGATCACGTAGTGTGGCACGCCGTAGATGAAGAGCCCGGTCCCGGCGATGAAGCCGGCGCTGAGCACGCCGTTCACCACCAGCACCGGCTTGAAGCCGACACGCCGGACGATCGGGGCGGCGGTGAACTTCATCAGGAGGGCGCCGCCGGCGCCGGCGAAGGTCAGCATGCCGGTCTCGAAGGCGGTGAGGCCGAGGCCGATCTGCAGCATCAGCGGCAGCAGGAAGGGGATGGCGCCGATGCCGATGCGGAACAGGAAGCCGCCGACGACCCCGGTGAACAGCGTGCGGTACTGGAACAGGCCGAGGTCGAGCAGCGGCCGGCTCGTCGAGCGGCGCGCGTGGGCGACATAGAGCGTCGTGCACGTCGCTCCGACCGCCAGCAGCACGAGCGACACCCAGAACGGCACGAAGGCCTGGCCGAAGACCGACAGGCCGAACACCAGCCCCGACAGGCCGGTGCCGAGCAGCACGAAGCCGAGCGCGTCGAAGCGGCCGGGGTCCTCGGCCCGGAAGTCCGGCACGAACAGCCGCGCGAGGATGAAGCCGGCGATGCCGACGGGCACGTTGATCCAGAAGATCCAGCGCCAGTCGAAGTAGGTGACGATGAAGCCGCCGAGCGGCGGTCCCATCATCGGCCCGAGCAGGCTCGGCACCGTCAGCCAGGCCATCAGGGCGACGAGCTCGCTGCGCGGCGCGCTGCGGATCACCACCAGGCGCCCGACCGGCGTCATCATCGCCCCGCCGACCCCCTGCAGCACGCGCGAGGCGACGAACTGTTCGAGCGTGCTGGAATAGCCCGAGCAGATCGAGCCGATGGTGAAGACGACGATCGCCGAGGAGAACACCGCCCGCGCCCCGAAGCGGTCCGCGGCCCAGCCGGAGGCCGGGATGAAGATGGCGAGCCCCAGCAGGTAGGCGGTGAAGGCGAGCTTCAGGGCGATCGGGTCGACGGCGAGGTCGACGGCGATCGCCGGCAGCGCGGTCGCGATGACGGTCGAGTCCACCTGTTCCATGAACAGGGCGGACGCGACGATCAACGCGGTGAACTGGGGACGAGTCACGGTCGGGAGGCGGCCTAGGCAGGCGGTCGGCACAACCGTCGGGGCCCGGGGAGGCGAGGGGGCGGCGGCCGATCTGTCAGACAATGCCGTAATACGCCCGGCGCCGCCCCGCAAGCGCGATCCCGCCGCGGCGGCGATCTGGCTGCAGCGGGGCGATCCTGCCGCGGTGGGCCGTTCCTGCCGCGGCGTCGCTCCCCATCCCTTCTCCCGCGTGCGGGAGAAGGTCCCGGCAGGGGGATGAGGGCCGCGCCGCGGAAGCGGCGCGGAACGCCTCGTCGCACGCGCCTCTTCCGCGCGGCTTCGCCGCGCGGCGCTCACCCGCCCTTCGGGCACCCTCTCCCGCCCGTCGGCGGGAGAGGGGAGACGCCGCCGGCGTCACGGTCGCCGACCCATTCCCGCCATCGTCACCCGGGGCCTCGGAGCCGCAGGCGAGCGCCGGCCCACGTTTCCATCCCCTCGATCGTCACTCCGGACAAGCGGCCGCCGGCGAGCGCCGATCCGGGGCCAGGCGCAAGGAGGGCGCGCCTCCGGCGCGCACTGAAGCCGCGCCTTGGGCGCGGACTTTCTCCTCGATCCCGGGTCAGGCGCCCGGCTTCGCCTCGCTGGTCCGGGATGACGGCGGTGGAGCTGTGAGCCCACCCGTCCCGCGCCTTCTCTCGACCTCTCCGAAGTCATTCCCGGCCTTGTGCCGGGAACCCATGCGACGCCGCAGCGAGTGGGAGCGGCGGCGGCGGCGCCGTGTGTGCGGAAGCGGGTAGGTTCCCGGCACAAGGCCGGGAACGACGCCGGGGGAGAGGAAGGCGCGAACGACAGTGGAACCGGCCAACACCCTGATACCCGCTGCCACTACGACCGCCCACCATCCACCATCTGCCAACCACAGCCCACTGCCCACTGCCCACTGCCGACTGCCGACTGCCGAACAGCAGCATCCCCCTGTTCCGCAATAGGAATAAAACCCTTGAGACGGACACCATCCCCATCCACACTCCTCCCGTCCGCCCGGAGGGGCGCAGCCGGGGGCGTACCGGTGCCCGCGGGGTGGACGGCGGTGACCCGCGGCTGGAGGAGACGCGCAAACTCCTTCCTCGGGGGGATCGTGGGTAAAGCCTTCCGCCGCCACCACGAGCGGCGTCCCGGGCCTCCGCGAGGGC